>Ga0210403_10005265_pt1 | contig 11007 bp, 7 predicted proteins | sample IncBWC19MmetaG_FD_150863 | JGI IMG/M metagenome (GOLD analysis project Ga0210403, IMG submission 150863) | Forest soil microbial communities from Barre Woods Harvard Forest LTER site, Petersham, Massachusetts, United States - Inc-BW-C-19-M | ecosystem: Environmental > Terrestrial > Soil >... | reverse complement strand
GCCCTGCCAGACGGTGGCGCCGCCGGCGCTGACGGAAAGCGTGTTACTCGTGGTCAGATTGACTGGCGAGCTCGCCAGTGCAAGTTGGAAGCTGCCCGCAGCAGCGTCGACCGCGAGCACCTGTGCGTCCAGCGTCATCACCTTGGCGTTTCCGAGGCCCGTCTGGTCCGGAAGGGCGAACGACGTCAGCGTGAACGTCGGCGAAGCCGTGAAAGTCGTCGTACCACTGCCGGCGTCGCAGCTGGAGTAGGTGGCAGACTGGGAGACCAGCATGTTGAGCGTCAGTCCCATGCCGGCGTCGGTCACCGTGATCGGCGAGGGCAAGCTGACAGTGACGGTCGGCGTCGCCCCAGGCTGGAAAAGACTCAGACTCAGGCCCGTCGGCTGGAGGCTGATGCAGCCAAACAGGGCCGACCTGCCGACGGACGCCGTGGCCGCGGTGTAGACATCCGGAGGGATGCTGGCAGCCGCCAGCGGCTGCCGAGTACCATTAACGTGGATGAATTCGGCCGCCCGCGGTGCCGCCAGCAAGGTGACCGTCTTGCCGGACTGACTGGTCAGCGTGATGCTCTGGAAAACGACGTCGTATTCGGACAGCTTACCGTTGGCCGCGCTGGACATCACGACTGCAACCGGCGTGCCCCCGGTCGGCGCCGGCGGCATGCCGCTCGAGGAGTAGCCACAGGCGGCAGCAACGCCCGCGACGGCGAACGGCAGACAGGCCCGAACAAGAGGCCGCGAAGCAAAGCGGCTTGCGGGCGCAGGCCGTGGCGATTGTGCCGTTGCAATCATCCGGAATTTTTCTGTGACCACAAATTGACCGACCTTCTACACCATTTCTATCCTTCCACTCAATAAGACGTTGGGGCGATCCCGTCCAGCCGCAGGTGTCAGCCCCCGATGCTGGCCCACACCTTCTGCAGGCGCTTCACGCTGACCGGCATCGGCGTTTTAAGCTCCTGCGCGAAGAGCGAGACGCGCAACTCCTCCAGCAGCCAGCGGAACTCCTCCAGCTTCGGATCGGGCACGCCCTTGCGCGCCGACACCGCCCGCATATAGGCCGTCTGCAGCGGCCCAAGCTCCGACATCAAGGTCTTGTCGCGCGCCGGATCGGTCTTCAGCTTGTCCAGGCGCGTCGCGATCGCCTTCACGTAGCGCGGATAGTGGGACAGCTGCGCGGCCGGCGTCTGCTCGACGAAACGCTTCGGGAAAAGGCGCGCCAGCTGCTGCTCCACGTCGGCACAGGCGGCCGTGAACGATCGGCTCGCGGCCAGCCTCCTGGGCAGTTGCGCCGCCTCCTGCACGATCGCCGCCCCCAATCCCGCGATCTGCTGCGCGATCAGGCTCAGTTTCCCGCGCGCGTCGTCCTTGCGCGCCACGAACTGCTCGCGGTTGACCGGCCACGGTTCCTCCAGGCAGGTGCGGTCGATCGCGGCGCCCACCACCTGGTCGCGCAGATCCTCGAAGCTGGGCACCGCGGCCGACAGCGACGGCACCACCGAGGCCTGTATCCGGACCGCCTGCAGCGGCGTAAGCGACCGCTCCAGGTGCTGGATCTGCTGGCGCAGCTGCAGCCTGAACAGGCGCCGCAGCCCGTCGCGATGGCGGCCGCGTGCAGTCAGCGGATCGTCGAACACTTCGAGCGTGCAATGGTCGCCCTGGTCGACCAGCGCCGGATAACCCACCAGGGTCTGACCGTCGCGACGGATCGGGTGCTCGCGCTCGATCTGGCCGAAGTCCCAATCGGTGATCGGTTGCTGCGCCAGGGCCGCCGGCTCGGCCTCGGACTCGGCCAGGTGCTGGAACTGCCGCCGTGCCTGGGTGCCGAGCTCGGCCTGCAGCGAGGCCAGATTGCGACCCATCGCCAGCTGTCGGCCCTGCTCGTCGACCACCTTGAAGTTCATCGTCAGGTGCGCCGGCAGCGACTCCTGCTTGAAGTCGGCCGGCGTGCAGGCGATGCCGACCTGTTCGCGCACGTCCCGGATCAGAGCGTCGATAAGCGCCATCGGCCGGCCCGCCTCCGCCGAGGCTCCAGCGGCCTTGGCCGCCGAAGCCGCGGCGCAAGCCGCGGCGAAGGCGGCCCAGCGTTCGACGAAGCCCTGCGCATACTCGGGCAGCGGCACGCAATGGCGGCGCAGCTTCTGCGGCAGCGACTTGAGCAGCAGCTGCGCCTTTTCCTTCAGCATGCCGGGCACCAGCCACTGGCAGCGGTCGGCGTCGACCTGGTTCAGCGCGTACAGCGGCACGGTCAGGGTGGCGCCGTCACGCGGGCTGCCGGGTTCGAAGTGATACGACAGCGCCATATCCAGGCCGCCCATCGCGATCGACTTCGGATACAGCGACGCGGTCACGCCGGCTGCCGCGTGCCGCATCAGGTCCTCGCGCGAAAGAAACAGCAGCCGCGCATCGGCGCGCTCGGCCTGGGCGCGCCAGCGCTCGAATTCGGCCGCGCTCGTCACCGAGGCCGGTACGCGCTGATCGTAGAACGCGAAGATCAACTCCTCGTCGACCAGCACATCGGGCCGCCTCGCCTTGTGCTCGAGCTCCCGGATGTCGCGGATCAGCGTCCGGTTGTGGCCCATGAACGGGGCCTGCGTGTCCAGTTCGCCGTTGACCAGCGCCTCGCGAATGAACAGCGTGCGCGCGGCGACAGGGTCGATCGGCCCGTAGTTGATGCGACGTTGCTGATAAACGAGCAGCCCGTAGAGTGTCGCGCGCTCGAACGCGACCACCTGACCGGCCCGCTTCTCCCAGTGCGGATCGCCGACCGACCGCTTGAGCAGGTGCCCCCCGGCCTTCTCCAGCCACACCGGCTCGATGGCGGCCACGGTCCGCGCGAACAGGCGCGAGGTCTCGACCAGCTCGGCGGCGACGATCCAGCGGCCGGCCTTGCGCGCGATCGGCGAGCCAGGCCACACGTGGAATTTGATCGAGCGAGCGCCCAGGTACGGGGGCTCCCGCCGATCGGCCGGGTCGGCGTCGGTCGACTTGCACCCGACGTTGCCGAGCAGCCCGGGCAACAGCGCCAGGTGCAGCTGCTCGTAGGTGGGCGGCGAGCCGTTGATGCGCCAGCCCAGCTCGGACACGATCCGGTGCAGCTGCGTGTGCACGTCGATCCATTCGCGCAACCGGCGCGGGCTGATGAACTCGCCCCTGAGCTCCTCGGCCAGCCGGCGGTTCGATTTCTTGTGCGCCAGGCGCAGCTGCAGGGCGTCCCACAGCTTCACCAGCGACACGAATTCGGACCGCTCGTCGGCGTAACGGCGGTGCGCCTGGTCAGCCGCTTGCTGCGCCTCCAGCGGCCGTTCGCGCGGATCCTGGACCGACAGGGCCGAGGCGATGATCAGCACCTCGCGCAGGCAGTGCTGATCGCGCGCCGCCAGCAGCATCCGGCCCAGGCGCGGATCCAGCGGAAGGCGGGCCAGCTCATGGCCGACCGGCGTGAGCCCGTTGAGCTCGTCCACCGCGTTCAGCTCAGCCAGCAGCTGGTAGCCGTCCGCGATGGCGCGGGCCGGCGGAGCCTGCACGAACGGAAACTCGCTCACCTCTCCCAGGCCGAGCGATTTCATCTGCAGAATGACCGCCGCCAGCGACGAGCGCAGGATCTCCGGATCGGTGAATGGCGCGCGCCGCGCGTGGTCCTGCTCCTCGTACAGTCGTATGCAGATGCCGTCGGCGACGCGCCCGCAGCGTCCCGCACGCTGGGCCGCCGCGGCCTGGGAAATCGGCTCGACCTGCAGCTGCTCGACCTTGTTGCGATAGCTGTAGCGCTTCACGCGGGCCAGGCCCGAATCGACGACGTAGCGGATTCCGGGCACGGTGAGCGAGGTCTCGGCGATGTTGGTCGCCAGCACGATCCGGCGCGCGCCCCCCGGTCTGAAAACGCGCTCCTGATCCTCGATCGACAGGCGCGCGTACAGCGGCAGGATCTCGGTGCCCGGCGGGTGGTGCTTGCGCAGCGCCTCGGCGGCCTCGCGGATCTCGCGCTCCCCGGGCAGAAACACCAGCGCGTCGCCGCGGCCAGCCAGCGCCAGCTCATCGACCGCATCGACGATCGCGTCCATCAGCGTGCGGTCGTCGGCGTCGTCCTGCTCGCGCACCGCCCGGTGGCGGATCTCGACCGGGTACATCCGCCCCGACACGTTGATCACCGGGGCCGGCTGCTCCGGCGAGCCGAAGTGGCGCGCGAACAGCTGCGCGTCCAGCGTGGCCGACGTGATGATCAGCTTCAGGTCCGGACGCTTCGGCAGCAGCTGCCGCAGGTAGCCGAGCAGGAAGTCGATGTTCAGGCTGCGCTCGTGCGCCTCGTCGATGATGATCGTGTCATACGCCTGCAGCAGCGCATCGCGCTGCGTCTCCGCCAGCAGGATGCCGTCCGTCATCAGCTTGACGGCCACGCCCGAGCGTGTGTGGTCGGTGAAGCGCACCTTGTAGCCGACCACCTCTCCCAGCGGCGTCGCCAGCTCCTCGGCGATCCGCCTGGCCACGCTGGAAGCCGCGATTCGACGCGGCTGCGTGTGGCCGATCATCCGCTCGGCGCCGCGTCCGATCGCCAGGCAGATCTTCGGAAGCTGCGTGGTCTTGCCCGAGCCGGTCTCGCCGCACACGATCAGGACCGGGTTGGCCTGGATCGCCGCGCCGATCTCGTCGCGCCGGGCGCACACCGGCAGCTCGTCCGGAAACACGATCGGCAACGCCGGCCGCGTGCGGCTGGTTCGCAATTGGGCTCGCCAAATCAAGGAGTTGCAGGGGCGCGAAGTATACTTTCGGCTTGCCCATGGACGATCACATCGCTCCTCCCTCGCCCGCCACCGCGGCCTTGAGCCATGCGCAATTCGTCGCGTGGCTGCGCGAAGTGGCTCCCCAAGTCCATTCGCACCGGGGTCGCACCTTCGTGGTGGCGTTCGAAGGGGAGCTGATCGAGGCCGGCCGCCTCAATGCGCTGGTGCACGACCTGTCGCTGCTGCATGCGCTGGGCATCCGGCTGGTGCTGGTGCACGGATCCAGGCCGCAGGTCCAGGCGCAGCTGCAGCTCAAAGGGCTGCAGACCTCGTTTTCGGGCGGGCTGCGGATCACCGATGCGGCGGCGCTGGCGTGCGTGAAGGAGGCCGCCGGCGGCATCCGGCTGGACATCGAGGCGGCTTTCTCGCAGGGGCTGCCCAGCACGCCGATGGCCAACAGCAAGATCCGGGTCGTGGGCGGCAATTTCGTGCTGGCGCGGCCGGTCGGCATCGTCGACGGAGTCGACTTCCAGCACACCGGCGTGGTGCGCCGGATCGACACCGAAATGATCGAGCGCACGCTGCGGGCCGATGCGCTGGTGTTGATGTCGCCGCTCGGCTTCTCGCCGACCGGGGAGGCATTCAATCTGAAAGTCGAGGACGTCGCCACGCAGACCGCGATCGCGTTGAAGGCGGACAAGCTGATCCTGATCGGCTCGCTGGACGGCGTGCGCGACGGCAGCGGCAAACTGCGCAGCGAGCTGTCGGTCGAGGAGGCCGAGCGGATGCTGGCGGCACACGACGGGACGGAGCCGGCCCTGTCCGAACTGAGCTGCCTGGTGCGCGCCTGCCGCGGCGGAGTGGCGCGCGCTCACCTGATCCCGACGCGACTGGATGGCGGGCTGTTGATCGAGCTGTTCACGCACGCCGGCGTCGGCACGCTGGTTTCGACCGAACATCTGGAGGCGCTGCGCGAAGCCGCCAGCGACGACGTGGGCGGCATTTTGAAGCTGATCGAGCCGCTCGAGGCCGACGGCACGCTGGTGAAGCGGCCGCGCGAACTGATCGAGCGCGAGATCGGCCAGTTCAGCGTGTTCGAGCACGACGGCTTCATCCAGGGTTGTGCCGCGCTGTATCCGTTCGAGGAAGCCGCGATGGGCGAGCTCGCCTGCCTGACCGTGCACGGCGACTATCGCGAAGGCGGGCTGGGCGAGCGGCTGATGAAGCGGATCGAGGCGCGCGCACGCGCGGCCGGACTCACGCGCCTGTTCGTGCTCACCACCCGCACCTCGCACTGGTTCCTGAAACGCGGCTATACGCTAGCCAAGGTCGAGGATCTGCCAGTGCAGCGGCAGCGGATGTACAACTGGCAGCGCCGCTCGCAGGTGCTGATCAAAGCAATTTGAGAAGGACGGAAAAAATGGCGCGGATGGTCCACTGCATCAAGCTGGGCAAGGAAGCCGAAGGATTGGATTTTGCGCCGGTGCCGGGGGAACTGGGCCGCCGGATTTTCGAGAGCGTGTCCAAGGAGGCATGGCAGCAATGGCAGCGCCACCAGACGATGCTGCTGAACGAGAACCGCCTGAGCCTGGCCGACGCGCGCGCGCGCAAGTACCTGCAGGCGCAAATGGAGCAGTACTTCTTCGGCGACGGCGCCGACATGCCGTCCGGATACACGCCGCCGCGCTGAGACGGCGATACGCGTCGCCGGGGCCGCCGTCCGTTCGGCAGGACCTGCGCGGCCGGTTTCACCCGGTCGCCCAGGTCCGCGGGATCCTTCTCGGCGCTGGAGCTAGAACGAGAAGTCGTGAACCAGCCTCACGCTTTCCACAGTGAGCGAGCCCAAACCGAAAGCGGCCGCCCCGATCGCGGTTCCCGAACCAGCACGGCAAGAGCACGCGTTCGCTCGTAAAGGCGGCGATTGCATAATGTTCAGGCAGCAGTTCCGTACACCTGTGAGAAGGAATAGTGCAGATGGGAACAACAGTCGCGTTCAAGCGCCCTGACGGGCAAATCGCTCACGGTTACCTGGCCGAGCCGGAGCAGGCTGCCGGCGCTTCGGCCATTGTCGTCATCCAGGAGTGGTGGGGGCTCAACGATCAGATCCGCGGCGTGGCCGACCGTCTGGCGTGCGCGGGTTACATCGCCCTCGTGCCGGACCTGTTCCGCGGCAAGTCGACGGTCGAGGCGGAGCAGGCGCATCACCTGATGACGGGGCTGAACTTCGGCGATGCAGCCTCGCAGGACATCCGTGGCGCCGTGCAGTTCCTGAAGATCCGCAGCGGCAAGGTCGGCGTTACTGGCTTTTGCATGGGGGGCGCATTGACGCTGCTGGCCTTGTGCATGGCCCCGGAGATCGATGCCGCCGTCGTCTGGTACGGCTGTCCGCCGCTCGAAACCATCGACGCGGCCAGGATCAAGGCGCCGCTGCTGGCGCACTGGGCCACGCAGGACCAGTTCTTCCCGATCGTCACCGTCGATCAGTGGCAGGACAAGCTGCGCGAGGCCGGTGTGAATTTCGAGTTCCACCGCTATCTCGCACACCATGCCTTCGCCAACGAGACCGCCGTCGGGCCTGGTCGTATCCCCGCCACCCAGTACGACCCGGTCTGGTCGCAGCGAGCCTGGGATCGTTCCTTCCGCTTCTTCGGCCATTGGCTGGGCTGACGCGGGCACGCTGGTCGCAGACTTGACAAGCTATCGCTGAGCCCTTGACACGGTACCGGTCGGTACCGTAGGATTCGCGCATTGGTACTTATCGGTACCAAACCGATCGAAGGAGAATGTCATGGGATCTGTCCATCGCTATAGCAAGATCGCTTCGACCGCGCGCGCGGCCTCGCTCCTCGGCCTGCTGGCCCTGGTGTCTCACGGCGCGGTGGCCGCGTCGCTGGGATCCACCGATATCTACCGCAATGAATTCCGTGCTTCCTTCGGCGTGGCGTCAACGTCGCCGTCGCCGCCCCGTGCCACCGGCGACCGCGTCGGGTCGACCGACCTCTGGGGCAACGGCTTTCGCGCCTCGTTCGGGCCGAGCGATTCGGCCGCCCGGTCGATCAACGCATGCGGCAGCGGCTCGACCGACGTGTGGGGCAACGGCTTCCGCGCCTCGTTCAGCCCCCCTGTGCCGTGGATCGCCAGCGGCCTGGTGCAAGCGTGCGAGGGCGGCGCCAGCGCGTTGCGTTGACTGCGCTCTCACGGGGCCGTGCCAAGACCGGCCAGGGCCGGCAGGAACACTTCGGTGATCCACAGTGCGTGGCCCGCGCGAACGAAGGGCGAACGACGGGCCCACAGCGCGGGCAGCCGCCGGGCTTGCAGCGCCAGCCCGGCGGCGCGGTGCAGCCGATCGCCATCGCGCAGCCGGCGCACGTGGATCGGCCCGCGCCGGATGCCGTGCCGTTCGAAGATCGAATCTCCCACCGGACGCAGTCCCTGATTGGACAGCGAACGCCAGGCCGTCCGCAGGGAGGACGGATGAGCGACGCTGTGCGCGTACAGCACCGGCCGGTCGTCGGCCAGCAGCAACACTTCGCGCACCCACGCCCGCTCGCCCTGCCGCAGATCCAGCAGAGCGGCCTCATCGGGCAGCGGTCGGGCGCAGCACTGCCTCAGAAGAACCAGCTCAAGCCTTCCGCATACGCTGCGTAGTCGCCGCGTCAACGAGCCCCGTTCACCCAGCCAGGATGCGACGCACGGCTCGAGCAGGGCCGGTTGCAGCGTGCGCCACGAGTCGCCGGCGGGAGCCGTGCCGCCGGTCACGCTTGTTCGGTTCATAATAAGTCAACATTCCATGTCGTCCGCGCCGCGGCACGATCGACCAACCCGGCGAGGCACTTTCCTCGATGCAGCAACCCGTCGTAATTGTCGGCGCCGGACTGGCCGGCCTCACCGTCGCTTTGCACCTGGCCGAGCATGCGCCGGTCGTGGTGCTGGCCAAGCGCTTGCTGCACGAGGGCGCGACCGCGTGGGCCCAGGGCGGCATTGTCGGGGTGCTGGGCAGCGATGACAGCATCGAATCGCATCTGCGCGACACGTGCGAGGCGGGAGCGGGCCTGGTCGATGTGCAGGTGGCGCGCGCGATCGCCAAGGGAAGCGCAGCCGCGATCGAGTGGCTGGTGAGCCAGGGAGTCGCCTTTACGGGCGACCCGGAAGGGCCGCTGGGCCTTCATCTGACGCGCGAGGGCGGACACACCGTGCGACGCATCGCGCATGCGGCCGATGCCACCGGCAAGGCGATCCACGATGCCTTGCTCGAGAAAGCGCGCTCGCATAGGAATATCCGGATGTACGAGCGCTGGATGGCGATCGATCTGATCACGTCGCGACACGTGCCGCAGAGCAGTGGCCCACAGTGCCTCGGAGTGTACGCACTCGATATCGAACACGGCCGGGTCGAGACGCTACCGGCTGCGGCCGTGGTGCTGGCAAGCGGCGGAGCCGGCAAGGTCTACCGATACACCAGCAACCCGGACACGGCCACCGGCGACGGCGTCGCGATGGCCTGGCGCGCCGGCTGCCGCGTCGCCAACATGGAGTTCATACAGTTTCATCCGACCTGCATGTATCACTCGCAGGATCGTACCTTCCTGATCACCGAGGCGCTGCGCGGCGAGGGAGCGATCCTGCGGCTGCCCGACGGCACGCGTTTCATGCCGGCGCACGATTCGCGCGCCGAGCTGGCGCCGCGCGACGTGGTGGCGCGCGCGATCGACTTCGAGATGAAGCGCAACGGCCTCGATTACGTGTGGCTCGATGCCACGCACCTGGGCCTTTCCTTCCTGCAGACCCATTTTCCGACGATCGAGCAGCGCTGCCGCAGCCTGGGGATCGACGTCTCGAAGCAGCCGATCCCGGTCGTGCCGGCGGCCCACTACACCTGCGGCGGTGCCGTGACCGACTTGCGCGGGCGCACCGACCTGGCACGCCTGTATGCGGTCGGCGAGACCGCCTACACCGGACTGCACGGAGCCAACCGGCTCGCCAGCAACTCGCTGCTGGAATGCGTCGTGGTCGGCCGCTGCTGCGCCGAGGACATCGGCGCCCAGGGCCCGGCCGAGTCGCCCCCGCTGCCCGCGTGGGACGAAAGCCGCGTCGAGGACCCGGACGAGCAGGTCGTGATCTCGCACAACTGGGACGAACTGCGGCTGACGATGTGGAACTACGTGGGCATCGTGCGGACCACGCGGCGCCTGGAACGGGCCCAGCACCGCATTCGCCTGCTGCGCAAGGAAACGGACGAGTACTACGCCAATTTCCGCGTCTCGCGCGATCTGCTGGAACTGCGCAACCTGCTCGAGTGCGCCGACCTGATCGTGCGCTCGGCGCTGCGACGGCACGAAAGCCGGGGGCTGCATTTCAGCCGCGACTTCTCGCACACGCTGGCGGCGGGACTGCCGACGATCCTGGTACCGCCGACCCGGCTGGCGCTGAAGCGGGCGTCGTGAACGGCACGGCAACGGGCGCACTCGTATCTTTATCGAACCACTCAGGAGAGAGAACCATGGCTATGACGGCGAAGCATTTGGCAGGGTCCCTGGCTTCGGTAGTGGCGCTGGTCGCTTCGGCTTCGGTTGCGGCGGACGACACGCCGGTGACGACGCAGATCGTGGATGCGCTGAACAAGGTGTATGGCGTGCACCCGGGATTCCGCGCCAACCATGCAAAGGGCGTAGTGGCAGTGGGCAGTTTCAAGGCTGCGCCAGGGGCGGCGCGGCTCAGCCGCTCACCGCTGTTCGACGGCCGTACTATTCCGGTGACGGTGCGTTTCTCCGACTCGGGCGGCCTGCCCGATGTCCCGGACGGCTCCGGCGGCGCCAATCCGCATGGCATGGCCATCAAGTTTCACCTGCCAGGCGGAACCGACACCGACATGGTGATCAACTCGCTGAAGTTCTTCCCGGTAGCCAGCGGAGAGGAATTCCGGGATCTGCTGCTGGCAATCAGCCAGAGTCCACCCAATGCGCCCAAGCCGACCAAATTTGATCAGTTCATGGCCAGCCACCCGAGCGCACCGAAGGCGTTTAGCACCGTCTCGACCCCCGACAGTTTTGCAGATGAGCAGTACTACGGCATCGACGCCTTCGTCTTTGTCAGCAAGGATGGTCACAAACAGGCGGTGCGCTACATCATGGTGCCGGAGAAGGTGGTGCATCTGACGCCGGCGGAAGCCGACAAGAAAGCCCCCAACTTCCTGGTAGATGATCTGCCAAAACGCATTGACCGAAAGCCGGTGATGTTTCACCTCAAGGCACAGCTGGCCGCGCCGGGCGATCAAACCAAGGACCCG
>Ga0210403_10005263_pt1 | contig 11008 bp, 9 predicted proteins | sample IncBWC19MmetaG_FD_150863 | JGI IMG/M metagenome (GOLD analysis project Ga0210403, IMG submission 150863) | Forest soil microbial communities from Barre Woods Harvard Forest LTER site, Petersham, Massachusetts, United States - Inc-BW-C-19-M | ecosystem: Environmental > Terrestrial > Soil >... | reverse complement strand
CCCGCGATGCGCTCGCGAACTCGCGCTTCCATTTGCGTGGCGCAGAGAGAATTCACTGCTTCCCTCCTGCGGTTGGCGTGGCCGGTGTTGCCTGCGGCGCTGCTATGTGCACTGTTTCCCCCGTCACGATGGAATCCGGGGGGCTCGTAATGACTGATTCGTTGCCCTGCAGACCCGAAACGATTTCGATCGAATTGCCGAAGTCGTGACCTGGAGTTACCGGAACCAGCTCTACTTTCCCGTCCTTGACAATGGCGACGTTCAGGCCTTCCTTCCGAAAGAGAAGCGTGTCGACCGGCAGAATGTAGGTGGAGACCTCCCCCGGCACTTTGAAATGGACCTCCGCATAAGCGCCCGAAAGCAATTCCCCGGACGGGTTATTCACGTCCACTTCAACCAGCAGCGTGCGCGTTGCGTAGTTAATGGCCTCGGCGGTGCGGACCAGTTTCCCTTTGAACATGCGTCCGGGAAACTCCGCTAATTTCAGCTCTGCTGTCAGGCCCGGCTTAGTTTGCTGCGAAAACTCTTCAGGTACACTGACATAAACGCGCAGCACGCCGGGCTGCGCGATATGGAACAGATCGGTCTTGACGATTGCGTTGCTACCCGAGTTGATCAGGTCGCCGATGTCGGTGTTGCGGGCGGTAATTACACCGTCGAACGGAGCGTAAACCTTTTCAAAGGACACCAGCGCAAGGTACTGCCGGACCGCTGCCTGGTCTGCTTCGACAATCGCTTGATTCGCGTTGAATGTGCCGACGGCATTGTCGACGTCCTGTTGGGACACCGCATTGGTTTTCTTAAGTCCTTCATATCGGGTTTTGGTGATGGTAGCCAGTTGGAGATTTGCCTGTGCGGTCAACAGATTGCTCTGTGCTTGCTGGAGCTGCTGGTCCACTTCAGGAGACGCGATTACCGCCAGAAGCTGGCCTTTTTTGACATGCGCCCCTATATCGAAGTACCAATGTTCCAGATAACCGTTTGTCCGCGCGAAAACAGGCGACGTGATATACGGTTGGACGTTTCCCGGCAGCACAATTTCCTGCGACGGTGCGGCCCGCTTAGGCGCAACAACCGAAACGGTGGGTACCGCCGCATCCGTGGTTTCAGTGCGTAGGCTGGCGTTTGTGTGGATGCGCTCAAGAATACCGGAAACCAAAAGCCCAACGAACAATAGAAGTACCGCAATACCGGCAAGCCAACCCCGTCGCGATCGCGGTTTTGCGCCGAGGTTGGCCGGCGAGTGCGGTCCTTGCCCCGGAATCTGTCCTTCTGTTTGCGATTGCATCATTGGTGTCACCTTCAAATTCCCCTCAACAGGAAGCTCCTCAGGATTTCGGACTAGCCTCGACTGGCCGGTGGCGAAGGCCATGGAGAATGCTGAACACGGTTGGAACGAACAACAAAGTGGACACCGTGGCGAAGAGCAATCCACCAATTACGGCGCGGCCAAGGGGAGCATTCTGTTCGCCACCATCTCCAAGTCCCAGCGACATCGGCAGCATGCCGATAATCATGGCGAGCGCGGTCATTATCACGGGGCGGAAGCGAGTGAATCCAGCTTGAAGAGCCGCGGAGACGGAGTCTTTACCCTCTTTCAACTGTTCGGTGGCGAATTGCACCACCAGGATGCTGTTGGAGGTGGCTACACCCATGCACATGATAGTGCCCGTGAGTGCCGGCACACTTAAGTTGGTGTGAGTGATGAACAGGAACCAGGCGATGCCAGCGAGGGCTGCGGGAAGCGCAGTAATAATGATGAAAGGGTCCAGCCAGGACTGAAAGTTCACCACGATGAGAAGGTAGACAAGGACAATAGCGAGGACCAGGCCCGATAAGAGACCGATATAGGAGGCACGCATAGTCTGAACCTGGCCGCGCAGGACAACTTTCGAGCCGCGGGGCAGCGTCGGCCGCATTTGATCGATGATGCGTGTAATGTCCCCGGATACGCCGCCGAGATCGCGGCCCTGCACCGCGCCGAAGATGTCGATGACCGGCATGATGTTGTAGTGGGTGACCACAGCCGCCCCGGTTCCTCGCTGGACGGAAGCGACGGTCGCGAGAAGGGCCGGTGCGACGCCAGGAGTGGGTCCCGTGATGGGCATGTTCGCGAGATCCTGGAGGGTGTCGACGCGATACTGCGGGGTCTGAGTAGAGATGTCGTAGCTGACTCGGTTCTTAGGATCGAGCCAGTATGTTGGCGAGGTCTGGAAGCTGCCACCGAGCGAGATTAAAACGTTTTGCGCGACGTACGACGCGTTGTAGCCGATCTGTTGCGCCTTGGTGCGGTCCAGCGAAAGGTGGATGTAGGGTTCATCGAATGGCTGCTGGATGCGCGCGTCGGCTATCCCCGAGACGTATTTCACTTTGTCAAGCAAGGTATTCGCGAAGACTTGATTCCCCTGTAAATTGTTACCCACCACCTGAATGTCGATGGGAGCCGGCAAGCCAAAATTCAGGATTTGGGTGACAATGTCGGAAGGCAGGAAAGAAAAGGTCACGCCGGGAAATTCTTTTGGCAGGCTGATTCGCAGGTCGTGAACGTACTTCGCGGTCTGGTGGTTGTTAACGCCGAAAGTCACCAAAATATCCGCATCCGAGGTGCCCACGGTTCCGGTATTCATATAGGACGTGTTGATGCCGCTGTACGGGAGTCCAATGTTGTCAATGATGTTGGAGATTTCCCCCGGCGGGAGCTGTCGCCGGATCGATCGCTCGACCAGATCGCAGAGGCGGGCGGTCTCTTCTATTCTTAAACCCGTTGGAGCTCGCATGTGGAGATTGAACGAGCCGCTGTCGATACTGGGGAAGAAGTCTTGCCCCAGCCAGGGAATGATCAAAACCAGGGAACCCACGCAAGCGGAGAAGAATGCGACAAGGAAGGTACGACGATGATGAAGGCAAAATTCGAGCAGTCCGTGATAACGCTCGCGGAGACGCTCAAACGCTTCCTCAAAGCGAACCTGCATACGAACGAATGGATTGCGGGATTCCGCGGTGTTCGGGGTGTCATAGCGCAAGAGATACTTGGCCATCATCGGAACAACGGTGCGTGACAGCAGATAGGAGGCCAGCATGGCAAAGATCACGGCCTCGCCGAGCGGAACGAACAGAAATTTCGCGACGCCGGAGAGCAGGAACATCGGAGTAAACACGATGCAGATCGAAATCGTGGCCACAAAGGCAGGCGTGGCGATTTGCGCTGCGCTGTCTATGACAACCTCATCCATGTCCTTGTCTGGTTCCGCCTGACGGTTGCGATTGATGTTCTCGATCTCGACCGTTGCGTCATCCACCAGAATTCCGACGGCCAGGGCCAGTCCACCTAACGTCATGATGTTGATGGTTTCTCCGAGCGCACTGAAAGTGATGATGGACGTCAGAATGGCGAGAGGAATCGAAACAACAATGATGGTCGTACTCCGCCAACTGCCGAGAAAGATGAGAATCATCAGGCCGGTAAGGCAGGCCGCAATCGACGCTTCGGTCACCACTCCCATAATGGCGCCCTTCACGAAGATGGATTGGTCCGCCAATGGCTTGATATCCAGCTCCGGTGGCACGGTCGTCTTGATAAACGGCAACAGAGCCTTGATTCCAGCAATGATGCTCAGGGTCGACGTGTTGCCGTTCTTTTGGACGGTCAAGAGGGAGGAGCGTTGCCCGTTTACGCGCACAATGTTCGTTTGCGGCGGAAAGCCGTCGCGCACCCAAGCGATATCACTCATGTAGATGGTCGTGGTGCCGATGGTCTTTATAGGGATGTGGTTGAGTTGTGCGATGGTCTGGGGAGCCGCATTGGAGATGTCGACGTCATATTCCTTCAAACCGATTTTGGATGTTCCCGTTGGGAGAATCAGGTTCTGAGCAGTAATGGCATTGACCACGTCCAAGGGGGAAAGACCCTTCGCCTGCAAGGCCTGAGTGTTTAGGTCCACTTGTACCTGGCGCTGTTTTCCCCCATAGGGATACGGGACAGCGGAGCCCTGCACCGTGACCAACTGGGGGCGGATGAAATTGAGACCATAATCGTTAAGCGCCTGCTCCGATATGCCCTGGCCGGAGAGCCCGAGTTCGAGGATCGGAACTGTCGAGGCGCTGTAGCTAATGATCAAAGGCGGCGTGGTGCCCTGCGGCAATTGCCTGAGTTGCGTTTGGGAATTTGCGGTGATCTGCGCGATGGCCTTGTCGATACTCACGGTGGGTTGAAAAAACACTTTCACCACGGCGATACCAAAAAGCGACTGCGACTCGATGTGCTCGATGTTATCGACAGTGGTGGTCAGGTTGCGCTCTGTGATCGTGATGATCCTATCGGCTATGTCCTGTGGTTCGAGATCGTTATAGTTCCAGATGATGCTGACGACCGGAATATTGATGTCGGGAAAAATGTCCGTGGGCGTGCGAACAATTGCCAGCGTCCCAAAAAGGAAGATTAAGATAGCGAGCACAACAATGGTGTAGGGTTCCTTCAGCGCCAGCCTAACGATCCACATCATGACTCATATCCCCAATTCCGTCCGGCGTGGCCGAACTGCGTCAACCAAATCGACCTTACGGCCTGTGCTTCGGCGTCTTGGCATCCAGGGTGGAGATCAGTTGCTTGGCGGCTGGGGGCGGGGGGACAGTTCCGGACAAAACAATGCGCCGTGCGGGAATTTCCTTGCCGTACACACGCCGGTTGTCGCCATTGTCCGGACGGATCGTGGACCCTTCCAGGGAGACTCCGGCAAACAACCCACGCGCCCTCGAGTAAGTCAGGATTTCAGCCCGCAGACTGGCATCCGTTTCGGCAGAGGTATCGCGGCCAACCGGCCCGGCGGCCACGGAAGCGTCGCCTCCGAGCTTGACCTTGCTGGCGAGGATGCCGCTTGCACCGCGCTCATTCATAACCAACAACACAAAATCCGTAGCTTCTCCACCCAGCTGAAAGCCGACGCTTCCACCTTCGAGGGCCATCATCGTGGGAGCGCCCCATGGTCCCCGGAACTCTTCACCCCTGCGGCACGACATGGCGCCCCGCCCGTAGCTTGCACCAACGATGAATGCAGCCTTTAAAACGGAGGGGAAGACCACGACGCAATCTGCCTTGTCGAGCAAGTCCTGCGGAATGTTGTCGGGAACGTTAAGAATCTCTTTCAAGACCGTTCCACAATTTCTCAGTCTGTCGTCATCCTTAACTTGGTCGGACGCGCTCGCCAGCTCAGTGAAGGGTGGTAGGACAACGAATAGAATGCTGGCCAGCCAGGTCAACAAACTTCGCATATGGATTTCCTCCAGAGGATCTTCTTGCCCCAGACTCCTGACGATGCAGCCCGGATGCCACTGTGACAGCTGAGCGAGAGTTTCAGGAAGCGGTTGAAAACAGGAGATTTTTGGCTGGCCCCGGTGAAACTAGGTACTGGGCGCGGAGCGAAAAGGTCCAGCGAATTGGATGGTTGTCAACATACTAACAGCGCGCTTTTCAAGGAAGCGTCCGGGATTCGGGGATAGTGAAAACGAACCGGCAGGGGGTGCGACTGCTTCTGGCGAGGTATGAAGGGAACCTCTCGCGTTATGAGTTACGAGGTCAAAGTGGGGGAGCAGTCAAAACCGCATCTCACCACGAGTAAGGCGACATCACGCAGGAAACCAGCCCCGCCACGAAATACTAATGCGCTGTTAATAACGTCGAGCTTGAGCTCTCCCGCGGAGGGTAATCATCACGGACCAAACCGCAAAAGACGATAACGCTGTGGCCGATTGCCTTGCGCGGGCAAATCACGCCGGCAGCAAGGGGGAGTATAGAGGGGTGGGCAAGTGAAATTGAAGCAAGGAGATGGCCGGCCTACGCAGCTGCGTGAATGGCCCACAAAAGCGATGCAGCTCGCTCAATTAGCTAGCAGCTTACTAAGCGCGGAGATTATCAGCGCACGGAGAGCGAGAAGACCGAATGGCAACCCGGCGAGGTTTGGATTACGTACGGTCATCTCTCTCCTCCCGTCAATACTCACTCCGCCTTCTGCCAACTGGAATCCGGGTCATAGGTGGTCATCGCTACCGCAATCTTCGTTGTGTTGGGGCCAAGGTCCTTTTCGTAAATGTTGCCCGATTTATCGACAATAAAAGTCATCACACCCGAGGAGCGATACTCGACAGGGTAGGCGACGAAGGCGAAGCCTTCGGTCATCTTTCCATCGACAATATAGGTTCTTGCTCCGCCCGGTGCATGCTGTCCCTGGCGAGTGAGGATCCGGAACATGTACCCATTGTATGGAACATGCTCGCCAGCCTGGTCCTTTGGGGAATTTTGACGCGCGTAAGCAATGAGAGGGTTGATCGGGCTATCGAATTCATCGCTTGCGCCGTGCCAGTACAGGCCATTGTGCCCGCCCTCATCGCTGACCAGTTTCTGCGCGAATTGCTTGGGAATGTCGCTCGGTGGACGCGCAAAATATTGTTCCTGGGCTTCGACCAAATCCTGGCACGCATCCATGGCGGAGATTTCATTTCTGCCGATGCGCCGGAATACGATCTCGTCTTTGCCCGCGGCCGTGTCGAAATACCACGAACCGTTGTTCTTCACCAAGGGAATCGGAAACGGCCAGTTTTCGGCTCCGATTACCAGGCTCACAGTTCCGTTCTCCTCAGTGACAAAGCGATGCATTTCCTTGTATTTCATGACAAAGCTGACGCGAGCATCTGAATCTTCCTCCGGGTCTCCGGACGAGAGGACATCCTTTCCGGCTGGGCCGAGGATGCTCAACTGAGCTTGTTCGTCCTGTGAATTCATTGCCGCGAAGAAGGCACTGCTGGCGTCTTCGGGGGAGGCAAAGGTTCGCTGTTCCGGCTCCCGGCCGAATATTGGCGCAGGCAAACAGCCCAGGGAAAGTATCAACAGAACGGACCCTGCAAGTAGGGCAAACTTCTTGCATTCAATTTGGCCAATGATCGAATTCCTGTGCAGCATGGTATTCCTCTCCATTCTTGAATTCTCACTAAGCTCTTTCTCTGGTACATCCGATCAGCGATGCCCTCCACCGCCATGAGAACCACCTCCGTGGGAGCCACCTCCAAAGCTTGACCGCCCGCGGGAGGAAGCGCCCCGGGCATTGCCGCCGTGATCGAAGCCGCTGAATGCGCTGGAGTGTGTTCCGGGTTGACCGTGAAACGACGAGTGCCCGCTCGCGTGGGACGCGCTACCGTGGCTGGAGTTTGCGTGGCTGAAATTGGCGTGACTGACGTTGCCGTGACCGCCACTACCGTGATTGAACCCCCCGTGACCGAACTCATGACTGTGCGAGACGTAGGCGTGATGGTCGTAGAACGCGCGTCGGCCGTGCCAGTCATATCCCCAGTGGCCCCAGCCCCACCCAAATCCTCCGAAGAAGCCGATACCAAATCCAATGCCAAAGGAAAGGCCAACGCCGCCCCAAAAAATGCCGGGCACGGGATACCAGCCAGGAAAGGCGACGATAGGCGCGCCGTACACCAGCCAAGGATCATAGGCAGGAACATAGACCACCTGAGGGTTGGCCGGTTCGATGACGACCGTGCTGCCTTGCGTTGTTACCTTCTCCTGTTCATTGCTCTTCAGATGGCCATTCTTTTCGGCGTCTTGGCGCAGCGTCTGGACGGCATTGGTCACATCGTCCGGCTGGTTGACATACGCCTCACCCAGGGACGAAGTCCAGGAGAGATTCTTGTCCATGTTTTCAAGAACGGAAGGGAATTGCGCCAAAGCCTTTACGCTGGGATCCCAGTCCTGTTTGTCGACCTCTTTTCCTAGCTCCTCGCCTTTGAGCTTGGAATGTCCTTGCATCCAGCGGTCTGCTTCGACGATCTGGGTTGGATACGTAGCCGCGGCCAAAATCTGCGCCACAAGCGCGTCGGGATACAGGGCGAGCGGCGCGACGAGCTGCTGCAGCTCTTGCGGGGAACGATGCACGACTGGAGCCGGCTGCTGTTGATTGGATTGGCTTGCGGAGCCATATACGTCCGCCTGCGCGGTGAACCCCACAAGTAAACCGCTGAGAAGCACGACAAAAACCTGTTTGGAAAGCTTCATACTGTTCATTGCAAATTCTCCAGTTGGATATTTATATTCACCACCGGCCTGCGGGGTTGAAGCGATCAACCCTCTATCGCCCGGTGTTTTCCGAGAGCATGGCGTCCGTTCTTGCTAACCGCACGTCAATCTGGATCAGGCGTGAATCGTTTTTCGATGATGCATTCGACAAGATTGTTTCGCCTGAATATCAGAAAAACTGGCCGCGCAATACTCCCGGCGGGATGCCGTTGCGGCGGGCCAAGTCTTCCAGCTCGTCAAGATCCGCTTGCGTCTCGTCCACTCCCTCTTGCAGATTTTCGATGGCGTCTTCGGGAGTGATGCCTACGCTTCCGTAATCGAGACTAATGCCACCTGTCGTTTGCCTCAGGCTTCGGACATCGTCAATTGCCTGCTCAAAATCACTAAGCTGAGCCTCTCTGTTTTCAAGTTCTTCGCGCAAGCCCGCTGCCTGCTCGGCATACCATTCGGGGTCCTGGGTTTCCACGTATGGTTCGGGCGCAGAAGGCCACGTTGACCTGTCTTCGTCCACCTGGCCGACGATGCTTATCAGGCCAAGCCCGTGAAGTTTTTCAAGATCTTCGTTTGTCCAGACGTGCGGTCTCTGGTGGTCCGCCTCAATCTGCTGTCCGTGGGCCGCACGTAAAGTAATGGTCAGAGAAAGTAATGCCAGGCTAGCGTTGATCAAAAGATGGCGTCTCATTTGGCGCTCCCCTACTTTGATGCTCCCGGAGGGAACTTTTTGAACATCTTTTTCACGCCCTTATCGAGATTCTTGATGTTCTTGTTGGAGTTGTTGGAGAGCGTTTCGCTCGAGCTGCCTCTCCAAAGGAGTTGTTTCGTTTTCGCGTCGAACAGATCGACGACCAACGTGCCAACCGTATACGTTTCCGTCGTGGTGGTTGCCTCACCAAAACCTCCGCCGCCGAACCGCCTCCAGCCCCAGCCTCCTCCAATCCCGTCGTAAAACGTGTTCAATGTTTGTTGATTCTGCGTTGTCTCGATGGCTATGATGGAAACATCCCCGCCCGAATCCACTTGAGACCAGCCTTTTGCTGCCAGAGCGGCATTGACGGCACTTTTCACTCGATCCACGTCCAGGGCGTTTTTCGTTTTAACTTGTTCCCAGGAATAGGTCTTGTATTGCCCGAAGTTGGCGTTGCGATCGTAATCGGTCTTCACCTGCTGTGCTGACGCCGTGCTTGCGAGCCAAACCAGCATTCCCATCAAAACGAACACAACTTTTTGCAACTTCATCATTTCTCCTCTTTCAACATTCAGTGATGCAACTTCCAGCACGAGAAAGAACCGCCCACTCGCGCTCGGGGCGTGGTTGTTTCAGTGAATCGTTAATTTCCCTGTTGTCCCTTGTGGTGTGCCGGTATGTGTGTCTGGGCTTCCGCGGCCGCTTGACTGGCCTTCTTTTCGTAGCTCGACTTGGACACCGCGCTCCCGCTTGGGTTGCCTTCGTCAAACACCTTCGCAAGGAAGTAGCGATTCCCGTATTTGTTGAAGATCAATTCGCTCTTGCCCGGCGTGGAGTTAGCCTCTGCGTCCTGGACTTCGAATAGAGCGGAAGTGGATCCGTCCGCGCTGGTGATTTCCATGACCTTCAGGTCGGAGTCGCCTAGCATGTGAATGATGTAGTTGCCCGGCGGAAGTTTGGCGTTCCCGGCATGGAACTGAAATGGGATGCTGACTTCAAGTCTTCCGACAATTTGCGCATGGACCTTGGCCGGGTACAGCATCAGTGCAAAAACCAGGGCGATGAAGAATGACAGCAAGTGATGCCGCCTGGTCGCTTTGCGGCCTGCTGCGCCCCCGCTGACTGCTCCAATGGACATAGTGATCTCTCCTCAGTTTCGTCGCGACAAACGGACTACGCGACTCAACTGGATAAGGCAAGACGCTTGCCAAAGCTTTGTTGATTTCTAAGCGACTGAAAACAGAAGCGGCCCGTCAGCGGGAACAAATTATGACATGCCAGCCCGGTGAACATGACGTCCCAATGCAGACAGTCCGGGCAGCGTTTGATTGATCGCGCCTCGGAAGGTTGCTTAGCGATTATGACAGTGTCGTTTCCCGTCTGGTTTAGAGAGAGACAATCAAGTGTCAACCAGACGGACACTCTGTTGGACATTGTTTCGTGCGTTCGTCACCCGCCCTGGCAAGCTGTCTGTCCGGCTCCGTCAACATCCTTCGTTTTGCGGCATTTCCGAGAATTGGTGCGAAAATCCGCGTTGGAACGCGCTTTGCTCTTGCTCGTCTTGCGGAGTGCTTACCACTCCGCTGAAAAGAACTTCAGCTCCGGGGAATTTACCTTGGGCAGGGCTCTGGCTTCTGGTCTGACGCAATTCAAGAAACGGAGACATAAGCATGACTGATCCAAAAGACAACAATGCTGGCACCGAAGGAGTGTCGAGACGCGCTTTTTTGGGCGTGGGATCCGCTGGACTTGCTACCGCCACTTTAGCTGCCTTGACGGCGCACGCGCAGGAGGTACAAGACACCCGCAAAGCGGAAAAAGATACTTCTTCAAGCGATCCTGGACAGGAAAACAAGCCGCTTCTGGACGAGAACCCAAGTTCAAACACGCCTCCTCCAACCGATCATGGCGATATCGGTCCGGTCTGGTACTCCTTCGATTTGGTGCACAAACGGGTGCAGGAGGGCGGCTGGACGCACGAGGTAAACGCGAAGGTGTTGCCGAGCTCAACCGATCTAACGGGTGTAAACATGCGGCTCACTGCCGGTAGCTTCCGCGAATTGCACTGGCACACCGCGGATGAGTGGGCCATCATGCTCTATGGCAACGCTCGCGTCACGGTGATGAATCCCGATGGCACGATGTTCATCGACGACGTGGGCAAGGGTGACCTGTGGCTGTTCCCCGCAGGCTTTCCCCATTCCATTCAGGGACTTCAGCCGGAGGGTTGCCAGTTCCTGTTGGTGTTCGAT
>Ga0210403_10005262_pt1 | contig 11009 bp, 9 predicted proteins | sample IncBWC19MmetaG_FD_150863 | JGI IMG/M metagenome (GOLD analysis project Ga0210403, IMG submission 150863) | Forest soil microbial communities from Barre Woods Harvard Forest LTER site, Petersham, Massachusetts, United States - Inc-BW-C-19-M | ecosystem: Environmental > Terrestrial > Soil >... | reverse complement strand
ACACCCGGAAAAGAAAATTCCTCAATATCTCCGTCCCGCGGTCCGTGTGATTCACCTCCGGATGAAACTGCACCGCGTACATCTTCCGCTTATGATCTTCCGCCGACGCAATCGCGTTCGCCGTCTTCCCCGTTAGGTGGAATCCCGGCGGCAACTCCAGCACGTTATCCCCGTGGCTGGCCCAGATCTTCAGCGTCTCCGGCAATCCGCCTAAAATATGACTCTCCGCTTTTTCCAAATTGAAATGCGCCGGCCCGTATTCCCGCCGCTCCACCGGCTCCACTTTCCCGCCCAGACTCTTCGCCATCCACTGCATGCCGTAGCAAATTCCGAGCACTGGAATTCCCTGCCCCAGCACCGCCGGGTCGCACACCGGCGCATCCTTGTCATACACGGAACTCGGTCCGCCCGACAAAATAATTCCCGCCGGCTCCAACTTCCGAATCTCTTCGAGCGAACTCTTGCACGGCAAAACCGAAGAAAACACCTGCTGCTCGCGCACCCGCCGCGCAATCAGCTGCGTGTACTGCCCCCCAAAATCCAGCACCACAATCCCGCCCCGCTCCGTCTTCAATATCGCCTTCGCCTCGGTGGCACGGCCATTCCTGGCCGTGCTCTTCTCCGGTGAATCGTTCTGCGCCATCTTCGCCGTTCCTTCCATCAGCTCACCTCATCCACCTGCCGATTTTAGTCCGAAAACACGTAGGGGCACGATAAATCGTGCCCCTCTTGGGTCCCTCTTCTCCGCTTCTGTCATCCCGACCGGAGTGGCCGGCAGTTTCTTCCGCACCGCATTTTGGTGCGCCGGCCACGGAGCGGAGGGACCGTGGCAACCAACAAAGCCATTCACAACTCGCTGGAACCAATTTCCAATTCTCCGTGTCCTCTGCGCTCTTCCTCTGTGTTCTCTGTGTTAAGTTTCTCTCTTCCCTACCCCACCACCAAATTCAACATCTTATCCGCCACAAAAATCGCCTTCCGCACCGTCTTCCCGTTCAAATGCCCGGCCACGCCCGCATCCGCCGCCGCCAACTTCATCACTTCCTCCTGCGAAGCCCCCGCCGCCACTTTTACGCGCCCCCGCACTTTCCCATTCACCTGCACAGGAATCTCGACCTCTTCCTCTTTCGCCAATTCCTCATTGATCGCCGGCCACGACACCGTCCACAATCCCTCGCTGTGCCCCAGCATCTCCCACAACTCGTCCGCCAGATGCGGCGTCATCGGCGCCAGCATCAACGTCACCAGCTCCAGCACTTCCTTCTGCACCGCCGGCCGCACTCCCTCATCCAGCGGCTCGGCCGCATAAATCGCGTTCACCAACTCCATAATCTGCGCAATCGCCGAATTAAAATGCCACCGCCCCTCAAAATCCTGCGTCACCCTCTTCAGCGCCTGATGCGCCTTCCGCAGCAACTCTCTTTCCTTCTCCGTGGGCACCGTGGACACCTCGGGTGCCCCAGCTGCCAAAGTTGCACCTGGGTCTTGATTTTCTCTTCTCTGCGAACTCTGCGGCCCCTCTGCTATCTCTGTGGTGAATTCTTTCTTTTCTCTCCCGCTCGCCACTCGCCACTCGCCACTCGCCACTATCCCCGCATGCTTGTCCACCACCCGGTAAACCCGATTCAAAAACCTCCACGCCCCATCAATACTCTCCTCGCTCCACTCCAGGTCCTTCTCCGGCGGTGCCGCAAACAACGTGTATAAACGCCCCGTGTCCGCCCCATACTTCTCCGCCATCTCTTCCGCGCCCACCACGTTCCCGCGCGACTTCGACATCGCCACGCCGCCCTTTTGCACCATCCCTTGAGTAAACAGCCGCGCGATCGGCTCGTCGTGCTTCACCAGCCCCAAATCCCGCATTACCTTGCACCAGAACCGCGAATACAAAAGGTGCAGAATCGCGTGCGTAATCCCGCCGATATACTGGTCAATCGGAAACCAATACGCAGCCTTCGCAGGATCAAAAGGCTGCTTGTCATTGTGTGGATCGCAATACCGGTAGAAATACCACGATGAATCTACAAACGTATCCATCGTATCCGACTCGCGCCGCGCCGGTCCGCCGCACTTCGGGCACGTCACATTCACAAACTCTGGATCGGTCGCCAGCGGCGATTCCCCCTCGCCCGTCAACTTCGGATTCGCCGGCAACAGCACGGGGAGATCCTTGTCCGGCACCGGCACCATTCCATCCTTCTCGCAATAAATCACCGGAATCGGCGTGCCCCAATACCTCTGCCGCGAAATTCCCCAATCCCGCAGCCGGAAAATCGTCTCCTTCTTCCCAAACCCGCCAGCCTCAGCATCCGAAGCCATCTTCTCGATAGCCTCTTCCGATTTCAGCCCCGAATATTTCCCCGAATTCACGCTAACCCCATATTCGGTAAATAACGTGGGTGCCCCAGGTGCCGTAGTTGCACCTGGGTCCTGGGTTTTCTTTCCTTCTCCGTCTCCTCTGTGCTCTTTCTCTGTGCTCTCTGTGTTAAAACTCTTTCCCTTAGTCACCACCACCGGCACTGGTAACCCAAACTTCACCGCAAACTCATAATCCCTCTCATCATGCGCCGGCACTGCCATAATCGCCCCGGTCCCATACTCCAACAGCACAAAATTCCCCACCCAAATGGGCACCCGTTCTCCACTGAACGGGTTCACCGCATATCGCCCCGTAAAAAATCCATCCTTCTCCGCGGTAGCAATATCCTCCGTCTTCACCGAAGAAGTCTTCAACTCCACCAGCTTCCGCGCCCGCCCCTCCGCACTGTAGTGGCCGACCTTCAGGTCGGTCTCCGGATCGGCCGCACGCGAAGCAAGCAGTTCCCCCACAATCGGATGATTCGGCGCCAAAACAATCGCGCTAGCCCCATAAATCGTGTCAATCCGCGTAGTAAAAATCTCAATCTTGGTAGCGCCGGCATCCTGCCGGCCCGCGTTCTTCTCTTCTCCGGCGCTCGCCACTCGCCACTCGCCACTCGCCACTTCCCCGTCAATCTCGAACCAGACTTTCGTGCCGGTACTCTTCCCAATCCAATTCCTCTGCATCGCAATCACGCGATCCGGCCACATGCCCTCCAACTGCTTGAGATCCTCCAGCAACTGCTCCGAATACGCGGTCGTCTTCAAAAACCACTGCTCGATCTCCCGCGCCTCCACGCGAGTATCTTCATGCCGCCAGCAGAACCCGCCATTCACCACCTGCTCGTTCGCCAGCACCGTGCAACACTTCGGGCACCAGTTCACGCGGCTCTTTTTCTTATAAGCGATCCCGCGCTCCAGCATCCGCAGGAAAAACCACTGGTTCCACCGGTAATATTCCGGCTCGCACGTGGAAATCTCCCGTCGCCAGTCATAGCTGAACCCAAATCGCCGCAGCGTCCTCTGAAATTCCGCAATATTGTTGTTGGTCCAGGTCCGCGGATGCGTCCTGTTCTTGATTGCCGCGTTCTCCGCCGGCAGGCCAAACGCGTCCCACCCCATCGGGTGCAACACGTTGAACCCGCGCATTCGCTTCACACGAGCAACCACATCTCCAATCGTGTAGTTGCGCATGTGCCCCATGTGCATCGTGCCCGAAGGGTACGGCAGCATTTCCAGCACATAGTATTTGGGTTTCTTCCCGGGTGCCCCAGGTGCCGCCTTTGCGCCTGGGGCTTGGGGTTTCTTCTCTTCGGGTGCCGCACCCTTGGAGTTTAAGGGTGCGGGTTTTGACTTTTCTTCCTCTGCTGTTCCGTCAAGTTCCGCTTCCGTCTCAAACACGCGGTGTTCTTCCCACCGCTTCTGCCACTTGCGTTCAATCTCCTGCGGCTTGTAGTCCCCCACGCCCGATTATTCCTCGCTTCTCTGTGTCCTCTGCGCTCTTTCTCAGCGGTCTCTGTGTTAAGTTTTTCTCTTCTCTTTATTTCTTCTTGTTCTGCGCCGGCAAATGCCGCGAGCTAGCGAACTTCTTCCCCTTCTTCTCCAACTCTTTCTTCTGCTTCTTCATCGCCGGCGTCATCATCGAAAAACCCTTCTCCGCCTCCGGTCCCTCGACGCCCGCCAGTTCCCACAGCTTCGCCACATTCTTCCGGTCGTCGCCCGGATCATCAATCGGCGTCTCCAGCAAAAACGCGCGCCCCGCCAATCCCAGCGGTGCCGAGCTTCCCAGTCTTGCCGTCCGCAAAATCCGCTCAAACGCTGCGGCCCCAATTTTCCCATCACCAATATGCTCGTGCCGATCCACACGCCCACCCAGCGGAATCTTCGAATCGTTCACATGAAACACCGGCACATTTTCCAGGCCCAGAATCCGGTCAATCGTCTCAATCGCCCGCTCAAGCCCGATTTCACTCTTGATGTCATACCCCGCCGCAAACAAATGCGCCGTATCCAGGCAAGCCGCAAACTGTAGTGGCCGAACTTCAGATCGGCCCTCCGACGTCCCGCTCTCTCCACGGTTCAATCCCTTAAGGATCGCCGCCACCTCTTCCAGCCGCGAACCCACCGCCGTTCCCATCCCCGCGGTGTTCTCAATCAAAATCCGCATCTTGCCCAACGGCACGCGCCGCGCCGCCTGCTTCACGCTCTCAATAATCGTCGCTATCGCCTGCTCCACCGACGATTCCCCGCGTGACCCCGGATGCACCACCACAAAGTCCGCGCCCAGTTCCCGCCCGCGCACCAACTCCTCATGAAACGCCTGGATCGACCGAGTCCGCAGCATCGGCTGCGAAGCAGCCAGGTTGATCAGATAATTCGCGTGAATCACCAGGGGCCCCAGCCCCAACTCTTCCCGCCGCGCCCGAAACGCCGCCACGTCCGAAGCCGGTATCCGCACATTCGCCGTTTGCCACATCCGCGGGCTAGCCGAAAAAATCTGCAGCGCGTTCGCCCCCAACTTCTTCGCCGATTCCAGCGCGTTCACGTAGCTTCCCGAAATCGACGTGTGCAAACCGATCCGCAGGCTCCCATCCATCCACGCCGGGGGCCCCGCCTCAACCACCGGCACAGGGATATACTCGTCATCCGCCTCAAACTTCGTATTCTCTATAATTGGATATTCCGCCATCACAGCCACAACTTTCTCCGTAGGGGCGGCTTTATGCCGCCTTCTTACATGTATGTTTAAACCCCCATTCTACCACACCGCCCAAATCCGGTTCCGCGTCGCAGTTATACCTGCCTATCGCGGCCTCCACTGTGTGTCCCGCGCTCTTCGGTTCCCATATACCCCCATCTCTTGTGGAAGCACGCCTGATTACGTCATGCTATTCAACTTGTCGAACTCCGCGCCCCCGAGCGCCACCGGAGTCCATATGATGCACTCTGTTCCCCAAACCTCTGCGAACGTCCGCCAGGTCGTCCCCTTCTTCCGCGTATCCGACATGCAGCAATCCGTCCGCTTTTATTCGGACGCCCTTGGCTTCTCGATGAAGCATCAATGGATTGTGGATGGAAAACTTCGCTGGTGTTGGCTAACGCTTGGTGAGGCTTCCATCATGCTCCAGGAATTGAATGCGCGCTCGCAGGACACTCCATCCGAAGGCCAAAAAGTCGGCCTCGGTGTGTCCCTCAGCTTTCAATGTGAAGACGCTCTCGCACTGTTCCGCGAATTCACCTCTCGCGGTGTTGCAGTACAGGAGCCATTCGTTGGCAACCGAATGTGGGTCGTAATGCTTTCCGACCCCGATGGCTACCACCTGGAGTTTGAAAGCCCGACCGACACCTCGGAAGAAACCAAGCTCTCCGACCTAAAATATTGAGCCTGTCGCCGCACCCTGCTCCTCGTCGGAACCAACAATCCGATCTTCCCCCACCAATTGACTCCACTCCCCAACCCACCCAGAATGAATCCCAGCGTCACCCCAAGTGAGGTCCCCATGCGCCTCCGCCCGATCCTTCTCCTCGCCACTCTTTCGCTGCTTCCCTATTTCGTGGAAGCTCAGCAGGGGCAGGGCCTGCGCAAACCCACCGCAGAGCAAATCTCCTCCGAGATCACGCGCCTCACCCTCCGCCGCGTTTACGTCTCCGATTTCCTGGACAGTTCCGGCCAGCGCACTCCCGCCGGCGCTTATTTCGCCGCGGCGTTCTCAAAGCTCCTGCGCCAGCCTGCCCGCGGCTTCACCATCGTCAGCCGTTTCAACGCCCACAAATTCCTCGACGATTCCGGCTGGACTGATCAGGACCTTTCGAAGCCGGACGTCCTCGCCAAATTCAACGCCGCCTTCAACCCGGATGCCTTTCTCTCCGGCACAATCGCCCCAAGCAATCATTCCGTTTCGATCGATTTGGTCCTCACCGACCTTGCGGGTAAAGAACTCTTTCGAATTGCATATCGGGAGGAACTGAACGAGCAGTTCGACGCTTCCTTCCCTCCCGCCACGAACTCTTCCGGCCGCATTTTCTATTTTTATGGTCTCGACGGCACTGGTTTCCCAAAATGTGCCTACTGTCCCGATCCTTCCTATACCGATTCTGCGCGGCGCGCCAAAATTTCGGGCACAGTCACTCTCTCCGGTGTCGTTACCCCCGACGGAAAAATCGAGCAAACACGCATCACCAAATCTCTCGACTCTTCGTTGGACAAAGCCTCACTCGAAGGCCTGAAGAACTGGCGGTTTGAGCCGGCAAAGGATCCCGACGGCAATCCGGTCCCAATGCGGATTCAATTGGAAGTTTCTTTCCGCATCCGTTAGTTTAAGCGCCTCACCCGCCAATCTGCCGGGTGCCCCACCCTGCGATTTTCAGGGTGCGGGTTTTCTCGTCTGATCTCTGCGCCTCTGTGTCTCTGCGTTATCTTTTTCTTACGCTTTTTTCCCTATGCCAAAAACTTGGCCAGCGGCTCCCAATAATTCGTTCGCCACCCCTCCGCCAGGTGTTCCGCCTGTCCCTTCGGAAACCCGGTGTGATCAAATACAATCTTCGTCCCGCCTCCGGATTCCATCAGCGCGAATCGAGCAATCGAATAGGATCCCGGGTCCCAGCTCCCCGCCCGCCAAACCTGCACGATCCGTTCATTCGCCACCAACTCCACCTGTCGCCCGGTGATGTATCCGCCAAAAGCAGAAAATGCCCCGCCCGCTTCACGGCTGATTGCAACCGCAGCGGCTCCAGTTTTCATCCCGCCAGACTTCATGGCCGCGCTCAGCTCCACCACCTTCGCAAACTGGCTCGTCTCCGTCAGCACCTCATACACCCGCTTCCGGCTGGCCTTGAACACCGGTTCTTGATGGATCGCCTCCTCCGCCCGCAAAATCCCCTCTTCGTCCGCAGCCATCGCTGCATCGGTCCCAAACGCGAGCATTCCCAAAGCCACTGCGCCGCTAGAAATCGCCTGCCGCCGTGTAATCATGCTTGTCTCTCCCTTCATCATCGCCTCCGTTCACTTTGTAGCGTCCACCTTAAGGTGGACGCTACGCCTTTCAATCCCTTCCCCCGCGGCCCCATAACATCACCGCTCTAAAATATGTTCAACATAATATTTTCCTTCGCTGCCAAAATAATTCGCGCCATACTCTTCCCGCAGCCATTCAGGAGGTCCCATGCCTTACCCAGCCGGCCACCGCGCCACCGTCAAAAAGAACATCGTCGAAAGCGCCCGCAAACTTTTCAACCCCCACGGCTTTGAAACTGTCTCGATTGGGCAAATCATGGCCGGCGCCGGCCTAACCCACGGCGGCTTCTACAGCTATTTCCAATGCAAAAGCGATCTCTACGCCGAAGTCCTCGGCTGCTTCTTCACCGACCCCAACTGGAAAAATTGCTGGAAAGGCGTGCACGTCGATCTCACGTCCACCGACGTCGGCCCGCAAGTAGTCCGCGCCTACCTCTCCCGCCAGCACCTCGATAACGTGGAAAATTCCTGCCCCATGGTGGCCCTGCCCACCGATGTCGCCCGCAGCAACCCCCGCGCCCGCCGAGCCTTCGAAAAAGTCTTCAAAGGTATGGTCAGCGTCCTCGAACGCAGCCTGATTCAAAACGGCCAACCCCGCCGCACCACCGCTCAAGCCCTCGCCGCCCTCTGCGTAGGCGGCATGGTCGTAGCCCGCGCCGTCTCCGACCGCCGCCTGGCCGACAACCTCCGCGACGCCTGCCTCGCCGTAGCCCTCCAACTAGGCAACTGGCCCGCCAAAAAGCGCTCGTCAGACGGCGCAGCGAAACGATCACTCCGCAACGCTCATAAACATTGACAGCGCACCGTCGCGTTCCTACACTTCGATTTATGGCTCTCGATTGGTCACAATGCGACGCGGTGGAAAGCGTTCCCGGCAAACTCGGTGGCGCGTGGGTCTTCCGTGGCACGCGTATCCCCGTCTCTGTCGTTTTCGAAAATATGGACGACGGCCTAACCATCTCCGAAGTCGTCGCCCTCTACGAAGGCCTCACGCTCGAAAACGTCCACGCCGTCCTCGACTTCGCCTGCCGCAGCCTCGAAGAGCCCACTTTCACCCACTAGTGCGTGTTCTTCTCGATCAGTGCAAACCCGCATACGATCGGACACTACCGTCCTCTTCTCGGCTCTTTCCCTGTGCGCCCCGCGGTAAAACCACCTCTTCGTTTTTCCGGCTTTTCCATATGGACAACCCCTTGACGGACTCCTCGCTTTTTTTCTCTAGAAGAACAATTCTCGACTACACTCTCTTTCAAGAACGAATATTTTCCAGACTCGTTTGAGGAGGCAAATGATCAACATCGACCCGCAGGCCGCGGTGAAACTTCAACCATACCTCTCCACAGGCGAGCGCATTCACTGGGCCGCCATGCCCAATCCACGGATTATCTTCCACACCGACGACTGGTATCTCATTCCGTTCAGTCTTCTGTGGGGAGGATTTGCAATCTTCTGGGAAGCAGGCGCGCTTGGTATTTGGGAAGGCACTCCGAAAACCGGCCCGATGTCACCGTTCATGTCCCTTTGGGGTATCCCGTTCGTCGCTTTCGGGCAATATATGATCTGGGGCCGTTTCGTGTGGGACGCCTGGCTGAAGCGCCACACCTACTACGCCGTCACCAATCGTCGGGTTCTCATCTTTCAGGAAGGCTGGAACCGCAAAACGCATTTCTCTTTTCTCGATTCCATCCCCGAAATTTCGCGCGAAGGCAATAATGTTGGGTCTCTCTGGCTCGGCACAAAGCTGCCGGTCATCAGCGGCCGTCGCTCGTCAACGCGCAGTATGAGCCGCTTCAGCATCAAAGACGCCGTTCCCACGCTCGCGGACATCGACGACGTCGACTCCGTCTACCACCTCATCCTCGACCTGCGCGAGCAAGCCCGCAAACAATTCCCCTCCTCAACTTGATCGACCGGGTCCCGCACTCTCCGTCTTTAGAGGGTGCGGAATTTTCTTCTCTTCTCTGCGCCCTCGGCGTCTCTGCGTTTAACTCTTCTTCGCCTTTTCCTCGCTTCCTTACCTCTTTACTTCATTACCTCTCTATTTCCGCCACGCCATGCCGTCCGGATCCTTCCCGATCGCAAACGTCGTCGTCACTTCCAGCGTCTTCAAGTCCACCACCGCCACCTTGTCGTCGCCGCTTACGGCCACAAACGCCCGCGCACCATCCGGCTGCACCAGAATCCCCTCCGTGCTCTTCCCCAGGTTCAGCCGTTTCACTTCCTTCCGCGAAGCCGCATCCACCACCACCAGTTCCCCGCTGCCCAAATCCGAAATCAGCACCAGCTTCCCATCCGGAGTAAACTTCAGCCTATTGGAGTGCTTCGTCTTCACATCCACCGTCGCCGTCACCTTCTTCGAAGCCAAATCAATAATCGACACCGTCCCATCGCCCGAATTCGCCGCCCATACTTCCTTCTCATCCGGTGAAATATCAATTCCCTCCGGCCCCTTACCCACCTTCACGTTCGTCCCGGTCCAGTCGGTAATCTTTTTCTTCATCTCTTCCACCGACACGGTGTTCGACTCAACATTGCTCACGCACATCGTCCTCCCGTCCTTCGTCAGCACCAGCATGTGCGGCCGCTTCTGCCCCAGCACCAGGTGCAGATCAATGTTGTTAGCCACAAAATCAAACACGCCGATCGACTTGTCTCCCTCCACCGTGAAGTACGCCTTGTCTCCCAGAATCACAATTCCATGCGGTCCCACCAACCCGGGAAACGTCACCTTCCCCACTTCTGTCCGCGACACCAGATCAATCTCCGACATCGTCGTCCCCGCATGATCATTCCCATAATTCGTAACAATCGCAATCTTCCCATCCGCGCTCGTCGCCACCTCATGTGGATGCGCCCCCGTATCCACCTTCCCCACCACCTTCAGCGTCGCCGGATCCACAATCGCCAAAAAGCTCTCTTCCTTGCTCAACACCAGCAGCGCCGGACTAGGCGTCTTCCCCTGCCCCCACGCCCCAGTGCACAAACTCACCACTCCCACCGCCGCCAAAATAAATTTCACGCCCACCCTCCCACCGATTCTCATCAACATCTCCTATTCTCCTTTGAATCCCGCGCGCCAAATCCAACCGCGACATTCTACACCGCCTTTGCATTCCGAAACCCGGGTGCCCCACACGCTTGCCCTGAGCGAAGCCGAAGAGCCGGTGTTGCGTGCGGGCTTTTCTTCTCGGTGACCTCTGTGCTCTTCCTCAGTGCCCTCTGTGTGAACTCTTTCTTTTCCATTTTCGATTTTCCAATTTCCATTTTCAATTCCCACCCATTTGCCCCCACTCATTCCGCTTTAGTACACTGATCATTCCGCGCTCCAAAAGGACAAACTGATGCTAGTAGTCATGCAATCCCACGCCACCGACGAACAAGTCCGCTCCGTCTGCGACAAAATCGAATCCCTCGGCCTGAAAGCCCATCCCATCCCCGGCGCCGGCCGCACCGCCATCGGCATCACCGGCAACAACGGAGCCATCGACCTCGGCATCCTCGAATCCCTTCCCGGTGTAGTCGAATGCATCCCCGTCACCAAGCCCTACAAACTCGTCTCTCTCGACGTAAAATCCGACCCCACCATCGTTCGCATCCCCACTCCCATGGGTGACGTCCTAGTCGGCGGCGAACATCT
>Ga0210403_10005261_pt1 | contig 11011 bp, 11 predicted proteins | sample IncBWC19MmetaG_FD_150863 | JGI IMG/M metagenome (GOLD analysis project Ga0210403, IMG submission 150863) | Forest soil microbial communities from Barre Woods Harvard Forest LTER site, Petersham, Massachusetts, United States - Inc-BW-C-19-M | ecosystem: Environmental > Terrestrial > Soil >... | reverse complement strand
GCACCGCCCAGACCGGCACTGGCAAGACCCTCGCATTTCTGATCCCCTTGATCGAGATGCTACGTAAGGAGCCCTCGGCCCACGCCAACGCTCTGGTCCTGTTGCCCACGCGCGAACTGGCTATGCAGGTCCACGAAGTGTATGAAAGCCTGCGTTCCAGGAATATGCCTCAGGCCTCGCTCGTGATCGGCGGCGTCTCTGAGAAATCTCAGATCCAGGGTTTGCGCGCCGGCTCCTCGCTCATCATCGCAACGCCCGGCCGTCTGCAGGACCTCACCGACCGCCGTTTTGCCGACCTGCGTCACATCAAAGTGCTCGTCCTCGATGAAGCCGACCGCATGCTAGACATGGGCTTTCTCCCGGCCATCCGCCGCATTCTGGCGCTATTGCCTAAAAATCGACAAACGTTATGTTTCTCGGCCACTCTCGAAGCCTCCGTCGCCGGACTCGTGCACGAATACATGCGCGATCCCGTCCGCGTCGCTCTCGGCTCGGTGCTGAAGCCTGCTGAGAGTGTCGAACTCAAAGCCTACGAAGTGCGTCCCGGCGAAAAACTCGACGTGCTCCGCCAGCTTCTCTACGGTGAAAAAGGTCAGACTCTCATTTTCACCCGCACCAAGCGCGGCGCCCAGCGCCTCGCCCAGGACCTCGCCCGCGACGGCTTCACCGCCACCATGATTCACGGCGATCGCTCGCAGTCCCAGCGCAACGGCGCACTCAGCGGATTTCAGGAAGGCCGCTTCCAGGTGCTGGTCGCAACCGACATCGCGTCCCGCGGCCTGCATTGCGACGACGTTGCCCACGTCATCAACTACGACCTGCCCAAGATGGCTGAGGACTTCATCCACCGCGTCGGCCGTACTGGACGTGCCGGATCTACCGGACGCGCCACCACGCTCGCAGCCGGAGTTGAAATCGTGGAACTCCGCAACATCGAGCGCACCCTGAAACTGCGCATCGAACGCATGCAAATGGATCCGTCCGGCGCAACCCAACCCAAACGCTTCGTCCAAAACACCCTCGCCTCCCGCACCCTAACTAAACTCCCCGGCGAGGTTTTCGTCTAAGGCTTTCGATCCAAGAAAAAGAAAAGTGGGGTACCCCATGTCTCGCGTCCTTTGCGAGACATGGGATTTTGTTTGAAGAGGGCGGCCCTCGTTCTGAAAGGGCGCGGCTTCACCTGTAAAGTTCCACGACGATATCCTTAAATGCAGATCGTTATCACCACATCCCCTAAAAGCGCGCCCTGACATGAACCTTTTCAAACTGCACCATCAATCTGTTTAGACTGGATTTCGTGAAACTTTCTGATCCCAGTTATGATGATTGAGCCGCTCGGATTCGATCTGACGGCAATTGTCTGAATGAATTCAGGGCAGGCGTCCCGAACCGCCGAGGAAACAGGAGAGCAATGGCGCAGAATCACTATGTAACTAAAGCGAAGCGGCGGAACAAGAGCAAGAATCGCAAGGACCCGGCCGCGACCACCATGGCCAAGCTGCGGGAGCGGGCGGCGGCGGAAGCGAAGAAATCGGCCAAGTAATCGCGGGCACACGCGGAGAGTGCGCAGTGGCGGTCTAACATCTACAGGTTGAGCTTCGACCGGTTGAGGGTCGGTTACAATGTTTAGGCGTTTTCGTTTATGCGTTTTCAGCGCCAGGAAAGAATACTGAAGCTACGGAATGAAGAAGAACGAACTTAAACAGCAGATTAGTGCTGCCATCCAAGCCTGCCTCGAGAAGAAGGCGGAAGAACTCAGCATTCTGGAAATGGAAAAAGGGTCGGGAGCTTTTACCGACTACTTTGTGCTGTGCAGCGGGACTAATCCACGGCAGGTGCAGGCGATCGCCGACGAAGTGGAACTGCGGCTGAAGGCGGCGGATATTCGTCCGGCGCATGTTGAGGGATATAAGCAGGCGGAGTGGGTGCTGCTGGATTATGTGGACTTTGTCGTCCATGTTTTTTCGGAGAAGGCGCGGAAGTTTTATGATCTGGAGCGGTTGTGGAAGACGGCGAAGCGGCTGGAAGTTGGGGATTTGAGTGCCGCGCCGAAGAAGAAGGTTGCGGTGAAGCGAGCGGCGAAAAAATCGGCTCCGAAACCGGTTGCGCTGAAAAAGAAGAAGAAAAAGAAGGCCTGACCTCCCGGCGGCTGAAGCCGAGGCTCATTTCTTAGGCGCGTGCGGCATCGCTAAAGCGATGCCCTGATACGAATCGAAGGCGTTCTGCCATCCAAGACTACGAATGACATTCAAGCCAGAATCCGCGCCGGATTGGGGGAACCAGTTTCGGCTGGTTGCGTCGGAGAGGTGGAAGGCCAAGTCGGCGGCGATGGGGCAGGCCGTGACGGATGCGTTGGTGGAATATGCGCGGCCGGCGGCGGGGATGCGGGTGCTCGATTTGGCGAGCGGGACGGGCGAGCCGGCGATCAGTCTGGCGTCGCGCGTGGGTGCGGGCGGACACGTTACGGCGCTCGACTTGAGCGCCGGGCTGCTGGAGATTGCGGCGGAGCGGGCGCGGGTGCGAGGGCTCACCAATTTCTCGACGCAGCAGGCGGACGCGCAGAGCCTGCCTTTTCCCGATGACAGTTTCGATCTCGCGACTTCGCGATTTGGGGTGATGTTCTTTCCCGATCCTCGGGTTGCGTTGCAGGAACTGCGGCGGGTTTTGCGAAACCGGGCGCGGGCTTGCTTTCTGGCGTGGGGGTCGATCGATCAGCCTTATTGGCAGAGCATGATGGGCGTGGTGCAGCGGCATGTGGGTGGGCCGTTGCTGCAGCCGGATGGGCCGAATCCGTTTCGCTTTGCGGAGCCGGGGAGTTTGTCGGCGGTTTTGCGGAGCGCGGGATTCAACGCGGTTGAGGAAGAGACCAGAACTGTGCCGTGGATTTGGCCGGGGCCGGTGGAGGAATTGTGGGAGTATTCGCAGTCGGTCGCGGTGCCGTTTCGTCCGCTGCTGGAGCGGGTTCCGGCGGAGAAGTGGCCGGAGATTCATGCCGAGGTGCACGCGGCGGTGCGGGAGTTCGTGGTCGGGGATAAAGTTGCGTTCGGAGTTTCGGTGGTGATGGCTTCGGGGACGAAGTAGGTTGGGTGCGATGAAGCAGATAATTGGCATATTGTGTCTTGTACTGGTTGCGCTGGTCGTATTGGTTAATGCCGCACCCATGGTTATCTCTCCTCGATCGTGGTTTCGCATGCCGCGCTGGATTAGGCTTAGCGGAAGTCTCAGTGAAACAAAATATGCAAGCGGATGGGGCGCCATCCAAATACGCCTGCTGGGAGCTTGTTTTCTCGCGATAATGGCGTGGTTCCTTCACGGTTGTTTTTCAATCAGCCCGAGGTAGGGCTCAAAGCGGCCGAATGTAAACGGGGCTACCGGTGAAACTCAAGATTGCGTGGATCGGGAAGACGAAAGAGGCGGCGATTCAGGCCCTGACCGACGAGTATCTCAAGCGCATTGCTCGCTATGTGCAGGTGGAAGGCGTTTCGCTGCGGGATGAGGCGGCGCTGCTCGAAATGTGCGGGCGGAGTTCGGGGACGCCGGCGAAGTCTGGGGCGAAGTCTACGCTGGTGATGATGGATTCGCGGGGCAAGGAATTTTCTTCGGAACAATTTGCCGGGTTTCTGGGGGATTATCAGGATCGGAATCCGTTGCCCCTCGTGTTTGCGGTTGGCGGCGCGGATGGGTTCAGTGACGCGGCGCGGGCCGCGGCGCAGCATACGATTTCACTGGGGAAGATGACGCTGGCGCACGAACTGGCGCGCGTGGTTTTGCTGGAGCAGGTTTATCGGGCGTTCACGATTTTGAAGGGGCATCCGTATCACTCGGGGCATTGAGTGGGTTGGTGGTGCTTGGCGACCTTGCTTATTGAACCGGGCTTCGAGCGCAAGGGCCAGTTCTCAACGGTTAACATCTGCAACAGTCTCTGCACTGTGCTCGAAACCCTTAGACTAAGCTATGGCGAAAATCGCGGAAGGCGATCGTGGGCGTGAACGTCCCGTCACAGAGCAGCCGAATGCTCGAATACACGTTGTCCTTGCACGGAAGGCTCCGATGGGAGTCATCTTTCGACGCGGTTCGAGTAAGTGGACTCACATCGTGAAGTGGAATACGGAAAATGATACGTTTGAGCACGGCCAGTGGTTCCACGGCCAAATGTACCCAAGGCGAAGCGACTTGTCTCCGAACGGTGAACTGCTCGTCTACTTTTGCGCCAAATGGAGCAGACGCCGCGTCGAAGAAGCCGAGCAAATGCTCGACAAGAAGAAGGCCGGATCGCCGAGCTACGACCTCCGCCTGCTACTGAAAAGAAAACCGAAGGTGAGAGCTGAATATACTTATGCGTGGACTGCGGTAAGCAGGCCGCCATATCTTACTGCTTTAGCATTATGGCCGAAGGGCGACTGCTGGCACGGTGGAGGACTATTCAAGTCGAACCGACTTCTGTGGCTGAACCATAAACCCTTAGTCGCAACCCCTCATAAGGATCATCTCCCGGTCGGGCTGCGGGTTGAGGCTAACCCCAAAGCTTGCGGAGAGGATGATCCTATATATTCCATGAGGCTTGAACGTGACGGATGGAAAAAGCTACAGGACTGGAAGTACACATACGCGGGGCACGGCTTTCGGACCGACCAGCCTGAAATTCGGGAAAAAGTTTCAAGAAAGAATTCGCATTTCAAGCTCACGATGTGCCGTTCAATTGCAGGCTTCAAATACCGAGAAGTTTACTCGATTGTCGCCCCGACTCAGACGGTAGAAATTCGCGGAGCAGAGTGGGCCGACTGGGATCAGAGAGCACGGATTGTGTTCGCGCGTAGTGGTTGTGTCTTCGCGTGTGATCTGACCGCATTTCCACAAATTATCGAGACTGAGTTAGCGGATCTAAACGCGCTGAAACCAGAGGCTATCGCCGCCCCCGATTGGGCCAAGCGCTGGTGAACGTCAGTCACTGGCCCTTGCAATACCGCGACAGCACTCATTGAGATTGCGGACTTCACTTCTTCGGCACGGCTCCCGTCCCGACCAGCACTTTCAGAATCTCCACGGCGAGGTCTCGGGCGGGGATGTCTTCCATGTTGGTGAGGACCACGACTCCGTCCTTTTGTGTGGGGGCGATCAGGAAGGCGGTGCTGGTGCCTTGCTGGCCGCCGGTGTGGCTGACCACTTCGATGCCGGCTTCTTCGCCTTTGCCCCAGCCCAGGGCGTAGCCGTCTTTTGATCCGTCGGAGGGTTTGAGCGGGGTCCACATCAGGTCGCGTGTGGGGCGCTTGAGCAGTTTGTCGTTCAGGATGGCTACTTCGAACTTCGCCATATCTTCGGCGGACGAGAGCCATCCGCCGCCGGGGATTTTGTAGCTGGAGTCGAGGAAGTCGGCGTTCTGGACCGTGCCTGAATCGGTTTTCTGATAGAAGCGGGTGCGGTAGGGGATGATGGCGAAGCGGTCGTCGACCTGGGTGTGGTCCATGGCGGCGGGGAGGAAAACGTTTTGGCGCATGAAGTCCACGTACTTGGTTCCCGAGGCGCCTTCGATGACGCATCCGACCACGGTGTAGCCCTGGGTTGAGTAGTGAAATGTTTTGCCGGGATCGGAGACCAGGGCGTCGTTCTTGAAGAAGTCGAGGCCGGCCTGGATGGGATTCTCGAAGTGCTTCGTGTTGCCGATTTCGTGGTCGTCGGGGCCGCTTTTGTAGTGGCGGATGCCGGCGAGGTGGCCCATGACTTCGCGCGTCGTGATCGGCGACTGCTTGGGCGGAAATGCGGGGCAGTATTTCTGGACGGGGGCGTCGAGATCGAGTCGTCCGCGCTCGTAGAGTTGCAGGGCGGCGGTGGCGGTAAGCGATTTGGAGATCGAGGCCAGGCGGTAGAGGGTGTGTTCGCTGGCGGGGGAGTTGTTCTCGGCGTCGGCTAGGCCGAAGCCGGCGGACCATTCGTATTGGCCGTTTTCGACGACGGAGACGGAGAGTCCGGGGACGTGGGTGGTGGACATGAATTTGGAGACGGCGGACTCGATTTGGGTGAGTTTTTCAGGGGAAAGTTGGGGGGCTTGGGCTGGGGAGTTCGGCGCTAGTGTGGCGCAGAGGAGGGTGGCGGCGAAGAGATGCTTCACGGATTGGAGTGGTCGCTGGGAGAGCATTTTATTTTCGGGCATCGGGTGCCTTTCGACGAGGGTCTTATTGTAGGCGAGTTTGTGGCGGTCAGGGTGAGAAGGCAAAAGCAGGTTCCTCCGCTGCGTTCGCCGTTCGGCTCACTTCGGTCGGAATGACAAAGTGCTCTTACCCGGGAAAATCTGGGGTCTGGGAAATTCGGGTTCACGAATTCGCCGGGTACTGGTGCCGAAACGGCACCAGTACCATTCGCCGCGAACATTTCTACTGCGTCACGGTGGCCTGGTAGCTTACGGCGAGCCAGTGGCCGGTGCGGCGGACCCAGATTCGGGTGTAGCGGTAGGGGCCGCTGAAGTCTTCGCCGAGCTGATGACCTTTGACGTCGGCGCGGGCGGTGACTACGGCGGTGTCGCCGTAGACGCGGACTACCATGTCGCTGACGTTGATGGTGTCGTAGCGGAGCTGGCCGCTTTTGCGGGCGGAGAGCGTGTCTTGCTTGGTGGTGACCTGGCCTAATGGGGTGATGGCGACGTAATCCTCGGCGAGAGTGCGCTGGGAAAAGTCGGCGTCGCGGCGGATGCTGGCTTCGCGGGCCTGGCGCTCCATCTCGACGATCTCCCGGATGGTCGCCTGTTCTGCCGTATCGAAGGCCGAGCGGGGATGCACGGCGACGTGCTGGGCCGCGAAGGCCGGCAGAGTTGCGAGCATGGTGGCGAGCAGGGGTGCAAACAGGGACAACAACAACACTGAGTATGTGTTGACTGCGTTGCGGACTACTTTGTGGACTGCTTTGTTCTTCACGATCGAGACCTCCGCGGTTTGCGAGGGGACAGAGATCCGCCTGACCGAGCTACGCAACCTTGGATGCTGGAGTTCCGTGGAAAAGTTAGCTAGTGTGCTTTTATCTGCAACCTTCACTTCTGCGACGGTTCAACGTTTGTGCCGAAAAAATATTCAAAAGGGGCCCAGACTGCATTGGTTCGGCTGGCGGGCGAATGCGTCCGCCGCTACGTGATCTTGCTTCCTAAACAATAAAGACGGTTGAACACCCTGAAACATTTCAGTTTTTTTAGAAATATCGACGGGGACCTTGTTCACCATGAGTCTGCCTGCGCCTCTGACACCTCCAATTGTGAACAGGTCATTGCAACTCCTCTGCCATGTATGGTGGCGGGCAAATGCTTGAAAGATTGAGGCGGGCGGGACCGGGGGCGGATTCTGGTTGTCCACTCGGGGACTGGGGTGTCCGGTATCGGACAGGCGGTCGTCGACGCCTGCCGCAGCGTGGGCGAGACGCCCACGCGACAGCCGGCGGGACGCCGGCGCTACTAAACCGAAGTCGTGCACTATACGAGGGTTGGGATTATGCGCCGGTGAGGGCGGCTTCTAGTAGAATCTAAGATTCGACTTAAGGCATGGCTGATATCCGTCGTGGGTTGATTATCGTGAATACTGGGCCGGGGAAGGGCAAGACTACTGCGGCCATGGGAACTGCGCTGCGGGCCGTTGGCCAGGGGATGCGGGCGTTGATGCTGCAGTTTCTGAAGGGCTCGTGGCATTATGGCGAGCTCGATGCCGTGAAGGCTTTCGGCGACAAGTTTGTGATGAAGCAGATGGGCCGCGGATTTGTGAAAGTTGGGGCCGAGAAACCCGATCCGGAAGATGTACGCATGGTGGAAGAGGCCTGGGCCGAAGCCGAGCGCGCGATTCAGTCGGGGGAGTGGGATCTGGTGGTGCTGGATGAGATTAACTATGCCATCAGCTATGGCATGCTGGATCCGGCGAAAGTGGTGGAGAGCCTGAAGAAGAAGCCGGAGATGGTGCACGTCATCTTGACGGGGCGGAACGCGCACCCCACAATTATCGAGGTTGCCGATACGGTGACGGAAATGCGTCAGGTGAAGCATGCGTATGAGAAGGGCGTGATGGCGCAGAGGGGGATCGAGTACTGACATTGAGGAATTGAGGAATTTGGTAATTGAGTAATTGAAAACCGAGAATGACGGCAGCTTTCAATTTCCCAATTACTAAATTTCCCAATTGCTAAATCCTTTTTATGGCTTGGTTTAAGCGCGAATCCGGGGAGTTGGAGAATTCGGGGGAGAAGACTGTCCGGACCGAAGGGTTGTGGGTGAAGTGTGAGGGGTGCCGGCAGATTATCTGGAAGAAGGATCTGGAAGAGAATATGAATGTGTGTCCGAAGTGCGACAAGCACTTTCGGATCGATGCCCGCAGCCGGCTGGCTCTGTTGCTCGACGACAACAAGTACGAAACTTTCGACGGGGATATTTCGTCGACCGATCCGCTGAAGTTTGTGGACTTGAAGCCCTATTCGTCGCGATTGAAACAGGCGCAGGAAGATACCGGGCTGAACGACGCCGTCATTAACGCTCAGGGCAAGTTGATGGGGCGTCCGGTGGTGGCGAGCGTGATGGAGTATGCGTTCATCGGTGGCAGCATGGGCGCGGTGGTGGGCGAGGCGATTACTCGCGCGGTGGAACGCGCGGCTAAGACGCGCATGCCTTTGATAATTGTGTCGGCGTCGGGCGGGGCGCGGATGATGGAGGGCGTGATCAGCCTGATGCAGCTGGCGAAGATTTCGGCGGCGCTGGCTCGGCTGGACAAGGCTAAAGTGCCTTACATTTCGCTGCTGACCGATCCTACGACCGGCGGGGTGACCGCGTCGTTTGCCATGTTGGGCGATCTGAATATCGCCGAGCCAGGGGCGCTGATCGGGTTCGCGGGGCCGCGCGTGATTGAGCAGACGATCCGGCAGAAACTGCCGGCGGGATTCCAGCGCAGCGAATTTCTGCTACAGCACGGGATGCTGGATGCGGTGGTGCCGCGCAAGGAATTGAAACCTTATATCGCGCGGGCGCTGGAGTTTATGACTGCGTAAGACGCTTTTGGCCTTTGGCTATTGGCTCTTGGCTTGAATCGGCGCTGCTGCCCTGCCTCAAGCCCGAAGACTCAGGTCGTCCCAATCAAAATTGATAAGCTAGAAGCCAAGAGCTAAAGGCCAAGAGCCAAGAGCTTCCCCATGTCCTACGAAACCGCGGTCGCGAGGATGTTTGCGTTGGGGCACGAACTGGCCCAGACGCCTTCGAACAAGTTCGACCTGGCGCATATGCGGGTGCTGCTGGGGGCGATGGAGCACCCGGAGCGGGCGTTTCCTAGCGTGCTGATTGCGGGGACGAATGGGAAGGGGTCGACGGCGGCGACTTTGGCTTCGATCTTGCGGGCTTCTGGGTTGAAGACGGGGATCTATACCTCGCCGCATTTGATGCGGATCAATGAACGCATTCGGGTGAACGGGGAGGAAATCTCCGACGATGATTTTGCTCGGCTGCATGGCGAAGTGGATCTTGTCGCCGAGAAGCTTGTCGAGCGGGGAGAGTTGCCGTGGCATCCCAGCTTTTTCGAGATGATGACGGCGATTGCGTTTGCTCATTTCGCGCGCGAGCGGGTCGAGATTGCTGTGCTGGAAGTTGGTATGGGTGGGCGGTTGGACGCGACTAACGTGGTGGAGCCGCTGGTCAGTGTGATTGCCGACATTTCGCTCGATCATCAGAAGTTTCTGGGGAATACAGTGGGTGAGATTGCGCGGGAGAAGGTGGGGATCATTCGGCCTGGGGGCGTGGTGGTTACTTTGCCGCAGCTGCCGGAGGCCAACGACGTGATTGGGAATACGATTCTTGATCTTGTAGCGCGGGGGGTGAGCGCGGTGCAGTATGTGCCTCCGGTGTCGCCGGGGAGTGGGGGATGGCTGGTTCCGAGTGCCGAAAAAGAAAGATCTTTCACCACAGAGGACACAGGGGACACAGAGGAACACGGGAAGATCTCGCATTCTGCATTTGTTTATCGGTATCCGCTGCAGGTGATGGGGGAGGAGATTCTGGTGGAGACGCCGCTGGTGGGGCGGCACCAGTTGCGGAATGTAGCGCTGGCGGTGGCTGCGGCGGAGGAGTTGAGCAAACAGCGATTTGCGGGGATCACGGCGGCTTCGATTGAACGTGGAATTCGTGAGACGAAATGGCCCGGGCGGTTTCAGGTGATTGCGGCGCGGGCGGGCTGGCCGGAGATTGTGCTGGATGTGGCGCATAATCCGGCGGGGGCGTGGGCCCTGCGATCTGCCCTATCGGAGCGCTATGACGGCCGTCCGCTGATTTTTGTTTTCGGGGCGATGAGGGATAAGGCAATCTCAGAGATGACGGAGATTTTGTTTCCGCTGGCGGAGAGAGTGATTGCTACGCGGGCGGAGAATCCGAGGTCGGCGTTGCCGGAGGAGATTCAGAAGGCCGGGATGCGGACCGGAGCTGAGATTGAGACTGTCGCGGAAGTTAAGGGTGCGCTGGAACGGGCACGCACGAGTGCTCGACCGGGGTCCGTCATCTTGGTCACGGGGTCGATTTATCTGGTGGGGGAAGCGATGCACGTGCTGGGGGTTAGCGCTTAGACGCAGCGCCTGAAGGCGCGATTCGATCGCGGCTCTTGTGGTATGCCTGAAGGCATACCTGATACGAACCAATGATGCGGACCAGTGTACTGACGGCGGCTCGCGGGAGAGCGGGGGTCAGCGTTTGCCAGTGGTTTCGCCTAGAATGGAAGTGTGGCAGAAGTGAATTCATCGGTTGATCAGGTGGAAAACGGCCGCGTGGAAGGCGACGCGTCCGCGCCGGGTCCGGTCGCTTCGGTGGCGGTTTCACCGAGGCGAAGTCCTCATGCCATTCCTGGGTTGAAGCATGGGTGGCCGAGCCGGCTGCGATCGTACTTTATTCTCGATCCGCTGATCTGGTTTTATACGCTGGTGATGGGACTGCTGGCGATTCCGGGCGGTATGTTTGACCGTAGCGGGCGGCGGCTGCACTGGTTTTCCTACGCCTGGTCGTGGCTGATCATGAAGACGA
>Ga0210403_10005260_pt1 | contig 11012 bp, 7 predicted proteins | sample IncBWC19MmetaG_FD_150863 | JGI IMG/M metagenome (GOLD analysis project Ga0210403, IMG submission 150863) | Forest soil microbial communities from Barre Woods Harvard Forest LTER site, Petersham, Massachusetts, United States - Inc-BW-C-19-M | ecosystem: Environmental > Terrestrial > Soil >... | reverse complement strand
CGCTGCTAGCGTTCCTTACGGCACGCGAGATGTTTGGCACAGGCGCGGGATTCATCGCACTCGCGCTGATCGTCTTCGAGCCCAACTTCCTTGCTCATGGCGCTTTAGTGACGACGGACACGGGAGCGGCGGCCTCGTTGCTGGCCAGCATCTATGCGTTCTACCGGTATGTGAAAAGTCCCTCGTGGGGACGCGTCGTAGTGTTGGGTCTGGCGGCGGGCCTCTTCTTTATCGTCAAGCATTCAGCGGTGCTGCTGCCGCCGATGCTCATCTTGCTCGCAGTCACCGAGTTGTTGCGCCCCCGTCAAGCGGGGGATGAGACCCGCCGGCATCAGGCGGCGCGTCTGGCTGGTGCGTTTGTGGTTGCCGGAATAATCGCCATTGGCGTCATGTGGGCGGGTTACGGATTCCGCTACGCCGCCCGTCCCGCCGGGGCACAGCTCAATCCACCATTGGAGAACACGCTCGGGACCCTGCGTCCGGCGGAAGCAAAGGTGATCACGATGTTGGCGCGCTGGAAAGTGCTGCCGGAGTCATGGCTCTATGGTCTGGCGGACGTCCGCTCCGTGGCGAATACGTGGCCCAGCTATATGTTTGGGAAGGTCTATGCGCATGGTGTGTGGTTCTATTTTCCGGTGGCGTTCGTCATAAAGGCGACCTTGACCACGTTGATCTTCCTCCCCCTGATTGTCTATGCCATCGCCACTCGCAAGCGACGCGGCTGGCGCGAGATCCTGTTTCTTTCTCTACCACCGGCGCTTTATTTTTCTATCTCGATGACTTCGAGTCTGAACATCGGAGTGCGGCACATCCTTTTGGTCTTCATCTTCGTGCTTGTGTTGGCGGGCGGAGCGGCCTGGAGTCTGATACAAAACGATCGCCGTTGGGTTTGGCCCATTGCCTTCCTCATCATTTTCCATGTTGTGTCTTCGCTCCGGGCGTTCCCAACCTCCTACATTCCGTACGCCAACGAAATTTGGGGCGGACCACCCCGCATCCACAAGTATCTGACCGACTCTACGACGGACTGGGGACAGCAACTGAAAGCGGTGAAGCGCTACGTGGACGAGCGAGGTATCAAAGAGTGTTGGTTCGCGTACACGGCCGAGCCGCTGATTCCGTTTCACGCCTACGGCATTCCATGTAAGACTCTTCCCACGATGGACTCGATTTGGTCTGGGCTGAAGACCGAAACCCCACCAGTAATCACGGGCCCTGTATTCTTCAGCCACATTTCCTTGACGTTCTATGAATCGGGGTCCGCCCTGCTGAGTCCCTATCGTGAGTTTATGGAACTCAAGCCGACCGCTGTGATCGAAGATGGCGTGTTTGTCTACGACGGTACGTTCAACGTTCCGTACGCCGCAGCGCTGGATCACGCCGTGATCTCCAACAGCCTGCTCGAGCAGCATGAACCCGAACAGGCACTTTCCGAAGCTCAGGCCGGAATTGCCCTTGCCCCCGATTCCTTGCAGGCTCTGATGGCTTTGGGAGATGCGCAGAGGGCATTGCAGAAGAATGCTGAGGCGCGCGCGACTTTTGAGAAAGCGCTTCAGCGAGTTCACCTCATGGAGCCAACTGCTCAAGAAGTATGGATTCCCAAGGTTCAGGGGAAAATGGCAGGTCTATAACCCGATCGTCGAATTGTCTTTGTCCAAAAAGATGGGCAAAACGGGAGTCAACTGTTGCAACCAGGCGATAGCGCTCATTGACCTGTCGATGAGTGTATGGCGATTTTTTCGCCAACTGGCGCACAGTCCGGGTTGCCGACAAAGGTTCGTCATACGACTGCGTCGCATCACAGAGTTCGCCTCAGGGCAGGCTGTCGAAAAACATATAGATCGCAGCAATGCGACCGTTCCGGGCAACGACAAAATCGGTTCCCGCGTAAGCTGGAGGTTTGCCGGGAGTGCCAGATACCCATCGAACCCGTCCGGCATCACTTAATTCCTCGGGAGGGGAGAGAGGCTGGTACTTGAAATCTGGATGTGTTGCTTTTATCACACCAGCAATACGATCAATCTCGTCACGGCCTCGGTAGATGCTTCCGTTGGGATCGTGGAACACACCATCTTCATTCCAGATGTCGTCGATGGCCGCGCGACGACGCACGGGGTCATTTTCGCCAAATACGTCGCTCAGATTACGCAGCAGCAAGGTCGATATGCTGTGGGACATGGCTTGTCTCCTCTCGTCATCCGACCCCGAGGAAGGGAATCGGCGTCGCTGTCTAGATGCACGCATCCAAGGAAAGGTGCAGCAAGACGCGGTGTGCTGATGGTTCAAATCATTGACTACCGCAATGAGGCCATTACACTGACCCGATTTTACGGCCCGTCCAGCGGACTTTTGTTGATTGGGCTATCAGCATGGAAATTCCACCCCTTCGACAAGCTCAGGGCAGGCTCCCCACTGCACGATTATGCTTCCTCTCCAGCAATCTCGCCGGACGCAGTCTCGGCGGGATAGTTGAAGAAGAGCTGATTGCCGTCAGGATCATCGACCACCAGGAGCCGGTAGCCCCATGAACCCTCCTTGACCGGAGCGCCCTTGGCCTCGAGTTCCGCGCGCAGCGCGTCCAAGGCGGCGACGGAGGCCTCGCGCGTCTTCCTCTCGCTCGTCTGGGGCTCGACGTTCAGGGAAATAAACATCAGCCCTTTGCCAATCTTCTCTGGCCAGGTGTCGGCCAGGATGAGCGCGCAGCCCTGCCGCTCGACCTGCGCGACGTACGCTCTGCCGTTCTCGTCGTAGCGCCAGGGGCTCGTGAAGCCAAGCCGGTTAATGTAAAAGAGGAGCGAGGCGTCAACATTCGTCACGTGCAGGACGGGGCGCGCGAACCAGTCTGTCATAGGCTACATCCTCAAACTAAAGATAGCTTCTTCCTGGATCAGTTTCAAAGGCAAAGTGTGGCGTGGAGTTTACAGTAGAGTCCGATACCTACCAGACCATAACACTCATTGACCCCGGCAATGTGCGCCTCAGTGGGGATAGCTGCGGGGCCCCGCCACCTTCTCGTTAGAATTCATACCGCAGGGCAAACTGCATCACGCGCGGCTGCGTGAGCAGGCTCGTATAGGCGCCGAAACTGGTCGGCGACTGTGTCAGCGAGGTGAGCAGAGCCGACGACCCGATGCCCTGCGCGTTAAATCTCGTCAAATTCAGGACGTTGAAGACTTCCCAGCGGAATTGGATCCTGTGGGCTTCGTTGTAGGGCATCTTCCAACTCTTGGCCAGGCTCATGTCCAAACCTGCGTAGCCGTCGCCCCGAAGAACGTTGCGCGAACCCACCTGGCCGGGGAGCGGAATGGTAAAGTCCTGCTGCGCTGCAGCGGGATCGGCGAACACATTGACTGTGCCGTTGCCTTTGAACGTGCCCGTCTTTGGCCTGGTGGTCATCTGCGTGACCGCGGTTAGGAACCAGTCCGTGGGCCAGCGCTGGCCTCCATCCACGCTGAAGGGAAATCCGCTCGTCCAGCGAGCGATGCCGGAGAGCTGCCAGTTGCCGATGAATGCATCCACCACTCCGCTGGCGTTATTGGCAATGGCGCGGCCTTTGCCGAAGGGGAGGTCGGCGACCCAGTCGAGGTTGAGTTGGTGCGTGAGATCGAAATCGGACGGCGCGCGAGCCAGCCGAGGGGAAAATGCGTTGGCCAGGCGGCTTCCGACAAGCCCGATGTTGGTGTAGCCGTACACCGCAAACCCGACGCGGGATGCTGCCGAGGTTATATCGAGCGACTTGGAGTAGGTATAGTTCAGGTCGAACTGAACGCCGTGACTGAACTGTTTTCTCAGGTTGGCCTGAAGTGCATTGTATGAGGAACTGCCAATGGAGCTCCAGCCATACGCCGAGAACGCCTGATTGTTCAAGAATTGGCCGGAGTTGTTGCCCAGCAAGCCGGGAGGACCGTTGAAGAAGTATTGTTGGGTGGTGGCGCCGCAGGGCATCGTGTTGTCGCCGAGACCGCCGTAGGAGTCAATATCGGCCAGCCCCACAATCTCGTCGCCAATTACGGAAAGGCTCGGGTTGTAGTAGAGGTCGAATACAGACTGCACTAGTCCGTCTGTCGTATTGGCGGTGGCGGGGATGAGGCACGTGAACAGATCCTGGTACTGCGTGGCGCCGGGGCGAAGTGGTGGCAACATATCCGCCCAGTATTGGGCCGTCGGGCCCACGCTTGAGGCTTTCACGGTGGCGATTTGGGCGGTCGTGACCGCGCCCTGATAATAGTTGGTCGCATTTCCCCCATTGTTGGCCACGGCAAAGGATCGGGCCAGGTTGGACAAGGCGGAGGCAGCCGCATAGTAATCAATGCCGGTCTTCGGATCCACAATATCCAGCGGCTGAGTCAGATCGCGTTGCGTGAGCAGCCGCCGGCCGAAGCGGCCCACATACGACAGTTGCAGCGAAAAGCGCTTGGGCATTTCCCGCCCGATGGAGAAATCAACGGTATAGGCGTGCGGGGTCTTCAATGTGTTGTCATTTCCCCACAAGTTGGCTTGCGCGCCGATGGGGGGTGTCTGTGGCCAAGGGGTAGGAACCGTTGTCGGCGGCGGCTGCAAGAATGGAAAGCCGTTGATATTGTTCTGCGGGATATTGTGGATGCCGGTGATGCGTGGTAGATCCTCTGCGCTGGTGATGCCAAACGTGCAGCAAGCATTCTGAAGAGTCGTGGACAATCCCGCTGCGCCGACCTGGTCGAAGCTGTTCAAAAGCGCGAAGCCCGCGCGGTCGTAGACCCGGCTCAGGCCCAGGCGGAAGACAGTTTTGTCGCTATCGCCAAAAAGCTTCTTGAACATCCCGCCCGCGGGGCGCGGCGAATAGGCGATCGAGATGCGCGGCGACACATCGGTCTTTTCGAGCGGATAGAAACCCGGCCCGCGACCCAGGTTGAATTCGATCGGCCCCATTGCGCCGTAGCCGATCCCCTGGTTCATGTTCTTCACGTTCTGATTGAATTGAGTCCCCAAGCCGAAAGTTGGGAAGGTCTGGTACCCGTTGGTTTCCCAGGGCGCGGGAAAGAACGACCAGCGCAATCCGTAGGTTACGGTAAGGTTCGGTTTCACGCGCCATGTGTCCTGTCCGTAAAACTCGTACCAGTCCAGCCCATAGCGGCGGTTAACGGGAGATCCCTGCGCTTGCGCGATCCCGTCCTTGCCCAGGTTGTAGTTGGCGACCACGTCCGAGATCATGCCGTACAAGGCCAGCAGGGGACGATCATATTGGGTGGCGGTCTGCGGTTCCGGCCCGCTAATTAATGGATGAGCGTTAGGGAGGGTGTTGGTGGGATCGAGCGTGCTGGTGGTGCCCGCGAAACCGATGGGAGAAGTCCAGTTGGTCGTGCCGAGGCCGATCGTGTTCGAGTGCAGATAACTTGTGCGTGGACTACGAGCGATTCCAATCGCGGCGCCGAACTGAAAGCTGTGGGTGCCCTTGGTCCACGAAACGTCATCCAGGAAATTATGCAGCGGCACCTGGTAGCTGTGGCTGAAGTTGATGCCCTGATCCAAACCCAGGAATTCATTCCATTGCTGGTCGGTGTTGCCAGTCAGCCCGAAACTCTGCCGCGTGAATCCCCAATGGAAGGAATTGGTCAGGGTAGGACTTAGGACCGAAACATAGCCAAAGGCAAACCCGTTGCTGTGATCCACGATAGTTCGTTCCGGGGGAGTGCCAGGCAAGAAAGGGGTGTCATGGTTGCGGGAATCTTGCAGCGAACCGCGCCAAAAAAGAGTGCGTTTGCCGTCCGAGGTGAGCTGGTAATCCAAGCGTGCAATGAAAGCATCGTTGTCCGTGCTGGTCGGGGCGCGGAAAACGAAGCCGGCGTAGTTCAGACCATCTCCGGCGAAAGGATCGTTGGTCACCGTATTGCCGGTGCAGAAGGTCTTGTCGAGATACCCCGTGTGACCGGTCAGGTCGAGCATCGCGGGATCAATCCCGATGCCCTTGGGATCAAGCTGCTTGAGCTGGGCGGCGTTCCACACCGTAGTTCCGGCGCCGCCAGCGTTTACGTACTGAAAAATCCCCTGGCAGAGGGATGGCGTTGGGATCACGCGCTCCGCACCCACCTGTTCCCGCTTGCGAGTTCCTTCGTAGTTGGTGAAGAAAAACAGCCTGTCCTTGCGAAGCGGCCCTCCTACCGACACCCCGAAGATGTTTCGATTCAGTTGTAGAGGCTTGTTCGGGAGTCCGATACGCTCTTGCGATTGCTTCACCAGGTAATCATTCGCGCTGGTAATGGTGTTGCGCAGGTATTCGTAGAGTGAGCCGTGCAGGGTATTCGTCCCATTCTTCGTTACCAGCGCCACTTGCGCACCCGAGCCTTGGCCCTGGTCCGCGCCGTAATTCGTAGTAGTGACTCGGAATTCCTGAACTGAGTCCTGCGTGATCGGCAAGACCGACTTAAAAGCATAGCCATTCGACTGGTCGTTGACGTCTACCCCGTCGAGCGTGACGTTACTCTGATCGCTCCGCGCTCCATTCACCGCTCCATTGCGCGTATCCTGGTCCTTGAGCACGGGACTATCGTCAATATTCCTGCCCGTATATGTGACTCCGGCCTGCAAACTCAGCAGATCGGGGACGTTTCGGCCCTCGAGGGGAATCTGGCGCACCTGCCGTTGATCAAACGAATTGCCCAGCGAGGCATCCACCAAGTCGATGGCGGGAATCTCCGAGGTCACCGTCACGACTTCGGTGCTCGCGCCGACCTTGAGTTGAACGTTGGCTGTGGCCGGGGTGTTCACCAGCAGCGCAAGACCCTTCTGTTCATAGCTGCGAAAGCCGGCTGCCGTTACGTGGAGGGTATAGGTTCCGGGCGGGATAAAAAGGAACTGGTATTCTCCCTGCCCGCCGGTCGTGGCAGTGCGCTCGGTCTTGGATTCGGAGTTCGCCAGCACAACGCTGGCGGCGACGATTGCGTTCCCGCCAGGATCGGTGACCGTGCCCCGCACCGAGGTGCTGGCCTGACTCCATGCCGGAACACAAGCACCCGCGGCCAGAGCGGCCAAAAGTGCGGCCGCTATCATCAGGCTGCGGAGTGTGGGTTTTCGAGGCGTGTCAAGGGCAGCGGAGGACAACCAGAGCCTTCCAGTCATCGCATCACCTGTTGCACTGCTGATATTTTATGAAGCCCTAAACACTACTAGAATTCAGGAAGGTTACGATTGGTTGATCGGCACTGTCAAGAAAGAAAAATGAATAAGCTGGATCGTCCAGCGCTGACCTTTGCCCGTAGCGTTGTGCGCCACCCGTTAGTTGTAGTTGCCCCAACCTTGGCGCACGCGGGAATTCGCAAGCTAATCGACGGTTACTTGTCCGGCGTGATCTTTGCCGCGAGGGTCGATAAGAGCGCGAGAGGCGTGCTGAGGATTCGTCGTTCCTGAAGCACAAATTAGCGCATTCAGTCGCCTAGATCAGGCGATTTACACTCATTGACCGATTTTAGCGTCCATCGAGCAGACGGCTGCTGATTGGCGCGTACGCGTCGATTCTGCGGTCGCGAAGGAAGGGCCAGTTGCGGCGGATGTCTTCTAGGGCCTTCAGGTCTACGTCTCCGAACAGCATTTCTTCGCGGTCGTGCGAGGCTTCGGCGAGGACGCGGCCGAAGGGATCGCAGAAGAAGGATGCGCCCCAGAATTCCAGTCCCTGGCCGGGGGCGGACTTGCCGCGGATGTTGCCGGTTTCGAAGCCTACGCGATTGACTACCGCTACGTAGACTCCGTTGGCGATGGCGTGGGCGCGCTGGATGGTGCGCCAGGCGTCGTGCTGGGCGGTACCGAACTCCGCTTTTTCGGCGGGATGCCAGCCGATGGCTGTGGGATAGAAGAGGATTTGCGCGCCTTGCAGCGTGGTGAGGCGCGCGCCTTCGGGGAACCATTGGTCCCAGCAGACTAGCGTGCCGATGCGTCCGGCAGTGGTGTCGAGGGCACGGAAGCCGAGGTCGCCGGGGGTGAAGTAAAACTTTTCGTAGTAGAGCGGGTCGTCGGGGATGTGCATCTTGCGGTAGAGACCGCTGAGAGAACCATTCGAGTCGAAGATGGCGGCGGTGTTGTGGTAGATGCCGGGGGCGCGCTTTTCGAATAACGATGCGATCAGGACTACTCCGTGGTGGCGGGCGGCGGCGGCCAGCTTCTCGCTGGTGTTGCCGGGAATGGGTTCGGCTAGATCGAAGAGAGAATGGTCTTCGCGCTGGCAGAAGTATTGCGTCTGGAATAGTTCGGGCAGGCAGACTACCTTGGCGCCGCGTCCGGCGGCGTCGGAGACGCGCTCTAGAGCCTTTGCGAGATTCTGTTCGGGCTCTGGGCCGCAAGACATTTGCACTAGGGCTACGCGGAATTTGTCAGGGGGCACGCTGGCTTTCCTCCGCGAACAATATAGCATCGAGAAGTAGGCTTCGGGCTTCGGCTATTCGACAGCAAAAAAACTTGAACCACTAAGGACACGAAGTATCACGAAGGTTTTATTTGGTGGGATTTGATTTGGCGAAGGCTCGGGATAGGCGCGGGTTGCCGGAGACCAGTTTTTCCAGGCGCTTGGTGACTTCTTCGGAGGGTGCGGCGCGGAGAATGGCTGCGATGGCGGCTTCGGTCTGGAGCGATTCGGTGCGGACTTGGTCGAGGAGAAATTCTACGGCTGAGTCCTGGCGAGTTAGGGCTATCGCCGATAGCAGGACCGAACAGAACCAGGGGTCGGATTCATTGTTAAAGCGTTGCTTTAGGGTTTCGAAGGCTGGCGGGGAGTGGGTGCCGGCTATGGATAGGGCCGCTTCGGCCGCGGGGTCGTCGCCGTCGGCCAGGAAACGAGCTACCCACGGGATGGCGCTGGGGCCTTCAATGCGGAGGATGCCGCTGTAGCAGGCGCCGAGGACTTCGGGCTCATCGTCCTGCATTTTGGGACTTAGTTGAGGGCTTAGGAGGGCTCTGAGGCGCAGTAACAGTGCGGCTGAGGTCGAGTTGACGTGTTCGATGGCGCGAATGGCTTCAACGCGAACGGATTTGTCCTGGTCACCTAGCAATTCGATCAAGTGCGTGAGCAGTTGCGGTTCGGTTAGGCTGCGGCATTGCACTAACGCTAGAGCGCAGGAGGCGCGGAGGGTTGCGGCGGAGTCGGAGGGGCCTCCGTAGGAGGGTTCTAGCTGGATGTGGTGTATGCCGCGGAGGAAGAGGTCAGCGTCCTGATGCTCGAAGTCGGCGAGAGTGCGGCTGATTGCATTCTTGGCCCAGCATTGCGGGTCGGTATTGACTGGATCTTCGAAGAAGCGGTCGAACGCTGCCAGGAGTTCTTGCGTCATTTGCGTGAGTTGAAACTCGCGCACGAGATCTGCGGCTTTGGCCGCGATGAGGTTGTTGCGATTTGCCAGGGCTTTACGCAGCGGGTCGATCGCCGCTTCGGGCGGGAGTTGGCGAAGCGCATCGACGGCGGCTAGCTGTTCTTCGAACTTGTGCTTGCCGGCCATGCGGAGAGTGTAACGCGGAGTACGGTTTCTCGTGTCGCTTCCCTGCGCCGTTGCGGCTTCACAGAAGGCAGGTTCCTCGCGCGCTTTTCAGCGTGCTTCGGAATGACAAGAGTTCGAGGATTGCGCCTGTGGGGCCGATCACGCGGGGGAGGCGGTTTCTTCTGCGATGGTTGGTGTGACGTCTACGGGAAAGTTCACGGACCGCGCTATGAAGCACAAATGATGAGCTTGATCATGTAGAGCGTGAGCCTTGACTCTATCATCACCGGGGGCAATCTTGACCGTAGGCCGGAGCGTGACTCGCGTGAACTGGGCTGAACCGTCGCTATTTTCATCCATCAATCCAAGTGCTACATCGCGATAGTCGAGGACGGTCACGTGGTTCACGGCGCAAAGATGCAGGTAAGAGAGCATGTGGCAGGCGGAAAGGCTGGCGACCAGAAGGTCTTCCGGATTGTAGCGGGATGGGTCGCCACGAAAGCTGGGGTCACTTGACGCTAGAATCGGAGGCTTGCCTTCCGCAGTGATGGTGTGATCGCGGCGATAGCCACGATAAGTCTTGGTGCCTTCGCCGGTGTTGCCGGTCCACTCGACTTGAAGTTCGTAGTTGTGCTGTTTCATCGGGATCCCTCCGTTTGCTCGCGCGCCCACGCCCCCGGAGACTTCACGGCCTTTTGCGATGTCATCTACGACCAGGATCAACTGATTGCTGTGATCGCTATAAAGCACTTCGATGTTGACGCCAGCCTGGGCCATCCGGCGGGTGAGTTTACCGAGTTGACCCGGTTTGGCCTGGTCCAGCCGTTGGACGAGAACTTCCCGCTCGTCCAATACTTGGATGCCAGCTGCTTCCAGCGCGCTTCGGGCAGGAGCGCCATCGTTGAAGAGGAAGTGTGCGGCTCCCTGACCGTTGACGACCCAGGCGCCGCCGCCTTCGATGCTTATTCCGGCGCGGCCGAGAACGTCTCCCATGTCGGCTAGAGCGCCGGGGCGGTGGTTGAGCGCAATGCTTAGATCTTTCATGGTTGCCGTTCTTGTCTGGGAGTTTACAAGCTACCTGCTGAAAAGATTTTAACCGCAAAAGGTCGCAAAGAAAGGCCGCGAAGGACGCAAAGAATGAAGAGGGAGCGCGTGGCAAGTTTGCACAATATTGCTGTACAGTAATTGGTCGGGAGAATTGAGAGTCATTCTGGGAGGCGTCATCTTGAAACAGGGCAATCATGGCGGCGGGCATTCGGCGGGGAAGCCACACGGCGGTTCAGGACACGCCGGGGACGGGGTGGAGCGGGAGCTGCATAATCCGATTGTGGACAAGCTGATTCCGCTGGAGCCGCTGGATCTGGGCAAAGTCAAGTCCATTGACGATCTGGTGCGTGCTATGTCCAAGACTGCTTTTACTGGGCGGCAACTGGGCGAGGCGGCTGACGTGCTGGAGGCTATGGCGCGCGATGAAGAATGTTTTGTGGTGATGACTTTGTCTGGGGCGATGACTGTGGCGAAGCAGGGGCTGATCGTCACCGAGTTGATTGATCGCGGGATCGTGAATGCTGTGGTTTC
>Ga0210403_10005259_pt1 | contig 11013 bp, 6 predicted proteins | sample IncBWC19MmetaG_FD_150863 | JGI IMG/M metagenome (GOLD analysis project Ga0210403, IMG submission 150863) | Forest soil microbial communities from Barre Woods Harvard Forest LTER site, Petersham, Massachusetts, United States - Inc-BW-C-19-M | ecosystem: Environmental > Terrestrial > Soil >... | reverse complement strand
GACTTCTCAAAGTAGGTGACTGTGTTCGCTTTGGGGGGCACGACAACCGATCTTGGTACAGTAGTCGAAACGACTTGCAACGATGTCGCCATTGATTGGGTTGACGGCAACAAGAGTTCAATTCGGCATAACGACATGGCGCATGTAGAGCGGGTGCCGATGAAGGTGTGAGGGTATCATTTCTCGTTCCAAGGGAATGATTCATATGAAAAAGCCTAAGTGAGAAGATATCGTTACAGAAATCAAATGCCCGGCATGTGAAGGCACTGGACTTGCCAAAGTAACGTAACCGGTCCAGCCGGGACACAAATATCCACCGCCCTGTAAGGAATGCTCTGGCAAGGACGGATTGAAGCGCCGCGTTCTAGAAGAGGTCTTGGTCCGCGCCTCGCGCCATCTTAAACGAGCGCATCCTCGTCGGCACTCTTGGCCGAGGCATTTTTGATTCCTTGGAGATAATTGGTTGGATATTTTCGTATGGGGTTCTAAATCGCGGGAGTGCATGGCCGCGGTTTGCTGCTCGGTTTTTGGTTCTCTTCTCTTTTCGAGATTTGGCACCGCCGCTTCCGCGGGCTGCGCGTCGTGGCCGAGATGGTGGGCATCAAGGATCGCCTCGGTTGCCTCAAGCCTGGAGGCGACTGGCATACGCCGTCGGACGGTGCCTCCCGTGCCGCTGGCACCAATTGCTTGGCGCTCGGCCCCAATGCGCCGCAAGCCGAAGATCCGGGTCGTATTCGATCATTGAAGGTTTAGACAACTGCTCCGGCGGCGCGCAGCAGCACGCTGGCAGGGGGAGTTTCATCTCCGGTCCAGGCGACAAACTGGTCGGGCCGCACGAGGATCAGGCGTGACTGGTATTTCTCGCGGCCATCGGCTGCGACATCCCTGATCAGCTTTAGCGGGAGGTTCAACTGCGAGGCGGCCTGCTCGAAGGCCGCACCTGCATCGCCTTCTCCGAGGTCGATCAGCGTAAAGCCCTTGCCGAGTTCCTCGAAGACGTTCTTGCCGCAAGACAGAGGCTGAGGCGTGAGATGATGGCCAGCCCGCGCCGCATACGCATGGGAGCCGATCGCGCTGCTCGCGGCGCCGGCCGGTCCAAACACGATCGGCGAGCCCTCATAATTCGGTTCGAAGGCGTTGACCTCGGCGCGCGCACCGGACTGCCGATCGCGCCAGGCTGCTTCGAAATCGGCGCGATCACGCGTCGGATCATGTCTGCGGAGGAAGTCGCGGTCGTTGAAGATCGCCTTCTCGATGAAGTCGCGCGCCGTAGAGGCGAACACCGGTCGCCTTTCCGCATCGTAGCTGTCGAGCAGGCCCGGGCCGGCCCAGCCCTGCAGCGTTGCCGCGAGCTTCCAGGAAAGATTGATGGCATCTTCGAAGCCGCTATTGACCCCATAGCCGCCATAGGGCGGGTGGCTGTGTGCCGCATCGCCGGTAATGAAGATACGGCCCGCGCGATAGCTGTCGACAACTGCGAAGCGCAGGTCCCAAAATCCAATATGTTCGAATTCGACGTCAAACTCGGCGCCGGCAGCTTCCTGCACAAGGCGGCGGAAGTCGAAATTGTCACGCGTTGTGTCGACGGGGACGGGGGCATGGAAGAACCAGGTGTTGCCGAGATCGACCCGTCCGAAGAATTTCCAATAGCCGTCGAGTGCCGGATGCAGCACGTTGTAGAAGGATTTTCCCGGAAAGCGCTCCAGCAGCCGGTGGAGGCCGGTGGAACGGAACACCAGCAGCACCATCAACCGGTCATGATCGGACCGGGTCTGGGTGATGCCGGCCTGCTCGCGCACGACCGAGCGGCTGCCGTCGCACCCCACGACGTAGTCGGCGTGCAGGCTCCGCTTCGCTCCATCGCGATCGACGATATCGACGCTTGCGCCGTTGTCGTCCGAACGCACCGCTTCGCAGGTCCACCCGTACATGGTTTCGACGGCCGGGATCTGCGCCGCCCTTTGGCGCAGCACCGCCTCGGTGGCATATTGCGGCAGCCGTTCATTGTCCGTGAAATAGAAGGGACGCACGAGTTCGCGCTGCAGCCAATCATAGCTGTAGCCGCTCATCAGCGTGCCATAGCCTGTCACGCCGCCGATGCCGTATTCGCGCGGGATGGTTCGCGCAGCGCGCAGTGCGGCTTCCGCACCCCAGAAATGGAAATGCTCCATTGTGCGCTGGGTGAGGTTCTGTCCTTTCGGGATCGGCTGGGGCTTCGTGTAGCGCTCGACCACGACGCAACGGATGCCGCGCAGACCCAGATCGATCGCAAGGCCCATGCCCACCGGGCCTCCGCCGACGATCACCACCGGCGCCGTATGTTCAATCGAATCCGGCATTTGAGATACCCCCGTGACTGCACGGCCGCGGTCGTTTGCCGCTAACCGCCGCGCGATCCACCGCTCAAATGCAGGCAGGCCCGGTTCAGGTCAAGAGCAGTTTCCTATTGAGAGATTGCTATACCGACCGAACCGTCGCCGAAAACCAAAAGGACGCTCGAGACTATTGCCTCGAGCGTCCTCATTTTTATCTCCTGCTGGAATTCCGTCGAACCCGCTTCAGGTTTCCAGTTGTTTTCCGATCGGCAGTGTCCGGATCCGTTTGCCGGTCGCCGCGAAGATGGCGTTGATCAGCGCCGGCGCAAAGGGAGGCACGCCCGGCTCTCCGACGCCGCTTGGCGGCGTGTCGGCGTCGACGGGAACGATATGCACATTGGTCACGAGCGGTGCCTCGTCCATCCGGATGACAGGGAAGTCGTCAAAATTGCCCTGCTGCACCTTGCCGTCCTTGAAGGTGACCTCGCCATATTTGGCGAGACTGAGCCCCATGATCGCGGCGCCTTCGATCTGGGACTGGATCCTTTCGGGATTGATAAACGTTCCGCAGTCGATGGCGGTATCGACCCGAGGCACGCTGAGCTTGCCCTTGTCGTCGACGGAGACTTCGACGATGGTCGCGATATAGCTCACGAAGCTTCGATGGACGGCGATCCCGAGCCCGTGTCCCTTCGGCACCGATCGCCCCCACTCGCCCTTGTCGGCGACGAATTCAACGACGCGGCGCAGACGCGCGGTGTCGATCGGATAGCTGTCGAACGGCTCGCCATAGTTCCAGGGGTCCTTGACCGAATCGAGCTTGACGATTCGCGGCGAGCCGATCAGCTCCAGCAGCATGTCCTTTTGATCGCGGTTGGTGGCATGGGCGAGTTCGCCCACCATCGACTGGATCGCGAAGGCGCGTGGAATATTCGACACCGAGCGGAACCAGCCGATCCGGGCATGAGCGGCGGCTTCCGGATTCTCGCATTGAATATTGGCGATCTCGAACGGCATGTCGATCAGGCCCATGCCGAGTTCGAAGGGTGCGGCATGCACCGTGTTGGCGGCGAACGTCGAGGCAATGGATGGTGCGACGCTGCGATGCCGCCAGGCAATCACCTTGCCGCTCTTGTCGAGGCCCGCCTCGATCCGCTCCACCGAGACGGTGTGGAGGAAGTCGTGACGAACGTCGTCTTCCCGCGTCCATTGTACCTTCACGGGAGAGCCGATCGCCTTCGAGAGCAATGCCGCTTCGAGCGCGAAATCGCACTTCGACTTGCGCCCGAATCCGCCGCCGAGCAGCGTGACGTTGACGGTCACGTTTGCCTCGGGGATGCCGAGGGTTTTGGCAACGTCTTCACGCGTCCCGCCGGGACTCTGCACGGGCGCCCAGATCTCGGCCTTGCCGTCCTTGACGTCGGCGACCGCGACGGGCGTCTCCATGCTGACATGCGCCAGATGAGGCAAATAGTATTCGCCGACAATCACCTTGTCGGCGCTCTTCAAGGCGGCGTCGACGTCGCCCTCCTTGCGCACGACCAGGCCCGGCTTGCGCGCGGCTTCCTCGAGTTCGGTCCGATAGGCGACCGAGTCGTACTTGGCATTGGCGCCATCGTCCCAGACGATCTTCAGCGCGTCGCGCCCCTTGATCGCCGCACCGGTATTGCGTGCAATCACCGCGACGCCGCCGAGCGGCTGGAATTTGGACGGCCACGGCCAGCCTTGCACCTCCATGACCTTCTCGACGCCGGAGACTTTCGTCGCCTCGCTTGCATTGAACGATTTCAGCTTGCCGCCCGTTACCGGCGGACGTGCAATCACGGCATATTTCATGCCGGGAAGGCGCGTGTCGCTGCCGTAAAGCGCGGCGCCGATGGTAATGTCGCGAAGGTCGACGATGCTGATATCGCCCTTGCCGAGATAGCGGAAGTCCTTCGGGTCCTTCAGCTTCAGGCCTGCGACATCCGGCACCGGCTCCTTCGCCGCATCGGCGGCCAGTTCGCCGAAGCCGAGACGGCGACCGCTGGCGGCGTGTACCACCTCGTGGTTCGCCGCCTTCACCTCGGCCGCCGGGACGCCCCATCGTTTGGCGGCTGCGGCTTCCAGCATCGCGCGCGCCGAGGCGCCGATCTGGCGCATCGGCATCAGATAGTGTCGTGTGCTGCGCGATCCGTCGGTATCCTGATTGCCGTATTTGACCTCGTCGCCGTGCGCCTGCGCCACCTTCACGCGCGACCAATCGGCCTCCATCTCCTCCGCCACAACCAGCGGCAGGCTGGTCCGGACTCCCGTTCCCATTTCGGAACGATGCGCCACGATCGTAACGGTTCCGTCGGATGCGATGGCGACGAAGACACGCGGGTCGACGACCGTGCCGTGCGGCATCTCGCCGGCGCCGGTTTGATAGGCGGCAAACGCCTGACGTGACATGACCGGCGCGGCCAGCACCAGCCCGCCAGCGATGCCGAGTCCCTTGAGAACGCTGCGGCGGGAGATTTTTTCGATCTTGATGCGGGCTTCAATGCCGCGAAGCCCAGCGGGATTTGTGATGATGTTCATGATCAGACCCCCGTCGAAGCGAGATGGATCGCGTTTTCGATGCGCTGGTAGGCGCCGCAGCGGCAGATATTGCCTGCCATCGCTTCGCGGATCTGGTCGTGGGATGGCTTCGGATTTTCCATCAGGAGCGCCGCGGCCTGCATGATCTGGCCGGCCTGGCAATAGCCGCATTGCGGCACGTTGCCCTGGCGCCAGGCTTTCTGCACGGCGTGATCGCCGGTGGGGTGAAGGCCTTCGATGGTCGTGACCTCGCGATTGACCACGTCGGAAACCGAAGTGATGCAGGACCGCACGGCCTGCTTATCCACGATGACTGTGCATGAACCGCAAAGCGCTTCGCCGCAGCCGAATTTGGTGCCGGTCAATCCGATTTCATCGCGGAGAAACCAGAGTAGTGAAAGATCCGGGTCGCCGTCCCACTCTCGATCCTGGCCGTTGATCTTTATTTTGATCATGATCGTTTCCTCGCTCTTCATAAGCCACTGATGTCTTTCGACGTGAGCGAGAACATATTTCCTGACCGCTCGACGCCGTCGGGTTCCTTGCATCGTTTGGCGCAAACCGAGCCGTTCTGAGCAACCGCAGAACAGGCTGTACGATCTCGTTGAATGTCCGGGTCGGTGCCATCTTTCTGTTCCAGCGCTTTCTGGTTCGTCCGCCTGACGAGATGGGCACGCGGGAACATTATCAGAGAACGCTATGAGTCGAATTCACAACGCGTTGTTGGCAGTTGTATTTGGCAAAAGCGGGGCTTGCTTTGAGGAACCTTGCCTTTGGTCAGCAGGCCCAACGCAGTGCAGCGAACGGAAACGGGATGTCGGAGAATTGGAGCGGGGCTATCGAGATCCGGCCCGCCCGCGTTCGTTGGCCGGAGGCGGCTCGCAGGCAGGTTTTCGGACAGGGATGACGGCCGCCTCGGCGGACAGGCCGAACCGTGGAACAGTACCCACTCAGGACGTTCTGGTGTCGAGTGGGCAGGACGCATCATGTGGAGGCAAGCGCGCGGCGGTCACGGAGACGGCGCTTTGAATTCACGGCGATCTGGCGTGCTGCAGTTGCTCAGTCGCAGCATTGCGATGCACGCTAAGCTGGCGTCGCAGTCTGAGTCGATCGCGCCGGTTGCCGCTTTCTCCTTGTCAAACCAACCCGATCACGTCAGATTTGAAGCGCACCGGCGTTTCGTTAGACGCGCCGGTTGAAGTCAACAAATAAGATCCGGGGCGGAACATGAATAGATTTTCTATCGTAGGCGCCGCATTGCTCGGCGCAGTCGGCTTACTCACGGGACCCAGTATCGCGCAGCAGGAAACCAAGCAGGAAGCCAAGTCGGCGTCCGGCCAGGCAAAGGTTTCTCCGGTTACCCAGCAGCAACTCAATTCAGCAGACAAGAACTCGACCAATTTTCTGCTGACCAACGGCAATTATGCCCAGACGCGCTTCTACCCTGCCAAGCAGATCGATCGCGACAACGTCAAGAACCTGCATGTCGCGTGGATCTTCCAGACCGACGTCAAGGAATCGCTGGAGACGTCGCCGATCGTCGTCGACGGCGTCATGTTCGTGACGACGTCGTTCAGCCACGTCTATGCGCTCGACGCCAAGACCGGCGAGCAGCTCTGGCACTATAATCACAAGATGGGTCCGATCACGACCTACTGCTGCGGTCCCAACAACCGCGGCGTCCAGGTTCTCGGCGACCTCGTCTATCTCGCCACGCTGGACTCCAAACTGATCGCCCTGAACGCAAAGACCGGCGAGGTCGTCTGGAAGACCGACATCGCGGATCCGGAGCAGGGCTATAGCGAGACGATGGCTCCGACCGTCATCAAGGACATGGTTCTGATCGGAACGAACGGCGGTGAATACGGCATCCGCGGCTTCCTGAGGGCCTATGATGCGAAGACCGGAAAGCTGCTCTGGAACTTCAATACGATTCCGGAGAATTCGGTCGGCGTCTGGGCGACCAAGGACGCCACCGGCCGCGACATGCACCGCAACATCCAGGCCGAAAAGGACCAACTGGCCAAGACCGGCGATCCCTACCAGAAGCTGGGCGGCGGCGTCTGGCAAAATCCGGCCGTCGATCTCGCGACCAACCGCATCTACTTCATGGTCGGCAATCCCTCGCCCGACCTTGATGGTTCGATCCGCCCCGGCGACAACCTGTACACGAACTCGCTGGTTTCGCTCGATCTCGATACCGGCAAATACGTCTGTCACTTCCAGTACATCGCCCACGACGTGTGGGACCTCGATGCCGTCAGCCCGGCGGTGCTGGTGGATGTGAAGGGCAAGGACGGCAAGACCATCCCGGGCGTGATCCATGCCGGCAAGACCGGTCATATCTACGTTCATGACCGCAAGGACTGCAGCCTGATCCGCTTCTCCGACGCCATGGTGCCGCAGGAGAACATGTGGGTTCTGCCGACCAAGGAAGGTGCCCGCATGCTTCCCGGTGCGAATGGCGGCGTCGAGTGGTCGCCGATCGCCACCGATCCCGGACAGGAGCTTGCCTACGCCATCAACCTGCATCAGCCCATGAACTACTTCGTCGAGAACTCGCCGTACCCGAACGGCAAGTTGTGGCTGGGTGGCGCCTTCAAGGCGATCCCGGGCGAAAAGCAGTCCGGTAACATCACCGCGGTCAACTACAACACCGGCAAGATCAAATGGCAGGTGAAGACACCTGAGCCGATGATCGGCGGCATTCTCGCCACCGCAGGCGGTCTTGTCTTCACCGGTGAAGGCAACGGCAAGTTCGCGGCCTATAACTCCTCGAACGGCAAGGAACTGTGGAATTTCCGCGCCGGTGCCGGCGTCAATGCCCCGCCCTCCAGCTACATGGTGGGCGGCAAGCAATACATCGTGGTCGGGGCGGGCGGCAACACCCAGATCGACTTCCACCGTGGCAACAACATCATCGCGTTTTCGCTCAACTGAGCGAGAGCGGCGATCATCGAACAGGGGAGCGGGGCCGGTTGCGGTCCCGCTTCTTTTCGTGGTGTCCCATTTTGTCTTCACCGGATCGGATTAATGAACCGCAAGTCGAATTTTTGCATTTCGGCCATTGTTGTCCTGGCGGCTGTCTTTAATCTGTGCACCACATCGTCATCTGCACAAAGCATCGAAGAAAAGACCCAGGTTTGCGCCCGCTGCCATGGAGCGGACGGCAAACCGATCGACAAGACCATTCCCACCATCTGGGGCCAACAGGCCGGCTACATCTACATCGAACTGCGCGACTTCAAGCGCGGCGACCGCAAGAGCGACATCATGCGGCCGATCGTTGCATCATTGGAACGTCAGGACATGCTCGATATCGCGGAATATTTTTCGAAAAAGCCGTGGCCTGATCTCGGCCAGCCGCGCGCACCGAAGGATGTCGCCACGCGCGCCGTGGCCGCCAATCAATCGATCGGCTGCACCGGCTGCCATCTCGATCATTTTCAGGGCGACGGCACCGTGCCGCGGCTGGCCGGCATGGGCAGGTATTACCTGGCCAAACAAATGACCGATTTTCGCAGCCGCGCGCGCGGCAACAATCCCGGCATGTCCGATCTGATGCTTGCGACGTCTCCCGACGACCTGACGGCGCTGGCGGAATATCTGGCGGGTCTGTGAACGGGGCTCGCGGCTCGAGGCTCTAGGGCGCGGTCAACCGTTCGCGCAACGACGACAGCACGGTGAGATCCGCGGCGCGCTTTCCGGCCTTGTCCTTGAGCGAGGGATCGGCGCCTCGTGCGAGCAGCAAGCCGGCGATGTCAGCGTGGCCGCCTTCGGCCGCGATCATCAGCGCGGTGCGGCCGCGGTTATCCCGATCGTCGATGTGGGCGCCGGCGTCCAGCAGGTACGAAACGACCGTCATCGCCTGGGCTTCCGGAACGCCTTCGTCCGGGCCCGACGCCCACATCAGCAAGGTGAGATCGTTGGGATAGCGGGCGTTGACGTCGATGTTTCGCGCCAGCAGCCGCTTCACGATGTCGAACCGCGCGCCTGCGGCCGCATAGACGATCGGTGGCTTGCCGGTGTCGTCGGGTGCGCGCTCGTCGGCGCCATGGGCGAGCAGCGCGTCGAAGATGATGTCGTTGCCGGCATAGGCGGCGGCGGCGATCGGAGATATTCCGCTGCGCCCGGTGAGTTTGACGTCGGCGCCGCGTTCGATCAGCCGTTGCACGATCAGGATATGGCTGCCTTCGGCGGCCAGATACAGCGCGGTGGACCCGGCGAGATTGCGGGCATCGATCGGCGCGCCGCGCGCCAGCAGGAGGTCAACCATCTGGAGATGGCCGGACTTCGCGGCGTGACTGAGAGGCCGCGCGCCAAGCCGGTCGCGTGCGTCAAGCGACGCCCCCTGGTCGAGCAATTGCGTCGCCAAATCGAGGCAATTGGCGTCGACCGCCGCAAACAGCGTCAGCGATACTTCCATCGCGGTGATCTGCGGTTTGGCGATTTCGTATCGGCGGGCCAGCCCCTGGCAACGCTCGGAGTCGGCGGCGCGAGCAACCGACGCCGCGCCGAGGGCCATCGCGATCGAGCACAGAAAAACAAGGTGGCGATGCACGGCGATCTCTCCCGAAGCAAGTTTGCTCGTTGCATTTTCGCGGAGGGTGGCACGGCGGCCAGGCGATGCCAAGAAGGTGCAAACTTCGAAGGGGAGGTCGATGCCGCACCGCATCATGGATCGTTGGCTCGGGTGTTGCAGCCGTTTACGCGGGTTATCGGCAAGCCTCATTATCCGCTTCGGCAATGGCCAGAAAGGTTATTGTGGCCGGGGCGAACGTCACCATGCCGGCCGCCGCCGGAACACCCGCGATAATCGGCAGCTCATCCTTGGCGGAAAGCATCAGCGGGTGGCCGTTCAGCCGGATCCGCTCGTCCAGCAAGTTGGCGGCGTCCAGCGTATAGCGGACCGACGCGGTCGGAAGCGTCAGTGTGCGTGGCGCGTCGCGGTCGGTATTGATCGCCAGAAGCGCCACGCCGCCCGACATGCCCCTTCGACAATGGGCGTAGACGTGAAGTCCGGATTGAGCCGGCGCGCCGGCGTCGAGCACGGTGGTTCCCATCAACTGCCGCCAGAGCAGCGCGCTCCAGTATTTCGGCCTGGGCTGTAAGGTCCGTTCGTCGAGCAGGCCGTAATCGCTCGCCGCCAGCGTGTTGTGCATGACGACCTGAATGCCCGCTCTCGCCAGCCGCCCGAGCTGATCGAGATAGCGGAACGTATCCAGGAAGGTTACTGCCCACGGGTTTCCACCGCATGCGGCATCTGCGGTTTCCGTGAGCCAGATCGGTTTGCCGGGTTCGAATTTGTCTCGAAGTTTTTGATAGTAAGCCAGCGTCCGATCAGTGCCGGAAAGCCAGGTCTCGGAAAGGGCTGTCTCCGGCGCACTCTTACCGCTGCAGCGTTCCGACAGCGTTCCGTAATAATGATAGGAAACCACATCGATACCGGATCCCGAGGAGGCGAGCAAGTCGGATGCGATGACGGGTTCGCCGACCGTGCCTGGACCGAGGATCAGCGTTTCCGGCACCGTCCGTTTCATGAACGCGTGGAATAATGCGAAGTCTCTCGCATAGGCGATTGCGTCATAGCCGGCCGGTGCGCCGCCCATCTCGGCAAGGTTAGGTTCGTTCATGAATTCAGCGGCTGCGATGCGGCCTCCGATCGAGCTGTTATAGGCGAGGAGGCGGTCGGCCTGATCCGGCTTCCAGGCGCCGGCGGCATCGCGGACACCCGGACTTACCGCGAATGAGGTCACGATCCGAGCGTCCACCGCCTGCGTGAAGTCGACGACGCCGCGCCATTGCTGGCGGGTCAGAACGCCCTTGAAGCCCGCGGGAGGCACTGGCGGCGGGTTGTCCTGATCCGCGAAATAGGTGCTGTTGGCCCAGGTGCCGCTGACACGCACATAGGCAGGCGCCAGCGCCGCCGCGAGTTTTCGCAAGCGCGCGTCGGCGAGATCAATCGGCGGCCGGTATTGGTACAGGTTCGAAGCCGTGTCCGGTCCGGACTGCGGCGGCTGCGCGAGAGCGTCCGGTTCCGACCGGTAGGGCTTCCAAAATCGTCCGCCGGTAACCTCGATCATTTCGATGTTGTAGGACTGGAACCGCGGGTCGACCGTGCCGATGCGGGGCAGGC
>Ga0210403_10005258_pt1 | contig 11019 bp, 21 predicted proteins | sample IncBWC19MmetaG_FD_150863 | JGI IMG/M metagenome (GOLD analysis project Ga0210403, IMG submission 150863) | Forest soil microbial communities from Barre Woods Harvard Forest LTER site, Petersham, Massachusetts, United States - Inc-BW-C-19-M | ecosystem: Environmental > Terrestrial > Soil >... | reverse complement strand
TCCGTCGCGAGTGGTGACCTTCGTGGCCGTATAACCATTGCTGAACTCGATGAGCCCCTTAGCCTCCGTAGCGCCACGTCGAATGATCGCCGGGTCAGAGCCTGCCTCGAAGAACATGGATAGGCCCTTCGAGAAACTTGTCTTGCCCGCCGCGTTGGTTCCACGGACGACCGTGACCTGACCGAGATCTGCCCGGAGGTGTTCAAAGGCCTTAACGTTCCACAGTTCAATGCTTTTGATAAATACAGGTGTCAAAGTGCCCTCCCTATAACATCGGTCGCCATCATAATACGCACACCCCTGCCGGCCACAGCCTGCTCGCACATGAGCCGACAAAGCTCCTGGTCGTTGGTTGCCTGGGACACGTGCATAATAACCACCTCGGATGGGCGTCCGTCGCTAATCCGCGTCAGCATCTCACATGTCTGATCGTTAGAAAGATGCCCGGCACCCCCAGCGATGCGCACCTTGGTTGCCCTCGGCCGTGGCGCGGACTTCAACATATCCGAGTCGTAGTTTGCTTCTATCGCCAGCAGATCGGCATCGAGTAGGTGATTCTCTACGTCTGGCGGTATCCAGCCCAGGTCCGTCGCGTAGCTGATTACCCGCGAGCCATTCTCAGCCGTAAATCGGAAACCAACTGGGTCGGCGGCATCGTGTGGAATTGTAAACGACCGTACGTGAATGTCGCCGATCACAAAGTTGGAGCCCGACTCAAAACGCTTTAGTGGCAGTCGACATCCAGAAATCTTCAAGAAATCAGCCTCCCCGCGAGAGCAGTAGACTGGAATACTGAGGCGGCCAGCAAATCCATCTAAGCCTCCAACGTGGTCGTTGTGACCATGGGTGGCGCATATCGCCATTATCGTCTCCGGGTCGACGCCAATTTCCGCTAGTTTCTTCATGCAGGTCTCGCGCGGAAGGCCACAGTCTACCATCACGGTTGTCGTGGCGCTACGGATCAATGAACAGTTAGCCTCACTGGAAGAGGCAAGTATGGTCAGGGTCAGGCTCACAGCTTCAATCGCGATTGTTTCTTCTCTTCCGGCTTCGGCTCGGCTTCCGCCTGCGCAGCCCGCGTGTTCTGCAAGAGATCCTCGATATCATAGATCAACGCATTCCAGGCGTCACCCGGGAATGGTAGCTCCTCGATCTCGCGCAAGGCGCTGCGGTCCAAATGTTTCTTGACGGTCGCCGCGAATGCGTCTTCTGGCACCCGGCCCTTATAGGCCAGCAGAGTATCGATATGGTCAAGCGGCGCCTCGGTCGTAGTTATTGTTGGTGCCGTCGACGGAGCGGGCGCATCAGAAACTTTCCGTAGGCGCGACTTCTTTTCTTCGGCGATAGCCCTTGTGGCTTCCGCGCTGCCCCCATCGGGTAGTTCAAATGAGCCGGCGATATCAATCGCGTCGTCGTCGCGCTCGATCTTGTCACGCAGATCGGCGGATAAAGGCAGCCATTTCGAATGATTACGGAATACGGACTTCTTCGCCATCTCGTCGTAATCAGTCTTCCATGGTCCTGAGTCTTTTGCCTTGCTGCGGTTACGAATCTTCTCGACCTGGGAAATCGCCCAGACCATAAAGTCCTCGGACCCGTCCTTCATCTTGACAAAGGAATAGACGGCCTTTAGCTTAGTCCGCGGACCCTCAAGGTCTGGCCTGTGCAGGAGGTGAGATCCTGACCCGTATTGGTACTCAAAAGTGTCACCGTCGTAGACCACATCGCAGTGAATGTACGAGATTTCACCAGACCGGCGCACTAGGGAAACGATGCCCTTGTAATCCAAGATCAACGTACATTGATCACCGTATGGGATCAGGTGTGCGTGGCGCCCATCCGGCTCCAGGCCCATGGCTGAAAGATCGAGCAGGCACTTGAAGAAACTTTCGGGACTGCAGTTCTGAAGCTTCGGCGTCTTCGTTAACGCCGTGATCGACACGCGGATAAAGCGCTCCGGATCGAGATGCTTCGGCAGAGCGGCTTTAACGGCTTCCTTGAAGTTCTCAGCCGTCAACATGTCTTTCAGCGTTTTACGCTGGGTGGTTACTGCCTTGGTTTCGTCAGCCATTATTGTTCCTCTTTCGGTGTCCGGTTCCTGAAGTGTTTTTGGAAATGCGCCCCCGGCGAGTCGGCCGCCATGAAGGCCGCGTGCTCTTCTGGCGAAGCTGGGCACCTATGAATACTGCCTCCGCTGCACTGACACGCCAGCGCCTTGTCCTTGATCTTCGGGCACCCGCTGGCGTGAAACTGGACTTCGAGCACGCCAGCGCTGTGCCCTACGGAATGCAGGGCGCTTGAGTCGACCGGGACGCGTTTGATGGGAAGCGTATCGCTCATAACGGGCACCACTTTGGCGTTTCGCTTTCCGCGCGAAGCCGATAAGGTCTGCAGGCCGACGCTACCCGGCGAAACGAAGAATGGTCTGACCTGTACCGGCTCTTGGTATCTGGCGTGCAGGGGGATAGTTTGCAGACAACCGCTACGTCATCGTCACAAAACCAGTCATCTGGATCTTTGTCGTTTATGACTTCGTGATGTTTGCAGTCGATGCAGTTCATCGCAGCCCCGCCTTGAGGATCGCGCGGGCAATATCGTCACGTTGCCGAAGGGTAATCTGGAGCACGTGCTGGTAAGAGTCTTCGTCGGTCGCAAACGTAGCGTGCTTGCGATAAGTCCAGCCGAGTAGCCGCCAACCGAGCTTATCGGCTAGTTCCGTCCAGTATGCTTTATCGGCAAGCATACCCGCCACCGACTGTCGATCCCCGCCAGACTGTTCAGGGCAAGGACGGCTTCTCTGTGTCGCATGGGGCGTGCCATAACCAGCCGCCCTGGCGTTTGCTGCGGTTTTCTTGCCTGCACGGCGCGCTGCCGCGGCACGTGGATTGTCAGTTGGCAATGTCGGATTCCCCTCGCCAAGAGCATATCAAAAAATATGTGACGTAGTCAAGCGAAATCGCTTGACGTTTCAAACTATTTGTGACACCATTGTTCCAAGAAGTACCGGGCGCGAGCAGAGCCGCTATTGCCCGGCAGATGTTCAAAGTAGTAAAGATAGGTGTTGTAGTCTTTCGGGCCACAAACAAACCGGGCGGGCGTTTCGTCCTGTTCGCCTTCCCGGGCCCATTTACGGCCTTATAGAAAGAAGGGAGATCAGTTTTGACCATCGAGACAATTTGCAATGAACTTATCGCCGAGCAGAACCGTATCAGCGCGGCGATCACGGCCCTCATGGGCACCACCACCATCAAGCGCCGCGGGCGACCTCCGGGGGTATCGAGCCGCGTAGCCAAGCCGGCGCTCGGACCGATTCCAATCACGGCCGGGCGCAAGCCAATGAGCGCGGATGCTCGCGCGGCCCAATCGAAGCGCATGAAGGCCTACTGGCGCAAGCAGCGGAAGGGCAACTGATGCCACAAGAGCCCCCGTTCGACTGGTCCACGTTATGGTGGGCCATCGGAGCTGTTGTCGGGATCATTCTTCTGTGGGTCCTAGTAGGATACCCGCGCTGGCGTGTTTGGGCGTCCCATCAAGAAGGTCTGGCCGACCTTCAACGCGCCAAGAACGAGCAGCAAATTCAGATCGCTCAAGCGCAATCACGATTGGATGCCGCCGAACTCAACAAAAAGGCCGCGGTAATCGAGGCGCAGGCGGTCGCGCTTCAGATTCAGGAGATCGGGCAGCAGTTGACCACCCATGATCTTTATCTGAAGTGGCAGTGGATCAAGATGATGGAGGAGCGTCCGGATAGCTCTACCATCTATGTTCCGACCGAGGCCAATATGCCTATTCTGGAAGCCGCTCGGCTCAAAATGTGAGGTATGGACGAGGAATCAATCTTTCATCACCATCCAGAGCCCGAACCAGCGTGGGCGAAGGCTCTGGCCGAACAACTCAAGACCGTAATTTCAAACCAGGAGACCATCCAAAAACTCATGTCCTCAAGTAACATCAGCATCACCCAACTGGTCGCGGACTTCGCGGCCTATCAGGCCGCACAAACCAAGGTCAACGCCGACACGGCGGCCTTCGTGGCGGACTCACAGACGTTTTACGCCGCGGTGATCGCGTTCATTGCCTCCGTTAAGACCGGCAGTGGCGGGACCGTGCTTTCGGCCGCCGATCAGGCTCTGCTCAACACACTGGATCAGCAGGTGCAGACTCTCACGCCGGCAGCCACGGCGCTGGATAGCTCGGTTGAGAATTCCGACGCGGCATTGAAGGCCATCACGGTTCCGGTGCCTCCCGCTCCATCGGCCTAAAGCCAGACCAAACCAGGGGGCGGGGCGATCCCCCGCCCTTTTACTTTATGCGAATCCAACACCACCCAGACGATGCAAGCGCAGTCCTATCCAGTAACGATATCTCCGCCATAGCCGGTCTATCACTGCGACAAGTTCAGTGGCATTCTGAGACCAAGATCCTACGGCCAAGGATCCACGGGCACTTTCGCGAGTTCGCTTTCAAAGATGCGCTGCTCGCGTGCTTCGTCGCCGATCTGCGAGACAAAGGGCTGAGTCTTGCTAGATTGCGTCGGCTGCTCCCGCGGCTTCGGCTATTCGCTGAGAACGCTGCTCCTGACCGGATCATCACCACCAACGGTACCAAGGCTGAAATGCAGCCACCAGAGGAGGCCGTCAAGGCCATCGTGAACGCCAAGGAGGGAATCTACCTGATCTGCGTGAACGATCAGATCGAAAAGATCAGTCGGCATCTATACGCGAAACGTAACCCCAAGGTACAGCGTGCTGCGTCGACAGATCCGGAGCGTGACCGGTTTATTGATTCATTGGTGGCTGGGCTGAGGGCGGCGCTGTGAAATCTCTATCCCGATGGGGCTTTTTGACTTGCGTGACGGCGTGGTTCGCGGCGCTCGCGAAAGGGCAATGATCCCTAATTATACCTTGACAGTAGGTAACCCAATCTCGGATACTTGGCACGTAAGGGCGCGCCGCGCTCGTGGAATAACAGACGTGCTAGTTGATGAACATTATCAGCGACTGGTCGGATACTTGGTGGCCGACGTTAACCACAAAGGATTGAATTGCCGCGATCCACACGGCACCGTCTTTTTTGTGGCAATGCCGATTGTCGCTGAGGCTAAGGTTGTTAGCAACGTGACCTATGCGGTAACCTGCCGTCACGTGATCGAATGGATTCACGAGAAGAACTTTAAGAGTCCGGCGATTCAACTCAACCGAGCGGATCGAGACGGAATTTACGAACACCAGTTTAAGTACACCGACTGGACGATGAGCGCCGACTCGGATCTGGCGGTCTGGTGCGTTGATCTCCCGGAGGGTGCGGATTATTGGCCTTACCCGATGTACGACTCATACAATAGACCACCTCGTGTGGTGGCCGGTTATGATATTTTTTCGGTTGGACTTTTTAGTCGGCTACCCGGTGAACACTCAGTGGACGCCCTAGTCCGTTCCGGCAAGGTCGCGCGTTCGTTGACTAAGGTTCGCCTAGTGGTCAACGAGATCAAAGAGACGGAAGTTGACGCGGATGCTCACATCGTGGAGTCACGTTCCTGGGGCGGCGAAAGCGGCTCGCCGGTCTTTTTATATAAAGACAACTGGAGAATCTCAAGGAGCGCAATGTCTACGGCTTACCCTGGCACACTAATCATGGGGGACTCTCCCGATGAAATCGTCCCAGATGTCCAGCCTGCTCTTTTGGGGATAATGCACGGTCATTACAAGCTATCTAGCGGCGTCTCTGCACATGATGGGCGTAAAATCGGTAACGTTGAGGTCAACTCAGGCGTTGGGGTGGTGATACCCGTTGAGCATTTAGCAAGGTTACTCATGACAGACAAACTTTCGGAAGAACGACAGAAGATCAAGGGGCGGCACGAGGAACGCTATAGGCGACAGATCACGCCAACTCCGTCCTCGACCCCCTCAGGCGAAGAGAGTTTCACGCGCGAGGATTTTGAATCTGCACTGAAAAAAGCTAGCCAACGGATTCAGCCTTCGAAACCTGACGAAGGAAAGTGAGAAACATCGGTTCTGTATCGTGCCGGTGGTTGTAGCGGAATGAGTATTCGTCCAAGTAGTTTTGCAGGAACTTCGTGCTGACCGAATGATAGACGCCACCAATCCCGCGCTTGATGAGCGACCAGAATCCTTCCACGGTGTTCGTGTGGATGTCGCCCATGACGTAGATTTTGGACTTGTGGTGAATCCTGCGATGGTTGTAGCCGAGCGGCTTGCCGTCGTCCGATTTAAGGCCCTTGAGTCTGCTGTAGTGCGGGGCCTCATCGGTGTAGACCGTACTCTCGGGAAGGATGTGCTCACGTGCCATAGCGAGCAGGTTGTGGGAGTTCACGCGCTCTGCGGTCTTAGCAATGACGCGCCCCTTGCGTTCCACTATTCCGACGATGGGCGTCTTATTGTCGATCTTCAGCCCGCGCCCCTTACCTTTGACGCGCCCACCGAAATAGGTCTCATCCATTTCAACCGGGCCACTGAGCGGCTCTCCATCGCCCTGCAAAAGCGTACGAATTCTGTTGAACATGCGCCACGCGGTTTTGTACGTTACGCCCGTTTCGCGTTCAATCTGCTTCGCCGAGATTCCGCAACGCGTGGACGCCATCAAGTAGATCGCGTGGAACCACGTCTTGAGCGAAGTGGGCGACTTGTGAAAGATCGTGCCCGCAGTCGGATGGACGTGATGGCCGCAGTGATCGCAGGAATACGACGGGCGGCTGGCTACACGGTGATGCTTCGTGATCGCGTTGCACTTTTTGCAAAAGATGCCTTCGGGGTACAGGTAGGCGCGGAGCCAGTCGAGACAGGAAGCGTCGTCTGGGAACATCGCTTCGAAGTCCTTGAACGTGAAGCGCTGCATTTTTGGTTTGCGATTGCTCTCTTGAATCTGGCTCATACCTACCGTGGCTCCCTGAAACTATTGTGCCAGACTACTTACCTACTGTCAAGGTATAATTAGGCAATGATCTCCTTTTACTTTTGGAAGTTCGTTCACAACGCATTGATTCACCCGCTGATGAGCGGGCCATGGAGGGAACCACGGTGGCTAAACAGACTACACGATTGGACAGCGCAGAGATGCAAGGGCGCGGGGTGACACGGATAACGATAGAGGCTTGGGCGTGGAACCCGTTAGATGGGTACAAGTCTGCGTATTGGGCGCATTGCCAGTGTGGCGGGAACATGCCGTTGTGGGATAAAAAGCCCCCTAATTTCTGTTCAGGGTGTGGCAAGCGAATCATCTTCGTCCGGGGAAAAGAGGACGGATACTACAGGGAACTGGAAAGACTGCGGGCCATTCCGCCTATGAGGTGGAGGCGGCAGGATGCGGAGGCCCGATGAGCACCCCCACAGAGCGGCGCGAGACGCCGGAGCAAGTCTCTGAGAATGCAATATTGAAATATCGTAAGTTGTACCCGGAAGACCCACTATTCTTGGTGGTCGAATGCCGAGGGCCATCACTGAAGGACTTATTCTCCGCCGCTATCCGCGCCGAGCGCGAAGTCCAGGAGGATCTGGTGAAGGCGCTCCAGGGGGTTATTGGTCTGAGCGAGAAACGGCGGGATTATCTAATGGAATTGTCGGCTGTGTCTTCATCAAACGAAGCAGCAAGTGCATTTAAAAAGATAGCTGGCGACTGGCATAAGGCTATCGAGGTCGCACGCGCGGCGCTCGCGAAGGCGGGCCGGGGATGACCAAGCACTGGCAGAGATCCCGAGCTAATCGCTGCTATTCATATCCGACGGATATAGGCGCTATTGCTGCCGCTCCGTGTGATCGGCTAGCTGGTCATCCTGGACCGCACACTAACGGAGCGCGAGAGTGGAACGACTCTGACGGGACTTCTCAGCCGGTTAAGTTCTCGGAATCATCCGAAGATAAGGACCCAAATGACCACCCTATACCAAAACGCGAAGGCAGGCCGGGGATGAAGCGGGAACGAGGTTATTACTGGGTACGCCCTAAGTACCAGCGGTTTAAAGCGTGGACAGTTGCCGAGTGGAAAAACGACGGACGCTTATATTACTTTTTCCTACCAGGCATCTTGACTGGAATTCACGAAGAACGTTTTGCAGAAATTGGACCGCGAATTATTCCTCCCAATGAGGAACCCAAATGACCACTCTATCCCGAAGTGGCTTTATGGCGAGCGTGGCGCTGGGGCTTGGCCTCCAGGCGCAAGACAAGCCTGATGAGATTAAATTTACGTCGTCCTCCGCGTTCATTAGTCCCACGATGATCTTGGATGCTTATGGTGAGTTTAGGGTTCTGTCGAAGGACGGCATCGTCCTCGCGACCATGGACAAGGACGGCAAGGTTGTTGTCGTCGGCCCAGCCGAGGAAATCGTGCGCGTTGTGGTCGAGGCGATGCAGGAGCACTTGCGATTCACTCGCGAGCAGTATGAGCGTGACCAAACCGACCGCAGGACGCTGAACGCGGCCACGGATCGCTACGAGAAGTCCCTGCGGGATGTGATAGTGGCGCAGGCAGGGGCCATCGCGGCTTACAAGAAAGAGATTGCCGCGTACAAGAAGGCAATGAACAAGATCTCCGGGAAGGGCAAGCGATGAAACGCGGAGCATGCGACATCCTTCTCAGCAATCAAAAAGACTACCAGAACGAGATTATACGATTGCGCGCCCAAGCAGATGCGAACGCGAAGGATCGGGAGCGGCTAGAAGGGATAATGCAACTAGCGCAGCGGGTCCCTTATGATCGAGTAACAATCAAGTCGGATATTGAGGAAGGTGGCTTATGGGCCGTCGAGATTGGCGATGGCGAAGGATTCACGGAGTTCACTTCGTATGATTTTCGTGAGGCCATCGACGCCGCCATCGCTCAGGAGAAGGATGGGAAGGAATGAGCCGACAGCCGGGAGAGGGCGCGGTTGTGACGAAGCATTTCAGAGAGCTTAAGCTAGGGCCGCCGGTTCTTGTGCCCTCCTGGAGCACGGGCACGGCGGGCGGTGTGTACTTCTATGTCAACGGTACGGCCGAAATCCAGCGCATTGAGATTTCGTTAAAGGCCGCCGAAGTTACCAGCACGGCGGACAGCCGTGCGCCTCAGGGGAAAATTGCATGAGCAAACTCGCCATCCCCACACCGTCATGGATAGATCGAGTAGGTCAGTGGCTCGCTGGACCGATACGGAGATCAAATCTTAACCGTCGCAAAGAAACAGTGCGAAGGGCGCGGATGTTCCATGACCGAAGTGGGGGGTTTGATATCCCACTCTTTCGACCTGAACTTTCGGACGCACAAATAGAGCAGAGGATTTTTGGCAATGTCAGAGCGTTCGCCGAATCTACCAGCGCGGCAGAGCCGCCCGTCGGAGGACCAACCCAAATGACCAGCCCCAAGAGCCCGCAGGAGATCGCGCAGGAAATCTTCGACCGAATTAATCACTGGGTCGAGATGGACCTTCGACACTACGAGCCCGGTGGCGACACAACCGTACCAATCGGCTGGATTGCTCAAGCCCTCATCGAAGCCAAGGAAGGCATGATCTCCCTTGCCGACGCCGCAATCGCCAAAGACAAGGCCGTCAAGGAAGAACGGGAGGAGTGCGCGAAGATTGCGCTGGAATATAGATATCGCGACCCAGGCGGAGTGACCGCTGAGGATATCGCAGCGCGAATCAGGAGCGGCGAATGACCCTCAACCCCAACGACCCAGGCGACAATCTGGTCGGCGTGTTCTTCGCGGTGGTGGGTATGACTGGAGCGCTGCTATGGTTGGCTCTCGCAGCCACATGGACGAGGCTCAAGAGCTTACTCGCCCTGGCGCTATATCACGATCAGAAGGGCGTGTTCCCAAAGTGAAAGGAATTAAGAAAATGAAAACTTACGCGGGTTCGATATGATGGAGCCGCAAGAGGTCTGGTTTGAGGTTTTAAAGATCAGGCTTCAATGCTGCCCGCGGCAATATATGGCGTCCCTGGCGGCCGATGCTGATGCGGCGGTCGTCGAGTATTACAAACGAAGGGGCGACTATTTCTCAAGGCTGATCGCCAAAGAACTGTACGGCGAATTTACCAGCGCGGCGGACGCCGTGCGACCTCAGACGGATGAGAAGCCGTTCCCGCTCGATCCAACATTATGGCGCAAAGGAGCCAAATGAAACCAAAACCGATGTTCCAAAAAGCAATCTGAATCTGAGGCGCACGGCATCCGCCGCGCTGGTAAAACCGGCGCGGTGAGTTGGCGCAACCGTGCCGATCGATGGACTGGCAGCTCTCGGACTTGTAATCACCCACGCTGCGCGCAAGCGGTCTTCGCGCAATTTTCTGGTGAGCGACAATCCGATGGTCGCTGCGTAAGGCGGTATCTTTGCTCTGAGCACGCCCTGCAATTCGCGAATAGTATCGGACTTGGAATGCCCGCCGATTGAACCAGCGCTGCGGATGCCGTGCGCCTCAAGGTAAGAATCTGGCGGTGCTCCGAATGTGGATCGGAACACGACCGCGATGTAAACGCGGCACAGAACGCTGTCAGATTCGGGGCCGGAGCGGCCCACGAGGTGAATTATGCAACAGCGTGATTCAGTTTGGAACCGTGATTGTGACGGGGCTCAAATATCTTGACTTTCGTAGCGTTTCCTGCTACTATCCACCCCAGCAGCAGTTTGCGCGCATCCGGCCGAAGGCCATATGGCGCAGCAACGGCACCACAACCCCTAGTGGTGTTAATCTCCCATAAGACCACAAGTAGTACGCAACAAGAAAAACTTCTTGACATACTGTCGCGTTTCATGCTCAAATCAGCCACCGGTGATCGAACAGACAACAGCATATCGAGTCATTCTTTGCAAAAGCGGAAGAGAGACACAGGTAGGCGAACAACTGGAACGCATTGGAGTAGAAGCACTTATCCCGATGATGAAGGTTATGGCGCGCGACCGAAAGACGCATCGGCCGGCGCTGGACAGGCGCCCGGTCTTCCCGGGCTACGCCTTCGCGCGGTTCGATAACGAGCGCCGCGGCGAGGTCAAACGCGTGGTGGCCTATCTCAACGATTTTCTA
>Ga0210403_10005257_pt1 | contig 11022 bp, 8 predicted proteins | sample IncBWC19MmetaG_FD_150863 | JGI IMG/M metagenome (GOLD analysis project Ga0210403, IMG submission 150863) | Forest soil microbial communities from Barre Woods Harvard Forest LTER site, Petersham, Massachusetts, United States - Inc-BW-C-19-M | ecosystem: Environmental > Terrestrial > Soil >... | reverse complement strand
GGAACCGAACGTCAAATCCAGCCCCGGCGGATTGCGCGATATCCAGACCATCGGCTGGGTGGCCAAACGGCATTTCGGAACCGACACCTTGGACGAACTCGTGGCGCACGGATTTTTGACGCGGGAGGAATTGCGCAAGCTCAAGGCCGGGCAATCGTTCCTCTGGAAAGTTCGGTTCGGGCTGCACGTATTGACCGGCAGGCGTGAGGATCGGCTGCTGTTCGACTACCAGATCAAGCTCGCGAAACTGTTCGGCTACGAAGACGCCAGCTTTACCCTGGCGGTCGAGCAGCTGATGCAGAAGTACTACCGCACCGTGATGGACATCAGTCTGCTGAACGAGATGCTGCTGCAGCTGTTTCGCGAGGCCATCTTGACGCAAAGCGCGGCGCCGCTGCCGATCAATGCCCGCTTCCAAATTCGCAATGATTATTTGGAAGTGACGCATGCGGAAGTATTTGCCCGCTATCCGTCCGCGCTGCTGGAGTTGTTCGTGTTGCTGCAGCAGCATCCTGAACTGCGCGGCGTGCGCGCCGAGACCATCCGCCTGATCGGCACGCATGTCTGGCTGATCGATGAGGAGTTTCGGCAAAACCCCCGGCACCATCGGCTGTTCATCGAAATACTTTGCGCACCCGTCGGCGTCACGCACGAGCTGCGGCGCATGAACTTGTACGGCGTGCTGGGCCGCTACATCCCCTCCTTCGGCCGCGTCGTCGGTCGCATGCAGTACGATCTGTTTCACGCTTACACGGTGGATGCGCATACCCTGTTCGTCGTCAGCAATCTGCGCCGCCTGGCCATGCCGAAATTCAACGACGAATTTCCGGCATTGAGCCAGATCATGCAATCCCTGCCGCGCCAGGAAATCGCCTATCTGGCGGCGCTGTTCCACGACATCGCGAAGGGCCGCGGCGGCGATCACTCGGAACTCGGCGCGGTCGACGCGGAAGCCTTTTGCCTGGAACAGGGACTGGGGCGCTATGAGGCGCGCTTGGTGGCCTGGCTGGTGAGGAACCACTTGATCCTATCCATCACGTCGCAAAAGAAGGACATCAGCGATCCGGCGATCATTCAAGAGTTCGCGCGGCACGTCGGCGATCAAGTTCACCTGGATTATCTGTATGTGCTGACCGTGGCCGACGTGCGCGGCACAAATCCTAAACTATGGAATTCCTGGAAGGCGCGGCTGTTCGAGGAGTTCTACGAGCGCACCAAGAGGGCGCTGCGCCGCGGCCTCGAGACGCCGATCGACCAGGACGAGCTGATCCGCGAAACTCAGGAACAGGCGCTGTCGATCATGTCCGAAAACGTGACGCCGACACAGGCTGCGGCGGTTTGGACGCAGTGGACCGAGGCGTATTTTTTGCGCTACACGGCCGAGGAGATCGCGTGGCACACCGCATTGCTGGCCACAAGAACGGCGGACGACGACACGCCGCTGGTCGCCATACGGCAGCTGACCGACCGGGGCGGAACTGCCGTGCTCACTTACACGCCGCGGCGCCTGCGCAGCTTTGCGCGCACCACCGGCTTACTCGATCAAATGGGCCTGAACGTGGTCGATGCGCGCCTGATCACCAGTGCCAACGGATTCAGTTTGGAAACCTACGAGGTGCTCGAGGACAACGGCGCGGTCATCGCCGACGCGGAACGCGTTCAGGAAATCGAGCGCGGCTTGTGGCGCGCCTTGAAGCAGCTCGAAGATGCACCGCCCGCCGTCACCCGGCGGGCACCGCGCCAGGTTCGCATGTTCTGGACGCCGACCCAGGTTAATTTCAGCGTCGATAACCGCAACGAACGCACGATTCTGGAGTTGATCGCAGCGGACCGTCCTGGCTTGTTGTCCGAGGTGGGCAAGGTCTTTCGAGCCGAGCGGGTCGCCATCAACGGCGCGAAGATCATGACGGTGGGCGAACGCGCGGAAGACGTGTTCTATATCACCGGCGCTGACGGCGGCCTGCTGACGGAAGACGTGTGCCGGCGCGTGCAGGAGTCCCTCACGGAGGCGCTGGACCGCCGCGATGCAGCCCGATCTTGAGCTCTCACGACGCGCTCAAATCGGCTATCGACAGCGCCTACGAAGCGCGGGCGCAACTCACGCCGCGCACGGCATCGAGCGAGCTGCGCAGCGCGGTCGACAGCGTGATCGAATTGTTGAACGCCGGCACGCTGCGCGTCGCCCAGCCCGATGGCGGCCGGTGGCGCGTCAACGAATGGCTCAAGAAGGCCGTGCTGCTGTCGTTTCGCATCAACGATAACGCACCGCTGGCGGCCGGTGCGATGAATTTCTATGACAAGGTTCCGTTGAAGTACAGCGGCTGGGATGCCGGGCGCTTTGCCGCTGCCGGAGTGCGCGTGGTACCGCCGGCGACGGTGCGGCGCGGTGCCTTCGTGGCCCCGAACGTCGTGTTGATGCCCAGCTACGTCAATGTCGGTGCGTACGTGGACACCGGCACCATGGTGGACACCTGGGCGACGGTCGGTTCCTGCGCGCAAATCGGCAAGAATGTGCATTTGTCCGGCGGCGTCGGCATCGGCGGCGTGCTGGAACCGTTGCAGGCGAGCCCGACCATCATCGAGGACAACTGCTTCATCGGCGCGCGCTCGGAAATCGTCGAAGGGGTGGTGGTCGAATCCGGCGCGGTCATTTCCATGGGCGTATTCATCGGTCAAAGCACGCGCATCTATGATCGCGAACGGGATGAAATCCTCTTTGGCCGCGTGCCCTCGGGCGCCGTGGTCGTTCCCGGCACGTTGCCCGCGGCGAATGGCAAGTACGCTCTCGCCTGTGCCGTGATCGTCAAGCGCGTGGATGCCCAGACACGGGCCAAAACCTCGTTGAACGATTTGTTGCGCAATACCGATTAGGGAAAGACTTGGGACGCGTCGGGAGCGGGGGCTCGCCTTCTTTTCCAATTCCATGGAACTCGAATTTAGCGCTCGGGTCTATGTGCTGCCGCCTGGGCGGTTGACGAAGTTATCTAACAACAAAGCGGGCCGACGGCTCGACGTGAATTCGGGGAAATAATATGCATCGATTCAGCATCGCGATTCTTTCGAGCGCCTTATCGTTCACGGCGCTCGTCCAAGTCGGCCAACAGGCGGTCGGCCAAGAGACCGCCGGCGATCACGCGGAAAAGGAATGGATCAAACAGAGCAATGTCTACACCAACATGCTGCTCAGCGTGCAGCTGGAGCACTCCCCCGAGCAGGGCTCGGCACAAGGCGTGGCGACATACGATGAGCGCATTTCCGATCCTTCGCGCGCGGACCAGGCGGCCGAACGGCGGGAGCTCGAAGCCGCGCTGACCAAGATCAAGGCTGCGCGCGCCGCCGTCAAGGACAAAAATGTGCAAGAAGACATCGATATCCTGCAAAAGAGTTTCAATCTGCAGTTTCGTGTCGAGGACTTCGAGCTTGCGCATGAGGTGCCCTTCTACAATGCGAGCGCGCAGATATTTCGAGGTTTGCGCGGACTGCTCGATGACCAAGTGCCCGCGCAGCGACGCCCGGCGGCGCTGGTAAGGCTGCGCAAGTACGCCGGTGTCGAAGCGGGCTACAAGCCATTTACCGAGCGATTGAAGGAACGCGAGGCAGAGCAAATCGCCAAGCCCGGTGTGATATTCCCGTCCAAAGAGGAGGTCGAGACGGATCTTGGCCGTAACTCGAATTACGTCGAAGGCATCGCGAGCCTGTTCAAAAAGTACAACCTGACCGGCTGGGAGCCTGCGTACGATAAATTAAAAGCGCAGTTGGCCGACTATGACACCTGGGTCAGGGCGAATATCCTGCCCAAGGCGCGCACCGACTTTCGCCTGCCGCCGGAGAAATATGTGCTGGCCTTCGAGGGATACGGCATCGATATTCCGCCGGCGCAGATCGCCAAGATGGCGCACGCGGCCTTTGTTCAATACCAGACCGAGATGGCGCCGCTCGCCGCGCAAGTGGCGAAAGCCAATGGCTACTCATCGAGCGACTATCGCGCCGTCATTGCGGAGTTGAAGAAAAAGCAGATCACGGGCGAAGCGATCCTGCCGTTTTACGAAAAGCGGCTGCACGACATCGAAAAAATCATCGTCGCGAAGAATCTGGTGACCCTGCCCGGCCGCCCGGCAATCATTCGCCTGGCGACGCCCGCCGAAACTGCGCAGCAGCCGGCGCCGCACATGACGCCGCCGCCGTTTCTGCACAACACCGGACAGCGTGGGCAATTCGTGCTGCCGCTGAATATTCCCTCCGCAACGGGCGGGGCGGAAGACAAGTACGACGACTTTACCTTCGATGCGGTGGCCTGGACGCTGACCGCACACGAAGCACGCCCCGGCCACGAATTGCAATTCGATTCGATGGTCGAGCACGGCGTCAGCCTCGCGCGCGCACTCTACGCCTTCAACTCGACCAACGCCGAGGGCTGGGGGTTGTACGCGGAGTACATCATGCAGCCCTACGAACCGGTGGAAGGGCAGCTGCTGACGCTGCAATTGCGCCTGCTGCGTGCCGCGCGCGCTTTCCTGGATCCCGAGCTGCAGAGCGGTACGGCTACTGAAGCACAGGCGTACTCGGTGCTGGAGAAAGACGTCTTGCTGAGCCACGCCTTCGCCAAAGAAGAGGTCGAGCGATTCACGTTCCGCAGTCCCGGGCAAGCGAACAGCTACTTCTATGGCTATACGCGACTGTTGTCATTGCGCAAGGAAACCGAAACTGCGTTGGGCAACAAATTCGACCAGAAGCGGTTTCACGACTTCATTTTGGGACAGGGCTTGCTGCCGCCGGACCTGATGCGCGCCGCCGTGCTCGAGGAATTCATCCCGTCGCAACGCTAGGGACCCTTGACGGGATCCCTTGACGACGGGATCCCTTGACGACGGGATCCCTTGACGACGGGATCGCTTGACGACGGGATCCCTTAACGACGGGTGGGATCCCTCAACCGAATCGGCCCGTAATATAGTCTTCAGTGAGCTTCTGCTGCGGATTGGTGAAGACCCGATCCGTCGGGCCGACTTCGATCAAATCGCCCATGTGAAAATAGGCGGTGCGCTGCGACACCCGCGCCGCTTGTTGCATGTTGTGCGTCACGATCACTATCGCGTAGTTCCCGCGCAACTCATCGATCAGGTCTTCGATTTTGGCGCTGGCGATCGGGTCCAACGCCGAGGTCGGTTCGTCCATGAGAATAACCTCCGGATTGACGGCGATGGTGCGTGCGATGCACAGACGCTGTTGCTGACCGCCGGACAGGCTGGTCCCGGGAGTGGACAAACGGTCCTTGACCTCCTCCCACAGGCCCGCGCGCGCCAAACTGATCTGGACCAGTTCATCCATGTCGGCGCGATTCCTCGCCAATCCGTGGATTCGCGGTCCGTAAGCGACGTTGGAGTAGATCGAGTGCGGAAACGGCGTGGGCTTCTGAAATACGATGCCGACTCGCGCCCGCAATTGCGCCACGTCCTGTTTTTTGGCGTAGACATCCTGTCCGTCCAGCGTGATCGTACCCTGGACGCTCGCACTGGGAATGGTGTCGTTCATGCGATTGAGACAGCGCAAAAACGTGGACTTTCCGCAACCCGACGGCCCGATCAGCGCGAGCACCTGATTACGCCCGATATCGAGACTCACCTTTCTAACCGCGCACTTGTCGCCGTACATGACGCTGACATCACGCGCGGTCATGAGCGGGTCGTACAAGCTGTCGCGCACAACGGGGGAAATCATTGTTGATGCCGGACTGCCGCTGCTGTCGTTCATGCCGGACTGCCGTTGCCGTCGTTCATACCGGGCTAGCCGAAACGACCGGTGATGTAGTCGTCGGTCCTTCGATCCTTCGGCGAGGTGAATATTTCGCCGGACGGACCGATTTCGACCAGTTCTCCCATGAACATGAAACCGGTGACATTGGACACCCGGGCTGCCTGCTGCAGGTTGTGCGTAACCACGACGATGCAATATTTCTCGCGCAGCGCCTGCAGGGTCTCCTCGACACGCAGCGTCGAGATTGGATCGAGCGCAGCGGTGGGTTCATCGAGAAGCAGTACTTCGGGTTGCACAGCGATGGCCCGTGCAATGCAGAGCCGCTGCTGCTGGCCACCGGAAAGACTGCGGCCGTCGGCGTTCAGCTTGTCCTTGACCTCATCCCAAATCGCGGCATCGCGCAATGCCGACTCGACGCGCACCTTGAGGTCGGCACCGCGAACACCCCCGGCCAGACGCAGGCCAAAGGCCACGTTGTCGAACACCGACATGGGGAACGGGGTGGGCTTTTGGAACACCATGCCGACACGATAGCGCAACTCGGCGACATCGACCGACGGGCCCAGAATATCGCGATCGCCGATCAGCACTTCACCCTCGGCCCGCTGCCCCGGGTACAGCGCGTACATCCTGTTCATCACCCGCAGCAGCGTCGATTTGCCGCAGCCTGAGGGTCCGATGAAAGCCGAGATCGAGCGATCGGCCAGGGTCATGTTGACGTTGTGCAGCGATTGCACGGTGCCGTAGTAGAAATTCAGCGAACGGACTTGGATTTTCGGCGGCCCCGATTCCTGCGCGGGCTCCGCGGCGACCGGATAGGGCAAGCGCATCTTCAAATGCTTCGGCGGCTTGGTCGATGGGATCAACGCCCGGCTCCTCGTTCTGCCTGCAGCAATGCCAACAAGACGCGCGCGGAAATGCTCAACACCAGGATGGTCACGGTGATGATCAGCGCGCCTGCCCACGCAAGATCCTGCCAATCCTTGTAGGGACTCAAGGCGAATTGAAAGATCACTACTGGAAGATTCGCCATCGGAGCGTTCAAGTTGGTGCTCCAAAATTGATTGTTGAGCGCGGTGAACAGCAGGGGCGCGGTTTCGCCGCTGATGCGCGCAATTGCCAACAACAGCCCGGTGACGATGCCGCTGCGCGCCGCCGGATACAGCACGCTCAGAATGGTGCGCCAAGGATACGCGCCGAGCGCCGCCGAAGAATCCTTCATGCCGATAGGCACCAGATTCAGCATGTCTTCGGTCGTGCGCAAGGTGACCGGGATGGCGAGCACCGCCAAAGCCAGCGCGCCTGCGAGGGCCGAGAAATGCCCTATTTTAACCACAACAATCTCATAAATGAACAAGCCGATGATGATCGAAGGTGCACTCAACAGAACATCGTTGATGAAGCGGATTGCCACGCTCAAGCGCGAGTTTCTGCCGTATTCCGCCAGGTAGGTTCCCGCCAGAACGCCGATCGGCGAACCGATCAAGATCCCCAGCAGCGTCATCACGCCGCTGCCGTAGATGGCATTGAGCAGTCCGCCTTGACCGCCCGGAGGCGGTGTCATCTGGGTAAATATGCGTCCGGACATACCCGACACGCCGTTCGATATCAGCGTCCAGAGGATCGCGGCCAGACAGGCGAGCCCCGTGAGTGTAGCGACCAGCGACAGCGACAGAAATACGCCGTTTTTGATCTTCCGCAGCGCTCGCCGATTCATACCACGGCACCCGAGCGCCGTTCGAGCCTGCGCAGCATCGCCTGTGCCGCCGCGATCACGGTGAAGGTGATCAAGAACAGCAGCAGCCCCAGCGCGATGAGTGAAGAGGTGTACATGTCTCCCACCGCTTCGGTGAACTCGTTGGCGATCGCCGAAGAGATGGTGGTGCCCGGCGCCAACAATGATGAACTGATGCGATGCGCATTGCCGATCACGAACGTCACGGCCATGGTTTCCCCGAGCGCGCGCCCAAGACCCAGCATGATCCCGCCGACGATGCCCGCGCGCGAATGCGGCACGACCACGTTCCAAATGACTTCCCAGGTCGTCGCCCCGAGTCCGTAACCGGATTCTTTCAGCATCGGCGGTACGGTATCGAATACATCGCGCATGGTTGCCGCTATGAAGGGCAGCACCATGATGGCAAGCACGACCCCTGCCGTGAGAATGCCGATCCCGTAAGGCGGTCCCTTGAACAGATGACCGACGGCGGGAAACTCGCCGAAATTTCGGATCAGCCAAGGTTGCACGTGCCGCTGCAGCACCGGCGCGAGAACAAACAAGCCCCAGATGCCGAATATGATGCTGGGCACCGCCGCCAGCAGCTCCACGGCGACGCCGATCGGCCTTTTCAACAGCGGCGGGCACAGCTCCGTCAGAAACAACGCGATTCCGAATCCCGTCGGTACGGCAATAGCCATGGCTATAGCTGAGGTCATCACGGTGCCGTAAATCGGCGCGAGCGCGCCGAACTGGTCCGTGACCGGGTTCCAAATCTCGCGTGTGACGAATGAGAATCCGAAATGGGACAACGCGGGCCATGCGCCGCGCAACAGCGAGACCGCGACGCCGCCCAGGATCAACAGCACCAAGACCGCGGCGATCAACGTGGCCGAACGGAATATTCTCTCGTAAATCAGCTGCTTTGCGGCGTGCCCCGGATCTATGATCGCCACGATGTAAGTTCCGCTCCCGCCATAAGCTGATAGGTCGAGCCGCCAGCGTTTGCCGGCGGGCTCGACCGTATCTTAACCACCTAAATCTTGGCTAGCTAATCCGCAAAGACGCGCTTCTACTGGCCGCTGTAAACCGGGCGGCCGCCGGACGTGATTTGAGATGTCCAGGTCTTCTTCACCTGGGCAATCAACGCCGCGGGCAGCGGTACATAGTCAAGCTCGGCCGCCATACTAGCGCCATCCTTGTAGGCCCACGCAAAGAACTTCAGCGCTTCGCTGACGGGGGCCGTATCGTCCGGCTGTTTGTACAGCAGAATGAAGCTCGCGCCGGTGATCGGCCAGCTCTTCGCGCCGGCTTGGTCCGTCAATATGAGGTAGTAGCTGTCGGCGCCCACCCAGTCGGCCGTTGCCGCCGCGGCCTGGAACGACTCCGCACTCGGCGCTACGGTATTGCCGGCTTTATTGGTGAGCAGGGTGGAAGCCATCTTGTTCTGCTTGGCGTAGGCATATTCGACATAGCCGATCGCGCCGTCGGTCTGGGTGGTCATGTTCGCCACGCCCTCATTGCCCTTGGCGCCGATGCCCACCGGCCATTGCACCGACGTGTTGGCGCCGATGCTGGATTGAAATTTAGCGCTGGACTTGGACAAATAGTCCGAGAACAAGAAATTCGTACCCGATCCGTCCGAGCGGTACACCGGCGCAATGGCGGTGCTCGGCAGCGCCAACTTCGGGTTGAGTTTCTTTATGGCAGGATCGTTCCACTGCGTGATGTCGCCCATATAGATGCCGGCTACCGTTGCGCCATCCAGGTGCAATTGACCCGCCGCCACGCCTTTGACGTTCACCACCGGCACGACACCGCCGATGATCATCGGAAACTGGATCAGGCCGGAAGCCTTCAGGTCATCGGGCTTCAATGGCATATCCGATGCGCCGAAAGTTACGGTCTTCGCTTTGATCTGCTTGATGCCGCCGCCGGACCCGATGGACTGATAGTTGAGGCCTACACCGGTGAGTTTCTTATAGGCATCCGCCCATTTGGCATAGATCGGATAGGGAAATGTGGCACCGGCGCCGGAGATATCCGTGGCGGACGCCGCCATGCTCAAAGAGACTGCGACGCCGAGTATCCAAAGGCGTTTATATATTTTCATTGATGGCCGCTCCAGTTGAATTACTCGCCCGCCATGAGCTGGCCCGGGCTTGAAGGCTCGGTGGGCGATTATCAGCACGAATTGTGACGTTTTTGTGACAGCTTAATGAAAACAAGGACTTGGCTGCCAAGCGGCACGGACTGTCGGGAAGTGGCCCCCCAGGGTTGAGGCGTCTTTCAGCTGAGAAAATAGTGCCGAAAGTCACCATTCGAAAGTGACCAAGGTCACTTCCCAGCGGATCTGCCCGCGGCGCAGTATCGCGAAATGATCATTGACGAAGCGGCTCGCTGGTTGCTCGAGTGATGACGGTTACCGACGCAAAGCCTGCTGCGATCCGCATTGTCATTGCGGAAGATCAAGCTTTGGTGCGCAGAGGAACGGCGCTCTTGTTGTCCATGGCGCCCGACATGGAATGCGTCGGCCAAGCGAGCAATGGCGACGAGGCAGTCAAGCTGGCGTTGGTGCTGCACCCAGACGTGGTGCTGATGGATCTTCACATGCCGATCAAGGGCGGAGTGGCCGCGACGCGAGAAATCACGACGGCGCAGCCGAATACTCAAGTGTTGGTGCTGACGACCTTGGATGATGACGAGACTGTTTTCGAAGCGGTTCGCGCGGGCGCGCAAGCGTATCTGCTCAAAGATGCCAGCGAGGAAGAACTGTTGGAAACCATTCGCGCGCTGCGGCGCGGCGAATCGCGGCTCACTCCGCAGATTGCCAGAAAGGTGATGGATCAATTCAGGCATCTCACGCGAGATCGAGACTCGGACCGTCCAACAATCGGTCAACCGGCGCCGGGGCAGCAGCCTGATGGGTCAATCGGCACCGGCCTGTCCTCAACCGAGGAACTCACCGATAAAGAGGAGCGCGTTCTAAGACTGATTACGGACGGATCGAGCAATCGACAAATCGCCCAAGCAATGGCGCTGGCAGAAGGGACCATCAAGAATTATGTCAGTCGCATCATGGGCAAACTCCATGCCAACACCCGAACGCAGCTTGCGGTCCACGTGCGCGGGCAGCGGCGCGATCAGTAACGCACGATGTCGATCGTTGAAACAGCGCTGAAACGCCCCTACACCGTGGTCGCCACGCTGATTCTCATCACTTTGATGGGCATCGGAGCGGCATTGCGGATGCCTGTCGACATTTTCCCGGAGATCGACATTCCGGTGGTGGCGGTCGTCTGGACCTACAACGGGATGAGCGCCCAGGACATCCAGAACCGGATTTTAACTCTGCACGAGCGGCAACTCGCCTCGTTGGTGGATGACATCTCACGAATCGAGGCGATCAGCTACGAGGGCGTCGGGGTGGAGAAGATCTACCTTCACGAAGGCGCTGATGTGACCCGCGCCGTCTCGCAGCTCGCCAGCAGTGCGCTGGTGGTACTCAAGTACATGCCGCCGAATATCACTCCGCCGCTCGTATTGCGCTA
>Ga0210403_10005256_pt1 | contig 11022 bp, 7 predicted proteins | sample IncBWC19MmetaG_FD_150863 | JGI IMG/M metagenome (GOLD analysis project Ga0210403, IMG submission 150863) | Forest soil microbial communities from Barre Woods Harvard Forest LTER site, Petersham, Massachusetts, United States - Inc-BW-C-19-M | ecosystem: Environmental > Terrestrial > Soil >... | reverse complement strand
CGGCGTCCGCCACTCCAAACTGCTGCCCGAATTGCGCTGGCGTCAGCCAGGCGTGGTAATTCGGCGAATTCCTGGTCTGCTGTTCGTCCATTAAACTCCGGAGCGCTGTTTCTTGGTCTGGGCTACGCTGCAAAACCAGCAGCATCTTGTTCATGATCATCGAGTCCGAGACAACTCCCTGGTCAAACTCCGCCCGGGCCAACGGATTGACACTTCTGTGAATTGTGACTAGGTTCGCCTCATCGATGGCTTGGGTAATGCGCGGCGCGGCTAGCTTCGTTTGCGGCGTAGTTTGCGCCGTTGCCCGCATGCTGAAAAACATGACAAGGGAAGTCAAAAGCAGAAGAGAATTCCGAAGAATGAGAGTGCTAGTCTTTTTCATAACCCGCCCACGCTGCAGATTTGGTGTGTATTTCCGGGAATCGCCGTCGGTTCGGAGAGCGCAACTTCACTCGCAAGAGAGCCACTCTCTCACTATGTTGTTGCTTAGGCAGGGCCCCGGGCCGAACGCGATTTCTCCCAAGAAACTGGAAAAGAGGTTACCACAAACGCTTGGCCCCGTTTTCAACAACTTCCCCGCGGGCTTCGCATAAATGGCACTACCTCAAAATTCTTCTAGCCGTTGCCCCCGTCCACTTTCGATTGACGACGAACCCCGCCATCCAATGACTTGACCGTAACTGCTTGTCCCTTATTCCCTTATTCCGCAAAACCACCGGCAAAGTTCCGCGGACCAAAGTTAAGAAGCTTCAGCACAAACCCCTAACGAAATAGCAACCCCGCACCTAGTCATTTGTTTCGGTCTTCACAAAAATAGCTCCCCGGCCGCTGCTTTCCATCGCTAAACCCTTTGGATGGCGTGAATTCCCGCCGGGATGCTTCCCGGGAATGCCTCACGCGAATCGAGATCATCAGCCGATAACAAAATGGAATAGTCTGGACGTGGACGGGCGGGCAAAGTCGGATTGGGATTAGAAGGGCAGAGCGGAGAAGTCGACGTTGCCGCCGGAGAAGATGACGCCAAGTTTGGGTGATGCTCCGTCGGCGCGAGCAGGCAGGTCGAGTCCAGCAACGGCTACCGGCTTGAGCAGCGGCGCGATCGCGACGGCGCTGCTTGGCTCGATGATGATTTTCATGCGTTCCCAGACGAGCCGCATGGCCGCGATGATCTCTTCCTCGCTTACCAGCAAAACGCGATCCAGATGGCGGCGCAAGATCGCAAACGTCCGCGGCGCGAGCGAGGCGCGAAGCCCGTCGGCGATGGTGTCGCTCGAATCGAGCGATTGCAGAACGCCAGTGGCCAGCGAGCGGTAAGCGTCGTCGGCCCGCGCAGGCTCGCAGCCGATGATGCGGATGTCCGAGCGCATCGCCTTTACCGAGAGGCATGTGCCGCTGAGCAATCCGCCGCCGCTCACCGGAGCAAACACGGCGTCGATGTCCGGGATTTCTTCGAGCAACTCTTTCGCCGCCGTCGCCTGTCCCGTGATGATGCGATCGTTGTCGTACGGATGAATAAGAATCGCGCCGGTTTCGGCCTGGACGCGCGCGGCGGTTTCCTGGCGCGAAGTGATCGTGGGTTCGGAGAACGTGATGCGTCCGCCGTAGCTTTCGACCGCGCGGCACTTCACGGCTGGCGCGTTCTTCGGCATCACGATATATGCGGGCACGCCGCGCCACGCCGCCGCGCAGGCTACGGCCGCGCCGTGATTTCCGCTCGATGGCGTGACGATGCCGTGCGCGGCTTCCTCATCCGTAAGCGAGAGAATCGCGTTGGCCGCGCCACGAATCTTGAACGAGCCCGTTTTCTGAAAATTGTCGCACTTGAAGAAAAACTGCGCGCCGGCAATCGCGTCGAGCGAACGCGAAGTCAGAACGGGCGTGCGGTGAATGCGCGAAGCAATGCGTGCGTGGGCTTCGCGGATATCTTCCCACGAAGGCGGCTGAAAATTCTTCGTTTCGACTTGTGGCGCAGTGCTCATAGAGATTCCTACCCAATGGCGACGATTATTGCACAGGGGCAGGCCGTTCCGGATTTCAGCCGCGAAGATTTGTGAGCATGCGATCAGTCCAATGTGGCCCGACCCAAATCGGTCGTGCGGGAAAGAAGAAAAATGTTGAAAACTCGAGGTTTGTTCTCCGCAAGCTGAGGAGGTACTATCTTCGCGGTTTTCAAAGATCAAAGATGAAGTTCAGTATGGACCGAGGAGAGCTTATGAGTATGGATGCGAAGAGTTTCCAGCGCGCCGCATGCGCATGTGCAGGAGCCTTGCTGCTTGCGGCAGGGATGAGCATTTCCGCGTCTGCGCAAGTTCGCACAGAAGCGGGCACTGTCGAAGGTTCCACCAGTGCCGACGGCAAAGTGCAAGTCTTCAAAGGCATTCCGTACGCCGCGCCTCCCGTCGGCCCGCTGCGCTGGAGAGAGCCGCAACCCGCGGCGAGCTGGCAAGGCGTGCGACCGGCGAAGGAATTTGGCGCTCGCTGCATGCAGGCCCGTGTGTTTGACGACATGGTCTTTCGCGACGCAGCGCCAAGCGAAGACTGCCTGTACCTGAATGTGTGGGCCCCCAAGGCCGCCCCGGGAGCAAAGCTTCCCGTGATGGTCTGGATTTACGGCGGCGGTTTTCAAGCTGGAGCGACGTCCGAGCCGCGGCAAGAAGGCGAGCATCTCGCGCACAAAGGCGTGGTCGTCGTGAGCATGAACTACCGCCTGGGAATTTTTGGATTTTTTTCGCACCCTGAGCTCACCAGGGAATCGCCGCATCACGCCTCGGGAAATTACGGTTTGCAGGATCAAGCCGCCGCGTTGCAATGGGTGCGCAAAAATATCGCTGCGTTTGGCGGCGACCCAGAGAATGTCACGATTTTCGGCGAATCGGCGGGCTCGTTTTCGGTAAGCGCACTGATGGCTTCGCCGGTCTCCAAGGGTTTGATCCATCGCGCGATCGGCGAGAGCGGCGCTTTCTTTGGGAGGACGCTGAACGCGAAACCTCTGGCGGACAGCGAACAGGACGGGGTCAAATTTTCCCAGGCCATCGGTGTGGATACTCTGGAAAAATTGCGGGCCATGACTTCACAGCAAATCCTCGACGCTGCGATGAAAGACAGGAACGCATTCCGCTTCGGCCCGAATATCGATGGCTACTTCTTTCCGGAAAGCCCTGTCGACATTTATGCCAAGGGTAACGAGGCGCACATCACGCTCCTCGCCGGCTGGAATCACGACGAGGGGAGTTACCACACATTTTTTGGCGCCGACCCGCCCACCAAGGAAAATTTTGCCAAGAAAGCCAGCCAGATGTTTGGCGAGAAAGCTCCCGACGTGATGAAGGCGTTTCCATCCGATACGGATGAGCAGGCCAAGAGTTCCGCGGATCTGCTCAGTACAGCGGGTTTCATCGGCTACGGTACCTGGAAATGGATCGAACTGCAGGCGAAATTGGGTGATGCCGCTGTTTACCGCTACGAGTTCGATGAGGCGCCTCCAATGCCGCCGCCGGCAGCTGGCTCCCCAGCGCCAGAAAGCCGCGGAGCCTACCATTCCGCGGAAATCGAATTTGTATTTGGAATGCTCGACTCGAAAAAACTTCCCTGGCGGCCCGAGGATTACGAGTTATCCGAGGAGATGGGCAGTTATTGGACGAACTTCGCCAAGACTGGAAATCCCAACGGAGCGGGACTGCCGCAATGGCCGCAATATGGCTCGAAAGACGGATTTGAAGTGATGCATCTGGTAGCCAAACCGCATGCCACTGCCGATCAACAGCGGGAGCAGTACCTGACGCTGGACAGACTATCCGCAAAGCCATAGCGACAAACGCGGCCATCACTGCGACTTGGCTGGCTTATGCGCCCTATGCCAGAGGGCGAAAGTACCCCTAGTACTTAGGATTGATGCTTGACCCTTCTGGCAGGTCTGCTACGCTGAGATGCCCCTTCTCTAACGGCGCGAGGGCCGCGTTTTCACCTCCCTCGCCTTGAGGAGGACATTATGCAAGCTGCAGAGCGCAGACAACTTACCCGCCACAATCTCCGCACCCCGCTGCGATTTCGGTCGACCGGCGTGGCTGCGGACAAGAGCGAGCATTTCACCGAGGCCCTTAACATTTCCAGGGGTGGGTTCTACTTCGCCTCGTCGGCACCGCTGCAAGTCGGTATGCCCATTGAAGTTACGCTCCGGATGCCGGGGGAAGTGACAGGGAACCAGACCGAGGAGCTGCATTGTACCGCCCGCGTCGTTCATGTGAAGAATGAGGCTTACGCCGACGGCCGCATCGGGTTTGGCGCTGAAATTGTGAGATTTTCTTCTGGCCCAGCACCCGATCGCTGGGCGTCGTAGACTTTCGTACGGACAGAATTCCGTCGTTTTCCACTCAACTAAGCCCTTAAATTTGCCGCACGCTCCACTTGCGGTTTGCTTCCGCGGTAGCTCGCTATTTTTTGCGGCGCTTCGTTGGCCGACCCTTCGGTTTCGAAGCTAACCCTAGCGCGGTGGGGTGCTTTGGTTGGTAGAGCCCGATTTCGCCACCGCCGGGCAGCCGAATGCGCATTATGGAGCCCCATCTTTCTTCGTGAACCTCGGAACAGACCACACCCTTCTTAGCTAACGCCGCCATTTCAGATTTCAGGTTGTCGCACAGGAAATAGAGTTCGTGCGGTCCATTTTTTTCGGAGGGATGAAACGCGGCCTCGCCTGGCGGCAGCGCAAAGATCAGCCAGCCGTGCCCGGCATCTACGGACTTGAAGCCGAGAACATCGCGAAAAAAGGCGCGGTCCGCTTCCGCGTTCTTCGTATAGACGATTACGTGAGCGCCAGAGATCATCCCGTCCTCCTGGGTTGTCGTGGGAATTCCTTGTGGATGGCGAGTTTAGTGCAGGGCAGCGAATCACGGCAATGGCGAGTTTGGGGCGAGGATAAGGCCGGGCACGTTGTGCCGTGCCCTTACGAACGGAGGTGCTTTCGTATTTTAAGGCTTGGCGGCGTTAACGATTACCGTCATTTTAGAGCTTCCGACGTTTTCGAATCGGTCGTAGGCGCGTACGGCAATGGTGTGCTCTATTCGAGCAAGATTATCTAGCCTGAATTCATAGTGCTCCTCGGGAGCAGCGCTTACATCCCCAATTGGAGCGAGTAGAGTCCACTCGCCGCCGTCGAGGCTGTATTGGGCGCGATCGATGCTGCTGGCGGAATCACGCGCAGTGAATTTCACGATTACCGAAGCCGCGGTGTAATTCGCGTTGGGTGGTATGGTGACGTTTGTGTCGAGGTGTTCGATTACTGGCGGCGTGTTGTCCACTTCGAAGCGCTCGCTCTCGCGTTCAGTTTTCAGCGTGAGTGCCGTGGGATTTGAAGGCGCGTCCGTCGCAACAATCTTCAAATAATAGGCGCCATCAGGGAGAGTCGTGGTATCCCAGGAATAGAATTTTTGATCCAGCTTGTCCTTCAACAATTTCCATTCGTGTTCGTTTTCGCCGCGATAATAAACGCTGAAGTGAAGATCGTCGTCGTTATCGTCGTGCGCGCTCCACAAAACGGATTGATAACCTTTTTCGCGGAAGCCTTGCGGAGGCTGCTCGAATCTAGCTGCCGTGATTGTTTGAGCAATGAAAACGTTAGGAGTATTTGGCGCCGCCGGCATTTTCAGAGCGACGCTCGGCGCTTGGCCGGTCGTGATAATCGTGTTTCCCTGTGCCCGGACGCCGGGCTCCTGCAAAACGATCGCATCGATGACTGGAGCAACGTTGCGCGGCAGATAAGCCAAGCTAACCCAGTTAATGCCATCGCCGGGTCGCCCATCGTGAATGACAGCTTTCCACTGGAAGAATCTTGCTGGCGGAGCTTCCACGGCGCTTCCGCGTTTCGAATAAGGACCAAACCAGCGCGACCACTCTTTGCCGGGATCTTCCGTATTGCCCGAGCGCACGAAAAATTCGAGGCGCGGTGCGCCGCTCGATGAGCTCGCGGATTTTGCGCCGCCCGCAGCTGCCGGTGGTGGCCCCCACCAATCCAGCCGCCCCCATTGCGAGAAGAGCTGCGCGTCAAACGACCGCGATTCGAACGTGCCTTCAGGTTCGTACTCAGGCCCTACGGAGAAAACTTTTCCCGGATTCGCCGTGCACAAAAAAACTTTGCCGGCAGCGTTGCGCGCGATCCCGGTGATCTGAGCGGAGCCGGCCTTGGCGAGTTGCGCGAAAACGCCGTGGCCGTCAATCGCCAGCAGTGACCCGCTGTTGCCGGTGCCTGCCAAAACCCGTCCGTCGGAGGCAAATCCCAGCGAATACACCACATCTTCGCGCGAAGTCCACAGTTCGTCAGGCGCACCTTCGGGCGACAAGCGATAGATGCTGCTGGAAAGTACGGGCGGAAACGCGACGAACGGAGTCGACGGCTGGATCTGGCCAGAAACCGTACCAGTCACCCCGCCCGGACTGCTCGTAAACGTAGTGGTCCCCTGCGGCGAGGTGACGATGGTCGTGGAAGGCGTGGAAATTGTACGTTGTTTTTCGCCGATAGCCGCAACGTAAATCGCGCCATCCGGTGCGACGGCAAGAGAAGTCACTTCGCGCTTGGAAGTTTCGTATAGGACGAACCCTTCAGCGGCGGCTGCCGATGACTCCTTCTTTCTACTCGTGGATTTGCCATCCGGAGGTGAGATTCGCAGTACGCGCCCGTTGGGCTCCGTCCCGGCGAGGAGATTCTTGTTGGCATCGAAAGCAAGCACGCGGATGTGTGCTTCGTCGCTCGAGTACCACAGCTGGCTCTTGCCATCGGGCGTCACTGCGAATATCTGCCCTTTGTCTCCCGTGGCGACGTACAGGACACCGTCCGCGCCGAAAGCGATATCCCAGATATATTTTGTTTTCGGCTCGAAGAACACGGACTTTTCGCCGCTTGTGGAAACGCGATAGACCTTTCCGTCCGGAGAAGTCGCCACATACAGCATGCCTTTTGCATCGAAGGCGATCGATTGAGCGACAAGATCAGCGGATTCAAAAACTGTTGTCGGCTTGCCGCCATTATCAAAGCGAAAAACTTTCGCGGGAGAGCCGCCAGCCGCGTAGAGCGCGCCTTTGGGGTCCACCCGAAGCGACCAGAGGTACGACGCATCCGCGTCGGCAAGCAAAGTGAATTTCGGAGCAAGCTCGAGGCGTCCATCGCTGCGCACCGCTACGCCATGAGCGGTGCCCTTCAAAAACTCTTCGTAAGTGGTTTGCAGCCACCGCCGGGTGTGCTCTGCATGGAGCGAAGAAACCGACAACGCCGAGAAGTAAAGCAGCAAAAAAAAGAAAGCGGCGCGCGCCAGATTGCGAACGAAAAAGTGCGGGCGATGGAGAGGCTTCATGAATCTCGACAGCTTGCGTCTTGGCATTGGCATGGTCACCGGATTTGAAGATTGAGCGAAATCACCCCGCTCACGGGGCCGCCCAGCGGAATGGAAGACTCGCTCGCCAGGGATTCGCGCAAGATTTGGACGCTGCCCGGAGTCGGGCGGCCGTCAATGACGTTGATCTGCGAAAGCGGAATGTTCGGCAACTCTTTGTCGTCCCAAAGAATCGTCGGCGTGGGTGCGAAGAGCCCAACGTAAAGGCGGTCGTTGCGGCGCTCGCGATTGAGCAGCGCAATCAGTTGATCGAGCCCGGTGTTGCTGCCGCCTCCGCCGCCGAACGAAAAACCGCGCGATGCGCGATTGAGCATATCGCCGTCAGTCACGAGCACGCGCAGCATGGTGCCGCGCGTGGCTTGCTCGGGCACGCGCACCGTCGTTTCTTCCACGCGTGCTGGCCCGCGATAGGGCCGCAGCAAAACGCGCACGCGAAGCGTTTCGCCGGGTGAAGCTTCGCCTTTTTCCAGCCACGCGCTCTCGATGCTGAAAGACTGCCGCCCTGGCACGCTTTCCACACGGAGCGCAATGCGGTCGAACACCGGAATTTCGCGTGTGTTCGTGAAAAGCCGGTTGAAAACACTCTGAATGTTCAGCGCGATGGGCAAGCCGTCCGGCGAAAAAGAGTCGCCCGGAGCGAACGTGTTTTCGATGAGCACGGGAGCATGCCCGTGTACGACAACTTCGCCGGAAAGATGAAGCGTACTTCCTTCCCCGTAAAGAGAGTTCTGGGTAAGGCCATTGAAAACGGTGAGACCCATCAGCAACGGAGTCAGCTTCGGATGATTGACCATCTCAAAATGCAGTTTCTTCTCAGCGCCTCCGACACTCAGAGTCAAATCAACCGGGATCATCGCGGGCGGAGCGCCTAGCTTCCCGGTAACCGCAGTGAGATGATCGCCGGTGATAGTCCCGATGGGGCCGCCAACATTGACGATTTTCGTGGAAGCCAAGTCAGAGGAAAGCGTTGTCACCACCTCGGTCCGCGCCATGGGAAATTGGACGTCTCCCAAGCTCAGAAACGGATGCCCGCAGAGATAAACCTGATTCGCGCGAATCGCCGTCACCGTACAAGCTGAGCTGATCGAAGTGTCGCCTTGCACCAGCACCATGCCGGCCATGTCGCCTGGCAAGAGATGCGCGTCATCCGGCTTTGGCGCGGCCGTACCACCTTGCGCCGCAACGAAGCCGAAGCTTTGAAGCTGCCCCGCGAACTGCCTCAGGGCTTCTGGTTGATAGCCGGAAAAAATAAGCGGAGTTTCGATCGGTTCCAGCGCCGAACCCGTAGCCAGCCCTGTCCGCGAAGCCGCATCTTGCGGCAGCGAAATTTGGGCGCCGGCTCCAACGGAAGTCTGCGGCTGCGGCTGTACGCTTTCCGAAGACATTTGCGGCTGAGGATGAATGATGTCTTCGATCGGAGTCACCCCGCCGATAGGCTCCTTCGTGAACACGCCAAGCTTCAGCGAAAGCGCCCCCGCGAGTTTTCCCTCGAAATAAACGGGGCTGCCGCTCATCCCGGCTACGACTCCCGTGTGCTCCACTTTCGGCCCCTTGAGTTGAACCAGAATGATCGTCTGCCGCGGCCCCAGGAAGTTCGGCATAATCCCAATCACTTCCAGATCGAACTTTTCAACTTGATCGCCCGCAAATATTGTGTAGGCATAGCCCTGCATCCCAGGGCGAACTTGGCTCAAGGGCAGGATTTCCGTCGAGGTTGGAGCTTGCGCGTATGCTCCGAAGAACGACGGCGCGGCTACAGGGCCGAGCAGCAACGTCACAACCGAGACGATGAGAGAACGGGAGATCTTGCGCGTCATGGACAGATTAGACCGAGCCGGGAGCATGAATTGCCAATCATACGCGGCGAGGTACGGGGAAGCAATTCAACCCCTGGAAGGCCCCGCGCTAGGACAGAGAGGCTAGGCGTTCTAGGACTCCCTCGAACTTGCCTATTGGCTTAAACCGTTTTAATTGTAGAATTGCGCCGTCGAGGTGCGAAATGGAAGTGCCAAATCCTTCAAACAAGCCTCTAAATAGCATCGCTTCGCGGCGCGACTTTCTAGGCAAAACGGCCGCCGCGGCTGCTGGAATTACGATTGTTCCGCGCCACGTCTTAGGCGGCGCTGGCTATATCCCGCCGAGCGACAAGGTCAACCTCGCCTTTATTGGCGTAGGCGCCCAGGGATTGCGCGTGATGTTGCACTTTCTAAAAGAGCCCGATGTCCAGGGCGTCGCCGTCTGCGATGCCAACAAGAGCGCCGCGAACTATCCCCAGTGGGACACGCATGAGTTCTGCAATTCCGTCCGCAAACTCCTGGGTGTGGACACCGGCTGGGATTGGCTGAGCCCGGACCTGCCCATTCAGTTGTCGCATACCCTGCGTGTCACCAGCGGCGTGGCGGGCCGCGAGCCTTGCCAAAAAATCGTCGATGCCTTGTACGCCACGCAAACGCGCTCGGGGAATTACAAAGGCTGCGCGGCCTACACCGATTTCCGAGAACTCCTCGAGAAGCAAAGAGACGTCGACGCAGTCGTTGTCTGCACCACCGACAATCTGCACGCCGCGGTCTCCATCGCCGCCATGAAAAAAGGCAAACATGTTTTTTGCCAGAAGCCGCTCACGCACACCATCTATGAAGCGCGCCGCATGGCCGAAGTCGCACGCGAGACAGGCGTCGCCACGCAAATCGCCGTAGGCAATCAAGCATCCGAAGCCACGCGGCTTTTGTGTGAATGGATTTGGGATGGCGCCATTGGCCCGGTACGCGAAGTTCACAACTGGTCGAACCGCCCCTTCTGGCCGCAAGGCGTCGAGCGCCCGAAAAGCACCCAGCCCGTCCCGGAAGGATTGGACTGGGATTTGTGGCTCGGCCCCGCTCCCGATCGCGGTTTCAATGAAGCCTACCTCCCGTTCGTCTGGCGCGGCTGGTCAGATTTCGGCTGCGGCGCGCTCGGCGACATGGGCTCCTACAGCTTCGACACCATTTTTCGCGTGCTGAAACTCGATGCTCCCGAGAGCGTCGAAGCCAGTTCGAGCGACCGCTACGACGAAACTTATCCGCTGGCGTCGATTGTCCGCTACAGCTTCGGAGCGCGCGGTAATATGCCGCCAGTAAAATTTAATTGGTACGACGGCGGACTAAAGCCGCCTCGTCCAGAAGAGTTGGAGGAAGGCCGCACGCTCACGCACGAAGACGAAGAGGGCGAAGGTCTCCTGTTCGTCGGAGACCGCGGAAAAATTCTCTGCGGCTTCAACGGCTCCAATCCCAAGCTGATTCCGCAAAGCAAAATGGAAAGTTACAAGCAACCGCCGAAAACGCTTCCGCGCTCCCCAGGCAACGAGCGGGAATGGCTAAATGCCTGCAAAGGCGACAAAACCAAGCCCGGCGCAAATTTTGAATTTACAGGAATGGTTACCGAAACTCTGCTTCTCGGCAACGTCGCGACGATGACCGGCGAACGCCTCCATTGGGATCGCACCGCCATGACCGCCACAGGTTCGCCCGCCGCCCAAAAGCTGATCAAACCCGACCGCCGCAAGGGCTGGGAACTTTAGCCGCCGGTTTCCTCGCCCATCTTTGAATGGAAGCGCTGTAGGGGCCGGGCTTGCCCGGCCCTCTCCCATTGCCTAAAATCGATGAAT
>Ga0210403_10005254_pt1 | contig 11025 bp, 10 predicted proteins | sample IncBWC19MmetaG_FD_150863 | JGI IMG/M metagenome (GOLD analysis project Ga0210403, IMG submission 150863) | Forest soil microbial communities from Barre Woods Harvard Forest LTER site, Petersham, Massachusetts, United States - Inc-BW-C-19-M | ecosystem: Environmental > Terrestrial > Soil >... | reverse complement strand
GACAGACAGACAGACAGACAGACAGACAGACAGACAGACAGACAGACAGAAAGAAAGAAAGAAAGAAAGGAGCTGTGGTTCGCCAAAACTCCAGCCGACCGTAAAATCAATAACATAGCTTGCTGCCACCCCACTACCGTTCTGTTATAAATCCTCATCATGTTTGGTTTCGTAGGGCTTTTCTTCGGAATGCTGGTTCGCCTCTTTCGCCGGCGGCGAAGGCTCCTTCTTGAGAATCTTGCTTTGCTTCAACAACTCGTCGCGCTGAAGCGTCGATATCCTCGCCCGAGCCTCGACCGCTTCGATAAGCTCTTCTGGGTAATCGCTCGGCAGGTCTGGTCGGCTTGGAAGCAGTCCCTTATCATCGTCACGCCCGAAACCATCGTCCGCTGGCACCGGACTGGTTTTTCTATGTACTGGCGGCTGATCGCCAGAGTCCCGAGGCAGGCCGGAAGAAGACCAACACCGAAGGAGGTTCGGGAATTGATCTTCCGTATGGTCGCTGAAAACTCCACCTGGGGAGCCCCACGGATACATGGGGAACTCCGCAGGCTCGGCTTTGACCTTTTCGAGAGAACCATCTCTCGTTGGATGAAACGGGCGCCGAAACATCCTGACCGGGCCAAGCGCTGGCTGGCCTTCCTTCGAAACCATCGGGAAGCGATTGCAGCGATGGATTTCTTCACTGTGCCAACGATTACTTTTGGCGTGCTCTACGGCTTCTTTGTTATCAGTCATGATCGGCGGCGCATCCTGCACGTTAACGTCACGAAGCATCCGACGAGCGCTTGGATCATCCAACAGTTGCGCGAGGCGTTTCCATATGAGGCCTCTCACAAATACTTGATCCTTGATCGCGATCAGAAGTTTGGGTTCGAGGTGATCGCAGCGGTGAAAGCCACCCGGATTATTCCCAAGCGAACGTCATTCCGGAGCCCCTGGCAGAATGGCATCGCGGAGCGGTGGGTGGGAAGCTGCAGGCGAGACCTCCTGGACCACATTGTTGCGCTGAATGAACGCCATCTGAAGCGATTGCTCTCCGAGTATATTCGTTACCATCATGAAGACCGCACGCATCTCGGACTTGAGAAGGGAACACCGGACGGCAGGATTCGTTCCGGAGCTTCGGGTCGGGTCCTTTCTGAGGAACGACTCGGCGGACTGCACCATCGTTACAATCGAGCGGCCTAGTCCGGATCGACTTTCCGCTGGTCCTTATATATATGTGCGCTCCACGCGCACTCGGGTTCGTGCCCTCCGCAGTCTTCAGGCTGTATCGAGGCGATAATCGTATTCAGGACTACTCTACTAAGAACCGCCGCGTCTCTGGTCTCGGCTCAGGTTTTGGCGAACCACAACGTGCATCATAGTGAAAGCGGAGACGTTCCTCCAGTTGCGTCTTTCGGTTCGTTTTTGCAAATCAGCGAAGCGGTTGTAATCGAACGTGCAAGCTTATACGCTAAGCGTCGTTGAGGCATTGACGGCTGCCTTCGCTCCAACGAGACTGCGAACACCTGGAACCATTCAGGAAGGCCAAACCATTGAAAATCACTCGTCTGAAGACCGCGGTTGTGGAGGGTAATTTCGATTGGACCTTTGTGCGCCTTGAAACGGACGAAGGCCTCCGCGGACTCGGTGAGTGTTTCTTTGCTCCGGGTCTCACGGCCATCCTCAGGTCGTTGGAGCCGCTCGTCGTTGGCGAAGACCCGCGCGACATTCACCGTCTTTTTCGCAAGCTTCGCCTGGCGACCTCCGGAGCCGGTTCGATTGCGGGGATCATCTACAACGCGATCAGCGGCATTGAGGCCGCACTTTGGGATCTGCTGGGTCAATCGCTGGGGGTGCCCATTTACCGGCTGCTCGGCGGAAAGTTTCGCGAGAAGGTGCGCATCTACGCGGACTGCCGCGGCGGGGAAGCCCTCGAGTGCTTGGATGAAGTCTTGCGCACGCGTCCGGCCCGCTGGGTCTCGAGGGATCCGGCAGCGCATGTCGCGAAAGACTATTTCGGCGAGGCTTCGGACGAGCCGCGCTCCTCGCCAGATGAATACCGCCGCCGGGCTTTGGCGATGAAGGCACAAGGTTTCACGGCGCTAAAATTCGACTTCGATGTGCCCGGCACGGAAGGCGCCGATCCTTACAACCGCGAACTAAGCAATCGCGCGATCGATTATGGCGTTGGCTTGATCGCTGCGGCACGCGAAGCAGTTGGCGTGGATATCGATATTGCTGTTGATTGCCATTGGCGCTACAACCCCAGCGATGTGGTGAAGGTCGCGCGGGAGCTCGAGCCTTTTCGCCCGTTGTGGCTCGAAGATCCTGTACCACCGGAGAATGTGGCGGCGCTGAAAGAAGTGAATGCCAAGGTTCGCGTTGCGATTGCCACGGGCGAGAATTTGTTCCTGTTCGAAGGATTTCAGGGGATCATCGCGCAGCATGCCCTCAGCGTGGTGACTCCCGACCTGCAAAAGGTCGGCGGGCTGGCGGTGGCGCAAAGCATCGCGCAGTTTGCGGACGTGCATTCCATGCCGATAGCGCCGCACAATATCAGCAGCCCGGTGGGGACTCTGGCTGCGGCTCATTTTTGCGCGTCCATACCCAATTTCCTTGCGCTCGAGTTTCACGCCAGCGAGGTTCCTTTCTGGGATGACCTCGTAACCGGGGTGCCGCAGCCCTTGATCCAAGGCGGATTCATTCATCTTCCTGAGCGGCCGGGTCTCGGCGTGGCATTGAACGAAGAGGTCGCCCGGCGCTACGCACGGAAGGGCGAGGCGTTTTTTGCGTGATGGTGGCGCAACGTCATCAGGCGAAAGCGTGTGGTAAGATGCAAGCAAATTCGGGCGCTGCTTGTGACCTGATTCCCGGCAAAGGGCTATGCCGATCGCAAAAATAGAAGTCCTGGGGAAGATTGTTGACTCCGGCTTGGTCTGTGTAATCCGCGCCGATGGTCCTGAACAAGCCTCACGCATCGCGGAAGCCTGCGCTCTTGGCGGCGCTGCCGCGCTGGAAATAACTTTTACCGTTCCCGGGGCGAGCCAAGTCATTGAGCATCTGGCGAGGCATTTCGCCGGCCGGATTTTGGTCGGGGCCGGCACGGTTCTCGATCCGGAAACCGCGCGTGTCGCCATTCTTTCGGGCGCGCAATATGTGGTGAGTCCCTGCGTGAATCCGGAAACCGCGCGTCTTGCGAATCGCTATCAGATCCCTTATATGCCGGGTGCGGGAACCCTCGGGGAAGTCGTCCAGGCCATGGAGTGTGGCGCCGACATCGTAAAAGTTTTCCCCGGCGAGATTCTAGGACCCGCGTTCGTCAAAGCGGTAAAGGGGCCGCTTCCACAAGCGGCATTGATGCCCACCGGAGGAGTCAGCCTTAAGAATGTCGGCCAATGGATTGAAGCCGGTGCGGTCGCCGTCGGTGTGGGCGGCAACCTCACGGCTGGTGCAAAGAGCGGCGATTACGCGTCCATCACCAAGCTTGCCCGAGAGTTTGTCGGGAAGATCAAAGAGGTCCGCGGGAAATGAGCGCGACGAAATTGTGGAAGTCCGACGACGAACTCTTCGCCCTGATACAGCGTGAATTGTTCACCTGCGTGGTGGGCGATGTGATGGACAAAATGGAACTCCAGCACCAGTTCCTACCGCCGCAAATCCAGCCGCTGTCGCCGGATATGGTTGTGGTTGGGCGTGCGATGCCGGTCCTTTCCGTGGACGTCTTTACGGAAAAAATCGCCGGCACGGCCAACAAGTTGATGGACAAGCCCTTCGGCCTGATGTTGGAAGCGCTGGACGATCTTCGCAAGAACGAGGTCTACGTCAACACGGGTTCCTCGCCGCGGAACGCCCTGTGGGGCGAATTGATGAGCACGCGTGCCCACATACTGGGTTGCCGTGGCGCGGTGTTGAACGGGTACGTCCGGGACACGAAACCCATATTGAAAATGGGCTTTCCTACCTTCGCGTTCGGTTCCTACGGGCAAGACTCGGCGCCTCGTTACAAGGTCGTCGACTTTCGTGTGCCGGTCGAAATTGGCGCGGTGCGCCTGCGACCCGGCGACATCCTTTTCGGTGACGTTGACGGCGTGTTGCTTGTTCCTGCGGAATCCGAGGCCGAGGTTTTCAGCCGCGCCCTCGAGAAGGCTCGCGGCGAAAAGCGCGTGCGCAAAGCAATTGAGGAGGGCAGCAGCGCCGTGGAAGCGTTCGAGAAATACGGAATCATGTAGGCGGCAACCGTGGTGACCATCGATCTTTCCGGAAAAGCGATCCTAATCACCGGCGCTCAGGGCGCGATTGCCGAGCATATGGTACGGAGGCTGAGCGCTGCGGGCGCCACTCTGGTCCTCAGCGACATCAAGCCGGAGGCCGAAGCAAAGCACACTTTGCACGAATGGCAGATTCCGCCTTCCGCTTACGTATACTTCGCCGCTGACCTTACGGACTCAAAGCAGGTCGACGCCCTGGTGAATGCCGCGTTTGAAAGTTACCCGTCGCTCGACATTGTCCTCGGCCACGCCGGTGGCTGCGGTTTGCATCCCTTTGCCACCACGCCGCAGGCCGACTACGAGAGCATTTTCCGTTTTAATTTTTTTGCGCAGACCTATCTGGCGAGAGCCGTGCTGGCAAAGTGGATGGAGCGGAAAATCCCCGGCCATCTGATCTTCACCTCTTCCTATGTGGCGCGAATGCCGCATACACAGATTTCCTCCTATGCAGCCGCCAAGGCAGCGCTGGAGAACTTCGCGCGCAGCCTGGCGATGGAATATGCGCTCACCGGGATTCGCGTCAATGTCGTCTCACCAGGGAACGTCGCGGCTGGGAGTTCCTTGAAGGTGTTCGAGGAAGATCCGTCCTACCGGGAGTTTGTACTGCGCGTTTCGATGGGCAGAAGGAACAGCCCGGAATCCATAGCCGATGCATTTGTTTTCTTGTGTTCGCCGCTGGCCGCGGAGATCAATGGCCAGGTGCTCAGCCCGGACTACGGCGCCGGCATCGGGAACCGCCTATGAAAATCGGACTGGGGTTATATCGCCATATGTTGACGCGCGAATATTACGACTTTGCGCGTCAGGCCGGTTGCACGCACGTCGTGGTGCATATGGTCGACTACTTCAAAGAAAGCTCAAGCAATCCCCGCGACAATCAGCCCACGGGATCCCAATACCAGCCGTGGGGAATGGCCGGAGACCCGAATCAACTTTGGACCACCGATGAGTTGAAGAAACTTCGCCAAGAGATCGAAGAATCCGGTCTTGTCCTGGCGGCCATTGAGAATCTCGACCCCGCGCATTGGCACGACATTCTTCTCGATGGTCCGCAGCGGGCGCAGCAAATGGAGAAAGTCAAGACCCTTATTCGCCACCTCGGTGAAGCGGGTATTCCAGTGCTGGGTTACAATTTCAGTTTGGCCGGCGTCTGTGGGCGCATGAAGGCCCCCACAGGGCGTGGAAAGGCGGTTGTCGTTGGCATGGACGGTCCCTCCGACGACGTTCCCATTCCCAACGGCATGATCTGGAACATGATTTACGACCGGGACGCCCCTGCTGGAAACTTGCCCCCGATTTCTCATGAACAGCTGTGGGACCGCTTGCGGAGATTTCTGGAGGAGGTCATACCCGTAGCCGAGAAGTCCGGCGTGCGGCTCGCTGCGCACCCGGATGACCCTCCGATGCCGACCATGCGGCAACAGCCGCGACTCGTCTACCAGCCTTATATGTATCAACCGCTCATCGACCTTGTTCCCAGCTGGAGCAACGCCCTGGAACTTTGTGTCGGCACACTTGCCGAGATGACGGACGGCGACATTTACGATGCCATCGACCAGTACAGCAAACAGCAGAGGGTCGCCTACGTGCACCTCCGCAACGTCACCGGCAAAGTACCGCACTATCGGGAAACCTTTATTGACGACGGTGACGTCGACATGATTCGTATTCTCGCGATTCTGCACCGCAACCGGTTTGATGGAGTGGTCATTCCGGATCACTCCCCGCAGATGAGTTGTGCCGCACCCTGGCACGCGGGCATGGCGCACACGCTGGGATTCATGCTGGCGGCAAAGGCCGTTCTCGAATCTTACGGCTACAGCACGGAACTGGAGCGGGCGGCCCGTGGCAACAAGTAGCCGGAACGGCAATTCCGATTCGCCTCACTCACGCATTCCGCTGATCCTCTCTGCCACGATTTCGACTCTGGGCGGTTTGCTTTTCGGCTACGACAACATCGTTATCAGCGGAGCCATCGGTTTTCTAAGTCAACGCTTTCATCTGGACGCGGCGGGCATTGGCTGGGCCGCTGGATGCGCCTTGCTGGGTTGCATTGTAGGCTGCGCGGGTGCGGGAGGCGTTGCAGACTATCTCGGCAAGAAGATGGGTCTCGGGCTGTGCGCAGTATGTTTCGCTCTTTCTTCTGTTGGCATGCTTTTCGCCGCAAATCTGAATCAGTTCGTGCTCTGGCGACTCATCGGAGGATTGGGCATAGGCGCCGCGTCTGTTATTTCTCCGAACTACATCGCGGAGATTGCTCCCACGCGGATTCGCGGACGCTGCGTGACGCTCTACCAACTGGGCATTGTGGTAGGAATTCTCGCCGCGGTCTTTGTGAACATGCTGATTCAGCGCATGGGTGATGAGGCCTGGAACGTCTCAGCGGGGTGGCGTTGGATGTTCTTTGCCGGAGTTGTGCCGGCCGTCCTGTTTGGTGTGATGATCCTGCCTGCCGTCGAGAGCCCCCGCTGGCTTATGAAAATGGGCCGCCGCATGGAGGCAATGGAGACACTTGCGAAAATCAACGGAGCGGAGGCGGCGCGCGCAGAAGCGAAGGAAATTGAAAATGCCCTGGCCGTGGAAGAAGGGCATATCTCCGAACTGTTGACGACCTTCCGGCGTCCGCTGCTGCTGGGCATCATGCTGGCCGGTTTGCAGCAAATCAGCGGAATCACCCCCATTTTTTCGTTCTTGCCGGAGATTTTCCGAACTGCGGGAACCGCCACGAGTGATGCGTTCTTTCGGTCCGTGCTCGTGAGCTTGATCAATTTGATCTTCACGCTATTCGCCCTATGGCTGGTAGACCGCGCCGGACGCAAGACCCTGATCCTTGCCGGCACATCGTTGCAATTCATTGCGCTTGTGCTGGTCGGCTGGTTCTACCACACACACGGCAGCGGAGTGGCGATCCTGGTTTCGGTAATGAGTTTCGTTGCGGGTCACGCCTTCGGCAACGGCGTGGCGTGCTGGGTAATCATCTCGGAGATCTATCCCACCAAGGTTCGAGGCCGCGGCATGTCCATCGCCACTACTGCGCTCTGGCTTGTCGGCTATCTCGGGAACCAGTTGTTTCCCATCATGCAGAAGCACCTTGGATCCGACGGCACTTTCTGGGTTTTTGGGGCCGGCGCGCTGTTGACCATCATTCTGGTAGGCTCTCTGATTCCTGAAACCAAAGGGCGTTCCCTCGAGCAGATCACCCGAGGGTGGCTGCAGCAGTCCGACGCGCGGATAAGCTCATGAGACAGACTTGGCGCTGGTTTGGCCCTCACGACTTCATTCCTCTTGCGCACGTCAAGCAGGCGGGCGCCACGGGAATTGTCTCTGCCTTGCATCACATCTACACTGGCGAGGCTTGGCCGCTCGAGGAAGTTCTCAAGCGCAAAGCCGAAATTGAGTCCGCGAGCCTGGTTTGGTCGGTAGTGGAAAGCATACCGGTGCACAACTCCATAAAGCTTGGCGCCGGACTCCGCCGCGAGTATATCGCCAAGTGGAAAGACACCCTCGCGGCCATCGCCAAGGCCGGCGTGCCGGTCGTCTGTTACAACTTCATGCCGCTGGTCGACTGGACCCGCACAAACTTGCGGTGGCCTTTGGCGAGCACGGGCTTGGCCTTGCGCTTTGATGCCGTCGATTTTGCGGCTTACGACCTTTTCATTCTCGCGCGTCCAAACGCTGAGATGGACCATCCGCCGGAGCGCGTTGTGGCCGCTCGCGTGCGCTTCGAAGCCATGTCGCACGCGCAACGGGACGAACTCGAGGGAGCTATTATCGCCGGACTCCCCGGCGCGGAAGCTTCCTACAACCGCAAAACGTTTCTCGAATCGCGAGCGGAGTGGCAGGGAATTACGCGCAACGATTTGCGCTCGGCTCTCGCCGCGTTTCTGCGCGAAGTCGTGCCGGTGGCGGAAGAACTCGGTCTCAAACTTGCCATTCACCCCGACGATCCGCCCTGGCCGCTCTTCGGCCTGCCCCGTGTTGTTTCGACAGCCGACGATGCCCGGTTCATTCTCAACGCCGTGAACAGCCCGGCGAACGGCCTAACCTTCTGCGTGGGTTCATACGGTGCCCGGGCTGATAACGACTTGCTGGCCATGGTCGGGGAGTTCGCGTCGCTCATTCATTTTGTCCATCTCCGCCAGGTCGTGCGCGAAACCGATAGCTCGTTTTATGAAGCTGAACATCTACATGGCAGTTCCGATGTGCTGGGCGTGATCCGCGCGTTGTTGGCCGAGGAATCGCGGCGCAGGCGCGCCAACCGCAAGGATCACGAAATTCCCATGCGGCCCGATCACGGACACGTGCTCGGCGACGACATCCACAAGGAAACCAACCCGGGATATTCGTATATCGGCCGCTTAAAGGGACTCGCGGAATTGCGCGGCGTCATCGAAGCTTTCGAGTACATGACTTCGGAGTTCGGTCCATGAATTCTGCGCGCCATCGCTTTCTGGCGGCGAGGAGATTAGACTCGTGAGCAGCCCACCTATGACGGAATTCCTCAACAAAATTGCTATCGTCACCGGCACCACCGGGATTGGCCGCGCCATCGCCCTCCGGCTTGCAGCTGACGGAGCGAGCGTTCTTGCGTGTGGCATCGAGGGGCAAGCCAACCGCGAACTCCAACAGCAGGCCGATGCTCAAGGCCATGCCCTTCAGGTCGAATTGTGCGACGTAAGCAGCCCGGCGCAAGTTCAAGAGGCCGTCGAGAAAGCGGTCAAGAAATTTGGGGGCCTCGATTATTTAGCGAACTGCGCGGGCATTCATCCCTTCGGCACGGTTGTCCAGACGGACCCGGAAACCTGGAACCGGTGTCTCGCGGTGAATGTCGGCAGCGTGTATCTGCTGGCGCACTTCGCGATACCAGAAATGGTGAAACGTGGCGGAGGCGCAATCGTGGTGATCGCCTCCGTGCAGGGCCACGCGTGCCAGCGCGGGGTGGCGGCCTACGCGGCTTCCAAGGGCGCTCTTCTCTCGTTGACGCGCGCTCTCGCCCTCGATCATGCGGTCAACCGTATCCGCGTCAACTCCATCAGTCCAGGGTCGATTCGCACGCCGATGCTGGAGCGCTCCGCCGGGCATTTTGGCCGGGACCTTCCTGTGGATACCGTAGTCCAGCGATTCGGAGAGGCCCATCCGCTCGGCCGCGTGGGCACGGTCGAAGAGGTTGCCGAACTCGCCGCATTTCTCTTGTCGGATCGATCCTCCTTCTGTACCGGGGGAGACTATTTGGTGGATGGCGGCCTGCTGGCGGGAATTGGTGTGCAATGATTGGCGATCCGGTGTGCGTCGCACCCGCTGGCGACGTGTGTGGCGAAGGGGTTGTCTGGCACGCCGCTCACAATGCCGTCTATTGGACCGATATCAACCGGTTTCTGATCCATCGCCTGAACCTGGCCGATTCTTCGGTTCGCAGTTGGATGTTTGAAGAACCGGTGACCGCACTTTGTCTGACCGATCGCGAGGACGTGCTGGAGGTGGTGCTCGGGTCCAGCGTGATTCTCTGGGAGCCCGGCAGGGACCTCCGCCACGACGCCCTGTTTCGTCTCGATGGATGGCCCTCGGTTCGCTTGAATGACGCACGGCCCGATCCGCGCGGTTCGCTCTGGGCCGGCTCCATGCGCAACAATGTAAACTCGGACGGCTCCTCAGGCGAAGTCGGAGGCCAGGACGGCATTCTTGTTCGCATCGATCCGAATGGCCGGGCCACATGCTTCCGGGAAAAAATTGGAATTTCCAATACGCTGGCCTGGAGTCCCGACCACCGCCACTTCTATTTTGGAGACACGCTCGCCAATGTCATTTGGGTCTACGATTACGATGCGTCGAACGGTGCGATTTCCAACGAACGTCCGTTCCTGGAAGGTTTCGAGCGCGGGTATCCCGACGGTTCGGCAGTCGACGCGGAAGGTTATTTGTGGAATTGCCGTTTTTATGGGAACTGCATTGTGCGCGTCGCTCCCGACGGAAAAATCGATCGCGTCGTGGAGATGCCCGTGAAGAACATCACGACCTGCACCTTTGGCGGAACCGATCTGCGGACTCTCTTCGTTACCACCGCCTCCGCTGAGGCTCCGCGGGGTGATCGCCTCGCAGGGAGCTTGTTTGCGATTCGAACCGAAGTGAAGGGTCAGCTGGAAAATCGGTTTCGCTTCTACGGACTCAGAAAATAACGGAAACGCCGCGAACTCCGCCATACCGCGGGGATAGAAGAACGGCTTAAGGTGCGACCTTCCGGCACGTCAATTTGACCAACTCATTCAATTCAGAAAGTCGGGGTAAGTTGTTGAAGGATTTGGTGGTCGAGAGGGGATTCGAACCCCCGGCCTCCTCGTTGCGAATAAGCCGAGTGAACCTGACAGCAAGTGATGCGAGTAGTCCCAAGTGACGCGAAACCCTTGTGATGTCTCGCGTTTGCGCTCACACATCCTGACACCAAGTGACCGCAGCGGACACCTGCACACACGGGTGCTCAGGCAGGGTTACGGCACAAAAAAGCCGGAGGGGTTTCTCGCCGATAGACCGGTGTCTGAGTTGTCCGGCACAGGGCTGGGACGAGTGCAAGTGCACCACCCAGCGCCAGTGGTGCTCCTTTCAGATTTTTTCATTTTTTTGGTTAGTTCGGAAGACTGGAGTACTAGTGTACTGTCCCAAAAATAATTGGGCTAAATCGTCTCTGCCAATCGCCTGCAGGGGTTCTACTTATTGCGTTGCGCGCAGCAAAGGAACTTACGGGACACTGTGCTCGTTCAGAATGATTGGTGACACT
>Ga0210403_10005253_pt1 | contig 11026 bp, 8 predicted proteins | sample IncBWC19MmetaG_FD_150863 | JGI IMG/M metagenome (GOLD analysis project Ga0210403, IMG submission 150863) | Forest soil microbial communities from Barre Woods Harvard Forest LTER site, Petersham, Massachusetts, United States - Inc-BW-C-19-M | ecosystem: Environmental > Terrestrial > Soil >... | reverse complement strand
GATAGAGATACAGGTATGCCTGCACGCCGATGGCGTGCGCGTCTTCCGCACTGGTTGGCTGCGCAGCAGGGGTGGGGGCAATTAAACCAGCTGACATGATCGCGGCGGTCATGGCTGCGCGTAGGGTTTTAGGACAATTTCCGGGTAAACTTTATTCGAGAACGTTATCGTTTCGGGTGAGCAATGCCTGCTGCTCGCCGTCTTACTGCGATCCTAGCCGCCGATGTGGCGGGCTACTCCCGTCTGATGGGCGCGGATGAGGAAGGCACGCACGAGCGGCTTAAGGCGCATCGTCGCCAGCTTGTCGACACTAAGATCCGTGAGCACTCCGGCCGTATCGTCAAGACGACCGGCGACGGGATGTTGGTCGAATTCGCGAGTGTCGTCGATGCCGTCCGCTGCGCCGCTGAGGTACAGCGGGCGATGATCGACCGCGAAGCCGGGGTGCCGGAGGACCGCCGGATCAGGTACCGGGTCGGCATCAACCTCGGCGACGTCATCGTCGAGGACGACGACATTTTCGGCGACGGTGTAAATGTTGCGGCCCGCCTGGAAGCCCTGTCGGATCCCGGTGGCCTCTGCATCTCGCGGATGGTGCGAGATCAGATCCGCGACAAGCTGCCCTACGGGTTCGAGGATCTGGGCGAGCAAAGCGTCAAGAATATCGCTCGGCCGGTGCGCGTCTACGCATTGCACGCCGAAGCCGTCGCCGCGCTGCCGGCACCGAGCGCGCTGCCCCTTACACCGATCTCCCAGCCCGCAGTTGCGCCGCGCTTGTCGATCGTCGTGCTGCCGTTCGCCAATCTCAGCAACGACCCCGACCAGCAATACTTTGCGGACGGTATTACCGAGGATCTGACGACCGATCTATCGCGGATCGCAAATATGCTCGTGATCTCCCGCAATACTGCGTTCACCTATCAGGGCAGGCGGGTTGATACAAAGCAGATCGGCCGCGAGCTCTGTGTGCGCTATGTGCTGGAAGGGAGCGTCCGCCGGTCGGGCAACCAGATCCGCATCAACGCTCAGCTAATCGACGCAGAGACTGACGCGCATCTGTGGGCCGAGCGCTTCGACGGCGACACCGCCGATCTGTTCACTCTGCAAGACGAGGTTACCAGCCGGATCGCGGCCGCGCTTAACACGGAGCTCGTCGGCGCGGAGGCCGCCCGCCCAACCGTACATCCCGATGCGCTGGACTATATCTTCCCGGGACGCGCCACACGTGCGAAGCCGCAATCGCGTGAGAGCTACGCCGAGGCGATTGATCTCTACGAGCGCGCGCTGTCGCTCGATCCGCAATCCGTCGAGGCTCAGAGCTGGTTGGCGATCGCGCTCACGGGCCGTGTGATGGATAATATGACCGACACGCTCGAGGCAGATATCGCGCGCGCGGAGCACTTGGCGGCGCAAGCCTTGGCTGCGGCGCCCCGCAGCGGTCACGCGCACTACGCCAAAGGCCAGGTGCTCCGCGCGCAGGGCCGATACGCGGAGGCCATTCCCGAGTACGAGACCGTACTTGCGTTCGATCCCAATTGGGTAATGGCGCTTTTCTGTCTCGGCAATTGCAAGATCCACACCGGATCGATTGACGAGACGATCCCGCTCAACGAACGGGCTATGCGGCTTAGCCCCCGCGAACCCCACGGTAGTAATTTCTACGCACAGATCGGGCTGGTGCATCTGCTGCAATCGCGCACCGACGAGGCGGTCACCTGGCTCGAGAGGGCGCGAAGCGCCACTCCGGCGCGTCCACAGACCCGCGCCCGGCTCGCTGCCGCCTACGCCCTCAACGGCGAAACCGAGCGCGCCGCCGCTGAACTCGCAGAAGCCTGCAGGCTGAGCGCCGACGATCGCTTCTCGAGCCTCGCGCGCTTGCGGGCCGTCGGAACTTGGGGGGTGCCGAAGATCCGCGCCTTGTACGAAGCCACGTATTTCGCTGGCCTGCGTAAGGCCGGGATGCCGGAAGAGTGACTGCCACGCATAAACTGGAGAACAGGGAGCGCTATGAGGCGCATATCAAGAGGCCTGCATTGTGCCGCCAAAGTGCTTCCCGCTGCGCTGCTCATTTCCCTTTTTGGCATCGCCGCAACACCGGCGGCCGCCGCGTCATGCGCAAGCCTGACTGGCTTGGCATTGCCGGACACTACGATCACGGCCGCCCAGTCGGTGCTGACCGGCGCCTTTACCGCGCCGAACGGCCAGGTCTTTGATGGCCTGCCGGCGTTTTGCCGGGTCGCGGCCAAGCTGACCCCGACCTCGGATTCCGACATCAACATCGAGGTGTGGCTGCCTTTTTCCGCCTGGAATGGACGATATTTGGGGCTCGGCAACGGCAGTTTTGGCGGGAGTCTCCTTTATGGTGTCTTGTCCAGATATCTCCCGCTGAGTTATGCCATCGCCCAAACTGACCAGGGCACATCGCCGGCGGCGACCCAAGGTGGCGGCGTGTTGACCGACCATCCCGAGAAGCAGATCGATTACGCGACTCGATCGACCAATCTGATGACAGTGCGGGCCAAGCAGATCATCGAGGCCTTCTACGGCGAGCCTCCGAAATACTCGTATTTTGTCGGGTGTTCAGGCGGCGGCGGATCGGCCGTGCACGAGGCTCTGCAATTCCCCGGCGACTACAACGGCATCGTCGCTGGCGCGCCCTTTATGAACGTAACTCACCGGACAGCGAACAAATCTCTGGAACCCTTGGCATTCAATGGCCCGGCTACGATCACGCCGGCCCAGGCGACCGCGGTGACTGACGCGGTCGTCAAGCAGTGCGCCGGAAAGGATGGCGGTGTGCGTTCCGACAATTTCCTGACCGACCCCCGCGACTGCCATTGGGATCCCTCAGCGCTGCAGTGTACCGGTGGGCCAAACGATGCGCCCACTTGCCTGACGGCGCCACAAGTTGGAGCGTTCCAAAGGTACTACCAAGGGTCGAGCAACCCGCGCACGGGCGAGCGGATCTACGCGGGGAATCCGCGGGGAAGCGAGAGCAACTCCGGCTTCCCAGGGACGGTTGCAACGCTGCAAACACCATCCGTGTTCGAGTGGGCCTTGGGTATCGACTTCAACTTTCGGACCTTCGATTTCGATCATGATATGGACACGGTCGACGAACAACTAGCCGCGACGCTCAACGCCAACACAGCAGATCTCGAAGAATTCGAGTCGCACGGTGGCAAGCTGATCCTGGCGCACGGGTTCGCGGATCCCCAATCGCCGACGCCGAACACCATTGCGTATTACGAACGATTGATTGCCAGCCAAACTCGCGAGAGCCCTCAGGATGAGGGAGACCGAAAGGCGGCTCTGCGCCGCACACAGGAATTTGCCCGGTTGTTCCTGTTCCCGGGGGTGGGGCACTGCGCCGGCGGCGCGGGGCCCGACAGCCTCAAAGGCGACACGCTGCCCGCCCCATATACTAAGATCGATCGGATTGCACTGGACCCGCTAGTGCAATGGGTCGAGCACGGCATCGCCCCGGACCGGATTATTGCGTACCACGTGACGAACGGCGTGCAGGACTTTTCACGCCCGGTCTGCCCCTATCCGGCATTGCCGCGGTACAGCGGGGTTGGCGACACGACGAAAGCCAGCAGCTTCGTGTGCGCTGCTGACAGAGACCACGACGACAACCAGCCGCCCGCCCCAAAATACCTCGACGACGGCGACAATTACCCGATTGTCCCGATCGACGACCGCAACCACCGTCAGGAGGGTGACAAGCGGTGAGGGCGTTATCGTCGGGGCACGCATCTACATTAGCTACCGGCACACCTCCGCCAATGGAGGGGCAACGAATGGCAGCTTATTTACCCGACGAACTCGATCCGCGATGCTGCCCCGGATGACTGCTTTGGGGCAACTCCTGCCGTTCACGATTCGGCTATGATCGGCTGGAACGCGCCGATACCGGACCTTCTCGTCCTCGCCACTCAACGAACGAGCCTGAGCGGTCGCTCCTACCCGGCGATCGCGACGGTTAAGGCGCCAGCCTGAAAATCGACTGCTCAATTGAGTTCAACGTGAGCCTGCCGGGCCACATCGCGGTACCTTCCCTCAAGTCTTCAGCTCGCGTTTGAGCTCATCCAAAAAGCGCCAATCGGTGCCGTCGGCGATGATCTGTTGCGGAGTTGACTTAATCAGGCCGACGTCGCGCAGGCGCAAAGCATAGAACCGGATCGTGTCCTCCGGGTCGTACTCGCGCCATTTGTCGTAGCTGTTTTCGCTGAGTGTCTGCAGCGCATACTCGTAGCGATCGGCGAAGCCGCCGGCCAGGATGCGCCGCGCCGCGCCGTCCCGGTCCGTGGCGCAGAGATCGGCGGCTTTCAGAATTGCGCGCAGCGCTCGTTTGGCGGCGACGGGATGCTTGCGGACGTACTCTCGATTGCCGCCCAATAAACAGCAGAAATACTGCGACCACGGCTGGTCGACCGCGGTATTGACAATCACGTGCCCGATATGCCGGGCACGCAGATCCTGGGATTCTGGCGGCTGACCGAGAAACACGTCAATCTCGCCCTTCTCGAACAGCCGCAAAAGGTTGGCCGATCCGGTGGCGATCCAGCGGATGTCCCGGTGAGGATCGAGCCCGACATGCGCGGCCATCAACGTCAGCAGCTTGTGCGGCGTCGCGCCGACATCGGGGACGCCGACAGCCCGCCATTTCAAATCGGTAAGCCGCTGGACGCGTTCATTCGCGAATACCTCGACACAGCCGACCATCATGCCGGCGAGCAAGGTGATCGCTTCGCCAGACTCGAGCGCGGAAACAAAAGAGGCTGCATAGTCGAAACCGATATCAACCTTGCCCTGGCCAATCGCCTGGGACAGCTCGCCCGGCGGCGCATCGATGTAGCGGATATTAGTGAACCCCTCGGCGCGCAGAAATTCCTCGGCCACGAATTGCGGCGCAACGCAAACATTGGCGATCTTGTAAAGGCGAATCGCGGTCGTTTCGAGCGCCCCCTCGGCGGCCGACGCCCGCGGCACGCGGAGCAGGCTGGCGACGCCGGTGGCCGCGAGGCTAGTCAGAACGCGCCGCCGGGTTTGGCTCGTAGACATAATGCACCGTCCCTTTCGCGCTCACGCCTTCAGCTCGCGTTTGAGCTCATCGAGAAAGCGCCAGTTGGTGCTCTCTGCAATGATCTGCTGAGGGCCCACTTTTATCAGTCCGGCTTCACGCAGCCGCAGCGTGTAGAAACGAAGCGTGTCTTCGGGATCATAGTCACGCCATTTCTCATAGGAGAGTTCGCTCACCGTCTGCAGCGCTTCATCATAGTTCTTGCCGAAGCCGCGATCGACGAGCCGCCGTGCGACCCCTGCCGGATCGGTGGCGCAAAGATCGGTCGCCTTGATGATCGCGCGCAGCACGCGCTTGCTCGCCGCCGGGTAGCGACGGACATAATCCATGTTGCCCGACAGCATGCAGCAGAAATACTGCGACCACGGGCGATCCGTGTTGCTGTTGAAGAGCACATGGCCGACATTCCGGGCGCGCAGCACCTGCGGCTCCGGAGCGGTGCCGAGAAAGGCCTCGATCTTGCCCTCGGCGAACAGCTCCAGCGGGTCGGGCGAAGGCGCGGTCACCCAGCGGATGTCCTTTACCGGATCGAGCCCGACATTGGCGGCGATCGCGGTCAGAAAAGTGTCCTGCAGGCCGAGCAGGTTGACGCCGACGCTCTTGCCCCTGAGGTCGGCGATGCGGTGGATCGAGTGCTGCGCAAACAGCTCGAAGCAGCCGCTATGCACGCCGGCAAGCACCACAACTCGCCCGCCTGCGTCGATCGCCTGGATGACATGCGGTGCGAAATCTAGGGTAAAATCCGCATCGCCCGCGGCAACCGCGGCCGTGAGCGAGGTGCGGCGCTTGTCGATGTCGACATAGACAACATCTTCAAAGCCCTCGGCCCGCAACAATTCCTCAGCGACGTATTGCGGCGACAGGCACAACCCGCCAAATCGGGTCAGGCGCACCGAATTTATTTCAATACGCCCGGCCTCGGCCACTGCCGCGGCCAAATGGGGTGTCGGTATCAATGCCGCCGCGCTGATCCCCGAAAGGCGGGCGAGAACGCGGCGCCGGCTGTGTGCGTTTGGCATCCAGACCTCCCTCGCTAATTCACGCCTTCAGCTCGCGTTTGAGCTCGTTTAGGAAGCGCCAATCCGTGCCATCGGCGATAATCTTTTGCGGGGCCGACTTGATGAAGCCCGCTTCGCGCAGCCGCAGCGCGTAAAAGCGCATCGTGTCCTCGGGGTCATATTCGCGCCATTTGTCGTAGGGGATCTCGCTCAAGGTCTGCCACGCGTAATCGTATTGCCGCGTGAAGCCGCCGTCGACAATGCGACGGGCCGCCGGTGCAGGCTCACTGGCGCAGAGATCCGCTGCCTTCAGAATCGCTCGCAGCACGCGCTTTGTCGCCACCGGATGCTTGCGGACGTAATCCCGACTGCTCGCCAGCATGCAGCAGAAATAATTCGACCATGGACGGTCGGTTGTCGTGTTGAGAATTGCATGGCCGGCCTGGCGTGCGCGCAGTTCCTGCGGCTGCGGCGAAAAACCCAGGAAAGCATCGACCTTTCCATGCACGAACAATTCGAGTGGGTCGCTCCCGTCATCGCCTCTCACCCAACGAATGTCTTGCGGGATCGAGCCCGACCTCGGCAGCCATTAGGGTCAGCAAGGCGTCTGGGGCCGCGCTGAGCCCGATGCTCTTACCCTTCAGTTCGGAGATGTGCCGAATACCGTCCCTGGCGAATAACTCGAAGCAGCCGACATGGATCCCGGCCAGGACGACGATCGGGGCGCCGGCTTCGATCAGCTGGATATTTCCGCCGGCGAAGAAATTGAAGAAATCGAGCTCGCCCCGCAAAAACGCGTCCGCCTGCTGGTACCCCGGGATCTTGACATAGCGGATATCGGTGAAGCCCTCCGCCCGCAACAACTCATCGGCCACATATTCGGGGGCGATACAGATGCTGCGGTCATTCACCAACCGCACGGTCGTGGTTTCGAGGGTCGCCTCCGCCGCCGGAGTTTCGGACGCTCGCAGAAGACCTGTCATACCGACGAATGAGAGCGTGGTCAGAAATTGTCGCCGGGATTGTCCAATCTGCATTTTAAGACCTCCCTTGCTCCGGCTCTCGCCGATCTCGCAGCTTTATTTTCGGCGGCACCAACGCGGGGCCGCCAATCCTTTTGGTTAAACGAAAATACCATTAAGCCGCTAACAAGTCGATCCAGCGCAAATCGCTGGAATGCACCCCCGGCGACAGGTCCCCTGCCACCCTCATAACCCGGCGAAAAGGGAGATCCGATGAAAGTAATGTAAATGAGCGCTGGGCGAGGGCAGAAATCAATTACTGCCTTATATCAGCTTCTGTCAACACGGCTCCCCGAACAGTCTGTCCCGTTAGTCCGCGGCGAATAGCGCGCTCGGCATCGTCCTCGTACGGCTGCGGATACCCGAAATAAATTAAGACGCCATCGCCCATATACTTGGCGGCAAACCGCCGAACTTCTCGGCGACTTCAGACATGGTGCGATGATACAAGGCGAGCGGAGCCGTCAAAGTCTTCGGGATCGAACCGCGCCGCCAGCGCTGTGGAGCCCACCATATCCGCAAAACAGGATTGTTAACCGCCGTCGTTCAGCGGGGCATCGGGGCCGTACCGGGCCGGTAATCGGGGCAGACTGCAGAGTATCAATTGCACGCAAGATGCGCTTACGATGTCCGAGCAGGATCCTGAGCTTTTCGAGATCCGCCTCCGTCAGCTCGGGCCGGGTCTCGATATCGACGGCATTCTCTCGAAACCCCGGCTCGTACTGCTGCGGATCCAGGCTGCACAGCCAAGCCGCGATATCCAAGGGGGGCGCTCCTCGTAGCTCTACCCGAGTGAGATCCGGGCTTCACCCTAGATTATCTAAAAACCGCTCCCTGAGGCATCATACTTTGATGGGCCAACGCCTCCGCCAAGTCTTGGTGGCACCAAACAGGAGACGACTGATGTTAGCGGGATTGGCCAAGGGGAATGTCCGGCTGCAACTCACCGAATCCAATCAGACTTAAGGGAGCGAATGACGGCTGTGGGGCATGAAGACCCTGTTCCCGCCGAACCGGCTGAACGCCCGCTATCCGTTCAGTTAAGGGACCGTCCCGAGGACCAGCGGCAACGGGCGAGACGCGCCGAAACCGGCTGTTGCCTGCACTGGCGAAGCCTGGAGAGTTAACCGCAAATACACCGCGGGCGCGACTTCACGCTGATTCAGGCGCGGCGCACGCCATAGAACACGGCGAAACATCCGGGGAGAACATCGATCAAGTCTTTCCGGTAGGCCGTCGCCTGCCAGTATTCGCCCATCGGGATGAACGGCACGTCTTCCCAGAGCTGCTTCTGCAGATCGACGCAGATCCGCTTTTGCTGCTCCAGATCGGCCGTGGCGAGCCAGGCGGCGCGAAGTTCCTCGATGCGCGGACTGCTGGCCCAGCCGTTTACCGGCTCCTTGCCGTCGGCGCGAATGGCCAGATTGCCGTAAGGATGGACGTTCGGCAGTGAACGGTCGATCAGACCGCAGCGCATGTTGTAGCTGCCCTTGTCCGGCGGGCCCTGATTGAGCTGGCGCCGCACGACATTGGCGAAATCCATCTCCTGCAGATCGACATTCATGCCGGCGCGGCGGAGCTGCTCAGCGCCGGTTCTCGTCAGATCGCCGATTTCGCGGGCATCGGTCGGCGCCATCACGATAATTTTTTCACCCTTGTAACCGGCCTCCGCGAGCGCCCGCTTGACGGTGGCATAGTCGCGCGGCCGCCGCATTACCTCGATGCCGACATCGGTGGCAAACGGCGAGCCGGTGCCGAACAGACCGACATCGTCCCGCCAATTGCTTCAATCATTGCCGGCGATCGCCGACATCGCCTCCGCCGGATTGACGGCACCGAGCAACGCTCGCCGTATCGCCGGATTGTCGAATGGCGGATAGCGCTGGTTGAAGTACATCGTGCCGTTGGCGGTCGCGAAATGCGAGACGACGGTGATGTTGGGGTCGCCGCTGACCTGGTCGAGGAGATCGCGTGACGGGTTCTCCCACCAGTCGATCTCGCCGCGACGGAGCGCGGCCGACGCCGAAAACGGGTCCAGGGTCAGCCACTCGACCCGCTCGAAATGTGCCACCTTGGGTCCGGCGGTGAAGCCGACCGGGCCTCGGCCGCGGCTGATAATCGGCAAAGCGCTCGAAAACCGCGCGGGCGCCGCTGACATGCTCGTCCTTCAGAAAACGGTAGGGCCCGCTGCCGATGATTTCGGCGACCGGCTTGAACGGCGATTCCGCCGCCAGACGGGCCGGCATGATTGCCGGCACGTTGCCGCCGGGCCCGGCGAGCGCCTCCGGCAGGTGCGGGAACGGCCGCTTCAGGCGGAAGCGCACGGTGCGGTCGTCTTGTGCCGACAGCTCGTCGGTCGCGTCCATCAGCACGTTTGCGAAGATCACGCGCGCCGCGGAGCGGCGGATGCTGGCGACAACGTCGCGCGCCAGCACCGGCTCGTTGTCATGGAAGCGCAGACCGTCACGCAGCTTGAGGGTCCAGGTCAATCCGTCCTCCTCGACGACATGACCCTCGACCATCTGCGGCTGCGCCTTCCACTCGGTGTCGATGCCGTAGAGCGTGTCGAACACGAGATAGGCGGCATTTCGCGTCGGCCGAAATCCGGTCATCACCGGGTCAAGCACGCTCAGATCGGCGACCCCGACGAAAATCAGGGTTTTCGCGCGATCCGCACCCCGCCCGAGCCTTGGCGCCACGCCGGCCATAAGCGCCGCCGCGGCACCTTTAAGCAGGTCACGTCGTCTCATAGCGGTGTCTCCCCAGACTCGCAAAACTCGAGACCAATCTCCATGAACAGTGTGGCGCAGCGCGGCTAGCAAAACAAAGCAGTGATTTCCATTTACGATATACCCGCCGCATCAACAGCCCACCCCGGTTTGGGTCGGTTCCACGAAAAATGCCGCGCGGCGGAGGCTCCGTGGCAGGCAGGTCCGCTTAGGGGCAAGAAGAGTAGTCCTCACGCCCGAGGTGGAGCGTCGGCAGTCGGTTCAGTAAGCGGACCTTCTTGGAAGCACTCGGCAACGGACGAGATGCGCCGATTCCGGTCGTTCGCGAGACCGCGTCGCGATAGGCGCGCCGCCCCAAACCGGACCTTCCGCACATCGAACAGAACTTCGGACGAAGCACCTCCCGTTCAGCGACCGAGCGCTGGCTCTCGTCGGTCGATTATCGAGGCGAGCAACCCAATGGGAGATTTAGGGCGACGACGACATCTACGCCTGGACGGAGGCTCACCATCGCGCCGCTGTCAACGCCGGAGAGAAAATGCATCGGCGCGGCGGGTAAAGATCACGGAGGAATTGGAGCCGGCCGCGGATGCGCGGGACTCGTTGAGACAGCTCCACGTCAAGCTCAGCTTTCCCGTTTCGATCAATGAGCCTGCCTTCCCGTCCTGCCTTGGCATCACCCAGGCCACGGCGCGGAGCCGGGCTACGCAGCGCCAATCGGTATTGGGCCGATGGGCGGTTTGTGTTGCAGCCGGCGCCAACAGCGACAAGGCAAGCGGAAGCCAAAGCCCACGCAAACAGGCCGTATTTCACCCGCTTTCGCCGCGGCTACTGATAATAGCAACCCCATTGCAGGCGGGCTGGTCCATCCCGACTGCTCTGCAACCGTCACAGACCACCCTGTGGCAGGGTCCGCCTCGACGCCCACAGCGACAGTGAAAACGTCCGGGTTTACTGTTGCGCCCGCGTCGTCTCTCCTGCTAACGTCGGGCAGGATATGGCGGCGCACAGGACGCGTCACGCGCTAATATATTCAGGACGCGTCACGCGCTAATATATTAAGGGCTAGCTACTTTCCAGCGCAAAAATAGCCGGTCTACGTCATTGATCTAAAAGGGCGGCGAAGCTCCAGAAACTGCAAGGACGGACATTTTGTGCGCGGGCTGTGCGGCAGGCGGCCCTGCACAAGGT
>Ga0210403_10005249_pt1 | contig 11032 bp, 10 predicted proteins | sample IncBWC19MmetaG_FD_150863 | JGI IMG/M metagenome (GOLD analysis project Ga0210403, IMG submission 150863) | Forest soil microbial communities from Barre Woods Harvard Forest LTER site, Petersham, Massachusetts, United States - Inc-BW-C-19-M | ecosystem: Environmental > Terrestrial > Soil >... | reverse complement strand
TTTTTTCGATGCCGTCATGCCGTTCATTTTCGTCTGACGACTTGATGCAGCCAATCGCCACTACCGAGCGGATTTCATGGCTACAATAGCGCTCCTGCTCTGCACCGCATTTGTGCTCATCCTGCTCGGGGTAGAAAAGCGGGCGTCGCGAGGTGTTTCGCTGGCCGTGTGGATTCCCACCCTCTGGATGATGATCGCCGCCAGCAGACCCCTGGCCACTTGGTTCACCGGCCCACAGTGGTTTAGTGGAGCCGCAAACGGAGAGTCCGGTAGCGCGCTGGACCGATGGACGCTAATAGGTCTGGCTGTTATGGGCATCGTGGTGATCGCTCGCCGCAGGTTCGACTGGTTAGGCGCCATGCGCCGCCACGGATGGCTCCTGGCTCTGTTGGCCTACATGTTCCTTAGTACGTTCTGGTCTGAGATCACCCTCGTCGCGATGATACGGTGGGCACGCGAATGTGTGGCCATTATCATGGCGCTGGTCATGATGTCGGAGGCTAATCCACGCCAAGCGCTCGCAAGTCTTTTCCGCCGATCCGCCTACGTCCTCATTCCATTTTCGCTTGTGCTGATCAAGTACTACCCGGCACTGGGCCGCCGGTATGGGAATTACTCCGGGGCCGAGATGTGGACAGGTGTGACGGGTCAGAAGAACGAATTGGGTCGGCTTTGCATGATCAGCGCCTTTTTCCTGCTGTGGGCGCTGTATGTGCGTTGGCGGGAGCGCCCAAGGGCGGGCGAAGGCCGTTATCAGGCACGGGCCGATGTTTCCATCGTCCTTCTCGGTCTGTATCTCCTTATTGGCTCCAGTTCTGCCACCTCGTTAGCAACCCTGATGGTGGGCTTAGCCATCTTTCTGGGTTTGCGCTGGTTTCAGAAGCTGAGATTCAGCGTCCCGCAAGCCGGCCTGCTCGCGTTGGTATTATTTTTGGTTGCTTACGGGGTATCGGTGCCTTTCCTGGCAGGTTCGAATCTCGCCGCCTTCACTTCGGTGCTGGGCCGCGACCAGACCCTGACCGGACGGACGGAGATCTGGGCGAATGTAATGCCGGCCAGAAGCCAGCAGCCACTGTTCGGTTATGGGTTCGGGAGTTTCTGGACTGGTGCCCGGCGGCAACTCTACGACATTCCTACTGGACACAATGGATATTTGGATATCTTGCTGGAGACGGGTGAAGTTGGCCTAGGGTTCGTCACGGCCTGGCTTCTGTCTTGCGCGAGACAACTGCACCGCTCAATCGCACGGGACTACGAGTGGGCTAGTTTCGGGATTTGTTTGCTGCTTATGGGCTTGGTCTACAACGCGACCGAGTCAGCCCTCAACAGTCTGACGGACTACATGACCGCTGTGGTAGTCCTAGCTGTGTTTGTCACGGCATGTAAACCGATGATGATGGATCGCGGCGACTCGTGGGCATCGGCGGACGGAAATCCGGCTCTGATGCTGAAACCGAGGCTCGCCTCGGTGCGACCTATTCGGTTGCGCCTTAACAGAGCCGCCGACCTCCTGGTTTTGATACCGCCGATCCAATAGCCGCCGTGTTTTCGACCAGGGTTCTGAACTACCTCATATATAAGGGATAATGATTGATGCAAAGATCCAGACCTAGCGATCGACTCCCGTCCGACCGCAATTCCGACGAGTATCTCATACAAAGCACGGACAAGATTCTGGTTACCGGGGCCAATGGATTCATCGGTTCTCGAGTCGTGCGGAACCTGTTGTCCCAGGGCTTCAAGAACATCAGATGCCTTGTCCGGTCAGAGAACAGTATCAAAAACCTAAGGCAATTCGAGCAGGAGTTTGGCGTCGCTCTTGAGTATGTCTATGGGAACCTGCTGTCGCCAGACGTGTGCCGAGTAGCCGCGGAGGAAGCATATGTCGTTTATCATCTTGCCGTCGGAGGCGACAAGAGCTTTCCCGGCTGCGTGATGAACACTGTCGTGACAACGCGCAACCTCCTCGACGCCATAACGCCGGAGGGAACGATTCGAAGATTCGTGAACGTTAGTTCACTGGCAGTTTATTCGAATGCTCATTTAAAACGTCGTGCACTTCTCAACGAAAGCTGCCCCGTGGAATCCGATCTGATTGGACGTCATGATCCATATGCGTATGCGAAGGCCATGCAGGACGACATCGTGCGTCAGTACGCCCGCGAGAAGGGCCTTCGATACGTTATTGCGAGGCCAGGCGTGGTTTTTGGACCTGGGAAATCGCGAGTTCCGGGACGGGTAGGAATCGATACTTTTGGTATCTTTCTTCATCTCGGCCACGGCAATCAGATGCCGCTGACGTACGTGGATAATTGCGCCGAGGCGATTGTGCTGGCTGGCCTGATCAAGGGCATCGATTCGGAGGAATTCATCATCGTGGACGACAACCTCCCCACAAGTCGTCACTTCTTGCGCAACTATAAGAAGCAGGCAAGGCGGTTCTTGTCAGTACCCGTCCCATATCGCGTGTTCTATGTCTTCTCCCTTCTATGGGAAAAGTACTCCTCCTGGTCGCAGGGTCAACTGCCTCCGGCCTTCAACCGGAAGACGTGTGCCGCATACTTAAAGGGCAATGTCTACTCCAACGAAAAGGCAAAGACCCGACTACACTGGCATCCGAGCGTGGGCATGACCGATGCGTTGACTCGTTTTTTTGCGTCTGTTCGCGCGGAGAAGGAGAGAGCGTGATTAACACTGCCATCATTGGGTGCGGCAAAGTATCGGATAAGCACGCGCTGCAGATTGAGCGCATTCCGAACGCTAAGCTTGTGGCGGTGTGCGATGTCGAGCCGCTGATGACACAACAGTTGGCCGAGCGGTTCGGTGTCGAACGGCAGTTCACCGATGCGCGGCAGATGATCGATGAAATACATCCAGACGTGGTTCATATCACGACACCTCCGCAGACCCACTTTGAGCTGGGAAGGATGTGTTTACTCGCGGATTGTCATGTGTACATCGAAAAGCCATTCACTGTTAATTCAGCAGAAGCCGAGGAACTTATTGCACTCGCGATCCGGAAGAATCTGAAGTTGACAGTAGGGCACAACGCACAGTTCACGCCCGTGATGGAGCGAATGCGCCAGCTTGTCAATCACGGCTATCTAGGAGGACGGCCCGTCCACATGGAGAGCATTTTCTGCTACGAGACGGATGGTGACGCGAGCTACGCGAAGGCGTTCCTTGGTGATAGCGGCCACTGGTTGCGGCGGCTCCCTGGATCACTCCTACAGAACATCATTAGTCACGGAATCGGCAAAATCGCGGAGTTTCTGAGTGGAGAGAGGCCGCTTGTGATCGCCCACGGGTTCACAAGCCACGCGTTGAGGCGACTGGGCCAGGAAGACATTATCGATGAGGTTCGGGTCATAGTCCGCGATGAGGACGACACGACCGCGTACTTCACGTTCTCCTCCCAGATCCAACCCTCGTTGCATCAATTCCGAGTTTGTGGGTCACGAAGATCTCTAATTGTCGACGACGACAATCAGGTGCTTATAAAACTGAATGCGAATCGCTATAAGAGTTACGTACCCTACTTTGTTGGGCCGGCACAGATTGGGTGCCAATACTTAGGAAATCTCGTGCGAAACACGCGGGAGTTCTTGAAGGGCGAGTTTCACCTGCCTCCGGACAGCGGCCTCAGGCGGCTCATGGAGAAGTTCTATTCAGCGGTATCCTGCGAAGATCCATTGCCGATTCCGTACCGGGAAATCTTACTTACTTCCAGGATCATGGATGATATCTTCACGCAGGTGTTGAGGGATCGTGACAGGCGCTCTTTGGCCGCGCTTGCTGACACAAAAGGCGTTGCCGCCCACCGCGAGGGAGACTCGTTACCTCGCGCTCGCTAACAGCATGACCACACCGCGTCCGCCGAAAACCACGCTCCCGTCATTCAATGCCGTCAGGACTGATGCAACTGAAGACTCTCGTGAGACAGGAATGAGCGCGAACAGTAATGATCATATCAGCGTCTGCGTATGCACCTTTCATAGGGATGCCATGCTGGCGCGTCTGTTGAGGATGCTGGCAGCGCAGGACGCGTCGAATCTCTTTCAAATCTCAGTTGTCGTGGTTGACAATGATTCAGCGGGTCCGTCCAGAGATCTTGTACTGGGACTCGGTAAAGAACTCGGGCTTCAAGTAAAGTATGAGGTGGAACCCGTTCGCACAATAGCGGTAGCAAGGAATCACGCGCTTCGACTCGCGGAAGGAAACTTTATTGCAATGATCGATGATGACGAGTTTCCGCCGTCCAACTGGTTACTTACGATGTATCGTGCAATTCAGACTTTCGATGTAGATGGTGTACTCGGGCCAGTTCGTCCATTCTTCGAGCAACAGCCTCCAGCTTGGCTTATGAGAAGAGAGTTCTCCGGCGCACCGGCATACCCGACGGGCACTCTTTTGCGTTGGCAACAGACTTACGCTGGAAACGCACTACTGAAAGCGGAGGTTTGTTCCAAACGCAATGTGCGCTTCGACGAGAGCTATAACATAGGTGGAGAGGATCAGGTATTCTTTCGAAGTGCAATGCAGGCAGGGTGCCGGTTTGTGGCGGTCGAAGAGGGCACAATCTATGAAATAGTACCGCCTGAGCGATGGACGAAGAAGTATTACCTCAGGCGTGCGATCGCAAATGGGTTCAATGCCCACAAGGCTGAACTTACCCAAGCTTGGAGTCTGTCTCGTATTACGACGCCCCTGAAGTCCGTTGTGGCTGTTTGCGTGTACGCGGTCGTATTGCCCTTCACACCTTTGCTCGGCGATCACGTCTTGGTGAGTATCCTCGAAAAAGTTGGACACCATCTGAGTCGCTTGTTCGCGACCGTTCACGTCCAACTACTGAAGGAGCGGGGTTTCTGAAGTCCAACATCAGCTATGTTGCTTGTGTGGCCGCCAATGCTGCTGGCCCATCTGCGGGCTTTTCAACTCCTAATTGCATGAACATCTCGCGTACCTGATTATCCGTATGATAATCTTATGAACCAGTTAGTATGTATCGGCTTCGCCGAGGCTCTCTCGGGACCTGAGGTGGTGTGGAGTCTCGTTGACGCAGGTTATCGAGTGACCGCTTTTGGGAGACGAGGGCGGTGCTCGTCGTTGCGGCACAGCAGGCATGTACGTGTAGTTGAAATCACGCCTCCCGAACACGATTGTGCCGCGGCGCTGTCGGAACTTGGTGCACTTCTAGCCTCGTTGACGGTGCCTGGCGAGCAACAAGTGCTGATGCCACTTGATGACGCAGCTGTATGGCTCTCCGGGCAGATAGATCTACCGTCGGGTTGGGTGTGCGCTGGTGCAGGGCGAGATCTCGCGCACGTGGCACTCGATAAGTGCTTTCAAGTTCGCACGGCTGCAGCGGCTGGCCTCGCGGTTCCTAAGACAATTGTGGCGACTACGACTGAGGAGGTGCTTGGTAATTCGGATCGCTTGCCGCTGATCCTCAGGCCCGGACGCGCTGTCTGGCAGGAGGGCGGAGGACTAACCGGCGGCCGTAACCGCGCGTGTGCCTCCCCGGCAGAATTGGAGCGCGCATTGCGCGACTGGAACGCGGCCTATCCTGTCTTGCTGCAGCCGTTTATCCGGGGCACAGGCGAAGGGGTGTTCGGGTTGGCGAGCAACGATGGAATTAAGGCCTGGAGTGCGCACCGAAGAATTCGAATGGTCAACCCTAAGGGATCCGGTTCCAGTGCGTGCGCTTCCACCGACGTACCATCGGACCTACAGAAGCCGATTGAGAACTTCATCAGCCAAACGAGGTGGCACGGAATATTCATGTTCGAGTTCCTTCGGGACGAGGCCGGCACTCCATGGTTTGTGGAATTCAACGGGCGCGCGTGGGGAAGCATGGCTCTGTCGCGCCGCAGGGGTCTTGAGTATCCCGCGTGGAATGTCAAACTCGCAACCGGTCAGGGATGGACGGGCGTGACACCGCCACACAGACCCAAACATGTCGTGTGCAGGCATTTCGGACGCGAATGTGCGCACCTCCTCTTCGTGCTCCGTGGACCCCGCTCGAGCGCCTATCGGGAGTGGCCCTCGTTTTGGAGGACGCTGTTCGATGTCCTATTTATCCGGAAGGAGGATTCGTTCTACAACTGGCGGCAGGACGACAAAGCGGTTTTTTTCAGGGACTGGTGGTATACGATGCGTCAAACTATAGCTCGAGGACTTGGGCGATGATGGTGGCAGCCGCTTGTCACATCCATTCGGAGTGGTCGTATGACGCGAAGTGGCCATTGCGCGACCTTGCAGCCGAGTTCGCGAGACGCGGATATCGAGTGTTGCTCGTAGCAGAACATGATCGGAATTTTTCTGAACTGCGTTTTCAGCAGCACCGGACTGCGTGTGCCGACGCCTCGTCTGGAGATTTGCTGGTAGTCCCCGGAATCGAGTACAGCGACCCGGGCAATGTGATTCATGTCCTTACTTGGGGCATCGCTTCATTCTTAGGCGAAGGGTTGCCGACCGGTCAACTACTGGCGGAGGTGAGGGCCAACAACGGAGTGGCAGTCCTGGCTCACCCTGCGAGACGGAAGGCTTGGTTGAGCTACGATTGTTCATGGAGCACCTATCTCGTCGGTATCGAAATCTGGAACCGAAAATACGACGGATGGGCGCCAAGTTCCGTGGCCGCCACTCTCCTTCGCGGGACGGATCTTGTTCCTTTCGCATCGTTGGATTTTCATCAGCGAAACCAACTATTCCCTCTTTCCATGCAGTTGGACATCAGTGGGCCTATAACTGAAGACACCGTTGTGAATTGCATTCGGGCGCGCCGCTGTCGCGCGACGGCCTTTTCCCAGCCCGCGGAGAAGTTTCTGACCGGCTGGCAGCGTTTCAGCCTTCCACCCATAGAGAAGATGCGTCGCACTGCAGCGTCGGTCTATCGCTCGATGAAACGCTTCGGCCAAGATCGTCAACAATGCTAATCATTAACGCGGACGATTGGGGGCGGGACGCCCAGACGACTGACCGAATTCACGACTGCGTGAAGCAGGGCACCATCTCCTCGGTGAGCGCGATGGTCTTCATGGAGGACTCGCAGCGTGCAGCGGTTATCGCGCGCGAGACAGACATATATGCTGGATTGCATCTGAACTTCACGACTGAGTTCAGTTCCTCCCGCTCTTCCTCAACATTGTTGCAACACCAGCGCCGAGTTAGTCGGTTCCTTTTGGGGCGCCCTCGCGCACAAGTGCTGTTTCACCCTGGCTTGGCGGGTTCGTTCGAATATTTAGTGCGGACGCAGTGCGATGAATTCGCGACGCTTTATGGAAAGTATCCCGAAAGGCTTGATGGTCATCACCACATGCATCTCTGCACCAATGTCCTGCTCCAGGGGCTACTTGCACGCGGAACAGTCGTTCGAAGGAACTTCTCGTTCCGGTCTGGAGAGAAGTCTGTCTGGAATCGGATGTATCGTCGTATGATCGACGCTAGCTTGGTGCGACGCCATCGTGTGACGGACTATCTCTTCTCACTTGCACCATTCGAGCCTCGCGAACGGCTGGAGTACATTTTTTCACTGGCAACGCACTCCGTCGTCGAGGTCGAGACGCATCCAGCCGCGTTGGAAGAATACACGTTTTTAACCAGTGGAGAGATTTTCCGTCGCCTTTCCGGTATCACTATCGCGCATGTACCCACAATGTTCTCGTCGCACTCGGGGTGAAGGCCGTGTACGTTGAACCTGTCCTGCCTCGGCGGTATACCAGTTATGTCTCCACGGCAGGAGTAGGGGTGATCGAATTATGCCGAAAGCGGAAACATTCGATTCTTCGGTTGTCGGAACGCAGACGACGAGTTCTGTTCCCGGCAGCACTTCACTTCCTCGCGGGATTCATCGGACTGTGGTGGTGTTCCTCGTATCGCTCGTCCTTGCTTCCGTTGCCGATCACTTGCTAGCGTCTTGGCTAGGGTTCTCACCGCCACCGCGCGGGTATATCGGAGCATATCGGCGCGTGGGTCCTCAGGCTGGCCCTCAAGTGTTCTGCGCTGGTTCGTCCTTGACGGTATCTGCTCTGTACTGGTCAGAGGTCTCGCAAGCTCTTGGACAGGGCATCCAAACCTGGAGCGTGGCCGGGTCTTCCCCGGATATATGGGAGGAATGGCAGCAGCAAAGTCCGCGTTCCACTACGACGATCATTGGCATTTCGGTATACGACCTCAACGAACTGCACGTGGCTCCCGATCGGGCAAATATTGTACCTCTGTCACAAACCATCAAAGATCTTTGGTCGACTCATCCTGACTCCGGTCTGTCGCATCGGCTTCTCACGCAGTATGCGCTCAGGTATGTGGAACTCTTTTTCCCTACGGCTGGGAATTCGGACAGGGTACTAGTCGCAGTGCGAACTAAAGTCGCTGATCTTCTAGGGCGCCAGGTTAGCCTGGCTCAGCATGAGGGCGTTGTGGCCGAGCCAAGCCCTCCAGCTCTGGCAGCCGGAGAGTCCACCTCAAACATAAGTGAATGGTCTTCTGGCAGGCTACTCCGTCGCATCGCAGTGCTCCGGGACGAGAATCGCGGTCGGCACGAGTTCTCTAACGGTCCCAAGCATATGGCTTTCCGAAGGATGCTCTTGCTAGCCCGACAACGCGGAAAGGTAATCGTCGTTGTTTTGCCTGTCGCCAGGGAATATAGCGAGGCGTTTCTTGACGACAGTTCCCTAGCTGCCTTCGAGAGGGAAATACGCGAGGCTACGGCAATCGCGCCGGAAGCAACGATTGTCAGGCTAGATCGGGTGCCGGGAATATCCAATCCCAGCTACTTCCTAGACTTGGCGCACATGAACTCGCTGGGGAGACGTGTGGCCACCGAGTCGTTCCTAATGGAAGTTACCCACGGCGGATCACAACGAATGTTGGACGCCGCCTCCAGCGCATCGATAAGCTCTGGCAAATAATAAAAAATTATGAGCCATATCAGTGGTGATGTCGGCACCATCTTGCAGAGGTGGTGCGATAACGCGAGCAAGTGGCCCGACTCAGTCGCCATCGTTCACTGCCGGATGGGTGAAACTCCGAGGTCTTGGACTTGGGGCGAGTTGATCCGCACCGCGAAACTGTACTCCGCTGCCTTGACCAAAAATGGCATTGAAAAGGGCCAGGTGTGCGCGATCATTGCTAGGCATAACGCCCTGCTCTACCCGGTATATGTGGCATGCGTGTTCGCAGGTGCAATACCGGCTGTGCTCGCATACCCGAATCCCCGCTTACATCCGGATAAGTTCCGTGACGGGCTCGAGGGAATGGGCCGGCGTTCCGGGCTTGACTGGATTCTAACGGAACGTGCGCTCGAGGGAGCCCTGCAGCCGCTCCTCGGCAGTGGCCGCAGCACAATCCGTGGACTGCAATTTCCGTTCGAAGGCAGTGAATATGTGGAGGGGGTAGGATCTAACGGCCAACGGGAAGCCGTGCACACTGCGTGCGAGTCGGATCCCCTGCTGTTGCAGCACTCTTCTGGAACTACTGGCCTGCAGAAGCCGGTGGTCCTCTCCCATCGGGCAGTCCTGGAGCACGTGATCGAGTACGGTAAGTTCCTGGGAATATCGCCACAAGACAAGGTAGTTAGTTGGCTTCCGTTGTATCACGACATGGGATTGATTGCCGCCCTTCATCTGCCGCTGGCACTGGGGATTCCGACCATCCAGATAGATCCTTTCGAGTGGGTCCTCGATCCGTCCCTGCTGCTGCAAGCCATCTCGGCGAACCGTGCGACGATCGCCTGGCTGCCGAACTTTGCATTCAGCATGATGGCAGATAAGATCAGAGAGGAAGATCTGGAGAACATCGCTCTCGACAGCTGGCGGATGGTGATCAACTGCTCCGAGCCCGTGAGATATGACGATCAGGAGAAGTTCTTCCGACGCTTCGCGCCTCGCGGGCTCAGAAGAGACGCCCTCTCGTCGTGCTACGCAATGGCGGAGACGACATTCGCAGTCACGCAGACGCCGCCCTGGCTTGAACCGACGACTCTGGCTGTCGATGTACGATCACTATCAAAGGGACAAGTGCGCCCGGCGGCAAATGGGGATGCCGTGAGGGTGTGCGTGTCGTCAGGACAACCGATTCCGGGATGTCACATCCGGATTGTCGACGACGAATGCAACGGCTTGGGCGACCAGCACGTAGGTGAGGTGTTGATCAAATCTGCCACAATGTTTGACGGGTACCGCAACTACCCCGAGAAGACTGCGGCGGCAATGCGAGATGGATGGTATCTGAGCGGAGATTATGGCTTCAAGCATGGAAACGAATACTTCATCATAGGAAGGAAAAAGGATGTTGTGATCATCGCTGGTAACAATATCTATCCGGAGGATCTCGAGGCCGCTATCCACGGTCTTGCCGGCGTGATCCCAGGGCGAGTTGTCGCCTTTGGGGAAGAGGATCCCCAGTTTGGCAGCGAGCGCTTATCCGTAGTCGCCGAGACGGCTCTCACAGAGGAAGCAGACCGCCGCAAGCTTCGTATGGAAATCATTAAAGCGGGTATGGACATCGACCTCACAATCACCAATGTGTACTTGGTGCCCCCTCGCTTCCTGGTGAAAAGTTCCGCCGGAAAACCGAGCCGCAGTGCAAACAAAGAACGAGTACTCCGGCTAAGGGACCAATCCAGCATGACGACGCAGTCAGGGGAGATGGGATGATCTCACATGAATTGAAAACTGCGATCCTGGGCGCGCTCAAGCTTGATGATTGGGAGCTTGCTGAGTCTACCGTGGCGGCCGAAGTTCCGGGTTGGGACTCACTTAGCCACGTGAACGTGGTGTTGGCCGTGGAGAAGCAATTCGGGGTCCGCTTTAGCAATGTTGAGGTTCTGCGACTGACGAATGTCGGCGAACTCCAACGCCTTGTTAACTCCAAACTGACCAAGCAGAAGTAAGTATCTATCAGCTCGAATTGAAGTGGTTATCTATGGGACTAACTTTTACCTCGTTTGAATTCATTTTCTTCCTTGGTGTTTGTCTCGGCCTCCTCCACGCAAGTGGAAGGCTTTCGGTCCGGACATGGCTGCTGATTA
>Ga0210403_10005246_pt1 | contig 11036 bp, 14 predicted proteins | sample IncBWC19MmetaG_FD_150863 | JGI IMG/M metagenome (GOLD analysis project Ga0210403, IMG submission 150863) | Forest soil microbial communities from Barre Woods Harvard Forest LTER site, Petersham, Massachusetts, United States - Inc-BW-C-19-M | ecosystem: Environmental > Terrestrial > Soil >... | reverse complement strand
CACAAGTCCAAATACTCCTGGCGTCGTGAGTATCTGGAGCCGGCGCTCAATGCCGCCTTTTAGGAAGACATAACAAGGAAACAGGGGCAGCGAGAGAACTTTGGCGCGGTCCTTCCAATTGTGAGTGGTTGCGTAAAGCGGGAGAAACGTTGTAAATCCCTTGTTCGTTAGAACTTGATCCACTATTTTCTCATGTTGATGGCGAGTGTAGAGCGCGTACCAGGATCCATCAGGAAGACAATTTTCAGCCGTCGCCGTCAAAAGCATAGAGCTCCGCCCTGTGACTTACAGCAGAGAATCCTGCAAGCCTTTAATTACATTTCATTTACGGTCGGAATCAGCCGTGAAATCCTTCCCTGGCTTCAAGCCTTCCGCAATGTACGTTGCAAATTCGCCCTGCCAAATTCCCTAAGAAATCGCTCCATTAGTTCGTTCCCGTCGATTTCTTTTAATACTGAACCGCAAAGCCAGCCGTCAGCATTCCCCTCTCCGCGGGGCAGTGCTCCACTCGAAGGACTTCACCCTCCACTTCGACGGGAAGCCTTCCGATCTCTTCGGGGATTCCTTCGAGATCAATTTTGAGTACAACACTCGTTCCCGCTGGTGGGCAGGACGGAGCAAAAACAAACGCGCCGTGTTCACTGACATCACGGCTGCGGCCTTCTCCCTGTCGCGCCTCCCCGTTCCCATTCGTCCACCAGAATGTGACTGCTGTTTGCAGCAGGAACCGGAGCGTCTTTCTCGCTGGCCGCTCAAGACTCAACACGCACCCCCAACAATCTCTCTAGTCGCACACTAGCAGGTCGCCCGATACCAACAAGTGAAGGAAAGTCCTCACGATATTGCCGTAAACGTCTTGAGACGCTGTCCACGCATCTTAGGTACAAATGTATTTGTCTTCTTTTGCACACCCGGACGCTTCGTATGGCTACGGAGCTCCCTCCTGGCACTAGCGTTCGTTTTGACAGAAGCTTCGTTCAACCAGATGGCCGCGCTGGGGACTGCGTCGCTCACGTCGATAACTCTTCTGTCAGAGAGAGCCTTAGCCTCACGAGAACTATAATCTCTCCGATAATGCTGGTCATTTCCCCGGCCCTGAGCCTTTGCCGAAATTATGTCTTGGTAGTCTTTGAGATTTGATGCGACGAATAAACGAGGCTTGTTCTGGAGGATAGACCGATCACGCTCGCCTTGAGGAAGCAACTTGATTCACACTTTCACCCGACTCATCCGAGGCAGCACCTGAACTCTGCTGTCCCTGACTCTCCCGACGGTCGATGGCGTAGAGCGCCAACTCAAGTCGATTAGAAGTCCCAACTTTGTTAAATATCCTAAACAGGTAGTTCCTTACGGTGTGCTCGCTGAGCTTCAGTTCCTGGGAAATGTCTCGATTGGTCATTCCTTCTGCTACCAGGTGGACGACCCCTTCTTCCCTCTTCGTAAGCATTCCCGCTCCTCTCGCAGGAATGGTCCTTGCTACGGGAACCGAGCCCAGCGCTTCGATCACGAAGTGCAATTCCTTGCTGCTCGCCCACACTTGCCCTTTGTGTACTGCGTGGATGCACTTGCACAGCAGCTCCGACGATTGATCTCGGGAAAATATCCCTGTGGCTCCTGCTCGGAATGCTTCGACCACCATTGCCGGTTTGTTGGAATCGAGTATCATGATCACGCTGGGCGACGATCGTGAAGTTCGTATCTCGCGCGTCACGTGAAAACCCGCCAGATCTTCGTTCTCCAGCCGGGCACCAATCAATGCCACGTCAGCTTCGCTCTCTTTGAGGCCTTCGCGTATTCCCGCGGCCTCCGTCGCGTAGCCAACAACGCGGGTCTTGTAGCGGCCCCGCCGCACGGCCGCCGCTATCAATTGGCAACTCAACTGACTGCCGTCGGCGATGAATACTCTTACGGTACCTACGTGCCCTGCGGATTTCGGCAACTTATTTTCTCCTGCCGCGCTACTCCCACGGTCTCAAGATCCCCATCCCGCCCAGCTCGACAACTAATTCCGCCGTCTGTTGACCTTCGGCCACGGCTGCCAGCGACATCGCCTTCACTCAATGTTCAGTGCCCTATTCTTCGTTCTTTCCATTCTCCCCGCTGTCTCGTTTTATACAATCTTGCGCGATGTCCATTTCTATACACTTTTGTAAGACCGCTTCCTGCGATGCTCGGCGGAAGAGAACATCTTGGCTGTTCCGAAGTCGGCGAGCGCGCGGAATCTAGGGATCGAGCATACGCGAGGCGAGAGGATCGCATTTCTCGACACGGATGATTACTGGGAACCAGCAAAGCTTGAGCTCCAACTCGCGTCTTCAGAAGGCATGGGACTGGTTGGGAGTAAATGGTTTACGCACAGCGACGTGCGGTCGACAAAGTCGCCGAAGTTTTGTTCACTAGTGTTCACAAGATTTCAGCGACTACAGAAAAATCAGAAGGTCAACTAATTGATTTTGAAGGATTTGCAAGTGGAGCCGAGAGTCGGGATTGAACCGACGACCTGTCGATTACGAATCGACTGCTCTACCACTGAGCTACCTCGGCCCGTTTAGTAACGATAGCATCCGCGCAAAATTTCTGTCAATTGAACGCTCAAAACGGCGTTCTATTCGCAGGTGCCGCGCTCGCCAATCCGCGGGTTATGAACGGTTATCGCGAGAAGGGATACATCGCCCAGCCGATGCCCACGCCAATCAGCAAAAAGAGAATCAGTGACCACAGGATGTACTTGATTCGCTCGCTGGTTCGCCGCCGGCTCAAAAAGCCGAACACGATCGAAATCAGCAGCGCGAATAACACCATCGCCTGAAAATGGCTGAGGTGAAAATCCGCTGCGCTCGTCACGCCTTGCGACCCCGAGCTGCCTCATACGCGTGCAACGCCGCCAGCAGATTCAGTACCCCTGCCGCCGCCAGAAATCTCGTCCCATAATCGCCTTCGGCATGCGCGACATCCGAGCCTCCGGTTTGCAATGCTCGCGCCGCGAAATAAAACGATCCCGTTCCCAGATCCGCGACGTATCCCAACATGGCAAACGCGTCGCCGCCCTCGGAATCGAACAAGTTGCCGCGCATCCCCACGCCGAGAAACACCAACGCTCCCACCGTCAGAAAACAGCCTAGCGCACGCCCCCACATCTTTTGCAACGCGTGGCCCAGCCCAGGAACGATCCACCCCGCCGCGCCAATGGCAAACGCCACTGCTTCAGTCACCTGCAGGGGACCGCTCGGCGCCGGTTGGCCCGGCGTCGGTTGGCTCTGTGCCGGTTCGCTGGAGGAATCCGAGGCACTCACCGCGTTTTCTGTCGTCATTTCGTCAGGCATTTTTTCTCTGTGCTCGTTTGACGAGACTGGTTTTCTCTACGCCAATAACGCCAAAATCTCTTTCTGCACTGCTCCCGTTACGCGCGCTTCTTTTTCCCCGACATAAACATTTACTTCGCTTCGAATACCGAATTCCGGAAGGTAAATCCCAGGTTCAATCGAGTTACACGTCTTAGGAATCAGATGGCGCACGTCATGCGTCTCCAAACCGTCCATATTGACGCCGTTTCCATGCACCGACTGCCCAATATTGTGGCCCGTGCGATGAAAGAAATATTTGCCAAAGCCTGCCTTTTCAATCACCTTGCGCGACGCATTGTCCACCTGCCACCCTTGCAGCGGCTTCCCCGCAGCCACGCTCGTTCGAATCAGGTCGACCGCTTTGTCCCGCGCCTCGCGTACGATCCCAAAAACTTTCGCCATTTTTTCCGGCACTTTCGCGCCCAAATATCCCACCCACGTAATATCGTAGTAGACGCTTCCCGCCGCTTTCGTTTTTCCCCAGACGTCCAGCAGCAGCAAGTCCCCTTCGCGAATCGGCGACGCGCTCTCCGGCGTCGGCCCGTAATGCGGGTCGCTCGCGTGCGGCCCTACAGCGATGTCCGGTCCCTGGTCCACAACAATGCCAGCCGCATCAAATTCCTTCAAAATCCACAGCTTCAGATCGTATTCCGTGAAGGTCTTTTTCTCGCGTACGTTTTTCGCTGCCAACTGAAAAGCTTCGCGCACCACGCGATCGATCACTGCGCCCGCCGCCAGGTGTGATTCCAACTGGGCCTCGCTCCAGCAGGCTTCATATTTCTGCACCAGGTCCGCGGAGCTTACGATTTTTGCGCCCATGCTGCGCACCAGCTCCACCGTCCCCGCGTCCACCATCGCCACGTACGGAATCTCGTTTTTCGGCGAGTACTGCATCGCGATCTTTTTTCCACGCCCCAAAAGTTTCTTGAGATTTTTTCTCAGCTCCTCCTGCCCTGCGTAAAACAACGTGTCACCCGGCAGCGCCGCTAGCGACTCCGTCTCGATCTTGTGCACCAATTTCCGCGGCGTGCCCTTCGCTGGCACGAAGTAATACCACCGCCGCGTGCGCATTCCCGGTGGCAACTGCAGTATCCCCTGCGCGATCGGGTCGCGTCCGCGAAAATCATAGAACAGCCATCCATCGAGCTTCGCGGCTCGCAAATCGTTTTGTATTCCGTTGATGTCAGCGCTCATGTTCAGAAATTGTCCTCGCTGCTCGCCCCGCAAATTCCTTACGCTTCTTGCACCAACAGCCCCAGCACCTGTTGCTTCGTCACTCCCTGAATCTCGATGCGTTTTGTGCGACTGCGCTCGCCGCCAAGAATTCTAACAGCCGACTTGGGCCTTTTCAAAAGATGCGCCAAAAATTCCACCAGTGCCTCGTTCGCCCGGTTTTCGAGCGCCGGAGCTTGCAACCGTATTTTCAACGCCCCTTCCATGACGCCGACGATTTCGTCTTTGCTGGCCCTCGGCTGTACGCGCACCGCAAAAGACACCGTCCCGGCGGCGACGTTCTCCGAAATTTCTGGAATCACCACGCGCTCACCAGGCCCGTTCATACTGCGCGGGCGCCTTGATCTTCACGTCCAGCGCTTTCGCCGCCCGCCGCGGCCAATACGGATCGCGCAGCAACTCCCGCGCCAGAAAAACCAGGTCCGCCTGCTCCGTCGAAAGAATCGTCTCCGCTTGCACCGGCTCCATGATCATCCCCACGGCGCCCGTCGCCATCCCCGCCTCTTTGCGAATCGCTTCAGCAAATCGAGTCTGATATCCCGGACCGAACGGAATCTTCACTCCTGGCACCGCGCCACCGCTCGACACGTCAATCAGATCCACGCCAAGCGCCTTCAACTGCCGCGCCAGCTCGATCGTCTGCGCCAAATCCCAGCCGCCTTCTTTCCAGTCCGTAGCCGACACGCGCACAAACAGCGGCAATCTCGACGGCCAAATTTCGCGAACCGCGCGAACGACTCTCAGCGTCATCCGAATCCGATTTTCAAAGCTCCCGCCGTATTCGTCCGTCCGCGTATTGGAAAGCGGCGACAAAAATTGGTGCAGCAAATATCCGTGCGCCGCATGAATCTCGATCACTTCAAAGCCTGCAGTGCGCGCTCGTTCCGCAGACTTCTTAAACGCCCCAACACTTTCGCTGATCTCAGCGATGTTCAGCTCGCGCGGCGCCGTATAACCCGCGTCAAACGGCACCGCGCTTGGCCCAACCGGAACCCAGCCGCCATCCTGCGGCAATATTGGCTTTCCTCCTGTCCACGGAGGCGCTGTGCTCGCCTTCCTCCCCGCATGTGCAAGTTGCATTCCCGGAACCGCGCCATGCTCCCGAATAAACTCCACAATCGGTCGCCACGTTCCCACGTGCGCGTCGTCGTAAATCCCAGCGTCCGCCGACGAAATTCTTCCCCGCTCTTCCACCGCGCTCGCCTCAGTGAAGACCAGCCCCGCTCCTCCTATCGCTCTGCTTCCCAAATGCACGAGATGCCATGCCTGCGGATGCCCGTCCTTCGCGGAGTATTCGCACATTGGCGAAACCACAATCCGATTCTTCAACTCGATCTCGCGCAATCGCAACGGACTAAAAAGCATCATTCCTGTCTCCCCGGAAAATCATTGACTCACTTTTGCCGCTTCACGCATTCCGAACAAAGCCGTTCCCACACGCACTTCCGTCGCGCCTTCTTCGATCGCCACTTCAAAATCATGCGACATTCCCATCGACAGCACAGGCAGCGAGCGCCCCATCTGTTTCGCAACGGCATCGCGTAGTTCCCTCAAGTTCTTGAAATACGGTCTGGCCTGCTCCGGATTCCCCGCGAACGGCGGTATGCACATCAGCCCAGCTAACTCCAACGTAGACAGCCCAGATATTTTCTCGGCCAGCGTGGGGACTTCCCCTATGTCCGCCCCGCTCTTCGCTTCTTCCCTGGCGATGTGTACTTCGATCAGCACGCGCAACTTCCCAACGCTGCCTATTTCGCTCCGCGCCCGATCCAACCGCTGCGCCAGCGCAAAATCATCGACCGAGTCGATTGCGTGAAATAGCTTCGCTGCCCTCGCCGCCTTATTGCTTTGCAAGTGTCCGATGAGATGCCACGTCGCGCTCAAATTCTGAACCCCACCCTGCTTCCATTCCCACTCCTGCACGCGATTCTCCCCAAAATGACGCACTCCCACTTCATAAGCCTCGCGAATGGCCTCCGCCGGATGCGTCTTCGAAACGCCAATCAGCGTAATCTCCTCCACGCTTCGGCCTGTTCGCTGTGCCGCGGCAAAAATCCGTTCCTGCACTCGCTGCAGATTTTCTCTGATCGATGTCGTCGCCATTTCCTGCTTTGTCCAAATTTAAATCGTAGCATGCGCGGCGTTGCAGCGTGGAGACTCTGCGGTTAGACTGGCTTTCGTACATGAACCCGTCAGGAAAGCTCATCGCCATTGAAGGCATCGACGGCAGCGGCAAACGCACTCAAGTCGACCTGCTCGCAAAAGCTCTTATCGCCGGCGGCCATGCCGTTTATTCCACCGGCTTCCCTCAATACGATTCCTGGTTCGGAAGAATGGTCGGCCAATTTCTAAACGGCGATTTTGGCGCCCTCGAAACCGTTGACCCGCACTTCAGTGCCCTGCTCTACGCCGGAGATCGCTTCGAAGCTAAGCCTCGCCTTGAAGCCGCACTCACCCAAGGCAAAATTGTCCTAGTCGACCGCTACATCGGCTCAAATCTCGCGCATCAAACGGCGCGCACCAAAGAAGCGGACCGCCCGGCCTTTATCTCCTGGATCGAACACTTGGAATACAGTATTTACAACCTGCCGCGGGAAACTATGGTGCTCTATCTGCGAGTCCCTCCTCGTCAAGCCCAGGAACTCGTTGGGCGGAAGTCGGCCCGCAGTTACACCACGGCCAAGAAAGACCTTCTAGAGGCCAGCCTTCGCCATCTCGAAGATGCCGCCGCGATGTATGACCAACTAGCCCAACGCCCACACTGGGCAACCATCGCGTGTTTCGATGAGACCCGCGGCGCCATGCGCTCCCAAAAGCACATCGCCGCGGAAATTCTCGCCGCCGTATTGCAAGTTCTGTCGCCATCTCTCGCAAAGGAGGCCCGCTGACGCATGGGCTTCTCCGACTTCCTCGGCAATGAACGCATCGTCACCGCCCTCCGTGGCGCGCTCCGCAGCGACCGCGTTCCCCACGCTCTGCTCTTTACCGGCCCGCGCGGCGTGGGCAAATACACACTGGCGCGCATGTTTGCGCAAGCCGCCAACTGCGAGCGCCTCAAAGACGACTTCTGCGGCGAATGCGAAACCTGCAAACGCATCGCATTGCTCGCCAATCCCGCGCCGCTCATCGAACAGGGCCTCGTCGAACGCGGCGAAAGCGCTGACGCCACGGCCGTCGAGCGCATCCCGCTTATCCTCCAAACGCATCCCGACGTTTGGGCACTCCTACCCGACCCTGTCCGCCTCAAGACTCCCGTCGCCCGCCCCATGCTCCGCATCGGCCAGATTCGCGCCGTGCAGCGTGCCGCCTACTTCCAACCCATGGGCCGTCGCCGCGTTTTTATTATGGATGGCGCAGAGACCATGCGTTCAGACGTTCAAAATGTCTTTCTGAAAATTTTGGAGGAACCACCCGGCTCCGCAACACTCGTCCTTATCGCTCCTTCACCGTATTCTCTGCTTCCGACCATCGTCTCCCGCTGCATGCAATTTCATTTCGCCCCGCTCTCGCAGCCTGACGTCGAAAGTATCCTCAAAGAGAAAACTGATCGCCCACCGCAAGAACGCCTTCAAGCCGCGCAACTCTCCGAAGGTAGCCCCGGCCTGGCCCTCGAAATGGACGTCGAAGAAACTGCCGAACGCCGCCGCAACGCTCTCCAGATCCTCGAACGCGCCGCTCGCGGCCAGGGCTTCGCTCAACTCTTTGCCGCCACATCCATTTTCGCTAAGGACCGCGAATCCTCTTTCGAAGATCAGCTCACCGTTTTCTACGGCCTGCTCATGGATCTCCTCGAACTCACTGCCGGTGTAGAGCACCCGGTTTTGCGCAACGCTCATCTCGCCAAAGAACTCGCGGCACTCGCCAAATCAATCGACTCCCGTTGGGTGATGCGTGCCGTCGCCGGCATCGATGAAGTCCACGCCGGCGCTCGCCGCAATCTTAGCCGCCAGCTCAGCCTCGACGCTCTCGCCGTTTCCCTCGCACCAGACGCCTAGAGCCGACTGCGCTGCGTTCTTGCGGCCCTGCTCCGCGATATAAACCCTCTAATTTGGGTGTCAATTTTTTTCTTTAGACTGTAACCCAGCGCTCCGGGCATGCATCTCACAAATGAACTCACCTTACCGCTAGCTGCAAGGAGAAGTCATGGTGAACCGCAGGATGTTTCGCCCGGGATTTCCGGACATAAAGGAGCAGCCGCCCCAGCGGATTAATCACAACGGCCCCGCGCCTAGCAAAAAGCCCGCTCCCCCGGAGACGACCCACGCCGAGAACTTCTATTGGGTCAAGCAGATGCAGAGCCACACCTCCATGGTCGTGGTTCTCGACAGCGGCGAAATTTTGCGCGGCACAGTCGAATGGTACGACCGCGACTGCATCAAGCTCACCCGCCAAGGCAGCCCGAATCTGCTCATCTTTAAACGCGTTATTAAGTACGTCCACAAGGACGGCGAAGAAGCCGCAGCCGGCGGCGACGAATAGCATCTACTGGCGCCGTCGAACTCTCGCTTAGGTTCTTACAGCTCCGCCTTCAACTTTTAACTTTCAACCGTTGCTCGCTTACCTCGGCGCAATCGAGTGTCCCCGCGCCGCTCCAAATGTGAGTAGCGCCTTAGCAGCCATCGTGCCGTCCTCTTTATAAATCTCGCATTCCGTCACCACAAAATTTCGTCCCGTCCGCAAAACTTTCCCCTCTGCTTTAATCCGTCCTCCGGGCACCGCCTCCAGAAAATTTATCTTCATCTCCACCGTAGCGATCTCCGTCCCCTTCGGCACCGTCGTGTACGCTGCGATCGCCGCCACTGTATCTGCCACCGTCGCCAATACTCCCCCGTGCACCACTCCGTGGATCTGCTTGTGTCTCGGCTTCACCCTCATGCTGAAAACCACATGCCCCTTCTCCAAACTCTCCAGCGAAAGTCCCAGCAACGAGGTCGCCCCCGTCTCATTCGTCCGCTTTCGCAGTGCCGCTTCATACTTCTTCAAATCATTGAACAATTCCGATTTCATCGAGTCTCCTGGCCCCTCTCAACTCGCTCAATACGCCGAAAGCCCGCCATCCAAAGGCACCGCCGCCCCCGTCAACCAACTCGACTCCTCCGACGCTAAAAACACCGCCATCTCCGCCACATCTTCCGGCCGCCCCATCCGCCCAAGCGGAATCGACCCAATCCTCGCCTTCTTCAAAGCCCTTCCCTCTTCCGACGCCGCAAACAATCCTTGCACCAGTTCCGTCTCCACAATCGAGGGGCAAATGCAGTTCGAACGCACATTTTCATGCGCATGATCCAACGCAATCGCCTTCGTCAACAAAGTCACTCCACCCTTCGAAGCGCAATACGCCGCGCGGTCCTTCATCGCCACCAGCCCCAGCACCGAACCCACATTCACAATCGCCCCGCCCCCAGCTTTCCGAAACTCCACCAGCGCCGCTTTACACATCAAAAACGGTCCCTTCAAATTGATCTTCAACAACTTGTCCCACTGCTCTTCAGTCGTCCCTTCAATCGTCGCCGCGTGCAAAACTCCGGCATTGTTCACCAGTACATTTAGTTTCCCAAAGGCCTTCGCCGTCTCCCGCACCGCCCGCTGCGCATCCCGCTCATTCGAAACATCGCAGACAATCGCCACGCCCTCGCCCCGCTGCTTCTCCATCTCCCGCAGCGTCTCTTCCAGCTTCTCCCTCCGCCGGCCCGCCACCGCCACCATCGCCCCTTCCCTTCCAAACGCCAAAGCGATAGCCCGCCCTATCCCCGTTCCCCCGCCCGTAATCAGCGCCGCCTTCCCCGCCAGTCGTGTCACGGTTTCACCGCCTCCCGCGTCTAATGGAGTGCCTTTGCGGGTAGAATGCTGCCTTATCTACGCGCGATTAACAACCGCACACCCTGTAGGGGCGGGCTTGCCCCGCCCGCTGTTGCAAGAAGCACGAAGCAAAAAATCGAGAGCTGCCTTATGAAAATCGGCATCACCTGTTATCCCACTTACGGCGGCTCCGGCGTCGTCGCCACCGAACTCGGCCAGGAACTCGCCGCCCGCGGCCACGACATCCACTTCATCAGCTACGCCCCGCCCATTCGCATGAATCCCAACGACCCACACATTTTCTTCCACGAAGTCGAAGTCGCCAGCTACCCGCTTTTCGACCACCCTCCCTACACCCTCGCCCTCGCCACCAAAATGCTCGAAGTCTTCGAAGCCGAATCGCTCGACCTCCTTCACGTCCACTACGCCATCCCGCACTCCGTCAGCGCCATGCTCGCCCGTTCCATGGCCGCCCCGCGCCGTCTCCCCTTCATCACCACTCTCCACGGCACCGACATCACGCTCGTCGGCACCAATCGCAGCTATCTCCCCATCACAAAATTCTCCATCGAGCAAAGCGACGGCGTCACCGCCATCTCCCGTTATCTTCTCAACCAAACGCTCAAGGATTTCGACATCAAGCGCCCCATCGAAGTCATC
>Ga0210403_10005244_pt1 | contig 11037 bp, 8 predicted proteins | sample IncBWC19MmetaG_FD_150863 | JGI IMG/M metagenome (GOLD analysis project Ga0210403, IMG submission 150863) | Forest soil microbial communities from Barre Woods Harvard Forest LTER site, Petersham, Massachusetts, United States - Inc-BW-C-19-M | ecosystem: Environmental > Terrestrial > Soil >... | reverse complement strand
CATGCGATAAAGATGATCCAGCTTGATAGCCGGAAGGCGGTCCAGTGTCTTTTCCGTGTGCTGGGCCGAAAATGTGGCGCGCGGACTTCGCAAACGCTCGTTGTAAATGCGTTCAAAGCTCTTCATATACTTCTGCGCCACGCGATTCCAGACCATGTCTCTCGCGTACAAGTAAGCGCGTTTCCGCATCGCGTGCCTGGCCGTACCGTTGTCCAGAAGCTCCACCGTTTTTTCCGCGATCGCCGCCGGATCATTAAAAGGCACAAGAGCGCCTCGCTCATCCCCCAAAAGTTCAACGGCGTGCAAATAAGGCGTCGAAATAATCGCCTTTCCGGCGCTGAGCGCATAGGCAAGAGTGCCGGAAACAACTTGATCCTTGTATTTGTAAGGCGTGATGTAGATGTCCGCCGCGCCAATCAATTCCACCATTTCTTGAGGACTCACGAAGCGGTTCCGAAAGATCACATTCGCTTCCACGCCGAGATCCCTCGCGAGACTCAGCAAGGAATGGCGGTATTTGTCGCCATCGCGCCGCAAGACATGCGGGTGCGTTACGCCGGAAACCATATAAACAACATTACTGTGCCGCGCCAGAATTTGCGGCAGCGCTCTAATGACGTTTTCTATTCCCTTATTCGGCGAGAGCAACCCAAACGTGAGCAAAACCTCTTTTCCCTCTGTTCCGAAACCGTCCTTGTAAAAGCTCGGATCGGTAAACGGCAAATCCGGGATGCCGTGCGGAATCAAATCAATCTTTTCCGCCGGAACCCGAAACACTTCCTGGAGAATATCCGCGGACTGCTGGCTCATGACGATCAAGCGGTCCGAAAGGGTGGCAATTTCCTCCATCACCCTGCGTTGGTCGGGATTGGGCTCGCGAAGGACCGTATGCAGAGTCGTCGCGAACGGCATTCTCAGCCGCCGCAGAAGCTCCAGAATATGCGCGCCGGCCGGGCCTCCGAAAATTCCGTATTCGTGCTGCAGGCATACCAGATCGATTCCGCTGAAATTCAAAAAGTCCGCGGCCTGCCGGTAAGAAGCCAAATTATCTTCCGACAACTCGAAGCGCACTCTCGCGGGGTACGCATAGCCTTCTTCCGTATCGTTGACTGGCAGAGCCAGCAGCTCCGTCGCGCCATATTCCGAGTGCAGGGCGTCGCACAAATCCGCCGTGAAGGTCGCGATCCCGCATTGCCTGGGCAGATAGTTGCCCACGATGGCAATTCGGCTGGGAAGAACAGAGCGCTGCGGGACAGGCGTCAGCGAGACGGGCTTCTCTTCCAACACGATGGAGTGCAGCTCGATCACCGATTCGTTCTGCGCGAGAGGAGCTGTTTTTGGCGAGGACATTTATTTTCCAGTGAATCCAAAATTTCCGGATGAATCACCCGCGGGCCAAACGAAGAATCGCGCACCATGACGGTGCATTAGCCGCTTTGCTTTTCCGTTGAATCCTGAATTACGTGCAACTTCCCGGAGAGGGGTCTGTCTCTTTATTCGTGCAAGACCACGGTCAACAGGGACTTGTTGACCTTGATTTTTCCGTTGTATTCGATGAAGCCCAGTTTTCTGAACTTATTCATGAAGAAATTCACACGCGAACGCGTGGTCCCTACCATGCTTGCCAGCGTCTCTTGGGAGACCTTTGGCAAAATCCGAACCGGTTGGTCTGTTTTTCCGTACCGCGCGAGGAGCAGCAGCGTGCGCGCCAGCCGCTTTTCGCTCGAGTTGAAAAGTTGATCGACAAGGTCCTCTTCCACCCGGATGTTGTGCGCCAGCATGTAGCGGATGAAATGATCCGATAGATCTTGCTCCGTGTGGAGCACCCGGAGCAGCTCATCCTTCTCCATGATCAGGATGGTAGTTGGGGTGACGGCTGTAGCCGTACCCATCCGCACCGTTTGGCCTGCCATGCAGCCCTCGCCGAAAAAATCAGTCGGCCCAAACATCGCGACCACCGCTTCTTTTCCCGACCCGTTCACGACGGATAACTTCACTCCGCCTTGCTGGACGTACATGACACTGTTGGCCGCATCGCCTTGGTTGTAAATGGACTCGTTTCTCCGAAATTGCGTAATTTTTCTGGAAATTCCCGCGGTATCGAGGAACACCTGCGGGTCGAACCCATTGGCCTTCCCGTTCTTCTTGTGGTTTGTTTTTTTCATAATTCAGGACGTAACACGGTCTCCACACACGTGCTTGCCGGCCATGTCTACGGTAACAAAAAGTACACTCACAAAACTGTGCAGAATAGGACAGTCCCCATTCTTTGCGAGTCTTCCAAAGGTTGTGTTCAATTCAGCACAGACAGCAAAACACGCACCGGGCAAAATGTATTTGTAGGTAGCCAATTGTGTGGGTAGTTTGGCTGCTCATCAAACCGCGCCCCCCCGCGTAAAGCATCGACTGCTTCAAATTTAGAACGCTTTGTAACTGGGTGATGAGGAGAATTTCATGCGTAAATTGACGGTTCGCAAAATGTGGATCCCGGCGTTCTTATTGGCCGTCCTGATGGCCGGTTGTGGCGATCCGGATAAAAATGCTGGTTCCCTAGGCCCCGGCTCTCCTCTTACGCCGCCGACGGTAATTACAGTAACTCCTCCCAACGCTTCGACTCTCGTTTGCCCCAACACCGCGCTCGTGACCGCGACGTTCAGCAAGCCCATGAATGCCGCGACGATTAACACCACCACTTTTACTTTAACCATGGGCGGCGCGAGCGTCGCTGGGGCCGTCACCTATGTCGCGGCTACTAACGTCGCCACATTTACACCCTCTGCTGCTCTTGCACCAAGCACGGCCTTCACCGCCACGATTACTACTGGCGCGCAAGATCCATTTGGCAATGGACTGGCGGCTAATTTCGTGTGGACCTTTACGACTTCTCCGACATGTCCGCCGCCGGCCAGCGCCATCCCCTTGGGGGCTGCCTGCGGGTTTGGCATTTTGGGCGGCTCTACTGTTACCAACGTCGCCGGCACTGCGACCACTGTCAGCGGGGATGTTGGCGTGTGGCCTGGCGCCGCGATAACCGGGTTTGGTGCGCCGGCCTCTATCACTGGCGCGTTCCACGCCGGTGACGCCGTGGCCATGACTGCTCAGGGAGACTTAACCACCGCCTATAACAATGCCGCAGGTACGGCTGGCGGAGCAGTTCTTACGGCTGACATCGGTGGGCAAACACTGCCGCCCGGCGTTTATAAAACTACCAGCGCACAACCCTCCCTTGGAATCACCGGGAATCTGACACTCGACGGTAAAGGAGATCCCAACGCGGTCTGGATTTTCCAAATCGTGTCTACCCTTACCACTGCTGCTGGAAACAGCCAGATCATCCTCATCAACGGCGCCAATTCTCACAACGTCTTTTGGCAAGTCGGCAGTTCGGCAACGCTCGGAACCACGACAAAATTCAGCGGAACCATCATGGCTCTATCATCCATCACCATCACCACAGGCGCGACATTGAATGGCAGAGCACTGGCCCGCAACGGCGCAGTCACGTTGGACACCAATACAGTCGTCGTACCGCCTTGTCCATGAGGCATTTGGTCTTGAACGTGGGTAGAGCTCGGCTCTGTGGGCTCGGCTCGAACAACCTGATTTTGCGTTTTTGAAATTCGGAGGATCATTCGCATGTTATTAAAATTGAAGAGCCACCTTGCCCGTCGCCTGGCAATCCTCGCTGCAACGATCGCTGTCACAAGCACGTTCGCCACGCTTGCCGCCGCTCAGGAGCAACCTCCCCCGAAGTGGGAGTTGTTCGGTGGATACTCCGTGTTTGATCCCGGCGCAACAATCCACGGCGAACTTCCAGGAGCATTGGTCCCCTTGAGCAGCCGGCTGGAGTGGAATCCGCGCGGCGCCGGCGCCAGCGTCACCTATGATTTCAACCGCTGGTTCGGGCTCACCCTGGACACCAGCACCCATTGGGGAAGCGGTGAAACGACCCTCGCGAAAAGAATTGACGACGCCGCTTTCTCGAATCTCTCCTTCGGTCCAAAGATTACTTTCCGGCACGAACGCTTCTCCCCATTTCTTGAGGTGCTCGTTGGCGATCATCGCCTCATGCCGGATGCGTTCCATGACGTCGACAAGCTGGGACTCATGTTGGGGGGCGGCATTGATGTCAACGTTTCCCGGCACATTGCTCTGCGGCTAATCAGGGCTGACTTTGTAATGTCAAATTATCGCTATGGCGCTCCCGTGGTTACGCCGTCCACAGATATCCGCGGCCTCCGCGCACAGACCGGCGTCGTATTTATGTTCGGCGGCGGTGAGCCTCCTCTACCACCGACCGCGGCTTGCACCTTACAACCGTCCGAAGTCTTCGCCGGCGAAACAGTCACAGTCACCGCTACCGGCTCCAATTTCCCTCCCAAGCGCACCGTTACCTACAACTGGAACGGGACAGGAGTAAAAGTCACCGGCAGCGACTCTTCCTCTCAGATCGATACGACCGGCTTGCAGCCCGGCGCTTATGTTGTCACTGCCAACTTGAACGACGGAAGAAAAAATGGATCCGCATCGTGCAGCGCCAGGTTCACCGTGAAAGAACCTCGCCCGCCGGTCATTTCCTGCTCGGCTGATCCCTCGAGCGTCCCCATGGGAGGGACCTCAACAATCACTTCGAACGCCAGCAGCCCCGACGGCCGCAGGCTGATCTACAGCTACTCAGCGAGCTCTGGTGACATTTCCGGAACTGGCAGCACCGCGGCTCTAAGCACGCGAGGCGCACGACCCGGCCGCATCACCGTAACGTGCAACGTCAATGATGACCGCACGCCGGCACTGACCGCTTCCTCCACGACCGGAGTGCAAGTGCAAGCGCCGCCATCGCCTCCCGCCCCTGCGCCTGAGATCAAGCAGTTGGAAGCAAAACTCGCGCTCCATAGCATCTATTTCCAGACCGCGCGCCCCACGGAAGAGCATCCGGAGGGCGGCCTGCTTGACAGTCAGGCGGATATTCTCAAAGCACTCGCTGCCGACTACAAAAACTATCTGAAGTACATGCCCGATGCCCACTTGATCCTAAGCGGCCACGCCGACCCGCGCGGCACAGTGGAATACAATAAGAAACTCACCGAGCGCCGCGTGGAACGCACCAAAGCCTTCCTGGTGGAACATGGCGTCCCAGCGGATCACTTTGAGCTGAAGGCCTTTGGCGAAGAAGGCCAACTGACTGCCGACCAAATCAAACAACAGATGGCAGACAATCCTGACCTTAGCGCCGACGAACGTCAAAAAATGATGAGCAATCTACAGGCTCTGGTTCTGGCCAACAATCGCCGCGTGGACGTCACGCTCAGCACCACCGGACAACAATCCGTACGCCGCTACCCGTTTAACGCCAGGGATTTCCTGGCTTTGATCAGCATCAAAGGCGGCGAAAAGAAGCCAATGGCCAAGGCCAAGAAAAAGCCATGAAGAAAACCTCGTAAGTAGCCTGCTATCGTTAAGAGGCCGTCCTGAACAGCTGTTCGTCGGGGGTGCTGATGCCACCACCCCCGATTTTTTTCTTCAGCCACATCTCAGTCGTTCCGGGGCGCTGCGAGCTCGCAATTGCACTTTTTTTACATTACTGAACGGTTTGTGCAAAAGAGAACAGCGCACACTTTTGGCAGCCGCTAAGGTTGCTTTTGAGACGGCGAGAAGGAGCGACATTGGCCGGTTACCTGGGCTGGGACGGGCGGTATCCCTCCCCTCGCTGTCTCATTTACCAGATTTTCTGAAGGCGGCTCCCCTTACAAGGCAAACCAGGTTAGCGACCTTTTACGTCGTAGCACGTTCAAAGATTGGCGCAGCACATCTAGATCGATTCTCATCCCAGAAAACTCGAAGCTGGAAGAGGCTGTGCGGCGCCACTCGGAGCGTCGATTTGAAATTCGTCGCAGTTTGCAGGAGACAAGGAATGAAAAGAGTCCGTTGTTCCATTCTGTGCCTCACCGTATTCCTTGTTACGGCTCCCATGCTGCGGGCGCAAGATTATTCCCACTATCGCGGTTTTGCTCTGGGGGCAAGCGTCTCCAATGTGCTGAAGCAGACGGAGCAGAAGATGGCCGACGTAACTGCCACGCACGGTAATTCTTCGCGGTTTCAAGAAGTGACTTGGTGGCCACCGAATATTCCCGGACCTTCCTATCGGGCAGACAGCGTCGAGCAAATTCTGTTCTCTTTCTATGACGGAGCGCTTTACAAAATGTCGGTGACCTACGATCAAGTGTCGACGGAAGGTCTCACAGCGGGCGACATGGTGAAGTCCATCTCCGCGAAGTACGGGCCTTCGACATCGATTGCGCCAACGGCCGATGCCGCATCGATCGACAAATACGAGGCCAAGGGGAGCCTTGTGGCCTCGTGGGAAGACGCGCAGTATTCTTTTAACCTTGTCCATTCCGCGTTTACCGAACGTTTCGGACTCGTGCTGTACGCGAAGCGCGCCAATGCGGAAGCGGAGCTCGCGATCGCTGAAACCTTGAGGCTCCGGAAGCTGGACGGTCCTGAAAGGGAAGCGGAGCGTCAGAAAAAGCAGTCCGACGACATCGAGGCTGCTCGAAAGAAGAACCAACAAACGTTTCGCCCGTAGTGTGGGCCGAAAGCCATCATAAGTAGCCGGTTCTGGCTTTATATTGAATTTCACGCTAAGCGACGCCGGGGTGAGCAAGTGTGCCCGGATCGGCGCAAATCGGCATTGTTGGACTCTAATATTCACCTGAAATCGACCATAACCACACGTTCTGACCCTTGAACGCGGGCAGAACTGCTTCCTCAGTAGGTTTTCTCCTAACTTGTGCACTTACGCACAGTATTTTCGCTATGGACGAGGCACACTTTGGTCTCGTAGTTTTTCGAAGGAGACTCATGCAGAATATTTCAAAGTTTTCGTTAGCACTGGCAATCACGCTAAGTGCTTCCGTGTACGGCCAGGCAAAACCGCAGGAGCCGGCGCACCCAGGCGATCCGACACCGACTTACCGAGTTAGCGTCGTCAGCCGCACCGCACAGGCGGTGAACTATAGACACCGCAGCGGCGCGACAAAGATTGATTTCCAAGGCACGGACCTCATGCGCAGCGCAAGAGGCGAGGCCTCAGTAAACAGCAAGCGTGGCAGGCTGACAGTCGAAGTTGAATTTTCCGACCTCGACAAGCCCACCGCATTCGGCAACGAATACCTCACCTACGTCCTATGGGCCATTTCTCCTGAAGGACGCGCCATGAATCTCGGCGAAGTGCTGGTGGGCGACAACCGCCGCAGCAAGCTCGACGTGACCACCGATCTTCAGGCTTTTGCGATGATCGTCACCGCGGAACCTTATTACGCCGTGCGCCGCCCGAGCAACGTGGTGGTGATGGAAAACGTGATTCGCCAGGACACCAAGGGAACTTCGGAAGTCGTTGACGCGAAGTACGAACTGATCGATCGCGGCGGCTACATTCCGACCGGGTACAACTTCGATCCCGTGGTGTTGAATGCCAAATTGCCCCTGGAATTCTTTGAAGCGCGCAATGCGGTGCGCATCGCGAAGTCCGCTGGAGCCGAGCGTTATGCCGGCCCGAGCTACGAAAATGCCGTGCGCCAGATGAACGAAGCCGATGCGATCGCTACGGGGAGACACGAAAGCAAGAAATCACTGATTTCCATCTCACGCGAAACCGTGCAGACGGCAGAAGACGCTCGCGAAATCGCCATGAAGCGCATTGAATCGGAACGCGCCGAACATGAGCGCAATGCTTCAGCAGGGCGTGAAGCGAATGCCAACGCCGCCACGGCTGACGCCGTACGCGAACGCAACGAGGCCGACCGCAAGAAAACAGAAGCGGAATCCACCACGATCGGCGCAGTGCGCGACCGCGATGAAGCCGACCGAAAGAAACACGAAGCCGAAGAAGCCGCGAGACGAGCTCAAGGCGCCCAAGCCAATGCAGAGGCCGACTCTGACCGCAATCGTGCGGCCGCAGCCGCTTCCGACCAACAGGCGCTGGATGCCAAGAACGCGCAAGCTTCCGCCGAAGCGGATTCCGACCGCAACCGAGCCGCAGCCGCTTCCTCGGATCTGAAGGCGCAAGATGCCGTACGTGATCGTGAAGAGCTTCGCGCAAAACTGTTGCAACAGTTCAACCTGATTCTTGAAACGCGCGACACGGCCCGCGGCCTTGTGGTGAATATGTCCGATGTGCTCTTTGACAGCGGACAATACACGCTGCGTCCGCTGGCACGCGAGAAACTGGCAAAAATATCGGGGATCGTGCTGGCCTATCCGAGTCTCATGCTCGCCGTTGAAGGCAACACGGACAGCGTGGGAACGGAACAGTTCAACCAAACGCTTTCCGAAAACCGCGCCAACAGCGTCAGGACTTATCTCACCAAGCAAGGCGTACCGGAAGCCTCGACGACCGCAGCAGGGTTCGGCAAGACTCGACCGATTGCCAGCAACGATACGTCGGACGGCCGCCAGCAAAACCGGCGCGTCGAGCTGATCGTCTCAGGCGAAGTGATCGGCACGAAGATCGTCTCGATCGTGGTACTGCCGGTAAGCGCTTCGTCAACGCCTCGCTAAGCGATTCACAGGCACGAAAAAGCCGGCTCGTTATGAGCCGGCTTTTTTATTGGCTTTGGCGGTTCAAACCTGATGTCTAAATCTGATGGGGTGTTCTCGTTCGTCAGAAGGACTTGCCCGCGAACAATTACGGACAGCAACAGTTGTTAAGCGGCCGTATCCCGTTGCCGAGTGGCTTTGACCCCGGAGAGAATGCCGGCACCCACGAGCAGGATGGCTCCAACAATAATCCAGTGTGCCGGTAAGTGCAGGAGAAAAGCGCCATAGATCAAGCCAATGATGAGGATTCCGAATCCAATGGCATAGAGTCCGAATGACATATATTTCCTTTCCGCTGTGTCGATCAGGCAATTTATAGAGGAAGACGTATCCTCACGAGCAAAAGAGAGGGAAAAACCAAAGCCTTCCCTCGCGCAACTGTGCGCGAAGGAAGGAATTTGATCTTTCTAATGAATGATGGAACTAGTCGCGATCCGGGTGGCTATGGCGCCAATTCCAGTAATTGCTCTGTTCGCGGCGGCTATTTCGGTTGAATTCACGATAATCCCTGTGATGTTCGCCAAGATAGACTCGATAGGAGCGGTCTTCACGGTCATTCCACTCATGGTAGTCACGATGATTACGGTCGTAATAGCGCGGATGATCGACCCGCACGACCACTTCCTGAGCAGCGACCGCTTTGGGCGCCACCGAGGCCGTTAGAGCCGCAGTGAGAAACAGAAAACTGAGATATTTGGTTGTTAGATTCAAGTGATCCTCCGAAATCGCGAACTCCTCTGTCGGTGTTCTAGCTTGCAGCGAGTATGCGCTGAAGGGCCTGGGATAGCTGTCCGATACAGGACACAATAAAAAGCAGTTCCTTAACGTAACCCCGCCGCGGCGGGACGAATTAATTGCGCAAGCTCAGTCGTTGATCCCGGAACAGAACGCCTGCCGCATTGATCAAGTACTGCTCGTCGCTGAGGATTTCAACGAGGTCGTCGGGGAAGGGAGAGACTTCAGATTGCAGATAGTTCGCCAGTTCACGATAGATTTCCCGACGGGCGTAGGGCGCCAGTTCGTTGCGACGCCGCAGCGCATCTTGAATCAGGCTGGCCAGTTCTGGCGTCGCTGCCCGGCGAAGCTTCATCGCGATGGAAGGATGATCCATAAAGGAGTTGTACTTTTGGCGGGCCCAGAATTCCTCTCGCGGCGCGGCCAAGGGGGTTTGCCGAATGACGAGAGTCCCCGCTACGCGGTCGCCAAAGCGCTGCATCAGCGGATTGCTGAGTGCGGAAATTCCTCCGATCAGGTAGGCGAACGGAAGCGCATCGAACACACGCATGAGATTCCGCACCCAGGCCTGTTCGATGCGCAGCGGAAGTCCGCTTTGGTCGATTACCCTCAGATGAAAGAGGCGCTTTCCTATCGTCTGTCCGTTCCAGAAGGCTTCCAGCAACGCGCCATAAGCAAAACCGATAGCAAATTCCGCGAGCGTGATGACCATGACTCCGAATCCGGGCGCTTTCGAAAAGATCCAGTAAACCAGCAACCCTAATCCGTTCACCGTACCGAGCACGATCACGATATCGAACAACATCGCGTAGAGCCGGGAAGCGGGACCCGCCAAGGGCAATCGAAAGAGCACGCCTTCCGGCGTGGCAATGGTCAGTTCGGCGGTAGTACCCAAGCGAATTGGACGAGCATCTGTCATTTGCCCTCCAAACGGGGACTGGTGTTTCTTCGCCCGATCACCGCCAGGTATACCGTGAGCAGCACGAGTTCCGCTCCCGCAATCGCAACCTTGATGGCGTACGGGAGCTCTGGCTCGTGATGCTGGGAGAAAAACGCCTCCATGATGCCTGCCCACGTTAGCATCAGGGAAAGTCCGGCTATCAACACCAACCACTCGCGCATGGATTGACGCACATCGCGATCTTCGCGCCGGCGCAATAGAAGGCGCGCCAAGTAAAATCCCGCTTGTCCCGCGATCAAGATGGACGGAATTTCGAACACGCCATGAGGCAGGAGCCAGGCTGCGACAAATAAGCCAAAGCCCTGTTGCGTATAACGAACCGCGACGGCCCCGAGTAGCACGCCGTTTTCGAAGAGGAGTAGAGCCGTCCCAATGCCAAACGTAACGCCGAGCGCTGCCGCGAGCAGCGCTACGTCGATGTTGTGCCTAATCAGCTGTGCAGAGAACGCGGCTTCCGTCTGCGCCGAGGCGCGGTGCCGGTTCTCGCCTTTCTCTTCTGCTTGCACGCGCTTGCCGGGATCGCGCAGGTAATCGGCGGGAAGCAGCACGTCCAAAGAGGCAGGATCGTAACGCACCGCTAGTCCACCCATGGCGCAGCCTAAAGTTGTGATCAGCACCGACAGGGCGAAGTAGCGGGCCTGGCGCCGGAATGCTTCCGGGAACGCCGTGAAAATTCTCAGCCAGCGGCGCCATTGCCAGAGCTCGGAGCGCGTCGGCGGAGCGTAGTAGAGCTCAGCATAGGC
>Ga0210403_10005241_pt1 | contig 11040 bp, 7 predicted proteins | sample IncBWC19MmetaG_FD_150863 | JGI IMG/M metagenome (GOLD analysis project Ga0210403, IMG submission 150863) | Forest soil microbial communities from Barre Woods Harvard Forest LTER site, Petersham, Massachusetts, United States - Inc-BW-C-19-M | ecosystem: Environmental > Terrestrial > Soil >... | reverse complement strand
GCCGGTACTCGATCTCGCACGGGACCCGCGCTGGGGCCGCACCGAAGAGACCTATGGCGAAGATCCGTATTTAGTTTCACGCATCGGTGTTGCCGCCATTAAAGGCTTTCAGGGAACGGGACCGTTTATCGACAAGGCCCACGTCCTGGCCACCGCCAAACATTTCGCTGTCCACGGCCAGCCCGAGGGCGGCACCAACGTTGCGCCCGGCAACTACTCCGAGCGCGTCATTCGCGAATACTGGTTGAAACCCTTCGAAGCGGCCGTAAGAGAAGCCCATGTCCAGAGCGTGATGGCCTCTTATAACGAGATCGACGGCATCCCTTCGCACAGCAACAAACACCTATTGATCGACGTTCTTCGCCACGAGTGGGGTTTCCAGGGTGTCCTGGTCTCCGACTATTTCGGCATCACCGAGCTCATTCGAATTCACCACATCGTCGGCACCAAGGAAGCCGCCGCGAGACTCGCGCTGGACTCCGGCGTCGACGTCGAGCTCCCCTTCCCGGATGCCTACCCCACTCTGATCGAGCAGGTGAAGCAAGGCAAAGTCGCGGAAGCCACGATCGATCACGCCGTAGCAAACCATCTCCGCGAGAAATTTCTGGCTGGACTCTTCGACGATCCTTACGTCGATCCCGCCTACGCGGAAAAAATCACCAACAGCGAAGAGCACCAAAAACTATCTCTCCAAGCCGCGCGCGAAACCCTCATCCTCCTGAAAAATCAGAATAACCTTCTCCCTCTGGACGCCGCCAAGTACAAACACATCGCGGTGATCGGCCCCGACGCAGCCGACGTTCATCTCGGTGGCTACAGCGACAAATCCGGCCGCGGCATCAGCATCCTCGAAGGAATCAAAAATCGCGTCGGCTCAGCAGCGGAAGTTCTCTACACCGAAGGCACGAAAATCACCGAAACGCTCCCCGACTGGGACGCCGACAAAGTAATCCTCGGCGATCCCGACCGCAACGCCAAGCGCATAGCCGAAGCCGTAAAGATCGCGCAAAAATCCGACGTTATCATCCTCGTCCTAGGCGACAACGAGCAAACCTCCCGCGAAGCCTGGGCTCCCGAGCACAAAGGCGACCGCGACGATCTCACCCTCCTCGGCAATCAAGACGATCTAGCCAAAGCCATGCTCGCCACGCACAAGCCGATAGTCGCCGTTCTCCTCCACGGCCGCCCCAACGCCATCACCTACCTGGCCGAAAATGTTCCCGCGATTCTCGACGGCTGGTATCTCGGCCAGGAAGGCGGGACCGCCGCCGCCGAAGTCCTCTTTGGCGACTACAATCCGGGCGGCAAATTGCCAATCACCGTCCCTCGCTCCGTAGGCCAGCTTCCCGATTACTACTATCAAAAACCCTCCGCCAAACGCGAGTATCTGTTCAGCACCACGCAACCCCTCTACCCCTTTGGCTGGGGCCTTAGCTATTCCACTTTCAAGTACAGCGATCTTCGCGCCACGCCCGATTCCATCGGCCCCCAAGGCACCACCCGCCTCAGCGTAAACGTGACCAACATCAGCAAAGTCCGCGGCCAGGAAGTCGTGCAACTCTACATCCGCGACGAAATCAGTTCCGTCACTCGCCCCATCAAAGAACTGCGCGGCTTCCGCAGAATTACTCTCGATCCCGGCCAGACAAAAACCGTCGAGTTCACTCTAGGTTTCGACGACCTCTCCTTCCTGAATCGCGACATGCACCGCGTCGTCGAGCCCGGCACCTTCAAGATCATGGCCGGTGGGAATTCCGTCGACCTGATGGAAACCGCCCTCATGGTTGCCGATAGGTAATCGCTACCTGTTCATCGTCGGTCCGCTACACTTCCTGGCCAGGAGCGACAATCGGTGTCGTTAAGGAAGGGTGTCAAATACACTGCGCTATTTGCAGTTTTCCTTGGCGTGGTCGTGGGCCGGAATGCGTGCCTCGTCGTCGGCTGGGCGCCCTAGACCCGCGTTGATCACACGCAAAATGCGTGCTACCTGTATAAGACCTGCGAAGTCCTTCCTGTCTACCACAAAGGCTACAAAACCCTTGGCAGCCCCTCCAGGTGACTCTCAGTCTCCCACGGGTTAATGGCCGTCAGTCTGTACACCACGAATGACGGGCCGCCAGCCACTGTTTCTGCCAGGCACTTGGCGTGCGCCGTTCAATGTGGTCTTCTATGGGGGGACTCTATGACCTACCCTCGCCAACTACCTGTGGCATTGCTTCTTTCGCTCGTACCTGCTTTGGCCGGCGCACAAGCTGCCGCGCCGCAAGACAACCAGTCCGTCATCCGCTTCGTCCGCAACCCCGATGCCGCCCCGGACTTCAAACTCACCGCGCTCGACGGCAAGCCGCTCACCATCGCCGCGCTGCAAGGCAAAGTTGTCTTCCTCAATTTCTGGGCCACCTGGTGCGGACCTTGCCGTGCAGAAATTCCCGACCTCATCGCCCTGCAAGACCGCTACAAAGGCCGCCTCCAAATCATCGGCCTCAACGTCGACGACGAACAGGTCGATATTCAGAAGTACGTCGAGGAAACCGGCATCAACTATCCCGTGGCCATGACCTCCAATGACGTCCGCATACAATTCGGCGGCATCCCCGCCCTGCCCACTTCTTTCGTTTTGGACACCGCAGGCCGCGTCGTGCAGAAGCACGTCGGCTTGTGGAATCCCGCGGTTTATGAAACGGAAATTCGCGCTCTCCTCGGCATGCCCATCATGGCCAAAGTCGAAACCTTCGAGGACAAGGGCGAAGTCTTTCTCGCGCATGCCGATCGCGCCACCGAGCTTCCCGGCGTGGATCTCTCGAAACTCACGCCCGAACAGAAAAAGATCGTCCTCCACCGCTTCAACGCCGACGCCTGCACGTGCGGCTGCAAATACACTCTCGCGCAATGCCGCATCTGGGATTCCGCCTGCGCCGTCAGCAAAGCCGCCACAGAAAAAATCATCGCTGAAGTTTTAGCTGAACCAAAGAACCCCATAGGTCCCGCCGCTCCAACACCGCTGGCGACAGTTCCTGTTCCGACCGGTCCGGCCCCAAAGCCCCAACCAACGCTTCCGGAAAAGCCCAATGAATAGCGGCATCCTCCGGGAACATCGCGCATCGCGCCCGAACATCTTCCGCCCCGTGTGCGTCTTCGTGGCCGGTGTTTTCACAACACGTATTTTCACAATCCACCGACCCGCCCCCTGGCTCTTGTCGTAGCCAGCCTGATACTCTTTCGACGGTCGATGCTCTTGCTCGCGAAAATTTTGTTTTTTCTCGCACTCGTCCTTTCGTTCACAGGGCTTCTTTCTCCTCCCCTGGCTCTCACCATCGGCATTCTGTTCGGTCTCGGTTTCACGCATCCGTACGCCGCCGCCACACGGACCTCCGCTAGAATCCTCCTCCAGGTATGCGTGGTCGCGCTCGGCTTCGGAATGAATCTGCACGAAGTGCTGAAAGCCGGCCGCGGCGGCTTCGTCTACACCGCGCTGGGAATTTCGTTTGCGCTCCTGGCTGGTCTGGCTCTCGGGAAGATCTTCGAAGTTCGCGGCAATTCCTCGTTTCTGATTACCGCCGGCACGGCAATCTGCGGTGGCAGCGCCATTGCCGCGATCGCTCCAATCCTTCATGCCGACGACCAGGAAATGAGCGTGTCGCTCGGCACAGTGTTTATTTTGAATTCCGTCGCGCTACTGATTTTTCCGCCGATTGGCGCCGCGCTTCATCTTTCGCAATCGCAATTCGGCCTCTGGGCCGCGCTAGCGATTCATGACACAAGCTCCGTAGTCGGCGCCGCCGCCAAATACGGTCCGCAAGCCCTGGTCATCGGCACCACGGTGAAGTTAGCCCGCGCACTCTGGATCGTTCCGCTAGCGCTCGCCACTGCCGCGATCAAAGGCAGCAAATCCAAGATCGACGGAGCCTCCAAAAGTCGCAGCGAATCGCGGGTCACCGCCGAATCGAGAATTGGCGGTGAAACGAAAACTGGCCATGAAACGAAAATCCAATTTCCGTGGTTCATTTTGTTTTTTTGTCTCGCGGCAGTTTTCAACACCTACTTCGCAGCCACCTCTGGTTTCTCCCGGTCACTGTTCACTCTCGGCCGCCTCGGTCTCACGGCTACTCTCTTCCTCATTGGCACGGGAATCTCGCGCTCCACTCTCGAGGAAGTAGGCTGGCGCCCGATGTTGCAAGGCGTACTTCTCTGGGCCGTGGTGGGGATCACTTCACTTTACTTCATTCGAATCGGCTTGATTGCGTTGTAAACGTATTCAAAAGCTCGCACGCGTTCGTTCGAACGGAGAACGCAAGAGCCGATAACCCTCTATTTCCTGGAAATTTTTCAAATGATTTTGAGGGTCTATTTTTTCAGCAGGTCCATCACCGCGGAGGTCATGGCTTTTACCCCGGTTCGAATGGCGGGATCTGGCAAGGGAGCGAATTCGCTGGAGTGCGGGCCGGGGAGGCGTGTGCCTTTTTCCATTGCGTCTTTTAGTTTTGCGGGGTCGGCGGCGCCTAGCCAGAACATGCTCGTGGGCGGCCTGGGATCTTCGAGCGCGAAAAGGCTGAAGTCTTCGCTGGCCATGATGGGCTCTCCGGGAAGCACATTTTCTTTTCCGAGGGCGCGCTCGAGCGAAGCAGCGACGCGGCGCGTGAGTTCAGGATTGTTGATGGTGGCGGGAACGTGGTCTTGGGCCACTTCGACAATGGGTGCGCGCTCGGCGGGAACCCCTGCGGCGGCGGCAAGGCCGTTTGTGATTCTGGAGATTGCGGCCAGGACTTTCTCGCGCTGCTGGGGATTCATGGTTCGAACGGTGAGCTGCAGGTGGGCTTCATCGGGAATGATGTTGTGTTTCGTGCCGGCGTGGAAGGAGCCGACCGTGACTACCGTGGGAAGCTGCGGATCCATTTCGCGGCTGACGATGGTTTGCAGCGCGACCACGATTTCCGAAGCGATGACGATAGGATCCTTTCCCGCTTGCGGCGCGGCGCCGTGGCCGCCGTAGCCGCGGACGGTAATGTCGACGGAATCAGCGCCGGCTAGAAGAGGGCCGGCGTGCCAGGAAACTTTTCCCGCAGGAACCGCTGACGTGTCATGGAGGGCGAGGACGTAGTCCGGCCTGGGAAATTTGGTGAACAGCCCGGCGCGAAGCATGGCTTGCGCGCCGCGGACGGTTTCTTCGGCGGGCTGGCCGATCAGGACGACGGTGCCGCTCCAGCGATCTCGGAGTTGCGCGAGCAGACGCGCCGTTCCGAGAAAAACCGTCATGTGCAGGTCGTGCCCGCAGGCGTGCATTACGCCAACTTCGTCTCCGCCCGCGCGGGCCACTTTTACGCGGCTGGCGTAGGGCAGGCCCGTGTTCTCGATGATCGGAAGGGCGTCCATGTCCGTTCGAACGTAAACCGCGGGGCCGGGCCCGTTGCGGAGAACAGCGACGACGCCGTAGGCATCCAGATCGGGCTCAGCGTATTGGCCGAAGTGATCGGTGACTTCGTAGCCGGATTTTCTTAGGTCCGCGGCCAGGAGCGCGGAAGTTTCCCTTTCTTGCGCGGAGAGTTCGGGATTTTCGTGGAGATGTTTGTAGGTTGCCAGGAGTGAGTCGGCTTCCCTGTTGATGCGCTGGTCCAGGTCGTTTTGGGCGAAGAGCGGGGCGGAGATCGAGAGTGCGGCGAGAGAAAGCACGCCGGTTTGAATTGCGCAGCGCATGGGGTCACCTCGGAAGAGAAGCGGCATTCTAACATTGGTCGACGGCGAAGCAATCATTTCGCTTTGGCGGCGGGGCCCGGACTGAAGTCTGGGCCATCTGGGCCACTGGCTGGTTGCTAGGGAACGAATTGCGGGCTACACTCGCGCTGAACTTCCAGGAGTTCGTTTTTCTCGGAGATTAGAATGGAGGGTTGCCGTGAATCGTCGCCTCAGTGTTCTACTCATCGTGCTTATTGTTGGTGGAGTTCTTATCGTTCGCGGGGCATTTTCGTCGCCCGAGCCGCAGACTACACGCAAGGTGTTCAACGCGCCGGAGAAAACCGTTCAAGCGCCTTACAGTGACGGAATTCTTGCGGGAAACACATTGTATTTGGCCGGGAGAATTGGGTTGGACCCGAAGACGGGGAAGCCGCCGGCGGAAATCGAGGATGAGATCAAGCTCATGCTTGATAGTTTGAAGGGTACGCTGACGCAGGCGGGTATGACTATGGACGACCTGGTGTATGTGCAGATTGCTTGCACGGATTTGTCGCTCTTCGACAAATTCAACCCTATTTATAAGAGCTACTTCACGACCAAGGACTTCCCGGCGCGGGAATTCATTGGAGCGGGATCGCTGCTGCGCGGCGGGCACTTTGAACTACAGGCGATCGCGGTTCGGCGCTAGCGTGGACACTCGAACGCTGGAATTCGGGAGCGACGACCATGGAAACCTTCTGGCGAAGCCTGCGCTATACCCTCCGCGTCCTCGGCAAGAATCCCGGCTTCACCTCCGTCGCGATTTCTTTCCTTAGCCCTCGGCATCGGCGCAAACACCGCCATCTTCACTCTGGTCAACGCCTTGTTTCTCCGTGGCCTCCCGGTCCGTCAACCGGAGCGCCTCGTTCAACTTTCTCCAATCCGTCAGGGAGACAAAATCACCTTTTCCTATCCTATGTTCCGCGAAGTCGAAAGCGGCCAACGGTCCAGGTCGTCAGCCGAGAGCAGTACGAGCGCATGGCTGCCCCAAAAAGCAAAGGCCAGGAAACGGCGAGCACGCGCTCCAAATGGAGCAATGGTCTCGCCGCATTTGTTGCAGGCCATTGGAAAAGGCATCCGTTTCGGTTTCTTGCCCGATTTTCAAAACATCGAAATAGTCGGCATCGCCGCGGATGCCCGGATTTTAGATTTGCGTGATGCTGCTCCGCCGTTGGTGTATTTCTCTTATCTCCAGGGTCTCCAACAATGGGGTGAGGTCCAGAGAGGCGATCTTTTCGTGCGGGCCGGCGGTCCCGCCGAAGCTCTGGCCAAAGCCGTCGGCCACGAGATCGAATCGCTCGGCCACGAATACGCGCTGGAAACAAAGACCGTTCAGCAAACCACCAGCCAGGCGCTCACCGAAGAGCGCGTGACGGCTCTCCTCTCCGCTTTCTTCGCCGCCCTCGCCCTGCTGCTCGCTTGCATCGGCCTCTATGGACTGATGTCAGACGCCGTCACGCGCCGTACCCGCGAAATCGGCATTCGTGTCGCTGTAGGAGCGCGGCGGCAAAATGTTCTTTGGCTCGTCCTCCGGGAAACGCTCGCGCTGGCCCTCGGCGGCATAGCCATCGGCATCCCGTCCGCCCTGGCCGCCACCCGCCTAATCGCCAGCATGCTCTTTGGCCTTTCCCCAAGCGATCTCTCAACCATAACCTCGGTCTCCCTTCTGCTCCTCCTCGTAGCGCTCTTGGCAGGCTATCTCCCGGCTCGCCGGGCCTCCGCTATCGACCCCATCGTGGCCCTCCGCAGAGAGTGAGTAACTCGCGAAGGCTCGAGCGGCGGCAGACCTGGCCCTGGCCTAGCGTAGCCGGCGTGAGCGCAACTTGCGGGAGCGTTCGATATCTCGAGAAGCGGTTTGTTCGCGCCCCGCTCAGCGGGGTGCTACTAGGCAAGCCGCGGCATGCGGGAGAGAGCGCTTCTACGCAATTCGATTCCCCCGTTCTCACCTGGGCAGACGATTCCATACTGCGACTGGATGTGCACTGCCAAGCGAGAGCCTTCCGACGGACGAGCCACCAAGATTTTGGAAGCGCTTGGGAGTGGGAAAAGCGAGCACGGTGATCATTTGGGCTGCGAGTGAATTCCGGGAAGTGGGGGTGGCCGGGCCAAAACAGGGAAAGGCAAAAGCAGAGGAAGGAAGCAGCTGTAAAATGAATGACCACATATTGGCACTCTGTTTTCGATTATATGATGTCATTAGCCGATATATTGGCTCATCAATTGCCCTCCATTTTTCATGTTCGCCCTTAAAGCATTTAAAATGAGCAGCTTAATTATTTATAAGAATTAACATCCGATGGAGGCCTTAGTGCACCTACCAAACACCGACAAGGCAAATACAATGTTGAGAATTACAACAGAAAAGAAACGTGGCAAGACGGTGTTGAGCGTCGAAGGACGCCTGGCAGGACCCTGGGTTGAGGCCCTCGAGCAGTGCTGGCGCACCCGGGCGCCGGAGGAGAAATTCAGTGTGGATTTGTGCGGCGTGAGCTTCATCGATGCGGCGGGCAAGGCGCTACTGAAAGAGATCCACGAGCAAGGCGGAAAGCTGATTGCAGAAGGGTGCCTGAATGAAGCCATCGTCCAGGAGATCGCTGGGCGGGAACGGAGCGGGAAGACCGGCTGCTGGGGCCGCAAGAAAGGCTCGCACATTATTTTCTATGTGGCGTTTTTCAGCTTGCTGGTGACGCCGGCGATGGCCCGCGCACAGGGAACCTCGAAGCAGAATCGGCTGCCTGGGGATGCGCCGGGCGGAGTGCTGCGATTGACTCTGGATCAGGCGGTGAGCCTGGCGTTGAAACAGAATCCCACGACACAGATTGCGATTTTGACGGCGGCCGAAAGCGTCGAGGACCGCAATGTGGCGCGGGCGGCTTTGCTGCCGCAGGCGAGCTTGAACGTTACGGATGCCGTGGAGCGCATCAACCTTCAGGCATTTCTTGGGAAGAAAATACCGGGATTTCCTGAACATGGCGGACCGTTCCAGGTTTTCTCGGCGGGGCCGGGATTCAGCGCGCCGGTGTTTGATTTGACGTTGTTTCGGCGGTATCAAGCCGCGCGGGAAACGGCCATTGCCGGCAAGGCCGACAGTCTTTCGACGCGGGAGCAGGTGATTCTGCTGGTGGTGTCACAGTACATCGGGACGCTGCGGGCGGTGGCCAATGTCGAAGCGTCGCAGTCGCGCGTGGAGTTGGCGCAGGCGCTTTATGACCAGGCGGCAGACGTGCAGAAGGAAGGAGTTGGGACGGGCATTGATACGCTGCGCGCGAACGTGGAACTGCAGAACGAGAAACAGAGACTGCTCGAGGCGCAGGCCGACCGCGACACATCGCTTTTTGGACTTAGCAAGCTGCTGAATCTGGACCCACGGCAGGACATCGAATTGGCGGATTCGCTGAGCTTTTTCGATACGCCGCAGCCGGAAATCGCGGCGAGCATCGAATCGGCGCTGGGCGAAAGGCAGGAGTGGAAGGCTTTGGTGGAGCGTCTGAAAGCCGCGGGATTGGAAAAGAAGGCTTCCCAGGATTCGCGGCTGCCGACGCTGAACTTCAGCGGCAATTGGGCCTATGAAGGCAGCTCGTCGACGACGGGGATTCCGACTTATACCTATCAAGGGGGTGTGAGCGTGCCGATATTTACGGGCGGGCGGATTCGCGCGGAGATCGTGAAGGCGGATTTGGAGATTCAGAAATTGCAGCAGCAGGAAGCCGATTTGAGAAATCAGATCGCGTTGGACGTGAAGACGGCGCTCATCAATTTGGCTTCGGCACGGAGCCAGGTGGTGGTAGCGAATTTGGGGGTGCAGCTTTCGAAAGAAGAAGTGGATCAGGCGCGGGACCGGTTCAAGGCGGGTGTGGCGAACAATATCGAAGTGATCCAGGCGCAGGATTCTCTGGCGCGCGCGAACGATAACCAGATCGCGGCGCTTTACCGGTTCAATCAGGGGCGCGCGGACTATGCGCGATCGATTGGGCAAATGGAAAGAGTCTACTCGAAGTGAGAGGAACCAATGAGCATTGAGATCGAGGTAGGGCTAGAAAACGCGACAAGAGTGCGGCCGGTCGTGGAAGTAGTCCCGTTGGAGAAAGAAGCCAAGGGATTTGCGAATCCAAAGGTGCAGCGACTGGCGATCCTTGGCGCCGTGGTGCTGATCGCCGCGGTCGCGGGATTGTTCTTCTACTACCACAACCGGGAAAGCACGGATGACGCGCAGATCGACGGGCACATCACGCCGATCGCTTCGAAGATTTACGGGAAAGTGGCGAACGTCTTGGTGGACGACAACCAGGCGGTGAAAGCCGGACAAGTTCTGGTGAAGATCGATCCGCGCGATTATCAGGCTGCGGTGGATCAGGCCAAAGCGGCACTGGATTTGGCGGAAGGCGAGGCCCGCTCAGCGGGAGTGGACGTTCCGAGGACGGCGGAAAACGTGGCGAGCGGGAGTTCCGGCGCGGACGCGCAATTGCTGGAAGCGCAGGCGGACGTAGCGAAAGCGCAAGCGACTTACGAACAGGCGCAAACGGCGGATTTGGCGTATGCGCAAGCGAACGTGAACAAGAGCATGGCCAACGCGGCACTGGCACAGGCGGATTTGGCGCGGTACAAGCCGCTAATGGAACGGGACGAGATTTCGAAGCAGCAGTACGACGCGGCAAAGGCCAATGCCGACGGGACGGCGAGCGCCCTAAAGGCGGACCAGGAAAAACTGGTGCAAGCGCAGCGGAATGTGGAAGTGGTGAAGGCCCAACTGGACGCGGCCAAGGCACGGGTGCTGGAGGCGCGCGCCGGAGTAGAAGGAGCGCAGGCCAACAAAAAGCAGGTGGGCATGCGTACGGCGGATGCGCAGGCCAAAGTGGCAAAGGCCGCGCAGGCGCGCGCGGCGCTGGACGCGGCGCAATTGAACCTGAGCTACACGGAGGTGGTTGCTCCAGTGGACGGTGTGGCCACGCACAAGCAAGTCGAGACCGGACAGATCGTGCAAGCGGGGCAGGGATTGCTGATGGTGGTGCCGCTGCAAGATGTGTGGGTAACGGCGAATTACAAAGAGACGCAACTGAAATACATGAAGCCGGGGCAGAAGGCGGAAGTGAAAGTCGATACGTATGGAATGACCTTCAGCGGGCACGTGGATTCGATTGCTGGGGCGACCGGTGGAGTGCTGAGTTTGCTGCCGCCGGAAAACGCGACTGGAAATTACGTGAAGGTGGTGCAGCGCATACCGGTGAAGATCGTGCTGGACCCCATTCCGCCGGACAAAGCGGTGTTGCGGCCGGGGATGAATGTGGACGCCACGGTCATTACGAAGTAGTGCGGACGAACGGACGTGGTGCG
>Ga0210403_10005239_pt1 | contig 11043 bp, 8 predicted proteins | sample IncBWC19MmetaG_FD_150863 | JGI IMG/M metagenome (GOLD analysis project Ga0210403, IMG submission 150863) | Forest soil microbial communities from Barre Woods Harvard Forest LTER site, Petersham, Massachusetts, United States - Inc-BW-C-19-M | ecosystem: Environmental > Terrestrial > Soil >... | reverse complement strand
AAGCGAGTACATCACGCGGTTGGTGTCGTCGTAGAGAGCGATCTTTGCCCCGGGAACATTTTTCAGGCATTCCGGGGATTCGTTGAAAGCTTCGTCGGCGTTGCAAGCGCTGGTGACGAGAACTCCGGACCAGGCGCCGGGTTTCACCGGATTGTTCTGTCCAGCAAGGGCGAGCGAAGCCAGGAAAAGAGTCGCACCCGCAAAAGAGAGCAGCCGCTTCGTAAGCAAATTATTGTCAACCTTGGGCATCGAGTCCTGTTTTTTCATTGCATTGCAAATTCCGACGCACTATACGCCGGGCACTCCAGTCGTGCAAGTTGTGCGATTCCCGTTTGAGTCGACAGGTTTCGCAAGGTTACACCGCCGCCGCGAAATTAATGAATATGGGTTGCTGGGGCTCAAGATGAAACCCAATTGATTCGCCGGCCTCGACCAAGATGGGGGGAGTAATTGATCCCGCGATGATGATCTGGCCCGCGCGAAGCGTTTCTCCGAAATGCGCAAGCAGATTTGCCACGTGGCAGACAATGGCGATAAGTTCCCCGGTCAGCGCTTCGAACTCAGAAGTATTGGCCATTTCTGCCCCGTTGCGAAAAACGCGTGCGTTCAGTCCCGACAAAGACCCGCCGGCGTACTTCGTGTCACAACCGCCCAAAACCACATGGCGCTGGTAGATGTTTCTCGCCAGTGTGCCTTCGACATCGTCCGACGGGTGGTCCACATCGGCCAATTCGATCGCAGCTCCAAGTCCCGCAATGGCGTCCATCGTTGCCTCACGGTCATCACCCGATGCCAAATCCTTGCCCAGATAAACGGCGAGTTCGGGTTCCGCCGCGGGCTTTTTCCACCCGGTGAAAGAAATCGTGGCGCCCGATGGCACCACAGCATCGGCCATCAGAAAACCGACCAGCGGCGCGTTAATCTGCAATCGCTCCATCGCCGCGGGGCCGCCGAACGCCAACTTCCACCCGAGCGGCTTTCCGCCCGCGGCCATCAACTCGCGTCGCCGGCGAAGTTGCTGCTGCATTCCGCGTTCGATGCGCGGGTCTTCCCATGCCGCTTGCATTCAGCAAACCCATCCCACGTTCAATAGCCTTCCGGCGGAATTTCGTAGCCCGCGGCTTCCAGCGACCCTGCCCCGCTCCAACCCCATACAAGCACGACGTCCTCCTTGCCAGTATTATCGAACCCGTGCCAGTGGCCGCGCGGCGTGAAAATGACATCGCCTTTGGACGATGGCTCGCGGCCTGTGTCCGTATAGATGTGCCCGCTGCCGTTAATCACAACGAAAAATTCGTCGCAATTCGGATGGCGATGCTTGTCATGCCGCGCCCCCGGCGGCAAAACAGTCCAGCCGATCAAAAGTTTTTCGGACCCGGCGCTTTTCTGATCGATCAGAAACTGCACCTGCATGTTGATCCAGCCGTCGTCTTCAGTCAGGCCGCCGACCTTGGGCACATCGCGAAGATTGGTGCGATACGGTTTCATTTCGACATCCCTCCCAGGCGCCGATACACCTCATAAACAGTGACGAAGTCGTGCTCCGCAAGGCCCAGGCCGCGGCAAGCGTTGAGCATTTCATTCGCGGCCGCGCCCAACGGAACGGGCACACCCATTTTTCGGCCAAGGTCCAGCGCCAGCAGCATGTCTTTCTGCTGCAGATTCACATCGCCATATGTCGCGTCGGATATGTGCCCTTCCAGAATCAGCGGCGCGCGGTAAGCCAGCACCGGCGAAGCCACCACGCTTTTCAGCATCGCATCCACCGCCACCTCGCGCGGCACGCCGCCCTTTTCCGCCAGCGCGACGCCCTCGCAGAATCCGATCACTTCGATCACCAGCGTCATGTTCAGCGCAACTTTCAGCTGCACCGCCAGCCCCTGCGCGCCGATGTACGTCACCTTCGGACCGATCGCCAGCAGCACCGGCTGCACCCGTTCAAACGCCGCTTTATCCCCGCCGACCATTACCGAAGCGTTCCCTTTCCCAATCGTCAGCGTGGTTCCGGATATCGGCGCGTCCATCATCGTCAAGCCGGCCTTCGTAAACGCCGCCCCCACTTCCCGGCTGGCGTCAGGATCGATCGTGCTCATATCCAGATAGATCGAGCCTTTGCGCAACCCGGAAACGATTCCGTTTTCACCTAACGCGATAGCCCTCACCGCGTCCGAATTCGTGACGATGGTAAAGATAATTTCCGATTCCGCCGCAAGCTGCTTCGGCGAATCGGCCCAACCCATGCCCAGTTTAAAAAGCGGCTCCGCCTTTGCCTTCGTGCGATTCCAACCCGCCACCCGGTGTCCGGCCGCAAGCAGGCGCGGCACAATCGCCTGGCCCATGTCGCCCAGGCCGATAAATCCAAGTTTCACGGCACACCCCCAGTTCGCCATTCGCTCCGGCCGCTTCGAATCCCCCGCCCGGCGCTAGTGTTTCAGGTGCTTGTCGAAATAATCCATGAAGATCTGAAAGGTCTTCTGCTGGATTTCATCCGGCTGATACGAACCGTCCGGCTGATTCATGATGAAAACGTAGCCATGCACCGGGTGATTGAAGCTGGCCCATTGTACGTCTTTGCCCGCTTCTTTCATCCATTCGTAAGTCAGCTTGAAAATTCCCTGCTGGTGATCCGTATCCCGGCCGAAAATCAGAATCGGCGTGTGGATGCGCTGAATGCGTTCCATCGCCTCCGGTTTGTTGGCGTTCTTCCGCGCCACTTCGATGTCGTTGTATTGGATCTCATTGTCCTTTCGCGGCGCGGTAGGCCCGGTGTTGACGGTCAGGAATTCGTGGTCCGCAGGTTCGATGCACACCCCCGCCGCAAAATCGTACTCGCTGGACGCCTTCATGATCATTTCACCGCTGTGGCTCACGCCCATCGCGCCAACCGCTTTCTTGTCCACATACGGCAGCGTCTGCAGATATTTGATAATCGCAATCAGATCCTCGTGATCCAGCGTGGGGCCGGACTTCAACATGCGCCGGTCTCCGCTGATACTGTCGGGAAGATTCTGCGGCGGCTTCGAACTCTCGTAAGCATACGGAATTTCGTTGCGATAATTCACCGTAACCACCACGTACCCGCGCGCAATCATCCGGTCCTGCATCTGCGTCAGCCGCTCGGTCAGTTGCTCCACTTTCTTCATCCCTTCGCGCCCTTCGCCCCAACCCATCGTGATGGCGGGAAAGGGCCCATTCCCCTTGGGCTTGCGCACAAGAATGGGCACATAAATTTCGTCACGTGTCAGCACAAACGTATAGTCGCCGGGGATGTCGGACCCTTTGATCGCCTTGGAAGCCACAACGTAGCCGTGCGAGGGGATCGCCTCAGCAGCCTCCCTGCCGGTGGCAAGCTGCGCCCGGGCACCGACTTCACCTACCGGAAGAAATAGCGGCCCGGCAAGCATAAGCCCGAGCCCGAACAAGACTGTCTTCAACGAAATGCGCATCCTTCACCTCGGTTCAATCTCTGGTGCGAGTGGCTGGTCTTGCAACAACGCCCTGCGGATTGTGGTTCTACCACCGGACCTTTTGCCACGTCAACCCTTTTTGCGCTATCCTCCCTCCCCAGCACGCGTACTCGCACCGCGAATCTTGACGTTTCTTGGAGGCACCTTGAACTCATTCCGTCCATTCTTCGGCTCTGCATTGTTGTTGTTTTCGACTTCTCCTTTGCTCCGTGCGCAAGCAGCGGCTTCTCCTGACGCACCCCGCCCGCTGGTTCTCACCGAGGCGATCGCCACGTCCGGCGTGCAGGGCCGCTTCGATCATTTCGGTTTCGACGGCAAGAATCAGCTCTTCGTCGCCGCCCTCGGAAACAACACCGTGGAGGTTATCGACATCAGCGCCCGCGTGCGCTCGCACACCATCACCGGCATTCCCAATCCCCAGGGAGTAGCCTATGCCCCAGACGCGAAAAAACTTTTTGTGGCCAGCAGCAAAGGCAAATTGCGGATTTACTCCGGCGAGAATTTCGATCTCGTAAAGGAAATCGATTTTCATGGCGATGTGGACAATCTGCGTTACGACGCCGCAACTCACCGCGTCTACGTCGGCTTTGGAGAAGACGAAACCGGCGCCATCGGCACAGTAGATGCCACGACCAACGAGCGCCTCCCCGAAGAATACAAGCTGGGCGCGCATCCCGAATCGTTTCAGCTGGAAACGGCCGGCCCCAATATTTACGCAAATCTCCCGGATTTGAAGCAGATCGCCGTTATCAATCGCAAGACCGGTGCGATCGCCCGCTGGCCGCTGACGCTGGAGCACAATTTCCCGATGGCGCTTGACGAAGCGGATCACCGCCTCTTTGTGGCCACGCACGAACCGGCCCACCTCGCAATTTTCGACACGAACACCGGCCGCACCGTTGCGGAATTCCCGTGTGTGCAGGACGCCGACGACGTTTATTACGATGCGGGACGAAAAAGAATTTACGTTCCCGGCGGCGAAGGCTACATCAGCGTGTTTCAGCAGACGGACGCCGATCACTATCAGTTGCTGGCAAAAGTTCCCTCCACATTGGGCGCGCGCACGGCGGGATATTTCGGAAAAGGCCACAAAGGCTTCGACCGCTTTTTCCTGGGAGTGCCGCCGCGCGCCGATCACGGAGCCGAGATCTGGATTTACACCGTCCAGGACTGAAATCTTCGCGAACAATCTCACCAAAAATGTTCCCGGGAGATTACGTCCCGCCGGAGCCACCTCCCCGGACACGACGAGCCCCGAGAGGTCTGTTATCTGGACCAATTTCAACCGCCGTCCAACGGCACAAGCGCCAGGATCGTCAGCAGGCACTCGCCCCCCGCAAAATTGCAATCCGTGCACCCCACAATCGACAAACTGCACATTAACATACTGTATTTCTAATAATTTAGAGCGCTACGCCAAACGGAACGAGATTCGCGGCCCCCGAGAGCATGAATAATTTTGCTGAGCCCAAGAAAGGAAATGGTTGACAACTCGCTTCGTATGATGGTACAGCGGCTATACCTATTGTGCGGGGTATGCTCCCGAGCAGGGGATTTTACAGGGGTGTGGAATGTCGAATTCTGTCTATTTGCGGAAGTCCTTTGGCCTCTTGGCTCTGATTTCTGCGGTACTTCTTCTTGCGCTCCCGGCCTTCCCTCAGGGAAACACCGGCCGCATCCTCGGCGGCGTGTCCGACCAGTCGGGCACCTACATCGCCGGAGCAATGGTCACCATCACGGACGTGCAACGCGGCGTATCGCAATCGCTCAAGACAGACTCGGATGGCGCTTACATCGCCATCAACCTGTTGCCTGGGACCTACACGGTCCGGGTCGAAGTGAAGGGCTTCAAGGTCTTCGAGCGCAAGAATATTTTGCTCGAGGTTGGCAAGGACGTGCGAATTGATGCGGTGCTGCAGCCCGGTGCGGCGACGGAGACGGTCACGATCACGGAAGCAGCGCCGATGATTGACGCAACCAGCACGACCCTGGGCGGCACCATTAGCAACGAAATTATCAATGATTTGCCGCTCAATGGACGCAACTACCAGAACCTCATCTCCCTGCGCCCCGGCACAACGATTTATCCGGGGGGAGGCCCTTGGACCCAGATGACCAACGGCATCCGCCCGGAGGACACCAGTTACATCGTCGACGGCGTTACCAACGATGAGTCCTTCATGGGACTCAGTGTGACAAATGCCGCGGCAGTGATTGGCGACGCGGCGACGCTGATTCCAATTGATGCGATTCAGGAATTCAACACGCAAGTCAATCCCAAAGCGGAATTCGGCTGGAAGCCGGGCGCCATCACCAGCGTCGGCCTGAAATCCGGCACCAACGATATGCACGGAACAGCGTACGCCTTTGGGCGCTCGGATTCTTTTGACGCGCGGAACTACTTCGATCCGGTCGGCACACCCAAGACGCCACTCGATTTGGAGCAGTGGGGAGGGAGCCTCGGCGGTCGCATTATTCGGGACAAACTGTTCTATTTTGGCGCCTTTGAGGCCCAGACATATGACGTTGGCAATGCGCTAACTGGCAATGTGCCCACCAGCGCCAGTATCGTGAATGGCGGTGGACACAATTGCGTTGTCCTCACTACCGGAAATTGCAGTAACAGCATTGCCGATGCAACAGCCGATCTCGTAGCTCAGAATCCCGGTTTCACCGTCAATCCCCTTAGCGCATATTTGCTGGGCTTTTACACTCCGAACTCTTCTCAGGGCAAGGCCGTGCCGCTCACGTTTCCCAACAACAACAGTTCAAAAAATGCTTTGGGCAAAGTGGATTATCACTTGAGCGACCACAACACCATCGGCGGTTCCTACTTCTTTGGCAACGATACCATCATCGGAATGGATTCCGTCGAACTGCTCGCGCAGTTCAGGACCAAGGTTCATTCGCGCGCTCAGGCCGTCTCGGCTCACTGGACATGGACACCCAGTTCAGTTTTGGCGAACGATCTGAGAGGTGGTTTTACTCACTACGTCCTGCAGATCACTCCTAACGATACGACCTTCCCCTACGTCATCAATACCGGCATCACTAATCCCCTGCTGCAGGGCATTCCCAACATCAAAATTCCTGGTTTCACCGAGTTGGGCGCTTTTCACAATTTCCCGAAAATCGTGGGTCCCGACAAAGTCTATGACTTCATCGACCAGGTCTCTTATCTTCGCGGCAGGCATTCCTTCAAGTTCGGCGGTGAAGTCCGCAGGGACCTGGTCCACCAGGCCACCTATCGAGGCGGGCGGGGCCGGGTGAGCTTCAGTGACCTGGAGAATTTCCTTTCCGGAGATCCCAATAACGCAAGCTTCCTGGCGGGCGATCCTACCCGCAACCTTTCGCAGTGGCTCTACGCCGGATACGCGCAGGACGATTGGCGCATCACTCCGAAGGTTACCCTCAACCTTGGCTTGCGCTATGAATATCAGGCCGTGCCCACAGAAGCCAACAATCTGCTCGGCAATTGGGAACCTTCCGTGGGCCTGGAGCAAGTCGGCAAGAATATCGGCTCGCTCTACAACGGCGATCACAAGAACTTCTCGCCGCGTATCGGCGTTGCCTGGGACGTCTCCGGCAAGGGCACCACGGTGATCCGCGCAGGCGGCAGCATCGTGTATGACCTGCTCTCGATGAGCACCTATATGTCTCAACAAAATCTGCAAAGTGCCGTGGCACTTTTTGGCGCTGGGGTAGTTCCCACGGGCGCCACGATAAACGGAAGCCCTGGCATCGGCAACATTACCGCCGCAGGTGTCATCATTCCGGGATCCGGTCCTGGCGGACTTACTTGGCAGGATCAAACTACGGCCATCTATCCATCCAATGTAACGGGCTTGCTTGATTGCAGTAACGGGAATCCGTGCAACACGTTCTCCATGGACCGCAATTTCCGCACTCCCTACGTGGTGAATTGGACCGTCGGCATACAGCACGCATTTTCCGGCAAGCTCACCCTGGAATCGACCTATGTTGGCAACCATGGCGTGAAACTTCCCGGCGTATATGATGTTAATCAGCCACCCGTCGGTTCCGGATGGAGCGCTGCGGTCATCGCAGCGTGTATCGCGGGGCAGGCGGGTTCCCCTCCGACGGGGATCCCATACACGCAGTGCGCTGCAAGTCCGAACGGTGAGGAGATAGCGGCTCGCCCGTTCGTCGCAAATGGTCAGTTCCCCTACCTCGGGTTAATCAATCAGCTCGCCAATCTCTACGGCTCGACCTACCATGGTTGGCAAAACACTCTTACCGGACGTAATTTCCATGGGCTCGACTTCGTGCTCGGCTATACCTACTCGCATGCAATTGACGACCTGAGTTCCAACTGGGTGGCTTTCTTGCCCATGGACAGCGGCCAGCCCTCTCTTGAGAGAGGCAGCAGCGACGGCGACATCCGCCACCGCTTCACTCTCTCAGTCACCTATACACTTCCCGAGCGCAAGACCAAATCGCAACTTCTCGAAGGCTGGCAGCTCAACTCGATTATCACCATGCAGACCGGCCAGCCCTGGAACATCAACGATCAGACCAATGATTTCAGCGGAACCGGGGAGTTGGCCGACCGTTGGGATCTGTTCGGCAGCCCTGCTGACTTCAAGGCCGGAGGGGAGAATTCCCTGATCCTATGCACAAACGGCGCTTCGGGTGGCTGCTCGTATACCACCAATCCAACCGGCAACGCCGTGAATCTCTCCGACGCGCAAACCGCTGCCGATTGGGCGCTTTGCCAATCGCACGCCACCGGCGCGTTGCAAACGTCCCTCAACGTTGCCGTCAACAACGGCACCGGCGGCTGCTATGTCAGCAAGAATGGCAAGTCCGTGTTGTTGCCCAATGGCGTGGGGCAATTTGGAACCATGGGACGCAACGTTTTCCGCGATTCGGGCTTCCACAATGTGGACCTCTCCATCAGCAAGAATTTCCATTTCACCGAACGGGTTCGAGCGCAATTCCGCGTCGAAATGTTCAACATCTTTAATCACCCCAACTTTGCCAATCCTAACGGCGCCACCAGCGGCTATGGCCAGGCGGCGTTCGCTGATCCTTCCGTCGTAGGCACGTTCGGCTGCGGTTGCGCCACTCCGGACGGCGCGGCGTTCAACCCCGTGCTTGGCTCGGGTAGCAACCGAGCTATCCAGCTGGGTTTGAAGTTTCTCTTCTAGTTGAAGATGGTGGACTGAGCTTTACAAGGGGCCGGACTTGTTCCGGCCCCTTTTTAATCTAGAAAAGTCTGAAGCGCTGCTTTACCCAAATCCGAAAGGACTCATTCCGAATGCGCGCACAAACGGTTCGTTTTCTCGCCGGTGTTCTCTTGCCGGCGGCCAGCCTGTTTTTTCTCGTCTCTCCGATCGTAAGTTCCGCCGAGGGCGACGCCTCCGTGATTCTGGTGGATAAAGCGTTTGTGCAGGCTGCGGCGAAGAGCGATGCGGCGGCAATTGGGAAGATGGTCGATGCGGAGTTTACCTGGACGGACGCGGACGGGAAGACGCTGACGCGTGAGGAAGTACTGCGGGCTGTGCCGAAAGATGCGCTGGGCGACGAGAGCGGCGCGGAGATTAGCGAGCGGACTTATGGGCAGGTAGGGGCGGTGAATGTTGGCAGCGGGAAGATGCACATTTTGCGAATGTGGGTGCAGCGGCCGGGCGGGTGGAAACTGCTGGTGTATCACGAGGTGAAGCAACTGGAGCAGCCTTCAACTTCGCCGGGATCCGGCGTTAAGGATTGCGAGAACCCGTGCAAGATGGTGCCGTTTAAGCCGGCGAATGAGGCGGAGCAGGCCATCATCGCTTCGTGGCAGGCTTTGGAGACCGGCGTGACCGCGCATGATGCCGATGCCTGGGCGCCGCACATCGCGGACGAGTTTGTGCAGATCAGCTCGAACAGCGATCACGTGATTTCGAAAGCCGGGCGCATCGAGACGTTGAACAAACAGAAAGCCAGTGGAGTCGGCTCCGCCCCGACTCCGCTGGTGAGCGCGAAGATGTTCGATTTCGGCGACGCGGTGATCATGACCTGCCTGCACCAGCCGTATTCCGGCAAGCCCATTCATGTCAGCCGGTTGTGGATCAAGCGCGACGCCAAGTGGATCATGTCCATCAGCTACCAGACGACGATCCAGGCCGCGCCAGTGAAGTAGTTTCGAAAAGTAGTTTCGAATCGATGCTCTCTCGTTCGAACGGTGCGGACATTCGATGTTTCACGGAATGTTCCACGAGGAACAATTTGAATATGTCACTTACTGGTTATCATAATCACAAAATTTGCGTAAATGTCGGCGCGCCGACATTCCTGGCCCTCGCGCTGCTCCTCTTCGCGGCCGCTCCGCTTCCCGGCGCCGACTCCGCTCCAGTGCTCCAGGCCGACAAATCGTTCGTTCAGGCGCTAGTCCAGAAGGACGCCGCGGCCACCGCAAACTCTTTGTCGCCGGACTTCACCTGGATCGATTCGGTCGGGAAGCGCTTTTCGAGAGAGCAAGTACTCGCAAGCTCTCCCGCGGTGGCCAATGCTGATGTGGAGGCTGAGGTTCGCGTTTACGGAGAAACCGCCGTCGTGCGTGCCAATCGCGGCAGAATGAATTTTATTCGGGTATGGGTAAAGCGCGCGGAAGGCTGGCGCCTGCAGCTCTATCAGGAACTTCTGCAAGTGGAAAAATCGGAGCCGCCCGCGGCCAGGACTTCCGCCGAATGCGTGAACCCGTGCAAGACAATTCCCTTCGAGCCGCAGACCGCGAACGAGAAAGCGACGATCGCTTCCTGGCAGGGAGTGATGCGCGCGATGGCGGAAAGCGATGCCGACGCGTACTCGCCGCTGATTGCCGATGAATTCACCGCCACGGACACCTTCCACGATCGCCCGTTCACCAAAGCGGACCGCCTGGCACAAATCAACAAACAGAAAACCACCGGAGTGCGCGCCGCCCCGCAAGAATTGGTGGCAGCAGAGATGTTTGATTTTGGCGAAACGGTGATGATGATCGCGAAGGAGCAGCGGCCCGGCGCGAAATTCTATTTCAACACACGCATGTGGGTAAAGCGCGACGCCCGCTGGCAAATGCTCTTCAGCCTAAACACGCAGATCGAGTAAGAATAACAGGGCCATGTAGAGGCCGGGCTTGCTTGCCCTGAGTCTGACCGAAGGGCCCGGCCCTCTTCGATCTCAACCCCTCCACTCACCTCTCGCCATCGATCGAGGGCGGAGCAAGCTCCGCCCCTACAAAAAACTACAGGCCAACTCGAGATTCGATGAAATTTACGCGCTTTGGTACAGCTTCGTCATCACAAACTCGCGGTGACCAAGCGCCTCGGCGCAGGTTAGCCGCCCGTTGCAGGTGCGCAGCATGATATCGATCAACTGATCCCCGGCCTGGTCCATGGTCATTTCGCGGCGCAGGATTCCCGAAACATCCAGGTCGATGTGCTCGCTCATCGTGCGAGCAGTCTTTGGATTGGCGGTGAGCTTGATGACCGGCTCGATGGGATTGCCGATGACGTTTCCCTGCCCCGTCGGAAACAGATGGACAACGAAGCCCGCGGCTGCTTGCAACGTTACGCACTCCGCGGCGGCGGAG
>Ga0210403_10005237_pt1 | contig 11044 bp, 16 predicted proteins | sample IncBWC19MmetaG_FD_150863 | JGI IMG/M metagenome (GOLD analysis project Ga0210403, IMG submission 150863) | Forest soil microbial communities from Barre Woods Harvard Forest LTER site, Petersham, Massachusetts, United States - Inc-BW-C-19-M | ecosystem: Environmental > Terrestrial > Soil >... | reverse complement strand
CCACCGCCATGAAATCCGCCACCGCCTCCGCCTCCGCCGCCTCTTCCCGGACCCGCGTAAGCGGCGCCCGCGAGAGCGGCCACAAGAGCAGCAGCGGCGAAGGTCTTGATACCCGAGATTTTGGCTTTCGAAATTTTCGCTTTTGTCATGGCACCCTCAAGCGCCCCTCTGGTCGAGAACCGCACAAGCGTGCGGCTTAATCGGATGTCGGGATAAGCCTTGCACGACGCCGGAGTTCCATCGCGAACGCTACAAATGCTGGCAAATTCGGTTCCCGAACGGCCCAGGCGAACTCTTTTCAGAATCGTAATGACTCCGTCTTGAAAACGGTTTTAAGTAATCCCGGGGGAGGGTGGAGGTGCGATATGAACGATCTCGTTCGCTACCGCGCAATGGAATCCCTGTGCCGTCAAAGCGCGGTGTTTCGCCCGCTAGAAAGCTGGCGGCTGCTAGCCGAAGCCGAGATGTGGCACCACAAGGCCGAGGACGAAATCGCTGCCCGCTCGATGCAGCGAGATGCTGCACCACCTGCCGGCGCACTCGCTCGCACGGAACCTCACGGCAACGCCAGCCGGCCGCTGGCGCGCTAAGGATTGCAGAGCCCGCCCAGCTTGATACCTCCTTCTTTGATAGCTCCTTCGCTGGGAAACTGGAGGGAACCGGTATTTCGTTGTGGAATATCGCCGACATTCCAGAAGAAGCAGCCAACAAACTCGCAAGCATCGCATTCGCCACCGTCTTGATCTTCTGCGGCGGCTTCGCATACGCACAAAGTGGAGGAAGCGGCCGGGGTTCCACATCAGGCGATCCCGCAGCGAGCTCCGCCAGCCCAGGTACATCGCCGACCACGGGAAGCTCGATGAAGCCGAGCCGGAGCCGAAGCGGCAGCTCCACCTCGGGCGGCAGCGACGCCAATGGCGATCAGGGCCGGGACAAGATGCCCGACAGCAGTCGGGGCGTAAGGCCGCTCAACAGGCAGAACAAGCCGGACAGGATGGAGGGAAGCGCTCTCGCCTCCGACCGCCGGTCATGTCGTCTCCGCCTTGCGGAGATCACGGCCATGATCGAAGCGGCTGGCCTGCAGGTCGGCGTCCGTGGTCGGGATTTCCGGTAACGCGGCCTCCGCAAGAATTTCGGCGGTGATATCGTCGACGGCGGAATCGGCGATCTCGTGGATGAAGCTGATGCTGCTGTATTCGCCGGACGCGATGCGCGAGACGACCTCGCGCCGGGTGATCTCGGGATCGACGATGGCCTCGCGTCCGCGCCGGCCATAATCGATCATCACGACGAAATATTGCATGTGCAGGCTCTGTTGCCTCCGAAACGCGGGTTTTCGGACGTGGCGCAGTGTTTCTGAAAATCAGAAATCAGTCAAGCGAAAAATTCGGGAAAACAGAAATGGGCTGCCGTCACGGGGGCAAGGGGGCCCGCCGGGGCGCGAATCGGTTCCGGGGTGCCATTTCCGTCCCTTATTTTTCGGCAGTGCGCCCGCCATGCGTTTTGGCCGCCTTGCGCGCCCGCGCCGCGGCCTTGGCCCGCAAGCGCTCGATCTGGCCCCTCGGCAACGTCACGCAGATCTCCCCGATCCACTCCAGCTTCACCCCATTGATCGGCTTGGCGTTGAAACTCGTGAGGTTGACAAGCGTCGGGGACTTTCCCCGTTCGATAGTCTTCAGATAGCGCTCGCCGGTCTTCAGCCTGACCGCGGCCTCCTCGCCGTAGAAGCTCGAGACCGGATGGCGCTGCTCCCGGTAGACCACGATAATGTCGCCATTTTCGTATTTCGGCAGCATGGAATCGCCCGCGACCTCGAACGCGATGGTTTCCTCCGAGATGGGGAAGGGCAGTTCGACCTCGCCGAGGCCTTCCGGCGGCACCTGCTCGTGTTCCGGCTCGATGGTGGCGCCGGCGCCGACGCGGCCCATGATCGGAACCGAATTCAGTTCCAGGTAATCGATGATCGGCTGAATTTCGGTGGCCTTGATCTGGCGGATATCGGACAGGATCTCCGACACCGCCCCGGGGCGAACGCCCATCGCCGCCGCCAGACCGCCCTTGGTCTTGCCCGGCTTCTGCAGCCCCCGCTCGATCATCCTGACATCCAGCATGGTGTCATCTTTTCCGAATTTCCGAAAAATTAGCAATTCCGATTATCCGAAATCAAGCTTGACTTTGATTTCTGAATATCAGAAATTGAGAACATAACGGAAACGTCAGGGTGAGCGGCAATGCAATCGAGCTGGCAGGCGGCGCATTCGCAGGCGCTGCGCGAATATCTCGCCAAGGGCATGTCCTATTCGGAAATCGCCGATGCCCTCAACGCGAGGTTCGGAACCGTCTATTCCCGCAGTTCCGCGATCGGTCGCGCCAGGCGCATGGGGCTGGCCGGTCCGGAACGCCCGGACGACAGCGTCAAGCCGTGGCGGAAGCCGCCGCCGAGAGCCAAGGCGTCGCGGCTGAGCCAGCCGCGCGAGAGCCATGTTCCGGAATTCATGCGGCCAATGCCGGTCTCCGAACGGGTGAAGCTGCCAGAACTGCGTTGTGTCGAGATCGTGCCGCGCCACCTCTCGCTGGTCGATCTCGAACCCGGCGATTGCCGCTATCCCTATGGCGGCGACGAGGAGGGCGATGCCATCACCTTCTGCGGCCATCCGCGGCGGGAGGGTCCGAGTTATTGCGCGCCGCATTTTCATCTCACGCGCGGTCCCGGCGCTCCGTCGGAACGGTCGCCCGGTGCAGTCCTGCTGCGGCTGGTGGAGGCGGCATGAACACCTCCGTCGCCATCGTTTTCGTCAGAACGAAGCCGCTGCCGCGCCGCCATCGCATCGCGCATCTTCGTGCGCTGCTGCGCCGGCAACCGGCCGGCTCCCTTCGCGGCAAGCAATTGGCGGCGTTGCTGCGCGCCGAGATGACCGCGCGGCCGGCCGGCGAAGATCGCGCCACATGAATCGCCCCTGGATGCCGCTTTATGTCGGCGATTATCTCGGCGATACCGGCCACCTGACCACGGCACAGCACGGGGCCTATCTGCTGCTGATGATGCATTACTGGCGCAAGGGCGAACTGCCCGACGACGACCGGCAGCTTTCCAAAATCACCAAACTGCCGCTCAGGACCTGGTGCGAGTATCGCCCGACCTTGCAGGGTTTCTTCTACGAGGGCTGGAAGCACAAGCGGATCGACGCCGAGCTTCAAAAGATGCTGTGTGTTTCGCAAAAGCGTGCGATCGCCGGGCAAAAGGGCGGCATCGGGTCGGCGCTCGCGCGCATGAAGCTGGAGAATGCGTCGCGCTCCGGACGCGCCCCGCCGCGAGCAATTGCCGCGCCGCCGTCGAGCCCGGCTCAAGCAAACGCCGACCACTCACACTCACACCAGAGTCTTCTTCAGACGCGCCCGGCGCGAGGCGACCATACCGCCAAACAACCATCGGAAAAGTCCGCCATCGCCATCAGTCCCGAACTCGCCGCCTATGTGGTCAGGCGAAAAACCTAGTGACGAACGGTCTGGACGGCGCATTCAAATTCATTTGCAGGGGAGTAATACGACATGGCACGGGCCAAGCGCAACAGGCAGCCGAGGGCGCAAAAGATTCATGACCGGCGATCGAAGGATTTGCCGCGCTATGCGGAGGTAGCGGCGGTCGAAGTCGATGATCCCCTGGGTTTGGAGCCGGGCGAAAAGATCGTCACGCTGCGTTCACTGCGCAACGATCCCTTGGGGAAGCTGCATTCGCGCCGCCAGATTGACGAGGCGCAATTCCAGGGCGGGCGTGCCTTTCAGGACGATTGGGAGAAGGCCGAACGCGGGCCGCAGGCGGTCGATCCGACCCGGGAATATGTCGACGGCGGGCGGGCGCGGGAGCCGATCACTGAAGGCCAGCGCAAGGCCGTGCTGCGGCTCAACCGCGCCGAGCGCGAACTCGGCGCCGACGGCTCGGCGCTGGTGCATGAGGTTTTGATCCAGGGCATGACGATGGAGCAGATCGGGGAGCGGCGCGGATTGCGCGGCCAGCGCTGGATCGACTATTTCGCGCGGCGTTTTCGGGAGTGCCTCGACCGGCTGGCGCTTATCTACGGGTTTGCGACGGAGAAGCGATAGTTGGAAAGGCGATATTATGCGTTACGTAGCCATGCGCCCGGATCCCGGGAACGATGTTAAAATTCCGCGTGGATCCGCGGCCGGCAACCGATGGTTTACTCTTTGGCCGGCCTTGGGGTAATCCGCCCGCGAACACCGTCGAAGAAAACGAGATGCATCGCCTCTAGTCTCTCGATCTGACGGCAGGGTAAAGAATTGGTATCGGCGCCGATCGCCGCGGCGTTTTGGGGCTGATCGGGGCAAATTTGCAGCAATCCGCGCGGTTAGATGCCGGATAATGCAGGTCGCCAGGCGACGATTCCTGCGATGCCGGTCATGATCGTCCCGGTCGAAGCCGGTTCAGCTCCATGATCGAACCAATTGTAGCTAAATTGATAGATGCCAGTTTAGCTGACCTTAGAGCCCCATTGGTACTCCTGCCCGCATTGAAGCCGTTTAACGGAACCCATAGGAGGCAGGTTTGAAGCGCACTTTCTTGAATTTCTTGTCGGATCAGTCCGGCGCTACCGCGATTGAATACGGACTGATCGCAGCGGGCATCGCACTGGCGATTATTGCTGTGGTGAACGGTCTGGGCACCAACCTCAACGACAAGTTCACGTCGATCAACACTTCGCTGAAGTAAGTTCTGCCTGTCTCCTTCTCAAGGAGCCTCGCAAACTCCAAGAGGTCAAACCCCGCCGGAGCATCCGGCGGGGTTTTTCATTGACCGCAAGCGCGTCAGCACAGGGCGTCCCCGTCAGCTGCCGGCGCCTAGTTGAAACCGACCTTGATGAAGAACGCCAGAAAAGCGCCGCCCGCCACCGCGCAGATCGCGGCGATGACCAGCGGCGCGGGCGAGCCCTGCCGGTTGTCCGGCTCCAGCACCGCGTTGCCCGGCTGGTCGGGATCGTAATAGACGGTCACGGGCTGCCCCTGCCGGTACTGGCCGGCCGCTTTTTCCGCAAGTTCGCGAAGACCGTAAATGCCGGTCCATCCCCAATTCCCCGCCGTGCCGACAAAATCGCGCTCGCCCACCTGGTAGGCGTAGCGCAGATCGACCTGATAGCGATGGATCATGCGGATGATCGACTTGTCGTCGCGGCTGGTGTCCTCGATCTGCTCCTCGATCACGTCCGATGCGGTGATGATACCGGACACGGTCGGCCATCGCGGGCTGGCGCTGGCCAGCCGCCGTGTCCGCGCAAATGCCGCCACGCTGAAGGTCGCGCCGAGGAGTGCGAGGCCCGGCAGCGCGAAAGCGAACAGCGGAACGCCATTGGCCGTATAGAGCACGTGCCCGGCGATCGCATGCGCCACCAGAATGCCGGCGATGACGCCGAAGACGATCGTGAAGGCGGACTGAGCTGCGAGATTGCCTTGCTGGCCCGGCTCCAGCAGGGCGCTTTTGGCGTCGGCCGGGTCTATATAGACGTCGACACGAGCGCCGACCGGATATCGCGCGACTTGCCGGCCCGCGAGCACGCGCGTCGTCAGCGGCTGGCCGCCGATCCTGATCTGGTCGCTCTCGAACTCCTGGCCGCCGGCGCGGTAGCGATAGCGGATGATGGGTGTGGCATCGTTCAAATCGTCGGAGACGTGCGCGGGCGGCTGATCCACCCTGGAGACGGTGATGACGCCTTCGACCTTGTCCCAGCTCCTGGCTGCCCGCATTCGGCCGTTGAGGCGAACGAGATTGAAGAACATGCCGGCAAATAACAGCAGGAAAATGCCGGCGGCAATTTGTGTCCATAGCAATTGATGGGCATCCAACATTTGGATTCCTTAGGTGTGGTCAGAAATTTCGGATGAGATGTCTTGCCGCGGCCGAAATCCGGCCGCCGGCGGCGACGTTCACTGATGGGGCAGGATTGCGTAGGGCGTGCTGTAGGGTTCGACCCGCAGCGAGGGATTGGCCAGCAGGCCTATTTTTGCCGTCGGCGCCTGCTGCAATTCGCCGTTCGGGCCGCGGTGCACATTGTATTGCCACACCGTCAGGTCGCCCTTGTGCGCCAGCGCGTGCGCCACTGCGCTCGGGTCCGAGCCGCCGAGCGCCTTGAGCTCGTCGGCGGAAAGCCCGATGATGATCTCGTCCTTGACGGTGACGACCTTGAACAGATCGGTCCTGGTCTCCTCGCTCCACGCGGCCGGCGCGCCGCCGAGGATGAGAATCGCCAGAGCGCCGCACTTCACCTGGTCGCGCAGAGAAAGCATGCCGTTACCCCCCTTGGTGCCTGATGACGCACGTGTCTCTGACGCCGAGCCGTCGGCACGGTCGGCCAGGCGTGGCCTTGATCGCACGCAGCATTGGTCGCGCCGCGGGGGGATTAAGTTCACGGCCTTCGGCGCCCGCCGCATGGCCGCATTGGATTTGCCCGGGCTCGCCCGGGTTAATGCTTCTGCTGCGGCTCGGATGTCAGCGATTCCGGATGGGACGCGTCATACACCAGCCACAACTCGAGCGCGGCCAGAAACGTCACCGCAGCGCCCACGCCGATGCTGAAATGCATCCCCCTTGTGTGGGCAAAGCCCAGCACCCAGGGCGAAACGATGAGCCAGATTCCCAGCAGCAGGTTGATCCATTCTTCCCAGTTGGCGAACGCCATCATCGCCGCCAGCGACAGGATGGCGATCGCGGCCCCGCTTGCCCGCAAATCCGCCGCAGCGGTCCCATTTGCCAGCGCGAATAGCCATGGCGATATCAACAGGAACATCGCCAGCAGCAGTTGGTACAGATCGAGTGCCGACTCACGCCGCCATACTTTCATGCGCTATATTTTCATGCCAGCTTCCGTTGGTTTCCCTAACTCCGCTGTCAGAACCGGCCTTTTCGAAGAAGCGCGACTCGCGGCGGGGAGTTCCAGCCGTTGGGGCAAGCGGCGGCTAGACTTTAGGCGGATGAACCTTATGGGCGGCGGGCTCGTCAAAGGACGGTATTGTCTGGGGGACCATCATGAAATTCGCAATTGCCGTTTGCCTCATCGCCGTCATTGCCGCAGCATTTGGTTCGGCGGCGAAGGCGGCGGATGCATCCTATATCGGAACGTGGAAGCTATCGGGCGCGGTGGTGGCGCCGTGGGCCGATGCGAAGCAGAAGCCGGACAGCACCGAGATGACGCGCCTGATCGGCAAAACCGTCGTGTTCCAGGCCAGGCAAATCGGCGGCCCGCCGCCGTTCGCCTGCAAGGCGCCGCACTACAAGGAGAGCGACTTCACCGCCGACATGCTGTTCCAGGGCGCATTCGAGGAGATGCAATCGAAGAACAAGTCGGTGGACCCGGACAAGCTCGCCGCCTCGCTCGGCTTTGCCGGGAAGAAAATCAGGACACTCGAGACCGGCTGCGAGATCGACTTCCATTTCGTCGATGCCGGAACCGCGGAGATTGGCCTCAACGATTACGTCTATACGCTGAAGAAGCAATAGCGGCATGCGCGCAACGAGGCGGCGCGATGCGCGGCGGTCTCGGGCATGCTAAACTGGCGCGATGAATATCCTGGATCTGAAGGCATTCGCCGGACTGCTGTTTCTCTTCGTTGCGATGGCGGCGCTGCTGTTTGTTCCGGCCGGCACCGCCGACTATTGGCAGGCGTGGACGTTCCTTGTCGTCTATTTCGCATCGTCGCTCGCGCTCACCCTCTACCTCATGAAAGCGGATCCCGCGCTGCTGCAGCGGCGGATGCGGGGAGGGCCCGCCGCCGAGAAAGAACCGGTTCAAAAGATCATCATGGTCATCGCGTCGCTGGGGTTCGTTGGTCTGCTCGTCGTTCCCGCGCTCGATCATCGCTTCGCCTGGTCGCAGATGCCATCCGCGATGGCGCTGGCGGGAGACGGGCTGGTCGGGATCGGCTGGATCGCCATCTTTTTCGTCTTCAGGGAAAACAGCTTTAGCTCCGCGACCATCGAACTGTCCCCCGATCAGAAAGTCGTCTCGACCGGTCCCTATGCGCTGGTACGGCACCCGATGTATGCGGGGGCGCTCGTCATGCTTCTCGGCATTCCGATCGCGCTCGGTTCGTGGTGGGGGATACTCGTCGTCGCGGCGATGCTGCCCGCGCTGATCTGGAGGCTGCTCGAGGAAGAGAAATTCCTGGCCAGCAACCTCGCGGGCTATGTCGAGTACAGGAACAAGGTGAGGTACCGGCTGATCCCGACGGTCTGGTGACCGGCGTGGCCGACCGGTTGATCGGCGTCGGCCTGGATGATCCGGTCAGGCGGCGGACCGGACGCGGCGCGCGGGCGGCTCGGCGACGACGCCGGCGGCACGCAGCGGTGCAGGCCGCAGGATGAGCCGCTCGAGGTCATTGCGGCTCTGCGGTTCGACGAATTTGACCGCGAAGCCATGGGGCAAAAGTCTGACGACGCGGCCGACGCAGGCTCCGACCGCCAGCGGCATTCCGACCTGCGGCTGCACGTCGGCGGAGACGGCTGCGCCGGACGCCGACATGTCGATGACGAAGCAGCTGCGGACAGAGCCATCGGCGAAGGCCAGGGTCGAATGTGTGTTTGCCGGGATGATGCGCGAGTGTGTCCTGGCTTCGCGGACCGCGGGATCCTTCTGCCTCCTGTCCAGCCAGGTGAGCTTGGTTGCGAGCTTCTCGCGCATGGAGGTTGTCATGGCGAGTTCGAGCAGGAAGCTGCCGGCGGCGGTGTCGCTGATGTGGCCTTCGAGTTTGCCGAAATCGCCGAAATAGGAGGAGATGCGATCGCCGACTTTGCCGATCACGGGCACGGCGACCATCATCCGGAACGGCGAAACGCGGCTGGTGCGGCACGCGAAGGTGCGCGGCCTTCCCTGCGAATCGAACCAGTTCGAAAGCGTATAATGTCCGCCGACGGCGACATTGACCGCCTGCTGACCAAGAAACTCCTTCACCGACACTGCACGATCCCCTGATGGCTCGTAGATAGGTTGCATATGACTAAGCTTTTCGACGACTAAATGCGAAACCGGTTCGTCATTACGGTTATCAACCATCTTCCGATTTGCCTTCAATTCGAGATGAATTGGAAACCGGTTTGGATGAACCAGTCGCCTGTCTGGCGCGACCAACGTCCGGGCAAAAAGCCGAGGTTGCGGATGACCAATTTCTTTCAGTGGATCGGCCTGGCGCTGGGCTCCGCCCTGGTCGCCTTTGGCGTATTCGGTTTCTTTCGCGGCCTTTCGCTGCCCCCGAATACCCCGGAACATCGCGCCCACGGCAAGGGCGACAGCTGGCGCATATAGCGAGATGCATCCGACGCGGCGTGCGCGGCTGATCAAAACCCGCCGGCGCTGAAGCGGAACGGCTGCACGACGTCGTAGGCGGCTTTGGTCAGCGGTACCGCGTAGTCGACCGTCAGGTTTCCGAACGGGGAGGCCCAGGTCAGGCCGGCGCCGACCGACGAGCGCACCACATTGCTGTTGGCAAGCTGCATCGATTGCGTGGAGCCCGGAAATGTCGTCGGCCCGTTATAGCGGAACACGCTGCCGGCATCGACAAAGCCCGTCGCCTTGAGACCGTACTCCTGCGGCACGCCGGGAATCGCGCTTTGCAGTTCCGCCGTCGTGGCCCAGTACATGCTGCCGCCGACATTATCCATGGTGGTGCCGGGCGTGAGGTCCCGCGGCCCAAAACCGTTGGGCGCGAATCCCCGCACCATGGTGGGGCCGCCGAAGAAGCTGTTGAGCAGCGGCACCTGCTGGCCGCCCCAGCCGGTGATATAGCCGCCTTGCCCGCGCACCAGGGCGGTCACGTCGTCGTTGATCGGGTGATAGTAGCGCAGGTCTTCGCTGGTGCGCAGGAATTTCACATCGCCGCCGAGGCCGGCGAGATCCTGCCTGAGCTGCGAATTGAATCCGCTGGTCGGACTCTTGGGATTGTCCAGAGTGTTGTAGGTGACGGTACTTCCGACCGCGGAGACCCATTGCGGCCCGGCCAGCGCAGCCTGCAACACCGGCAGCGACGGCGCCGCGGCGGTCGAGGTCGGATCGAAGGTGACGTTCTGGTTATAGAGCGAATAGCGGTACTGCACCCCGATCTGCTCGGTGATCGGCGTGCCCAGCTGCAGGGTCGCGCCGTAGATGTCGCTGCCGTAGGACTGGTAGGGACTCGCCCAATTCTGCCGGCCGTAGAGTTCGATGCCCGCCGCGACGCGGGTGCCGAGGAAATAAGGCTCGGATGCCGACAGATCGATGCCGCGTGCGTATTGGCCGTAGGTCACGGAGCCGTTGGCCGATATGCCGGTTCCCAGGAAATTGCGATCGCCGAGCTTGACCTCGGCGAGCAGGCCGTCGACCGTCGAGTAGCCGCCGGAAATGTTGAACTCGCCGGTCGACTGCTCCTCGACGTCGACATCGAGCACGACGCGGTCGGAGGTTGAGCCCGGCTGGCGCGTGATCTTGACCGTCTTGAAATAGTTCAGGTTCTTCAGCCGCCGCTCGGCGCGATCGATCAGCGTCTTGTTGTAGGCATCGCCTTCGGCGATGTCGAACTCGCGCCTGATCACATAGCTCTTGGTGCGGGTATTGCCGTGGATGTCGATGCGCTCGACATAGGTCCGCGGCCCCTGATCGATGGTGAAAGCGACATCGATCCGTCGTGCCGCCGCATCGCGGGTGATGCGCGGGGTGGTCTGCGCGAAAGGAAAGCCGAGTTTGGAGAGTTCGACCGCCAGCACATCGGTGGTCTTGTCGAGGGCCCGGCCGTCGAACACCGCGCCCGGCCGCGCCACCAGCTCGCGGCGAAGCTTTTCGCTATCCACCCCCGGCACGTTGCAAGCGAGGCTGATGTCGCCGAAATGATAGAGGGCCCCTTCGTCGATCGCAAAGGTCAGCAAGAAGCCGTGCAGCGCCGGATCGTACTCGGCTTTGGCCGAGGTCACGCTGGCGTCGGCATAGCCCTTGCTGCGGTAGTACGTCCGCAGCGCCTCGCGATCGCCGGCGACGCGGTCGGGATCGTACTCATCGCCGCCGGTCAGGAAGCT
>Ga0210403_10005233_pt1 | contig 11047 bp, 5 predicted proteins | sample IncBWC19MmetaG_FD_150863 | JGI IMG/M metagenome (GOLD analysis project Ga0210403, IMG submission 150863) | Forest soil microbial communities from Barre Woods Harvard Forest LTER site, Petersham, Massachusetts, United States - Inc-BW-C-19-M | ecosystem: Environmental > Terrestrial > Soil >... | reverse complement strand
AGTCCCGAGGGCGCTAACGCTCTCGATATCAATGACGTGCACCGCCCTCGGTGCTTTTTCGCGCAACATTTGAGGGTGCCACTGGCAGTGATTTTTGTAACATGACTCCTATAAGAAAGATCTAAGTGAGTTTGAGTCCTAAGGAGGAAGTTCATCTATGAAAACCGTGCAGAGCACCGAGAGCCGCTCGAAGACATCTGAGGCCAATATTCTCCTTAAAACTCTGATTGCCTTCAAGAAAGGGAACTTCTCGGTAAGAATGCCGGTCGACCAAATCGGGGTTGCGGGCAAGATCGCGGACACCCTAAATGACATTTTGGAGTTGAACCAAAAGATGGTCAGTGAGTTTGAGCGAATCAGCCGGGCGGTTGGCAAAGATGGAAAAATCTCCCAGCGAGTGTCCATTGGACCCGCAAGCGGCGCTTGGGCAGACTGCGTCGAGTCGGTGAACAGCTTGATTGGAGATCTTGTCCAGCCTTCTACGGAGGTGGCGCGCGTTATCGGCGCAGTGGCGAAGGGGGACCTCTCTCAAACGATGTCGCTCGAGGTCGACGGACGGCCTCTACGCGGTGAGTTTCTGCACACGGCACGCGTTGTCAACACCATGGTGGATCAGTTGAATTCCTTCGCTTCGGAGGCGACCCGCGTCGCCAGAGAAGTAGGAACAGAGGGCAAACTGGGCGGTCAGGCGGTAGTCACCGGAGTCGCCGGTACCTGGAAGGACCTCACGGAAAGCGTGAACTCGATGGCCAGCAACCTGACGAATCAGGTGCGCAACATCGCCGGGGTGACCACGGCCGTAGCTAAAGGCGATCTGACTACCCGCATTACGGTTGATGCCAAAGGAGAAATCCTTGAACTGAAGAACACGATCAACACCATGGTCGATCAGCTCAGCTCGTTTGCCGCTGAAGTGACCCGCGTGGCTCGTGAGGTCGGTACCGAAGGTTTGCTAGGAGGTGAGGCGGACGTACCCGAAGTGGCCGGCGTGTGGAAAGACCTGACGGATTCGGTCAACTCCATGGCGGGTAATCTTACCAACCAGGTTCGCAACATTGCCGAGGTGACCACCGCTGTGGCCAAGGGCGACTTGTCCACACGAATTAGCGTTGACGCTCGCGGCGAGATCCTGCAATTGAAAAACACCATCAACACGATGGTAGACCAGCTCAGCTCGTTTGCAGCCGAGGTAACCCGCGTGGCGCGCGAAGTCGGCACCGAGGGTCTGCTTGGTGGCGAGGCCGATGTGCCCGGTGTGGCCGGCACCTGGAAGGACCTCACGGACTCGGTCAATTCCATGGCCGGGAACCTCACCGCGCAGGTTCGAAACATTGCGGAGGTTACCACAGCCGTCGCCAGGGGCGATCTCTCGCGGAAGATCACTGTCACGGTTCGCGGCGAGATTCTTGAGCTGAAGGACACCATCAACACGATGGTGGACCAACTGAGTTCGTTCGCATCGGAAGTCACTCGCGTGGCCAAAGAAGTAGGGACCGAGGGCAAACTCGGCGGACAAGCGGAAGTGGAAGGTGTTGCCGGAACATGGCGCGATCTCACGGAAAGCGTGAATTCCATGGCCGGCAACCTCACAAACCAGGTCCGTAATATCGCCGGTGTTACAACAGCCGTGGCCAAAGGAGATCTCTCGACAAAGATCACCGTCGATGCCCGCGGCGAAATTCTGGAGCTGAAGAACACCATCAACACGATGGTGGACCAGCTCAACTCGTTCGCCAGTGAAGTGACGCGCGTGGCTCGCGAGGTGGGCACGGAAGGCAAACTCGGCGGCCAGGCCCAGGTGAAAGGCGTCGGCGGCGTCTGGAAGGACCTCACGGACTCCGTCAATTCCATGGCCGGCAACTTGACCGGCCAGGTCCGCAATATCGCCGAGGTCACCACGGCCGTGGCGAAAGGCGACCTCTCCCGCAAGATCACAGTCGACGTCCGCGGCGAGATTCTGGAGCTTAAGAACACCATCAACACGATGGTGGATCAGCTCAACTCGTTCGCCAGTGAGGTGACGCGCGTCGCCCGAGAGGTTGGCACCGACGGCAAACTCGGCGGGCAAGCGCAGGTGAAGGGCGTGGGCGGCGTCTGGAAGGATCTCACCGATTCGGTGAATTTCATGGCCGGCAACCTTACGGCCCAGGTCCGCAACATCGCCGAAGTAACCACGGCTGTCGCCAACGGTGACTTATCCCGTAAGATCACCGTGGACGTCCGTGGTGAAATCCTGGAGCTCAAGAATACGATCAACATCATGGTCGATCAGCTCAACGGGTTCGCGAGCGAAGTGACGCGCGTGGCGCGCGAGGTGGGAACGGAAGGCAAGCTCGGCGGTCAAGCCGTTGTCAAAGGCGTTGCCGGAACCTGGAAAGATCTTACCGACAGCGTCAACTCCATGGCGAGCAATCTTACCAACCAGGTCCGCAACATTGCGGAGGTGACTACGGCCGTCGCAACCGGCGACCTCTCGCGCAAGATCACAGTCGAGGTGCGCGGCGAAATTCTGGAGCTGAAGAACACGATTAACACCATGGTGGACCAGCTGAGTTCCTTCGCCTCTGAGGTTACGCGCGTGGCGCGTGAAGTGGGCACAGAAGGCAAGCTGGGCGGCCAGGCCGACGTGCACGGCGTCGCCGGCACATGGAAAGACTTGACCGATTCGGTGAATTCCATGGCGAGCAACCTGACAAGCCAGGTGCGCAACATCGCCGAGGTGACCACCGCCGTGGCGAAGGGCGACCTGTCGCGCAAAATTACGGTGGACGTGTGGGGCGAGATCCTGGCGCTAAAAAATACGATTAATACCATGGTGGATCAATTGAACGCGTTCGCGGGCGAAGTGACCCGCGTAGCGCGTGAGGTGGGTACCGAAGGCAAACTCGGCGGTCAAGCGGAAGTGAAAGGCGTGGGCGGCGTTTGGAAAGACTTGACGGAGAGCGTGAACTTCATGGCCGGCAACCTGACCTCGCAGGTACGCAACATCGCCCAGGTGACCACCGGCGTCGCCAAGGGCGACCTGTCGACGAAAATTACCGTAGACGCGCGCGGCGAGATTCTCGAGCTGAAGAATACCATCAACACCATGGTGGACCAGCTCAATGGCTTTGCTTCTGAAGTGACGCGCGTGGCGCGTGAGGTGGGCACCGAGGGCAAACTGGGCGGCCAGGCGGACGTTCGTGGAGTTGCCGGCACCTGGAAAGATCTCACTGACAGCGTCAATTACATGGCCAGCAACCTGACCAATCAGGTTCGAAACATCGCGGGCGTCACCACGGCCGTAGCTCGCGGCGACCTCACCACGAAAATCACAGTGGATGCCCGCGGGGAAATCCTCGCTCTAAAGAACACCATCAACACCATGGTCGATCAGCTTAGCTCCTTCGCCTCCGAAGTGACACGCGTGGCGCGCGAGGTGGGAACAGAAGGCAAGTTAGGCGGCCAGGCCGAGGTGAAGGGGGTTGCCGGCACGTGGAAGGACTTGACCGAAAGCGTCAACTCCATGGCGGGTAACCTGACGAATCAGGTACGCAATATCGCGGAAGTCACGACCGCGGTAGCTCGCGGCGATTTGTCCCGCAAGATCACGGTCGATGTGCGCGGCGAGATCCTGGAGCTGAAGAATACGATCAACACGATGGTGGACCAGCTCAGCTCGTTCGCCTCGGAGGTGACCCGCGTGGCCCGCGAGGTTGGCACCGAGGGTAAACTCGGCGGCCAAGCGGACGTGCGGGGCGTCGCCGGCACGTGGAAAGACTTGACGGACAGCGTGAATTCGATGGCCGGCAATCTTACCGCCCAGGTCCGCAATATCGCCCATGTCACCACCGCGGTTGCCAATGGCGACCTCTCGCGCAAGATCACGGTGGACGTCCAGGGCGAGATCCTCGAACTGAAGAACACCATCAACACCATGGTGGACCAGCTCAATTCGTTCGCCAGTGAGGTCACCCGTGTGGCCCGCGAAGTGGGCACCGATGGCAAACTCGGCGGCCAGGCAGAAGTTAAAGGTGTCGCCGGCACGTGGAAGGACCTGACCGACAACGTCAACTTTATGGCCGCTAACCTCACCACGCAGGTCCGCGGCATCGCCAAGGTTGTGACTGCGGTGGCCAACGGTGACCTGAAACGCAAGCTCGTGCTGGAAACCAAAGGCGAGATCGCTGCGTTGGCCGATACGATCAACGGAATGATCGACACCCTGGCGACGTTCGCCGATCAGGTGACTACGGTGGCGCGCGAGGTCGGCATTGAGGGTAAACTGGGCGGCCAGGCGCGCGTCCCGGGTGCCGCCGGCATCTGGCGCGATCTGACCGATAACGTTAACCAGCTTGCCGCGAACCTCACCACTCAGGTCCGCGCCATCGCGGAAGTGGCCACAGCGGTTACCAAGGGCGACTTAACCCGTTCTATCGCCGTGCAGGCGCAGGGCGAGGTGGCCGCATTGAAAGACAACATCAACGAAATGATCGTCAATCTTGCAGCCACTACGCGTAAGAACAATGAGCAGGATTGGCTCAAAACCAACATCGCTAAGTTCACTGGAATGATGCAGGGGCAACGGGACCTTCTGACGGTTTCACAGCTGCTGCTCTCCGAGCTGACACCTCTGGTAGGCGCCCAGCAGGGAACGTTCTATATTGCCGAAACAGTGGAAGAGACCCCAGTGCTGAAACTGCTGGCCGGGTATGCGACCGACGACTCGAACGGCGTCCCCAAGCAGTTCAAAGTCGGACAGGGGCTGGTTGGCCAATCAGCCAAGGAGAAGGAGCGTATCCTGGTTACGAATGTGCCGAACGGTTATGTCCGGATCAATTCCAGTCTGGGCGGATCCGCTCCCCTGAGTATCGTCGTGCTGCCGGTGCTGTTTGAAGGCGATGTCAAGGCAGCCATCGAACTGGCGTCTTTTGCCCAGTTCAGTGACATTCACCTCAATTTCCTCGATCAGCTTACGCAATCCATTGGAATTGTGCTGAACACGATCGCAGCTACCATGCGGACAGAGCAGTTGTTGCAGCAAAGCCAGGCGCTCGCCGAAGAGCTCCAGAGCCAGCAACTCCAATTGCAAACGACCAACGCAGAGCTACAGGAGAAGGCGCAATTGCTCGCGGAGCAAAAGACCGAGGTGGAAACGAAGAACCGGGAAGTCGAACAGGCCAAGGAGGCGCTGGAGGAAAAGGCCGAACAACTGGCGCTCACGTCCAAATACAAGAGCGAATTCCTGGCCAATATGAGCCATGAACTTCGGACACCGCTCAATAACCTCCTCATTCTCGCCAGAATGTTGTCTGAGAACTCAGACAAAAACCTCACTCCTAAGCAAGTGAAATTCGCCGAAACCATTCACACTTCGGGAACGGATCTCCTGGCTCTGATCAGCGATATTCTTGACCTCAGTAAGATCGAATCCGGCAAGATGGATGTGGAAGTAGGGGGCGTTCGCTTCACAGAACTCCAGGACTACTGTTCGAAGACATTCCGCCACGTGGCGGAGGGCAAGGGCCTGGACTTCACGATCGATATTGGCGGTTCGCTACCGTCCGAGGTCATCCACACTGATGCCAAGCGTCTTCAGCAAGTGCTGAAGAACCTGCTTTCGAATGCACTCAAATTCACCGAGCAGGGATCTGTACGCCTCATGATCGACCGGGCCGCCGCGGGATGGAGCCCGGCCCACACGATTCTCTCTCGCGCAAAATCCGTAATTGCGTTTTCGGTAATCGACACCGGCATCGGCATTCAGGCCGACAAACAGCGGATAATTTTCGAAGCTTTCCAACAGGCTGATGGTACGACGAGCCGGAAATACGGAGGCACCGGATTGGGCCTGTCGATCAGCCGCGAGTTGGCACGCCTGTTAGGAGGCGAGATCCACCTGAAAAGTACACCCGGCGTCGGCAGCACATTTACGTTGTATCTGCCGCAAACATATGTCACCTTGGCGCAACCGCCCAAGAGCGAAGCTCTGATGTCCACTCCGGTTCTGCTGGAGCAGGCTGCGGCACATCCGGAAAACGCGGTTGACATGGTTCTGACGGCGCCCAAGCTGAATGACCAGGAGCTGGTCGAGGACCTCGTCATCGACGATGACCGCAGCCTGATCGGGCCGGGCGATTCGGCTCTGCTGATTGTGGAAGATGATATTACTTTTGCGCGTATTCTGGTCGACATGGCCCATGATCGCGGCCTCAAGGCGCTCGTAGCCCTAAGAGGCAGCACCGCATTAGCCCTGGCCCGTGAATTCAAGCCAGGCGCGATCACATTGGATATCAATCTTCCGGACATGGCGGGTTGGACGATACTAGACCGCCTCAAACACGACCCGGCAACCCGCCACATTCCGGTTCACGTTATTTCCGGGGACGACAATCGCCGGCGCGGACTTGCGCTGGGCGCTATGACCTACCTCGAGAAGTCGGTAGGCGATGAATCGCTTGTAGACGCTTTCGCCACGATCGAGGAGTCCACTCACAAACAAGTGAAGAAATTACTGGTTGTGTGCGGCGATGAGGCCACCCGGAATGCCATTACCCAATCGCTGGATGCCCCGGACCTGGACATCGTCAGTGTTGGTACTGGTAGCGAAGCGCTGGCGGCGGTGAAGGAACAAGATCTTGACGGCATCGTGATTCACCAGCAGGTCGATGGCTTCAGCCCGTTGCGGTTTATCGATGAGGTCCAGGCGGCCAAACGCCCGTACGTGCCGCCCATTATCTTGGTGACAAACGGAATGACCTCGGCAGAAGAGGCCGAACTTGCGCGACTCATGCGAGGTAGCATTGTGAAACCCGCACATTCCCTGGAGCGCCTCCTGGATGATTCGGTCTTTCTGCTCCACCGCGCCGAAGCCGATCTCAGGCCGGAACAGCGCCGGATTCTCGAACGATTACGAGAGACCGATAGCGCGCTGGAAGGCAAAAAGATCCTGGTTGTGGACGATGACGTCCGCAACATATTCGCCCTCACCAGCCTCCTGGAAGATCACCATCTCCAGGTTGTGCACGCAGAAAATGGCCGCGCAGGAATCGAGGTTTTGAAGAAAACGCCAAACGTCGATCTCGTGCTCATGGATATCATGATGCCGGGAATGGATGGCTACGAAACCATGCGAGCGATCCGGCAATTGCCCAATTTTCAGTCTGTTCCAATTATTGCGTTGACGGCTAAAGCCATGAAGGGAGATCGCGCGAAATGTATCGACGCCGGCGCGTCCGATTACATTACCAAACCAGTCGATCTGGATCAGCTCTTTTCTGTGCTCCGCGTCTGGATCAGTTATGGACAAGAAATGGCGCAAATGGCAGTTCCGGGAACATAGATACCGTTCAGGGAAAAACGTGTCGCCTCTCTTCCCGAGGACTTGTGGTCCTTAGACTTGCGAGACAGGTAAAAAGTACTGATTTCCCGCGCTCGCGCCCAGGGTGTGGGATTTCTCGCAAGTTTGCCAAGCCGCCGGAGTTAACGAGATGGCGCCAGTAAACGGCATGTCAGTCACCCACGAGCCAGCACCGGAGGATCGGGCTAAAATCCTCTTGGTAGATGATTCGCCGGAGAATCTTGTCTCTCTGGAAGCCTCGCTGGAGGGTCTCGGACAGCAACTGGTCACGGCGCGCTCCGGTATGGAAGCGCTGCGTCATCTGCTGGAAGATGACTTTGCCGCGATTCTGCTGGACGTGAAAATGCCGGAGATGGACGGCTTTCAGACCGCAGAATTCATCCGCGCCCGAAAGCGTTCGCGTCACACTCCGATCCTGTTCCTCACCGCCTATAAAAGCGAGGAACATCTGTTCCGGGGATACGATCTCGGAGCCGTGGATTTTCTTTTCAAGCCGATCGTACCGGAGATCCTTCGCTCCAAGGTCTCCGTGTTCGTGGAACTCAGCCGCAATACAGCTCTTCTTCGGCGTCAAACGGAGGTCCTCAGCAAAGCCGAACAAAAGTTCCGATACCTGCTCGAGGCGGCGCCTGACGCCATGATCATCAGCTCCGAAAATGGCGAAATCAGTCTTGTCAACTCCCAAGTGGAAGTCCTTTTTGGATTTCATCGAAACGAACTCATCCACCAGAGTATTCGAGCGCTCGTTCCGGACTGGAACGGTCTGCCTGCTTCAGCCGGCTCCCCAAAGGAGTTTAGAGCGCGCCGTAGGGATGGAACGGAATTCCCAGCTGAAATCAATCTTAGCCCGTTGCAGACAGAGGAAGGGTTGCTCGTCACGTCTGCGATACGAGACATCACGGAACGGAAGCGGGCCGAGCGCGAGATCCGCGAGTTGAATGCCGGGCTCGAACAACGCGTGGCCGAACGCACCCAGGAGATCCTCGAGTCCAATGAAGCCCTCCGGCTATCGAACGACGACCTGAATCAGTTCGCATATGCGGCCAGTCACGATCTTCAAGAGCCGTTGAGAATGGTCGCACTTTACAGCCAGTTCCTCGAGATGCAGTATGGCGAAGGGCTCGACCAGAAGGCGCACCAGTACTTATCGTTCATCGTAAACGGAGCCCAACGCATGGAGCGGCTCCTAAGGGACCTGTTGGCGTATTCGCAACTGGGAGCCATTGGCGAGGAGCGGCCCGGCTTAGTGGACTGCGATGCCGTGATGGACAAGGTGCTGCTCAATCTGCGGGCTTCCATTGAGCAGAATGGCGCCTCTGTCACCTTCCAAGGTTTGCCCACAGTGCAAGGGCACGAGATCCGGCTGGTACAACTGCTTCAAAATCTCGTCGGAAACGCAATTAAGTATCGCGGCTCCGATACGCCTCGAATCCATGTCACCGCTCAGCAGCGAGAGGCTGATTGGCTCTTCTGCGTGCAAGACAACGGAATAGGGATCAAACCCGTATACGCCCAGCAAGTCTTCGGCATTTTCAAGCGCCTCCACGGGAATAGCTACCCTGGAACGGGCATCGGCCTCGCGATTTGCCAACGCATTGTTGAGCGGTACGGTGGCCGTATTTGGGTCGAATCCACACCCGGTGAGGGCTCGTTGTTCTGTTTCACCTTACCTCTGGCAGCTCCAAAGCCGGTGTCAGAGACCGCCGCCGTTGGATAGGTCTCGTCATATCTTCTGGTTAATGAGTTGGCCGCTCGTGGTCAGGTCCTCGTAGAAGACGGAAAAAGCGTGTCCATCCCAAACGACGTTAATGAGCCCTGAGGGCGCCACAGTCCCCTCCAGTTCGATGACGGCGTCAGGTGGAATCCTTACCAGCGTGTCAGTCGGACTTTTGATACTACTGCCTGGATGCTCCTGGAGTTCAACCGCCGTGACCGGCTGAGATAGCTTGCATTGAACGCGTGAGACGGGCTTGCCCATTTCCCTTTCCCTAGAATAGGCGTCTTTACATCCAGAATAACATCACTAGCCGGCATGGCCAATCGGTTGCAGATAACGGCAGGGGTGCGTGGATCATTTTGGGTATTATAGTGAACCGGATTGCCTCCCGGAGCCAACACATGGACAGCCAGCGGCCAGAATCCGCCGAAGAAGAGCTAGCTCGGACCAAAGAGGCGTTTCGGGAATTCGTGTTCCACGCGGTTCACGATCTCCGGGGACCTCTTCGAGCCGTCAGTACCAGCTCAGATATGCTTGCCAGCATCTTTGGGGATGCCACGGACGAGCGCGCCGCCAGATGCCTGCGCTACATTCGGGAGGGAACAGATCGGATGGCAGCGCTGGTACAGGATATTGCGGCATATTGGCAGGAACAAGGACGCCTGCTTCATCTTACGCAGATTAATTTGAACGAGGTTCTTAAGCAAGCGCGGTCGCAAATTTCCAAGGAATCGCAGGAAGCCGCCGCAGTCATCACTCATGATGATTTGCCAACGGTCAATGGCGACTTTTTGGCGATAGCCACCGTATTCCGCCACCTGATCGAAAACGCCTGCAAGTTCCGCAGCAAAGATGCCCCCTCGATTCACATCGGGTCCAGCCGGGATGGAGCGGAATGGATCCTCTCAGTTCGGGACAATGGACTGGGATTCAAGCCGGATTACGCCAAAACTATCTTCCAGCCGTTCAAGCGGCTTCACAATAAGGAATATCCGGGAAGCGGGCTGGGGCTAGCACTGGTGAAGACAATTATCGATCAACACGGCGGGCGTATTTGGGCCGAATCTGTCCCGGGCCGAGGTTCTACCTTTTCGTTCAGCCTGCCGGTTTCGGTCTGAGCTGTACTCTTTACGAAGGCTATCTCGCAGACGCCTGCGAGCAAAAATCCTCTTTTTCGAGAAGGTTTCGGATCTCGACGCCGAGATTCATAAACTCGTCGAGTCTGGAAGACTTTCGAAAGTACTTGGTCGCACCGAACCGGGCAACTTCGGCTTTATCCTTGGGCGAGTCCGACGAGGTTAGAACAAGAACCGGAACGGAAGCACACCGTGAGCTTTGCCTGACGCGCTCAAGAACCTGGCTACCGCTCACTTTTGGCAGATTCAGATCGAGAATGACCAGGCGGGGGATTGGCATGGCTTCGTCGTTTTCGATTCCAGTTATGAACTCCAGTGCTTCTTCGCCGTCATTTAGGACGTGCAGCTGGAACTTCAGGCCAGCTTGCTCCATGGCCTCCCGAATGAGTAACACATCCGACTCGGCGTCTTCAATCAGCGCAATTTCGTGTGGTGATGCATTCATGTAAACATCTTTCTCATGTGAGCAATCATGCAAGTTGGATTCCAACGAACGGGGCGCTAAGTGCGTCGCCGCACAATTCAGCGTGCTTAACCCTGTCGTGCTTAACCCTGTCCTGTTGCGGCGGCTTTTTCCGCCGCAGCCTCACCGTCCGCCGAACCCGCCTTCGCATCACTAGCCGCGAAATCTGCGATCCGGCCGACTAGCGTCCGAAGGCCAATGCCGAGCATCTGAGCCGCCTGCTTTCGATTGTTCTTCGTTTGTTTCAAGGTCAACCGGATATAGGCGTCTTCCACCTCGCGCAGCCGCCTTCCTGCGTCAAGCGTTATCGAGCATTTTTCAGCGGATCCTTTTGGAACAGCCGGCGCCTCCACCGGCGCCCGGAAGGTTGGCGTCAGGTGGTGGGGGAATAT
>Ga0210403_10005231_pt1 | contig 11049 bp, 10 predicted proteins | sample IncBWC19MmetaG_FD_150863 | JGI IMG/M metagenome (GOLD analysis project Ga0210403, IMG submission 150863) | Forest soil microbial communities from Barre Woods Harvard Forest LTER site, Petersham, Massachusetts, United States - Inc-BW-C-19-M | ecosystem: Environmental > Terrestrial > Soil >... | reverse complement strand
CCGGCTTTGCCTGGGCCTGGGCCAGCACCTCCACGACATTCAGCAAGGCCTGGCGCGCCTGGCCCACAAAGTCCCTGGCCACCATCTTTTCCTGCGCATCCCAGCCAACCATGCCGCTCACGAAGACCATGCTGCCTTTGGTGGCCACGCCATTGGAGTAACCTTTAGGACGAACCCAGTTTGGTGGTTGTAAGATTTTCAAGTCAATCCCCCTTAAATGCCGGTTTTTGTTTGGCCACAAAGGCCTGATAAGCCCGATTGAAATCGTTGGTCGCCATGCAGATTGCCTGGGCCTGGGCTTCCGCCTCAATGGCCTCGTCCAATCCCATGTTCCATTCCTGATGCAGCATCTTCTTGGTTATGCCATGAGCAAACGTTGGGCCTGCCGCGAGTTCGGCGGCCAGCTCCATGGCCATGGCCTGTAACTCTTCAGGCGTATACAGCCGGTTCAGGAATCCCCATCTCTCCGCTTCTTCGCCGGACATGCTGCGGCCGGTAAACAAGAGTTCGGCGGCACGGCCCTGTCCGATGATTCGGGGTAAGATCGCGCATGCTCCCATGTCACAACCGGCGAGCCCCACGCGTGTAAACAGAAATGCAGTCTTGCTGCGCGCCGTGCCCAGACGCAGGTCTGACGCCATGGCCAGAATGGCCCCAGCGCCCGCGCACACTCCATCGATGGCGGCAATGATTGGCTGCGGACAGGCGCGCATGGCTTTCACCAGGTCTCCGGTCATGCGCGTGAAGGCCAGCAGGCCGGGCATCTCGAGTTCAGTAAGCGGGCCGATGATGTCATGCACATCGCCGCCGGAACAGAAATTCTCTCCGGCGCCGGTCAAGACCACGGTCTTAACGTCCGCCGCCTGTACCATGGCCCGGAAGATGTCCCGCAGTTCCGCATAGGAATCAAAGGTCAGCGGGTTCTTGCGATCGGGCCGGTTGAGGGTAATGCAAGCAACGCCGCCGCCGACTGTGAACTTGAAATGCTGTGCTACGTAATTTGCCAGCAGGCCGCCCTGAAGCGCTTGGCGCAGCGGCTCTTTGGTCCGATCAGTCATAAGATTCTCCGTGGCTCCGTATTACGGCTCCAGATTATCTTTCGTTTCGTTACGCAAGTTCCAGTCCAAATCCGCGTTCATCCGCGTAAATCCGCGGTAGGGTTCTTGATTGCGGATACGTCGCGCTGTATATGCGCCTTCGCCTTCCACAGTACATCGATCATGCTTTGTTGTTCGTCGCGGTTCAGGCCGCCCAGCATTTCGATAATCCACTGCTCATGACGCGCAGCCATTTCCCGGAACCGTTTGAGCCCATGCGTGGTCAGCTTGACGGTAAAGGCGCGCCGGTCACCCGGATAGGCCATGCGCACCACCAGCCCTTCACGCTCGAGTTGGTCGGTGATTCCCGTCACGTTCCCGCCCGAAACCATCAGCCGCTTCGAGAGTTCGTTCATTCGCAGTCCGCCGGGGCAGCGCTCCAACTGGGCCATCAGGTCGAAGCGGGGCAGCGTGGTGCTGAACTCGCGCCGCAGCAGCAGGCGTACCTTGGTCTCAATGCGCACCGTACACGATAGCAGGCGTAGCCACAGACGCAAGGCCCGGTGGTCGCCTTTATGGGTGCGAGTTTCCAGGTCAAGGACCGCACTCTGGCCCCGGCCCGCGGGCGAGTTATTTTTGCGCGTGCTGGAAGTGCTCGCCATTCTCACCCTCACATTACCTCGCCCCCGGCAATCGCAATGGATTGTCCGGTAACTGCTTCGCTGCCCGGAAGGCACAGCCACGCGACCGCATTGGCGACTTCTTCCGGCTGAATCATTCGCTTCTGCGGATTCTTGGCGGTCAGCTCTGCGCGCGCTTCCGCCTCTGTGCGTCCGGTTTTGGCCACAATGCCATCGATAGTTCGTTGGAGCATCTCGGTTTCCGTGTAGCCGGGGCAGATTGTATTCACAGTCACGCCCTTGGCCGCAACCTCAACGGCCAGGGAACGCGTGAGACCGACTACCGCATGCTTGGCAGCGCAATAGGCTGAGACATAACCGTAGCCTGTGAGCCCGGCGGTGCTGGCAATATTCACAATGCGTCCCCAGCCGGCCGCCAGCATGGCTGGCAAAGCCGCTTGTATACAGTGATAGACACCGTCAAGATTCACCTGCATCATGCTGCGCCAGAGTGCAATATCAGTCTTGAGGAAGGGAGCAGAACGCCCCTGCCCAGCGTTGTTCACCAGGATGTGGATGGGGCCGAAGCAGATGCGCGCCGATTCGAAGGCCTTGCTCACAGCTTTCGGATGGCAGACATCCGCCTGAGTGTAAAAAAGACTCCGGCTGTCGGCGAGATCATCAGTCGGCGCTGCGCTACGCCCAAGCATAGTGACTTTCGCGCCATGAGCCACCAGCGCGCGGGTCACCGCTGCGCCAATGCCGCGAGCGCCGCCGGTCACCACCGCGTGTTTACCTGCCAATGATTGTGGCTGTTGTTCCATGCGTGGTTACACCTGCAACATAAGTTGGGCGCGCGCCAGGTTCCTTTCCAGTTGTTCTTTGCCGCTCAGATACTGCTTGGGCCATGTGATTTCCGTGAACCCTTGCTTGGCTGCCTCATGCAGGGTCCATGCGGGGTCGGCCAGATGCGGACGGGCAATCGCGCACAGGTCGGCCCTTCCGGCAGCGATGATGGTGTTCACATGGTCGCCTTCAAAAATGTTTCCTACGGCAATGGTGGGAATGCCGGCTTCGTTTCGTATCTTGTCCGCAAATGGCGCCTGGAACATGCGTCCGTAGACCGGCTTCTCCGCCTTGCTTACCTGCCCGGAAGAGCAGTCGATCACATCGGCGCCTGCGTCCTTGAACATGCGCGCGACTTCGGTTGCGTCTTCCGGAGTGAGACCGCCAGGCGCCCAGTCATGGGCGGAGATGCGCACGCTCATGGGCAGGTCTGCGGGCCACACGGCCCGCATGGCCGAAAAGACTTCCAGCGGAAAGCGGCAGCGATTCTCAAGAGCGCCGCCCCACGCATCGCTGCGATGGTTGGTCAGCGGCGAAATAAAGCTGGACATCAGATAGCCATGGGCGCAATGGAACTCCAGCCAGTCGAAGCCGGCTGCTGCCGCTCGCCGCGTAGCGGTGACAAAGTCGGTCTGAATGCGGCGCATCTCTTCACGTGTGGCCTCATGCGGGGTCTGTGACAGACCTTCAATATAAGGCAGCGGTGAAGCCGAGATCAGTGGCCAGTTGCCGGAAACGAGCGGCTGGTCAATCGCATCCCATCCCATGCGCGTGGAGCCCTTGCGCCCGGCATGGCCGAGCTGAAAGGCGATCTTGGCATCCGTGTGCGTGTGTACAAAATCAACCACCCGCTTCCAGGCATTCTGCTGCTCGCTGTTCCACATGCCGGGACACCCCGGCGTAATGCGCGCCTCCGGCGAGACGCAGGTCATCTCCGTCACCACCATGGCCGCGCCACCCATCGCGCGCGAAGCGAGATGCACCAGATGAAAGTCGTTGGGCAGCCCATCGTGCGCCATGTAGGTGGCCATGGGTGAGCAGATCACGCGGTTCTTCAGCGTGACACTTCGCATTGAGATCGGCGTGAACATCGGCGGAAGAGGATGGTCTATGCCGCTGCGCCCGGCAAACCATTTTTCCACGCGCTCGACATAGCCGGAATCGCGAAGCTTGAGGCTGGCGTGGCCGACGCGCTGGCTGCCGGTGAGCAGGCCATAGGCAAACTGCTCAGGTTCCTGATGGATATATCGTTCAACCTGTTCAAACCATTCCATGCGGTTGCGCGCCGCGCTCTGTAATTTCAGGGCCTCGATTTCCCGTTCTTCCTGGTAGCGTTGCAAAGCGCCCTCTATGTCGCCCGCATGGGTGGTGAGCACCCGCGCCAGCGCCATGGCGTCTTCCATCGCCAGCTTGGTGCCCGAGCCGATGCTGAAGTGCGCGGTGTGCGCGGCATCGCCGATCAGCACGATGTTCCGGTGGAACCATTTTTCGCAGAGCACCCGGTTGAACTTGAGCCAGATGGCGGGGCCGCGCAGGTGCTTCGCATTCGAGACCAATGGGTTGCCGTCGAGCCGTTCGGCAAAGAGTTTTTCACACAGCGCGATTGACGCTTCCTGCTCCATCTTGTCCATGCCTGCGGCCAGCCAGTTCTTCTCCGGGGTCTCTACGATGAAAGTGGACCACTCGTCATCAAAGCGGTAGGCGTGCAGGTTGAACCAGCCCCACTCGGTTTCCTTGAAATCGAAAGTGAAAGCATCGAGCTTCCGGCGGCTGCCCAGCCAGATAAAGCGGTTCTGGCGGGCTTGAATGTTGGGCTTGAAAATAGGCTCATATTTCCTGCGGGTAACGGAAGACGCGCCGTCGGAGGCGATGACCAGGTCATAGCGGGAAGCGTAGTCATCCGGATCGGCGACCTCTGTTTCAAAGACCAGCTTCACGCCCAGGCCGGCCGCGCGCCGTTGCAGGATCTGCAACAGCTTGATGCGGGCGATGCCGCAGAATCCGTGGCCGCCGGAAGTGATCTTGCTTCCTTTGAAGAAGACGTCGATGTCGTCCCAGTGGCGAAAGGCCCGCGTGATTTCGGTGTGGGTCGGCTCGTCCACGGTCCGGAAGCCGTCCATGGTCTTGTCGGAGAATACAATTCCCCAGCCGAACGTGTCCGTGGGACGATTGCGTTCGATGACGGTAATATCCCAGGCCGGATTCGCCTTCTTGAGCAGGAGCGAGAGGTAGAGACCGGCAGGCCCGCCGCCCAGGCACACGATTCTCATGCTGAAATTCTAGGTTTAAATAATTGAGGTGTCAACATTATCTCTGTGCTCGGGCGCTTAACAGTTTTTGGGGAAGAGGCTACGGCCGGTAAATCGAAGGACCAGTCGCCTTCGGCGATTGGTCCTTCGATCATGGTCGCAAATTCGCCTTACGAATAAGCGTGATCTGGGGGCTTGGCATCGAGACAATTCCGCCACTCTTCAAGCATTAGGCTCCTTCTTCCAAAACACTAAGCACTGCCTTAAATTCTTGACGCGTTCGCAAGCAGGGCTTACATTTCTTACACGCCCTTTCTATTCCACTGGCCTGAAGTTGGTTTCGGCCGATATTGCAGTTTTGCAGGCAGATAAAGGGCAATAGTCTTCGTTCATTAGGGCAGTACAAGGATGAAGGTGTGTCCACGGGGGCGATTCGGTTGTGTTTTCCGGACCACGGTTTTTCTGCTGATTGGAGGCCCAATGTTTCGTCGCTTATTGATTGCAGCCTGGATGTGCTGCGCCAGTTGCGCCTTTGCCCAGACCACGCCTGTAACGCCCTTGCCTAGGGCCCAGACCAGCCTACCCTATCGTGTGCAACTTGGGGCGGTCGTGAATGGCGTGTATCCGTTTACGTTTACTTTTGAGAGCCTGCCCACATGGCTTCAGCATTCCAGCGACGGGCAAGTTTGGGGTACGCCTGTAACGGCTGACGAGACCACGCAGCCGGTAGTATTTGCCGCCACGATCACCGATGCCCAGAGCCGCAAAATGGGCCGGTTTATGTTTTCCATTGCTGTTTCTAAGGATGCGGTTGTGCCGCTAGTGATTGCCGGTACTCAAGCAACACCCGCAGCGGCGCAGCCTGCGGCCGGAACAGCGCCTGCGTCAGCGGCATCTCCTGCATCTCCTCCGCCTCCGCCAAATACTGGAACCACGCCGGCGGCTTCGAGCGCCAAGCCTGCTTCGATGACGATTCAGCCTCCCACACTGCACGAGCCGATCGAACAAGGCGCAAAGGCGGTGCTGGGTACCGCCAGGCCATTGGCTACGGTGGTTCTAGTACGCGGGAAAGAGACTCCCGAGGTGTTTCAGACTATTGCCGATCAGTCAGGGGAATTCAGGATTGACCTTTCCACCGGCGATCAGAAGCTGAAAGCTGCCGAAGACCTGCAGGTCCGTCAGATTGTGGATGGGGTCATGAGCGGGTCCCGTCACCGGACGGTTACTCCGTACTACCGCAACGGTGAAGAACTGCGCGCCATTGTGGGATACCAACAGGCCGGGGCCAGCGCCGCCAAGAGTGAGCAGAACTTCTTTCTTGATTTCTACATCAGCCGTCCGCTGGCTTTTCTGCACGACCCCGGCGACCTCAATCCTACCCGGCTGCGTTGGTGGGGTAACGTGCGCGTGGCCAGCTATCCGCAGCAGGGTGATGTGCCGGTGGCCACGTTTGCATCTTCTTTGATAACGCAGTTTGGGCAGTTGAAGGTGAATCAACTGGCGCAATCCGCTGAGTATCTCTCCGGCCTGGAGATCAACCTGCTATCGGGTAAATTTGGGTTTCTGGGCAAGAGTGAAGAAACCCGCCAGCAATTTACTCTCAGTCTATTCGGCGGCGGCGGCGCGACCGGCCCCACAGAGACCAGCAGCACACTGCGGGTTTTTGAAGCCCCGGCAGCGGGCACGCCCCAGCTTCGACCGCAACTTCCCGGGCGTGACCAGCCAGTTCATCGGCTTTGTCTCTCCCGACCGCGACAACTTCTTCCGCCAGTACCTGATGGGCCTGCGTCTGGCCACTACCTATTTGGATAAATATGCGCGGACGCCTTTGACTGTCGCCCCCGCCATGCTGTCCGTCGCGCTTGGCCAGAACGAGTTGGTCACCGGCGGCCGGTTCCACGGAATGGTGTTGCGAACCGAGGCCTTTTATCCATTGCCTTTTTTTAACCGTTCCCAGGACAAACGGGGCGCGCTCGCCGCCCTTTACCTCTTCGGCACCGCCCAGACACATTTCGGCCGGTCAAACAACATCACTCCGTTGCTGCTCAAGTCCCGGCCCGACATCGCAGGCTCTGACCCCAATGTCACCATCGTCACCGCACCCAGCAACCGCGATACATATCGCATCGGTTTCGGCATCGATCTCGTGCATACGATCATGGCGCTGACCCATCCAAATGACAACACCAAGGCCGATGCCGGAACGGCCATCCCCCCGCCTGCCCAGCTTCCGCCGGTGCCTGTTCCTGCAAATCAATAGACGCACGGGTATTAGGAGGCATTGCCCAAAAGAGAACACATTTCAGGCGGTCCAGTTGAGGGCTTCTGCATCCTGAAAGCCTGATAGCTCAGTTATATGCAACCAGGAGGATCTCACTGTGAACTCATTCCGTGCGCTGTCAATTCTGGCGAAGCTGGCGTTGTTCCTTTTCATCGCTGCCGGAAGGCCAGCCGGTGGCGGTGTATGCCCTGGGGTCGAAGCTGACCCTGCTGCAGGATTTCACCAGCGACCCTCAAGTGCTGAAAAAGATCGTCAAGAACATGAAGCACGAAATCTCGCCACTGACATTCGCACCGGCCTGATCGGTACGGCCAATGCACGCGTCAATGTGCCCCAGAGCGCCGCAGGGCTCTCTGTCAAAGAGAAGGCAGAAGATAAGAGACCCTGAATACCAATGGAAGCCGCGCTACACGAACTCTCTCCCCTTTTGTCATTCCGAATGGCCACGCACGCGCGGTTTTAGCGCGGGCGTGGCCTGAGGAACCGGCTCCGCCGCGTTCGAGGGTTGCCAAAGCTCAGGCCAGCAACGCGCAAATTGCGGGCCATGGTCGCTCAGCTTCCGCACTCCGGGGTGGCGTTGCAACCTTCCCGAACGAGGTCCTTCCGTCATAACCTCCCATAAATGATTAAAAAGTAAAGACTTACTGGTGTGATGAAATCGATTTCGATTTCCCTTGACACATATTGCAAATTGAAATATATATATTACATATTGCTATATGACACTTGGCGAAAAATTACGGTACTTGCGATTGGTCGAAGGCAACCTGCGCGGGCTCAATCGTGACCTGACCCAGCAGGAAGTGGTGACGGCGGTCCGCAAAGAGCTGAGCGAGAAGATCAGCCAGTCGTATCTCTCGCAGATTGAAAATGGAGCGCGGCCGCACCTTACTAACAAGACCCGGTTGCTGCTGTCCCGGTTCTTCAAAGTCCATCCCGGCTACCTCGTGGACGATCCCGAGGGCTTTCATACCGAGTTGCTCTCCGACGTGGGAGCGCTCGAAGACACGCTCGATCTGTGGCTGATCCAGGGGGCGGAACGTTTCCGTCACGATCCCGCGGTGGGTCGCGCGCTGCTCAACGTAGCCAAGCATGAAGATTCACGGCGCTGCCTGACGTTGCTCGACGCGATTCTGGAAACGCCCCAACTGGTGGAGCGCCTTTTACATGTGTTGCGGCCGCATTCGGAGAAGAACATGCCGCAGCTAACCGAGGCCTAGATGACTCTCGAAACTTTTTATCTCATCTGTTTCATCGCCGGGTCTGTATTCGCTGCAGTTTCATTTCTCAGCGGCACGACCCATCTGCATTTGCACTTTCCCGGACACAGCCATTTTCACTTTGGCGGCCACGGCGCTGCCCATGGCGGCGGGACTGGCGCTCCAAGCGCCCACGGCGCCGCCCATGGTTCGAGTGCGCGGACCACACATCGGGGCGACCATTTTTCCTTGATTAACCCTATGACGATAGCGGTGTTTCTCGCCTGGTTTGGCGGGGCCGGTTATCTGCTGACCCATTCCCATATGGGTGTGGTGGCGGGGCTGGCTGTATCGTCAATTTCCGGGTTAAGCGGCGCGGGGACCGTCTTTTTATTTGTCGCCAAATTCCTGATGGCCCGCGACTTTACCCTGGATCCTGACGATTTTGAAATGGTGGGCGTTCTGGGGACGGTGAGCGGTGTCATTCGTGAAGAGGGCATGGGCGAGATTCTGTTCGAGCAACAGGGAACGCGGCGGGCGTGTGCCGCGCGCATTGAAGAAGGCAGTGCGATCCATCAAGGAGAAGAGGTAGTGGTTACCCGATATGAAGGCGGTGTAGCTTACGTCCGCCGGTGGGAAGAGCTGGCCGGCAGTATCGGCATTCTGAATGAGGAGAGGAAAGAATCACAATGAAGCTTGGCGAATTCGGATTCTCAACAATAGCCATCATAGTGGTTTTGTGTGTGCTGGTGGTGATGTTTGTCATGGCCACCTTTGCCCGCTTATACCGTAAAGTTGGCCCGCACGAGGCGCTACTGGTCTACGGCTTTCGCGGCACCAAAGTGGTGAAGGGCGGCGGGCGGGTCGTTTTTCCCATGGTCGAAAGCTTTCGCGTGCTGTCCCTGGAACTCATGAGCTTTGACGTGGCGCCGCAGCAGGACCTCTATACCAAACAAGGCGTAGCGGTCAGCGTGGAAGCGGTGGCCCAGATCAAGGTGAAGTCCGATGAGACCTCGGTCAAGACCGCGGCGGAGCAGTTTTTGACCAAGACGCCGGCGCAACGGGAGTCTTTGATCCGGCTGGTGATGGAAGGCCATCTGCGCGGCATCATCGGGCAGTTGACCGTGGAGCAGATCGTAAAAGAGCCGGAGATGATGGGCGATCGCATGCGCTCGGTCTGCACCTCTGATATGAGCAAGATGGGGCTGGAGGTGATTTCCTTCACCATCAAGGAAGTGAAGGACAAGAACGAGTACATCACCAACATGGGGCGTCCGGACGTGGCGCGCATTAAAAGCGACGCCGACGTGGCCGCTGCCGAAGCGGACCGCAATACGAAGATCAAGCGGGCCGAAGCCCAGCGGGATGCCGCGGTGGCCACAGCCCAGGCAGACCAGGCACGGGTGCTGGCCGAGACCCTCTCCCAGGCCAAGCAGGCCGAAGCGCAGCGCGACCTGGAGGTCAAAAAAGCGCAGTATGCCGAACTGATCAAACGGCAGCAGGCCCAGGCCGACAAAGCCTATGAACTCCAGCAGAACATTACCCAGCAGCAGGTGGTGGCCGAGCAGGTGAAAGTCCAGCAGATAGAGAAAGAGCAGCAGATCAAAGTGCAGGAAGCGGAAATCCTGCGTCACGAAAAAGAACTGATTGCCACGGTGCTCAAAGGGGCGGAAATCGAACGGCAGCGCGTGGTCAACATCGCCGAGGCGGAGAGACAGCGGCGCATCGCCGAAGCCGATGGTCTGGCGCAGGCGACTCGTATGCAGGGTGAAGCCGAGGCCGACATCATCTTCAAGAAGGGCGATGCCGAAGCACGGGCCATGAATGTGAAGGCCGTGGCCTACCAGGAATGGAACCAGGCGGCGGTGGTCGATAAGCTGATCACCAGCCTTCCCGAGGTTGTCAGGGCCATGGCCCAACCCCTGGCCAACGTGGACAAGATCACCATTGTCTCCACCGGCAACGGCACGTCTTCGGGCATCAGCAAGATCACAGGCGACATGACCGAAATCGCCGCCCAGGTGCCGGCCCTGTTCGAAGCGCTCTCCGGCATGAAGATGTCCGATTTACTGGCCAAGGTGAAGATGATCGGCGCGGAAACCGGAAAACTCGCCGTCGTCGATGCCGACGCCGGCACGAGCAAGAAGTAGTCACGGAGATGCGCGGTGTGGCCGTAAGGCCCCGCCGCGCAGTCTCGGAGAAGATAGTAAATTTTGGAGGCAGTATGTCTTTATTGGAACGGGTTTCGACACTCATCCGCGCAAATCTAAATGACTTGGTTGAAAAAGCCGAGCACCCTGAGAAGATGATCAAGCAGGTGATTCTCGACATGGAAAACCAGTTGCTACAGGTCAAGACCCAAGTAGCCATCGCCTTGGCCGACCAGCATCTTTTGGAAAAAAAACTCAAGGAAAACGAAGAGCGGATTGCCGAATGGGGCCGCAAGGCGGAACTGGCGGTGGCCAAGAAGCAGGATGACCTGGCGCGCGCGGCCATTGAACGGTCTTTGCAGTACAAGGGCCTGGCCACCAGCCTCGGCCAGCAGGCGGCCGACCAGAGAGGGCAGGCCGAGACGCTTAAGACCGTGCTCCGCGAATTGCAGCACAAGCTGGCCGAGACGCGCGCCAAGAGCGAGGCATTGATCGCCCAGCACCGCCGCGCCCGTATCGCCAGCAAAGCAGCCGAAGCCCAAGCCAAGGCCGGCGATCCCATCCACGCGTCGACCTTTGACCGTCTCAAAACCAAGGTCATGCATACCGAGGCCATGGGCGAAGCCACCGGCCATGTCGCCAAGACCGAGAGCATTGAAGACCGGCT
>Ga0210403_10005230_pt1 | contig 11049 bp, 8 predicted proteins | sample IncBWC19MmetaG_FD_150863 | JGI IMG/M metagenome (GOLD analysis project Ga0210403, IMG submission 150863) | Forest soil microbial communities from Barre Woods Harvard Forest LTER site, Petersham, Massachusetts, United States - Inc-BW-C-19-M | ecosystem: Environmental > Terrestrial > Soil >... | reverse complement strand
ACGCTTTTTCTGCGCTGTGCGAGCCACTTGTATCATCACGTCGGCCAGATTATCTATCTGAGCCGGGAGCTTCGCAGTTCTCTCATGTGAAGCCCTTCAGCTATTCAACCCCCTCAAGAAATTGTCGTCCTGAGGCTATCAGACAAGGATAGCCGAAGGATCTCAACGTTAAACCATTGCAAGTTGTATCGGTTGAGATCCTTCGCGTCGCAAAGAACGCTCCGCTCAGGACGACATGCTACTGTTTTGTTTGAAGTATGGGAAATTTCATGCTCGCGAAAAAGCCGAGAAAGGAACTAGCGCGAATTACGTTTCCAGCTTGAATCGCGTGGATGCCAGCCGGTAGAGCTTTCGCCACAACAGCCTGTTGATCAGCACCACGATCACCGCCATGATCAGCGTCGAAGCCAGCAGCAAATCAAAGCGTCCCGCGTCGCTGGCGCTGCTGATCGTGCTTCCCAGGCCCGGCGCCTTCACGATTCTCCCTTGAAAGTGAAAGTATTCCGCCACGATGCTGGCATTCCACGCCCCGCCCGACGCCGTAACCATCCCCGTGACAAGGTACGGAAAAATTCCAGGCAAAATCAGGTAGCGCCAGCGGTCCAGCGAGCCGAATTTGAAAATGCTCGCGGCCTCTTTCAAGTCCGTCGGAATGGCCATCGCCCCGGCGATCACATTGAAGAGGATGTACCACTGCGTCCCCAGCAGCATCAATGCCATCGCGGCGATCTCCACGCCTCCCCGCATGCGGATCAGGAAGAGCAGAATCACCGGAAACAGCGCCGTCGCCGGAATCGACGCCGCAAGCTGCACCAGCGGTTGCATCAGCCGCGCAAATCGCGGACTGAACCCAATCGCCACGCCCACCGGCACGGTCCACAGCGCTCCCAGGATCAATGCCAGATTGACGCGCAAAAACGTCAACCCCGCGCTGCGAAACAGCTCGAAGTAATCTTCGCGCTGAAGCCGCGCCAGTTCGCCGACTGCGCGCGACACTCCGTAAATCAGCAGGAGCGCCGCCACTCCGGCAAATGCCCAGCCATACCATCGGCGCGGCTTCGCGGCTGGATTCGCTCGGATCGATGCCGCGGCCCGCTTGGCTCCACTCGCGAATTTCAGCGTCAGCCATTCCACAACGGGGTGCAGAATCCGCCTGTAGAATCGGATTAAGAATGACTCTCTGCGAATGAAATTCAGAAGCGAGTTCTGCGCGGCTGCCGCGCTTTCCACCTGCTCGAATTTGAATTTGTCCGCCCAGGTAATCACTGGCCGCCAGATGAACTGGTCCATCAGCACGATCACCGAGACCATCGCGGCCAGCCCCCACAGCATCGCCCGCGTATTGCCGTGCCCGGCCGCGGTCTGCAGGTATGACCCGAGCCCCGGCAGCCGGAAATCTTTGTCGCCCAGCACAAACATCTCGCAGGCCATCAGGAAAAACCATCCGCCCGCAACGGACATCATCGAATTCCACACCAACCCGATCGTGGAAAAGGGAAGATCCAGCTCCAGAAATCGCTGCCAGGCGCTGAACCGGTAAATGATGGCCGCTTCCCGCAAATCGCGCGGAATAGTCTTCAGCGAAGAATAAAAACTGAAGGCGATGTTCCACACTTGCCCGGTGAAAATCAGAATGATGGAGCCGAGCTCTACTCCTAACTGCCGGCTGGGAATTAAGGTCACCATCGCCAGCATCACGCCCGGCAAAAAACTCAGCACTGGGATGGATTGCAGGATGTCCAGCAGGGGAATCAGGATGATTTCCGCGCGGCGGTATTTCGCTGCTGTATATCCATATGCCAGCGCAAACAGCAGACTGATCACATACGCCACCAGAATGCGCACCAGCGAATACAGCGCGTACAGGGGCAAGCTGCGGGGGTCTTGCGAGATCTCCGACTCGGCACGCACCGGCCCGAGCCACGAACTGCCGATGGAGTAGACTCCGTAGATCACCGCGAACACAGAAACGAAAACGGCGATGTCGATCAGGAAGGAATACGCCCAACGTGAACCCGCCGGCCGCGCGGCCGTCGGCGGCAGCGGTGTCTGATGCTGCGGAAGAGGGGCTGGGGAGGGCACGGGAAGATCAGGTCTCGGTGAGCGTCAGCTTCCCGCTCGCCGCATCGTAATCGAAAAGCTCGGCGTAGCGGCCCCACTGGATGGCCGTTTCCAGCTGGCGCCGCGCTTCGTCTTCGCTGAAATGTTCGTCCAGCAAGTCCTGGAAAAACTCCGCGGGCAGCGCGCGGTTGGTTTTCGATTTCAGGGCCTGCTGCATCTGCCGCAGCAGGGGAATATTCGCCAGCACGGCTTTGCGGAACATCGCTTTGCGCTCCTGAATGTCTCCATGCGCGAATGCTTTGCCCTCGGGGGTGAGGATAGCGTCGCCTTCCACCAGTTTCAACAATCCAAGAAGAACCGCGGTGTCTACTGTCGGCAGCAGCGCGTCCACCTCCAGGCTCAACTCTGCCGCAAGCACGTGCAGGTCCGCCCGCCCGTCGTGGTCCTCCAGGATTTCCAGCAATCCCGCCATGCCCCCGGGCCGCGTGTGGGGAAGCATCACAATATCTTTTCGGCGGGCCGCTTCGGCTGCCCGGTGCTGTTCCGCGAGCGGACTCTCCGGATGTTCCTGCTGGGTGAGCGCCTTGTAGATCAAATCCACAAGCTCGGTGAAGCGCGGATCCTTGCGGTCCCTGGGATACGCCATATTCACGCCGAATTCCGCGTGGATATGCGCGGGATTCCGGCCCAGCACAATGATGCGGTCGGCCAGGATCACCGCTTCTTCAATGTTGTGCGTCACGATGAAGATCGCGCGCGTCGGAATTTTCTTGCCCAGCCACAGCTCCATCAATTCTCCGCGCAGCGTTTCCGCCGTCAGAACATCCAGCGCAGAGAACGGTTCGTCCATGAAAAGCACTTCCGGTTCAACCACCAGCGCCCGCGCGACGCCGACTCTCTGCTTCATTCCGCCGGACAACTCCTTCGGATACGCGGATTCGAACCCGTCAAGTCCCACCGAGTCGATAATTCGCAACGCCCGCTTGTGGCGCTCCACTACGGGCACTCCCCTCGCCTCCAGCGGCGCTTCCACATTTTCCAGCACCGTCAGCCATGGAAAAAGCGCGAAGCTCTGGAATACGATGGACACGTTCGGCGATTCATCGCGCACCGGCTGCCCGTGCCAGAAAACCGTGCCGCCCGACGTCGGCGAAAGCCCGGTCAGCATCCGCAGCATCGTGGACTTCCCGCAACCCGAGGGCCCCAGCAATGCAATAATCTGACCGGGATAAATCGCGATATCCGTCGGCGAGATTACCTGGATGCGGCTGCCATCCGGCTGGGGATAAAATTTCTCCAGCTTGCTCGCCGCAATGATGGGTTCAACACCTGCCGTTGTGGTGCTCATAATCGCGCTTATTATCGCTCAGATTCATTCCACGAAGTACGCAAATGAACGCAACTCGCGGAAAATTTTCAAAAACGGTTACAATCTCTTGACTCCCTGATGAGCGAATCGTCATCGCAGGCAATTCAAGGCTCTCAAGCCCGTGTGCCCTCCTGGCTCATCGCGCTGGGCATCTCGATGCTGGCCGCCCTGGCGCTGCTGCTCCCCTTTTTCTGGCTGGGCAACGCCTCCGGCCACGATTTCGAGTTCCACGTGGCGTCCTGGCTGGACGTCGCCTACCAGTGGAAGCATGGCGCCCTCTTCCCAAGATGGACAGCCTGGACGAACTATGGCTTCGGAGAACCGCGCTTCATTTTCTATCCGCCGCTCTCGTGGGTTCTCGGCGCGGCGCTGAGCCTTCTCTTGCCCATTTCGTGGGTCCCCGCTGCTTTCGTATTCCTCACGCAAACGCTCGCCGGGATGTGCGCCTTTTTTCTTCTGCGCAGGCTCGTCGGAAAGGCGCCCGCTTATCTGGGCGCCGCCTTTTACGCCGCAAATCCCTATGCCTTGCTGGTCAGCTATGTCCGCAGCGACTTCGCCGAACAGCTCGCCTGCGCCATTTTCCCGCTTCTTCTGCTGAGCGCACTGCGTCTCGCGGGGCTGCTAGAAGAAGAACAGCCCAGGCGCTCCACAATGGCGTCGTTCGCCGTTCTCTTTGCCTGCGCCTGGCTGTGCAACGCTCCCGCCGGCGTCATTGCCAGCTATTCCCTCGCGCTTCTTTTTGTCTGGGCTGCGATAACCCAACGCTCCTGGCGAGTCGTGCTTCGAGCGGCCGGCGGACTTGCGTTGGGTTTTGGATTGGCGGGCTTTTATTTGCTCCCCGCGGCTTACGAACAGCGCTGGGTCAATATCGGCCAGGCACTTTCCAGCGGCCTGCTCCCCGCCCAGAATTTTCTCTTCACCGAACTCGCCGACGTGGAACACAACTGGTTCAACTGGATTTCTTCCTTCTGTGCGCTTGCGCTCATTCTGTTGGCGGCCCTCACCGCCCTTGCGTCGCGGCGATTCGCCGGCAATCCTGCCAGTTTGAGCGGTCGCAAGCCTGCCTGGACTGCCCTGCTCCTTCTCGGATCAGTCGCCACCTTCATGATGTTTCGCCCGACCACCCCTCTCTGGAACCTCCTGCCCAAATTGCGGTTCGTGCAATTCCCCTGGCGCTGGATGTCCATCGTCGCCGTGATTTGCTGCTGCTTTCTGGCCGCGGCCATCGAACGCCGCCGCGGCTGGCTTTGGTTTGTCGGGGTAGCAATGCTCTCGTTTCCGCTTGGCTATTTCCTGACGCAAAACACTTGGTGGGATCCGGATGAGATGCCCACTCAGCAAGCGGCTATCACCGGGGGCACAGGCTACGAAGGGGTGGATGAATATGACCCGCTCGGCGATGATCACCTTGATCTGCCGAAACATGCTCCGCTCGCCGCAATCTTGCCGGAAGCTTCGAAAGATTCTCGCGGCAAGCCGCCGGACGCCAAAATCCAGGTCGAACTCTGGCGAACGGACGACCACAAGCTTTTCGTGGAAAGTTCGGCGCCAGCCCGCGTGGCTCTCCGCCTGCTCAACTACCCTGCCTGGCAGGTGACGGTGAACGGCAAAACGGTCAAACCCGAAAAGCCGGACGACCTGGATCAAATGTTGGTTCCGATTGAAGCGGGCAAGTCCGAGATTCAGGTGCGTTTTGTGCGCACGAACGATCAGTCGGCAGGTATCGCCCTTTCCATTCTGAGCCTGCTGGTCGCTGCAGGCTTGTTGGCATCACGAAAGCCTATTAAGGCTTAGCGGCGATCCACCGACGGGTGCCGGATGTCCTGCCCTTGTACGATGTAAATCACGTCTTCCGCAATATTCGTGGCGTGGTCCCCGATGCGCTCCAGATTCTTGGCCACCAGGATCAGCTCGAACGCCGGAAAGACCACGCTCGAATCGCCCATCATGTAGGTCAGGAGTTCCCGGAAAATCTGGTCGCGGTAATGATCCACCTGGTCATCGGTGGACATCACTTTTTGCGCCAGCTCCACGTCGCGCCGCACCACTGCATTCAGCGAATTGCGCACCTGCTCTTCCACCAGCTCGGACATGCGCGGCAAATCCACATACGGCTTCACCCGGGGATGCCTCAGGATGCGCAGCGCTCCCTGGGCGATGTTCACGGCCTGGTCGCCAATGCGCTCCAGGTCGTTGTTGATGCGTGAAACTGCCAGCACCAGCCGCAGGTCCACCGCCATCAACTGGTGCAAGGCGAGCAGTTGCACGACGCGATCGTCCACTTCCAATTGCAGTTCGTTAATGGCGTCTTCTTCGTCCAGAACCCGCTTCGCCAGCTGTTCGTCCGATTCCAGCACGGCGTGAACCGACTGGTGGACGGCGCGCTCCGCCAGGCTGCCCATCCAGAGCAGCCTCTCTTTCAGCTCGTTCAGATCTTTTTCAAAGTGGCGTTCCATGGAACCCTTCCCATTTCCGTTTTACGAATCACCTCATACTGCCGAATCGCAAAGACTTTTCGCGACTCATCCAAAGCGCCCGGTGATGTACGCTTCCGTCCGTGGATCGCTCGGTGTGGTGAAGAGGTGCGGCGTCGGACTGAATTCGATGATCTGCCCGGTCAGCAGGAATGCCGTGAAATCGCTGACGCGCGCCGCCTGCTGCATGTTGTGGGTGACAATGGCGATGGTGGTCAGATTCTTCAATTCCACCATCAGCTCTTCGATTTTTGCCGTGCTTATGGGATCCAGCGCCGAGCACGGTTCGTCCATCAGCAGTACTTCCGGCTCGACCGCCAGGGCTCGCGCAATGCAAAGCCGCTGCTGCTGCCCGCCGGATAGCTCGTACGCCGATTTGTGCAGATGGTCCTTCACTTCGTCCCACAATGCCGCATGGCGCAGGCTCTTTTCGACAGTATCGGCCAATGAGCCTTTATAGCCGTTGATCCGCGGACCGTACGCGACATTGTCAAAAATCGATTTCGGAAACGGGTTGGGTCGCTGAAACACCATTCCCACCCGGCGGCGCAGCGCGGTCACGTCCTGTGCAAGAATGTCCTGGCCGTCCAGCAGGATTTCGCCTTCCAATCGCGCGGTGCCGACCGTTTCGTACATGCGATTCAGGGTGCGCAGTAGCGTCGACTTCCCGCACCCCGAAGGCCCAATCAGCGCGGTAACCTTCTTGTCCGCAATCCCCATGCCGATGTCGAACAGGATCTGCTTCGGGCCATAGAAGAAGTTCAGCTTGGAAATAGTCATCCGCATGGGAAGCGCGGCAGCCGTTTCGCGGCTGGCGGGTGTGGTCAAATTGGTGACGATGTTCACGGAAAACTCCGGCTTTGCGGACGCTTGCATTTTAAGACCTCGGTACCGCGATACCGCGGGACAATATCGTGCGCGCCAGGATGTTAATGATCAAAACGAGCCCCAGCAGAACCAATCCAGCGGCCCACGCTTGCCGGTGCCAGTCGTCGTAGGGTGAAACCGCATACGTGTAAATCATCACCGGAAGCGTGGCTGTCGGCTGCGACCATCCGTGGCTCTCAAATCGATTCCCGAATGCGGTGAAGAGCAGCGGCGCTGTTTCTCCCGCCACGCGTGCCAGCGCCAGCAGAATAGCGGTCATGATGCCGCGGTAGGCCGCCGGAACGATCACCGTCGCGATCGTCTTCCATTTGCTCGCGCCCAGCGCCATGGCCCCTTCCCGCAGCATTCGCGGCACGCTCTTCAGGAATTCCTCCGTGCTCCGTAGCGTAATGGGAATCATCATCATCCCAAGCGCGAAGGCCCCCGCATACGCCGAGAAATGTTTAAACGGCAACACCACAAGGCTGTAAGCAAAAATGCCGATCACAATGGACGGCACGCCATTCAAAAGGTCCGCGGCATAACGCACAACCGATGCCATGCCCTTCCCGCTGAACTCTGCAAGATAGATGCCGCCCAGGAAACCAATGGGCACACCTATCAGCGAGGCCAGCAGCAGAATCTTGCCGCTGCCCACAATTGCATTGGACATCCCGCCGCCCGTTTCTCCGACCGGCTTTGGCAATTTTGTGAAGAAATCCCAATTGATGGAAGTGCCGCCGTTGAACAGCAGGTATCCGAGAATGAAAAAAAGCACCAGAACCGACACGAACGCGCAGACCCCGGTCATCGCCAGCATGAAGTTGCTCACGAATTTTCGCCAGCGGAGTCTCCCGTTCGTCATCCGCCCACCTCGCTGCCTTTTTGCGTTGTGACGACGATCAGAAGGCGGGCCAGTCCGTTGAGGATGAATGTCAACAGGAACAGGACAAGTCCCAGGGCGATCAGCGACTGCAAATACAAATCCCCCGTGGCTTCCGTAAATTCATTGGCGATCACGGCGGCGATGGAATATCCCGGCGCGAACAGCGAAGCCGCAATCTTCGGCGTATTGCCGATGACCATCGTCACCGCCATTGTTTCGCCCAACGCGCGGGCGAGGGCCAGAAAAATCGAACCCATGATGCCGGTCTTCGCGAAGGGGACCACGACTTTCCACGTCGACTCCCAGCGTGTGGAACCCAATGCCAGTGCGGCTTCCCGTTGATCGCGCGGCACGGAAAGCAAAACTTCACGCGATACCGAGATGATGTAGGGGATCACCATGATCGCGAGCACAATGCCGGCGGTCATGAAGCCGACGCCATACGACGGCCCCTTGAAGATCGGCAGGTACCCAAAGGGCTTATTCAGCGCGGGATAGATCACCGTCCGCATCAGCGGCACCACAATGAAGACGCCAAGCAGGCCGTAGATGACGCTCGGCACAGCCGCGAGCAAATCGATGAAAAATTGCAGGATGTCCGAAACACGCGGAGGCGCCAACTCCGCCAGAAAGATCGCTGCTCCGATTCCGAGGGGGACCGCAATCACCAGGGCAACCGCCGACGTGACCATGGTGCCGTAAATGAACGGAAGCGCACCGAATTGGTCCATGATCGGGTCCCACACTGAAGTCACAAAAAAACTGAACCCGAATTTCTGCCGTGGCAATGCGGAGTTTACCCACAACTCCCATACCAGCCCCGCCGTGATCAGCACTACCGTGGTCGCAAAAATCAAGGTGACCAGCCGCGCGATTTCGTCGCCGTTGCGCAACTTCGCTAAAAACGAACGCGAGCCCGACACGGGGCCCGCGCTCTTCATGGCTGTAGTGGTCGTCGCCACATTTCTCCGGCAAAACTACTGGATGTTGTTGATGGCCTTCTTCTCTTTTTCAACCACTTCCTTCGGCAGCTTCGCATAGGAAAGTGCTTCCACCGAATTTTGGCCGTCGGCCAGCATCCATTTCAGGAAACCCTTGATGGCGTCGCGCTTCGGAGCGTCCTGAAATTTCTGCGGGATCAGCAGCCAGGTGAAGCTGGAAATGGGATAGGCCGTCTTCCCGGGAGCATTGGTGATGCTCACGCGGAAATCGTCCGGCATCTGTTTAGCCGCACCCGCAGCGGCTGCGGTAACGCTCGCCAAATCCGCCTTCACGAACCCCCCGGAAGAGTTTTTCACCGACCCATACGGAATATTGTTCTGTACCGCGTAAATCAGCTCGACGTACCCGATCGAATTGGGCGTCTGCTTGATTAGACCCGTTACCCCTTCGTTGCCTTTGCCCCCGAGACCCACGGGCCAATTGACGGATGTCCCCTTGCTGACTTTGCTCTTCCACTCCTCGCTGACCTTGGAAAGATAATCCGTCCATATGTAGGTGGTGCCGCTGCCGTCGGAGCGGTGCACTACAACGATATCGGCCGCCGGCAAGCTTACGCCCTTGTTGGGGCCCGCAATGGCCGGGTCGTTCCACTTCGTCACTTTGCCGAGAAAAATTCCAGCCAACGCTTCCGGCGTGAAATTCAACGCACCCGTCACTCCCTGAATGTTGTAGGTCGGCACGTCAGCACCCAGCACCGTCGGGAAATGCAGAATCCCGGACCCATGTTTATCCTGGTACGCCTTGAGCTGATCGTCGTTCATCGGGCCGTCGGTCGCTCCAAAATCCACTGTTCCTTCGGTTACCTGTTTGATGCCCGCACCCGAACCTACCGACTGATAATTAAACTGAAAGTTGGGATTATTCGTGTGGTATACGTCAAACCATTTCGAATAGATGGGGTAGGGGAATGTTGCACCCGCTCCGTTGATGAGCAATGCATTGTCCGCAAGCACGATCGCGCACAGCGCAAGCACACCTATTGTAATTCCGGCAATTCGCTTCATGAGATTGCTCTCCTGCTGTTTCGAGGTTAGGCCGCCTACAAACTAGTCTGAACAGTCGCCGTTACAGTATTGTTACAATCCCTGCAGAGTCTGTTAAAATTCCGAAATATTCTCATTGTAACCAGCAAGTTATTTAGTATCTTAACGTTACGTCCCAAGCAGAATGGCCTTAACCTAAAAAGAAGAGAGGGGCACCCCCTCGGAGCACCCCTCCCGTTTCTTGCCTACAATCCGTTTCTCGACCCTGAACTAGGGCAGGTAATAACGGAACGAGGTCCAAACCATGTTGTCGATGGCCTTCGGAGCGATCGCCGGTGCTCCGGCGGCTACGCCGCCCGAACCCGACCATCCCACTCTGTAGAGGTAGGAATATTGAACACCCCACTGAATGCGGCCCTTCTCCCCCTGGTAAACCCTGTGCCAGAAGCCGAGTGTGCCTTCGCCAATGTACCGGGTGTCTCCCGCGCAAGTGCCGCCGGTGCCGGGCAGCCCAGTTCCGGTGGGCACAGTTTCGGTGGAGCAACCAGTATTGTTAGCCAACGGCGAACCGTACCCGCCGATGCCATTGGTGGCCGTGGTGAAGGTTGTCGTTGCAGGGATGGCCAGCGTGGTGCTCGTGGCAGGAATCGCGGGTGTGGTGGTGATTTTCACCGAGGAGTAACCGCTGTAGGCAGCCCGGGAGGCATACTCGCCACCCAGATAGCCATAGATGTCGACCTTCGGCGTCACGTGCCACTCAAGTTTGCCCAACCACTGCGCGTTGTGAATCGTCGCCAGCGTGCCATCCGGCCGCGCCGTCACGTCGGCCAGCTGCGAGGAACCGTACCGGCCAATTCCCGTTCCGTACATGCCCTTGATGCTGGCATCGACCTTCTTGTGGAACAGAGGAACGGACGCGCTTACGCCAAAACCGCCGCCAGTCTTCGAGTCGTTATATGCAAATGCCGCAGAGGGAGCAGTAAGGAGGACTCCGCCGGAAGTGCAGAATGGCGAAGTGATCGGATTGCCGACGAGGATGGAGGTGTGCGCGGCATTGGTGGCAGTCGGGCTGAGGACCGCGCAAGGATAGATGCGAGCGCGGAAATCGCTTACGATGCCCAGCACTTCGTAGTGACCCCAGCCCGGATCAAACGCGGCCTTGAAAATAAAATCCGGTATTTTGTTCACTGAATAACCCGTGGGGTCAAAGGCGTTGAAGAGGCCCGCGCTATTGCCGGGAGCGTCGGCGAAAAAGTTCTGCGCGGTCGTCGCCGCGGTTGTGCCCGACACGCTGGTTGTAACACTGCTGAATCCGCGGCCGCCGATTGTGGTCTGGGATTCCTCAGCCGAAACGGCCAAGGCAAATTTGTCGTTGAACGTCTTGGTCACACGAAACCCGGGTTGCCG
>Ga0210403_10005229_pt1 | contig 11051 bp, 7 predicted proteins | sample IncBWC19MmetaG_FD_150863 | JGI IMG/M metagenome (GOLD analysis project Ga0210403, IMG submission 150863) | Forest soil microbial communities from Barre Woods Harvard Forest LTER site, Petersham, Massachusetts, United States - Inc-BW-C-19-M | ecosystem: Environmental > Terrestrial > Soil >... | reverse complement strand
CGCGACCGTCGGTGCTGGCGTTTCGACCACCACCGCCTCCCCGGCCGGCGGCACTGCGGGCGCCGACTCGGAAACCGAATCGGCAGCCTGATCTTCAACCGGGGCGGCAAACGGCGCGACCAGCTCAGCCGGCGCAGCGAGTCCGGCTTCGGCCGCGACTTCGGCCACGGCGTGGGCCGCTGATTCGGTCGCCGGTTCGGTTGCAGCTTCGGCTGCCGCCGGCGCGGCCTCCGTGTCGGTCGCTGGTTCGGTTGCAGCTTCGGCTGCCGCCGGCGCGGCCTCCGTGTCGGTCGCTGGTTCGGTTGCAGCTTCGGCTGCCGCCGGCGCGGCCTCCGTGTCGGCCGGGATCGGACCCGATTCGGCTACTTCCGGCGCCGGCGCTTCGGAAACGGGGGCTTGCAAGGCTGCCGGGGCAGGCGGTTTCGGCCGCTTTTCCATCCGATAGCCCAGCGAGCGAAGGATCGCCGCAAAGTCCTCGCCGGCGCAGCCGACCAGCGATGTCATCCCGACCACCACGGTAAAGCAGCCCGATCCGTCGAAAGCGGCGGCCGGCTTGACGCCCGGCGCGCCCTCCCGCCAGGCAAGCGCCGGCCGGATGATGTCGGCCAAGCGCTCAAGCATGTCGACGCGCACGGCCCGCTCGCCGCATACCCGGTAACCGGCGACCGTATAGAGCGCGTTGTCGATCTCCTTGTCGGCGGCAATCGACGTGCGTCCGCTCGCTGCCAGGCGCTCGACCGCAGCGAGCCCGGCGGTGGCGCGGTCGTCTTGCTTGAGGGCCCAGAGCTGGAGGGCGAGCACGCGCGGCGCCGGCTTGAGCAGCGGCGGGATATAGATGTTGTAGGCCCCGAAGCGCACGCCGAATTTGCGCAATGTGGCGCGCGCCGGCTGATCGAGCCCCTTGACCTCCTCGGCGACCTTGCGGCGATCGAGCACGCCCAGCGCCTCGACCAGCTGGAACGCCACGCCGCGGGCGATGCCGGTGATTTCCTCGCTGGCGGCGAGCTGGAACAAAGGTCCCAGCAGCTTTTCGACATGGGTCTTGAGCCACAGGTCGAGTCGGGCCTGTGCGATCTCGCGCGGTGCGCCGCTGAGCTGCTCGTCGGCATTGAGGCGCAGGCGCGGCTTGAGCACCTCCTCGCCGGCGACGAGCTTGCCGACCGCCTGGCCGAGCCAGCGGATGGCCCCGTCGGCGGCGAGCACGAATTGCTCGTCGGCCGCCTGCGCGAGGCGCGCCGCGCGCGCGTCGATCTCGCCGGCCAGCGCCTTCTGGGCGGCGCCCTGTAGCGCCTTGGCTTCCGAGCCGGCCGTCGCGGCTGCCGGCGTAAAGATGAATCCATCGAGCCGGCCGATCGCATGACCCTCGACCACGACCTCTCCGGTCTTGCTGATGTCGGTTTCCAGGGCGGAATTCTCGCGCAACCGCCGCATCAGCACGCTGGTACGGCGGTCCACGAAACGCTCGGTCAGCCGCTCGTGCAGCGCGTCGGACAGCCGGTCCTCGACTGCGCGCGCGACCTCCTGCCAATGCTCGGGATCGGCCAGCCAGTCGGGGCGGTTGGCCGCGAAAGTCCAGGTCCTGATATGGGCGATGCGGTTCGAGAGCGTATCGATGTCGCCGTCGGTGTGGTCGGCCTGCGCCACCTGGCGGGCGAACCAGTCGGTGGGGAGCTTGCCCTCCCGCATCAGGAAGCCGTAGACGCTGACGACGAGCTCGGCATGGGCGGCGGGCGAGCTCTTGCGATAATCGGGAACCTGGCAAACGTCCCACAGCCGCTCGACCGCCTCGCGCGTGGCCGCAAACGCACGCACGTCGTCGTCGCGCGCCGCGTGCTCGAGCACCAGGATATCCTCGCCGACCGGCGCGCGGCTGAGACCGCTTTCCTCCGGCGTCACCGCCAGGGTGGCCTGCAGGGCGCCGAGCGAGGAAAAATCGAGCGCGGCATTGCGCCACTGCAGGACCTTGACCGGCTCGAAGGAATGGCTTTCGAGCGCCTGGGCCAGCTCGGTCTCGAATGGCGGGCAGCGGCCGGTGGTGCCGAAAGTGCCGTCACGCGTGGCCCGTCCGGCACGGCCGGCGATCTGGGCGAGCTCCGCCGGGTTGAGCCGCCGGAACTGATAGCCGTCGAACTTGCGGTCGGAAGCGAAGGCGACGTGGTCGACGTCGAGATTGAGCCCCATGCCGATCGCATCGGTGGCGACCAGATATTCGACATCGCCGGATTGATAGAGCGCGACCTGCGCGTTGCGGCTGCGGGGGCTCAGCGCCCCCATCACTACGGCGGCTCCGCCGCGCTGGCGGCGGATCAACTCGGCGATGGCATAGACTTCCTCGGTCGAGAAGGCGACGACGGCGGAGCGCCGCGGCAGGCGCGTGATCTTCTTCTCGCCGGCAAATTCCAGCCGCGACAGCCGCGGCCTGGTCAGCACGTGGGCGCCCGGCAGCAAGCGCTCGACCATCGGCCGTACCGTCTGGGCGCCCAGCACCAAGGTCTCCTCGCGGCCGCGGCGATTGAGCATGCGGTCGGTGAAGACATGGCCGCGCTCCAGGTCGGCGCCCAGCTGCACCTCGTCGATCGCCACGAAGGCGACGTCGAGGTCGCGCGGCATCGCCTCCACGGTGGAGACCCAGAAGCGCGGATTGGCCGGCTTGACCTTTTCCTCGCCGGTGACCAGGGCGACCGCGTCGGGGCCCGCGCGCTCCGCCACTTTGTTGTAGACCTCGCGCGCCAAAAGCCGCAGCGGCAGCCCGATGATCCCCGAGGAATGGGCCAGCATGCGCTCGATGGCGAGATGCGTCTTGCCGGTATTGGTCGGCCCGAGAACAGCGGTGACGCCCGCACCGCGGGCGCGGGCATCGCGAGCAACCGGCGAAGAAAAGGAAATAGGCATCTTGTGTCCGGAGGGCGGAACGGGTGTGGGAGACCCCCTATCCGCCCCTTCTGTACCACAATGCGACGGGCGATGGAGCCTGGCTTAAGCAGTAGAACGAGTCTGGAACGAATCGCGGCCGAATCAGTGACTCCACTGCTGTCAGAATTCGTTCACGGCGATATGTCGCGGCACCCGCTCGCAGCGCCACCATATCGGGTATTGAGGCTGACAGGCGCAGGCCCATTTCGGCATTCATCCGTTAACGGAAGCCCACAGCCCTGGTTGCAGGGCTCATTGCGTCTTGAGATTGGATGCGGTCGGCAGCGGCGGCCGCGGAATCGAGACGAATTGGTTCGCCTGCAGGACTCCCATGCCGATCGGCGTCGGAACCGAGGCCCGGTAGGGGACCATCAGCCGCGTGCCCGCAATCGGCGCCAGCCACACCTCCATGTCGCGCTGCGCTACCAGGTATTTGATGGTGGAGCGCTCGGGAACATGGCCGGCGATCGGAGAAAAATAGACCGCGCAGACCACGACTGTGCCTTGATAGCCTCGCTCCGACTTGACCTTGTCCAAGCGCTTGAAGACGAGCTGCAGATCGTAGCGCATGCGGCCATCGAAGACCGGCAGCGTCCGCTGGCAAGCCTCCGGCACGAACGTGTCGCCGTTGCCGGAAACGCGTATCAGGGAGGCGGTCATCGGATCGAGCACCCCCTTGCGGTGGGCTTCGGTGAGCGGCACGCGCTCGGGGCTCGGGATCGTCGGCGGATCGGCGAGATACTCCTTCACGACACCGCCGCTGAACAGAATACGGACCTGGTCGGACCTGTTGTCGGAGATGATGCTGGACGTGTAGGTCGAGGAAATCGGCTGCCCGCCGGAGACGCCGCCGTGCGCCGCGCTGTTGCCCTGGCCGCTGGCGAACACCCGCAACAGGCCGGAGGTCCCACCGCTCGCGGTCGCGGTAAATTGATCATCCGAAACGTCGATCGACCAGGATCCCTTGCCGATCGGAACGCCCGAGAGGGTGACCGTGTAGGTGGCGTCGAGCTTGCCTTGGGCGTGGGCGTTCTGGCTGCCGGCATCGACAAGCATCGCGATCAGCACGAGGCCGCCCGCGAGACCGGTCAATCGAACGAGGGAGCGTGAAGTCACGGAGCAGAGTCCTTCCGGCGTGGCGTGCTGATCATTGCAATGCGGTCATCGCACCATCGGTTAGGTAAATCCTGGTCGTGCGAGCTGTGTCAGGAACACGTTGGTGAAGGCAGCGGTCATGAGAGCCATGGTCATGGAGCTGTGGGCACACGACCGTCGTGCGACCGCACGTTCGGGGTTGGGGCGCCAAAGGCGACGCTGGTGCCGGCTCTCCTATGGGGTGTTCTTGCCGCGTCATCTTGGCTCGATCAAGGCAAATCCGGTGGCCCCTGGCCTGCCCCAGGTGCCGAACCGGCCGGGTCCGGGGTCGGGCCCAGGTGCGGCTTGACGCATCGGCACCTCATCACTATAGGTCCGCCGTCTCCTAAATGGATCCGCCGTCTGCGAGAGCGATCGAGACGAGAGCGATCGAGACAAGATCAATTCCTTGGGCTCGCGTTGTGCGCAGCCCCTCGAACGAGAGGTCTTCGCCGATGTCGTGGCGATGTGAACTGAGCGGCAAGGGCGCGCAGGTCGGGCATAAGGTAAGCCATTCCAACATCAAGACCAAGCGGCGCTTCCTGCCCAATCTGCTCAACGTCACGATGATGTCCGAGGCGCTCGGCCGCTCGGTGCGGCTTCGCGTGTCGGCTCATGCGCTGCGCAGCGTCGATCATCGCGGCGGCCTCGATGCCTACCTGATCAAGGCGAAGGACGCCGATCTGTCCGAGCGGGCGCTCGAATTGAAGCGGCAGATCAAGAAGAAGCTCTGAGCGGACGACCGGCGGCAGCGGGCGCACGTTCACATCACCTGCGGCGCAGCCGGCTCGCCCATCATCTGCGGCTCGCTCGCGTTCCACCGTCCCCCGGCGGATCGAGAAACCGCGCCGAAGCCCGCGACCAGGCATCGGGTCGGCGCGGGGGCGGCGCGCGCTCATCGAGCAAGGCGTTCTGGTCGAACAGCTCGGCAAGCTTCTCGGTCATCGCGCCGCCCAGCTCCTCGGCATCCACGATGGTCACCGCGCGCCGATAGTATCGGGTCACATCGTGGCCGATGCCGATGGCGATCAGCTCGACCGGGGAACGCTGCTCGATGTCCTCGATGATCCAGCGCAGATGGCGCTCGAGATAGTTGCCGGGATTGACCGACAGGGTCGAGTCGTCGACCGGGGCGCCGTCGGAGATCATCATCAAAATCTTGCGCTGCTCGTTGCGGCCGAGCAGCCGCCGGTGCGCCCAATCGAGCGCTTCGCCGTCGATATTCTCCTTGAGCAGGCCCTCGCGCATCATCAGGCCGAGATTGCGGCGCGCGCGCCGCCACGGCATGTCGGCCGACTTGTAGATGATGTGACGGACGTCGTTGAGGCGCCCCGGATTGGCGGGCTTGCCGGCCGCGAGCCATGCCTCGCGCGATTGGCCGCCCTTCCAGGCGCGGGTCGTGAAGCCGAGGATCTCGACCTTCACGCCGCAGCGCTCCAGCGTCCGCGCCAGGATGTCGGCGCAGGTTGCCGCCACCGTGATCGGGCGCCCGCGCATGGACCCGGAATTGTCGAGCAGCAGCGTCACCACCGTGTCGCGGAAATTCGTCTCCTTCTCATGCTTGAACGAGAGCGGATGCAACGGATCGATCACGACGCGCGACAGCCGCGCCGCGTCGAGCACGCCCTCTTCGAGGTCGAATTCCCAGGCCCGGTTCTGCTGCGCCATCAATCGGCGCTGCAGCCGGTTTGCCAGCCGCGCCACCACGCCCTGCAGATGGGAGAGCTGCTTGTCGAGATAGCCGCGCAGCCGCTCGAGCTCCTCGGCTTCGCACAGATCCTCGGCCGCCACCACCTCGTCGAACTTGGCGTTGAAGGGCCGGTAGTCGGGACCGCGCGGCTCGTTGAGCCCGTGGCGGCGCGGGCGCCGCGGCTCGGCCGGCGCCTCCGAATCTCCCATCTCGGCGTCATCGGACATTTCCGCGGCGAGCGCCTCGGCGGCCTCGGCGGTGGTATCGGACATTTCCTCGCCGGAGACCTCGGCCTCGTCGGACTCGGCCTTGGCATCCTCCGAATCCGCGCCCTCCCCCTCCTTGCCGGACAGCTCCTTCTGGCGTTCCTCGTCGCCCTGATCGGCCTCGTCCTCGTCGGATTCGGAGCTGCGGTCCTCGCCCATGTCGAGGGAGTCGAGCAGGTCGTGCACCACGTCGCCGAAGCGCGCCTGATTTTCCATCAGCCGCTCGAGCCGGTCGAGATCGCGGCCGGCCCGGTTTTCGATCAGCGGACGCCACAGATCGACCAGCCTGGCCGCGGCCGGCGGCGGGCTCATCCCGGTCAGGCGCTCGCGCACGATCAGGGCCAGAGCTTCCTCGATCGGCGCGTCGGCCCGATCGGAGACTTCCTCGAACTTGCCGCGATGAAACCGGTCGTCGAGCATGGCGGCGAGATTGTTGGCAACTCCGGTCATGCGCCGGGCGCCGATCGCTTCCACGCGCGCCTGCTCCACCGCGTCGAACACGGCGCGCGCCTGCTGCCCGCCGGGCACCAGTTTGCGATGCACCTTGGGATCGTGACACGCGAGCTTGAGCGCGATTGCGTCGGCATGGCCGCGGACGATGGCGGCGTCGGCGGCGGAGAGCTTGCGCGGCGGCTCGGGCAGGCGCGCCTTGCCGCCGACGATGCCGGGCCGCTCGGCCGCGAAGCCGACTTCGAGATCGGGCTTGCGCGCGATCGCCCGCAGGCAGCCGGTGACCGCCCGCTTGAACGGATCGGTCGGGCTGTCGCTGGTGGAGGCTTTGACCTTGTTGCTCGTGGACATGATCTCTCTCCCCCTCCCCGCGCGCTCGCGCGCCGAGGAAAGGTGAAGCTTCAGCTGAGCGCCACGTTCACCGAGGATTCCGGCAGCTCGACCCCGAAGCAGCGCTGATAGAACTCGGCCACGATCGGCCGCTCGAGCTCGTCGCACTTGTTGAGGAAGGTGACCCGGAAGGCAAATCCGACGTCCTTGAAGATGTCGGCGTTCTCCGCCCAGATGATTACCGTGCGCGGGCTCATCACGGTCGAAATGTCGCCGTTCATGAAGGCGTTGCGGGTCAGGTCGGCGACCCGGACCATCTTGTTGACGATCTCGCGGCCGGCATCGGTGCGGTAGTGCCTCGCCTTGGCGAGCACGATCTCGACCTCGTTGTCGTGCGGCAGGTAGTTGAGGGTCGTGACGATCGACCAGCGGTCCATCTGGCCCTGATTGATCTGCTGGGTGCCGTGATAGAGGCCCGACGTATCGCCCAAGCCGACCGTGTTGGCGGTGGCGAACAGCCGGAAGGAAGGATGCGGCTTGATCACCTTGTTCTGGTCGAGCAGCGTCAGCTTGCCCGAGACTTCGAGCACGCGCTGGATCACGAACATCACGTCGGGCCGCCCTGCATCGTACTCGTCGAAGCACAGCGCGACATTGTGCTGCAGCGCCCAGGGCAGGATGCCGTCGCGGAACTCGGTCACCTGCAGGCCGTCGCGGATGACGATGGCGTCCTTGCCGATCAGATCGATACGGCTGATGTGGCTGTCGAGATTGACGCGCACGCACGGCCAGTTGAGCCGCGCCGCCACCTGCTCGATATGCGTGGACTTGCCGGTGCCGTGATAGCCGGCGACCATGACGCGCCGATTGTGGGCGAAGCCGGCCAGGATGGCGAGCGTGGTGAGCTTGTCGAACCGATAATCCTGGTCGATGTCGGGCACGTGCTCGTCGGGCTCCGAATAGGCCGGCACCTCCATCTCGCTGTCGATGCCGAACAGCTGGCGGATCGATACCTTCATGTCGGGCAGGCCGACGGCGTTCGGCGCTGGCGCAGCGGCAGGCGGCGTGGAATGGGTAGCGACGCTCATTGATCCTCCGTGGTCTCGAAACACGCGAGAGCCGAAATGTTTCGGGTAAATGCGGCCCGGAAAGCGCCGCGAACTTAGCAGAACTGGGCCGCACCTCCAGGACCCGGCGGCGAGATCAGCGAAAACCCACTGATTTCAAGTATTTGTAGGCTTCGATGATGGCCCGGAGACGGTCCTCCGTGGAGCGGTCGCCGCCGTTGGCGTCGGGGTGATGCCGCTTCACCAACACCTTGAATCTCAACTTGATATCGTGCGTGTTGGCGTCCGCCTCAAGTCCCAGCACCTCGAGCGCCTTGCGCTCGGCATTGCGAATGATCCGGGTCTCGCGCCGCCGCAAGTGCTCGCCGCCGGGCTCGTGCCCAGTGCCGACGTCGCGAAACATTCCGAACGGATCAGCAGCAGCATCAAGATCCGGATGCAATCGGGCGGAATGGGAGCGCCCGCTCGGCCGCCCGCCATTCATGCCCATTTTCCAGGTCGGGCGATGACCGGTGACCGCATCCTTCTGATATTTGGCGATCGCCTCGTCGCTCATCCCGGCGAAAAAATTGTAAGAGTGGTTGTATTGGCGCACATGGCCGAGGCAGAACCGCCAATGCTCGTTCTCGCGCTGCCGCCCCTTGGGAGCGCGGTGGGTCGCCGCGGCCTTGCAGCTTGGCCATTCGCAAGCCGGCAGGTCGCCGCGCGGCCGGCGATCCTTGTCGGGCTTTACCCTGATGCTGTCGAACAGCGGCGAGTCGGTTTTCATGCTGGAACCATTATGCGGACGCGGCGCATCCACCTTCAAGCCTTGACAAATTCGATCGGTTGACTCCGGCGCGGCGCCAGCGCCGAGGTTCGCGCATGACTCCCATTCGCTCGTCATATAGCATTACCGTCTTACGGGCATTTAACGCTTGCGGGCCGAACTCGCCGTGTCATGAAAATGGCCCGGGCGGGCCGCATGACACCCCGTATGACAGCCGCATGACCCCCCGAATGACCGTCCGAGACGTCATTGCCGAGAAGCTGACAAGGGCCTTCGCGCCCGAACGGCTCGACGTGACCGATGAGTCCCATCGGCATGCCGGGCATGCCGGCGCCCGGCCGGGCGGCGAGACGCATTACAGCGTCTATATCGTGTCGCACGCCTTCCGCGGAAAGAGCCGGATCGACCGCCATCGCATGGTCAACGCAACCCTCGTGAGCGAGCTGCAAGGCGGGGTGCACGCGCTTGCCATCCGGGCCATGGCGCCCGGGGAGGCCGGAGGGGACACCGGCTAGGGCGGCCGATCCGTCGCGCCCGAAACTTTTCCCGGGCTTGACCCGGGATCGTTCCAAACGCCGGAATCTGGAACGGTCCCGGCTCATAGCGCGTCGAAGACGCGCGTAAACGCGCTAAAGGCCAGGACAAGCGTGGAGAGGACGCCGGCGCTAGCGCGCCGTTGCGGCTGCCGGCTTGCGCGCCAGGGGCGTTATTCGCAGGACTGTGATGCGGTTGCGAACCCGGCGCAGCACGCGGAAACGGAAGCCGTGGAACGTGAAGGTCTGGCCCGGCTCGGGGATCAACCGCGCCTCGTGTATGACGAGGCCGGCGACCGTGGTCGCCTCGTCATCCGGCAGGTTCCAGTCCATGGCGCGGTTGAGATCCCGGATCGGTACGCCGCCATCGACATTGACCGAGCCGTCGGGCTGCCGCCGCACCCCCGGCACGACGATATCATGCTCGTCGGTGATATCGCCGACGATCTCCTCGAGGATGTCCTCCAGCGTCACCAGGCCCTCGACCTCGCCATACTCGTCGACCACGAGCGCCAGCTGGGTCTGGCGCCGGCGAAACGCCTTGAGCTGCTCGGAGAGCGGGCGGATGTCGGGCACGAACCATGGCGGCCGCGCCACCGCGGCGATGTCGATCGTGCCGAGATCGCCCGCGGCCGCGTGGATGGCGCGCAGCAGGTCCTTGGCATGCAGGATTCCGACGATGTTGTCGGGCTTGCCGCGCCAGAGCGGGACCCGGGTGACCGCCGCTTCGAGCGCGGCCTTCACCACCTCTTCCGGCGGATCATCGGCGTTGACGGTGATCATTTCGGTGCGGTGGATCATCACATCGGACACCGTGAGATCGCGCAGGTCGAGGAGACCGCTCAACATGTCGCGGTCGTGCTTCTCGACGCCGCCCTCGCGGTGCAAGAGGTCGACGGCGCCGCGCAACTCCTCGTGCGGCGAGATGATCGAGGGTCCCTCGCCGACCTGCATGCCGAAGCGGCGACACAGCCAATTGACCAGCGCTTCGATCGCCGCCAGCACGGGCGTGAGCAGGCGCACCGTCCAGGCGATCGGCCGGGCGACCGCGAGCGCGAAGCGATCGGGCGCGTTGAAGGCCACCGTCTTCGGCAGCACTTCGCCGAAGACCACGATCACGACGGTCATGATCAGGCTGGAATAGAGCACGCCGCGATCGCCGAACCAGGCGATCAGAACCGCGGTGGCGAGCGAGGAGGCGATGATATTGACCGAGTTGTTGCCGATGAGCAGCGCGCTGATCAGCCGTTCGCGCGTCTCGAGCAGGCGGTTGACGAGCGCGGCGCGCCGATCGCCTTGCTTCGCCAGTTGCAGCATGGTGGCGCGCGAGGAGGCGGTCAGCGCCGTCTCGCTGCCGGCGAAAGCGGCGGAGAGCAGCAGACAGACGAAAACGATCGCAATCGCGAACCAGTCTTGGGCGGTCATCTTTGGGCGGTCATCGCTCGGCGAGCTTCTCGACCAGGAAGGCGCGCACCTCGGCGGCATCGACGTCGGGCGCAACGAAGGCTTTGCCGATCCCGCGCGCCAGAATGAAGGTCAGCCGGCCGCGTTGCACCTTTTTGTCCTGGGCGATCAAGTTCATCAATTGATCGGCGTCCGGCCGCAGGTCGGCAACCGCGGACAGATGGGTCGGCAAGCCGACCGCCGCAAGATGACGCGCGACCCTTTCGGCCTCGGCGCCCGGCAACAGTCCGCGCCGGGCGGAAAACTCGAATGCCAGCACCAGGCCGAGCGAAATCGCCTCGCCGTGCAGCAGGCGCCCCGAGAAGCCAGCGGCCGCCTCGAATGCGTGTCCGAAGGTGTGGCCGAGATTGAGCAGCGCCCGCTCGCCGGTCTCATGCTCGTCGCGCGCCACGATCGCAGCCTTGGCGCGGCAGCTGGCGGCGATCGCGCGCTCGC
>Ga0210403_10005228_pt1 | contig 11052 bp, 10 predicted proteins | sample IncBWC19MmetaG_FD_150863 | JGI IMG/M metagenome (GOLD analysis project Ga0210403, IMG submission 150863) | Forest soil microbial communities from Barre Woods Harvard Forest LTER site, Petersham, Massachusetts, United States - Inc-BW-C-19-M | ecosystem: Environmental > Terrestrial > Soil >... | reverse complement strand
ATCGGGGCCAGTCCTGATGCTGAGCGTGGTCATTGCCACGGAGAACGCGGAGCGCGTCCTGGTGCCGACGCTGGCCGCGCTGGTGCCCGGCGCCACCGCCGGCATCGTGCGCGAAGTGATCGTGGCGGATGCCGGCTCGAGCGACGCGACCACCATGATCGCCGATGCCGCCGGCTGCCGCATCGACGTGATGCCGCAGCCGCTCGGCCATCGGTTGCGGCAGGCGGCGGCGAGCGCGCGGGCGCCGTGGCTTCTGTTCCTGCGCCCGGGGGCGGTGCCGGACTGGACCTGGATCGAGGAAACACGGCGCTTCATCGAGCAGGCCGAGCTGGGCGGGCGGGCGGACACGCGGGCGGCCGTTTTCCGGCGGACGCTCGAAGCCGACACGCTCGGTTCGGCCATCGTGGAGGGACTGGGGCTGATCGCCGCCACGCTGGGAGCGCGGCCGCGCCCGCAGCAGGGCTTGCTGATCTCGAAGAAGCTCTACGAGCGGTTCGGTGGCCACCTCGGCGAAGACGCCGATCCGGAAGGAAAATTCCTTCGCCGCCTGGGCCGTCGCCGCATCGTCATGCTGCGCAGCCGGACCATGATGGCGGGGGACTGAGCGCTAGAACTTGTCCCGGCCTTGAGCCGGGACCGTTCCAGACTCTGGCCTCTGGAACGGTCCCGGACCAGCGGAGCACCGCTCCGCATAGCCCGCGAAGACGGGCCCTTATGCGCCATAGCGCGTCAAAGACGCGCGTAAACGCGCTGATGGCGCTGCACCGCATCCGGGGCACGAACCGGCCTGCAAGAAATCAAGCGTCACAGACGGCGCCCTATACGGTCGCGCCTTGCGCCTTGGGGCGCCGCAGGTGCTCGTCCAGCCGCGGCATGATCTCGACGAAATTGCAGGGACGATAGCGGTAGTCGAGCTGATGGACGAGGATTTCGTCCCAGGCGTCGCGGCAGGCGCCGGGCGAGCCCGGCAGGCAGAAAATGTAGGTCGCGCCGGCCACCCCCGCGGTTGCGCGCGTCTGGATCGCCGAAGTGCCGATCTTGCGGAAGCTCACCATCAGGAAGAGCACCGCAAACGCCTCCATGCGTTTCTCGAACAGCGGCTCGACCGCTTCGGGGGTCACGTCGCGGCCGGTGAAGCCGGTGCCGCCGGTAGTGATGATCACATCGACCGCGGGCGCCTCGATCCATTCCTTGACGCGGGCCCGGATGGCGGCGGCGTCATCGGGAACGATTGTGCGCCCGGCGACCAGATGGCCGGCCGCCTTGATGCGCTCCGACAGGAGCTCGCCCGACTTGTCGTCGGCGAGCGCGCGGGTGTCCGATACGGTCAGCACCGCAATTCGCAGCGGCAGGAATTGTCTGCTCTCGTCGATCCCGGCCATGACACTTATGTTAGCCCGTAGCCCGCATGGAACGAAGTGAAATGCGGGGCCGGCGGTCCCGGATTGCGGCGCCTACGCCCTCCATCCAGGCTACAGCTGATTCGCGCCGAACGTGTTGCAGCTGGCCACGGTGCCGCCCTTGAAACCCGAATTGAACCAGCGCTGACGCTGCGCGGAGGTGCCGTGGGTGAACGAATCCGGCACCACTCGGCCCTGCGCCCGCTGCAGGGTGTCGTCGCCGATCGCCGAGGCCGTGCGCAACGCCGCATCGACATCGCCGGGCTCCAGGTCCTTCCAGCGCTCTTGCGAACGGTTCGCCCACACGCCCGCGAAGCAGTCGGCCTGCAGCTCGACCTCCACCTGCAAATGGTTGGCCGCCGCCTTGCCCTGCGCCGCCTGCTGTTGCTGCTGCACGCGCGGCAGGATGCCGAGCAGCTTCTGCACGTGATGACCGACCTCGTGCGCGATCACATAGGCTTGCGCGAACAGGCACGATCTGCTGCCGGCATCGCAACCGTGGAAGCGGGTCTGCAGCTCGCGGAAGAACGAGGTATCGAGATATACCTTTTCGTCGAGCGGGCAATAGAACGGCCCCATGGCGCTCTGCGCCGCGCCGCAGCGCGCCTCGGTCGAGCCGCTGTACATGACCAGCGTCGGCGCCCGATACGTCTTGCCATCCCTGGCGAAAATGTCCTTCCACACGACTTCGGTGCTGCCGAGGATCTTCGACACCTCGCGGCCCATCTCGTCCTGGGGCACGCCGGTTGGACGGTTGCGTACCGGCGCTTGCGTTTCGTAGGGACTGCCGCCCGATACCACCTCGGCGCCGCCGATGAGAAGCCGCGGATCGATGCCGAGCGCCCAGCCGACCAGCCCCAGCACCACGATGGTGCCGATGCCCAGCCCGCCGCGGCCGCCCGGCAGGCCGCCAAATCCACCGAAGCCGCCGCCCTCCTCGCGCCGGTCCTCGACATTGCTGCTTTCCGGGAGGTCATCCAAGCGCATGTTGCAATCTCCTGGCTTCGATCGCGCGACAGCCGCCGACACGCCCGGTCGATCGATTCCATTCGATATAGGTGCTCGGCAAACCCTGGCTAGCGCAAACTGCGGCTGGATTAAGTGTATTTTTACCGTGGCCGGCCATCATGCGTTTCGTCGGTTGTAGGTCCCGCGTCGCCGACAGCGTCGCCTGAGTTCAGAGTTCTGGATCATGGTCGTATCGCGTCGCGGGGCGTCCAGCAGGGCGCCCCGCGCAATTTATGAGTCCGCCGATTGCCAGCGGATTCTGGTCGGCGACTGTGTCGCGGCGATGTCGAAGCTGGCGGCGGACAGCGTCGATCTGGTGTTCGCCGACCCGCCCTATAATCTGCAATTGCGTGGCGATCTCAAGCGTCCCGACGATTCCCGCGTCGATGCGGTCGATGACGACTGGGACAAATTCTCAAGCTTTGCGGCCTACGACGACTTCACCCGCGCCTGGCTCATGGCCGCCCGGCGCGTAATGAAGCCGGCCGCCACGCTTTGGGTGATCGGCTCCTATCACAACATTTTTCGGGTCGGAGCGATCCTGCAGGATATCGGCTTCTGGATCCTCAACGACGTGATCTGGCGCAAGTCCAATCCGATGCCGAACTTTCGCGGCCGCCGCTTCACCAATGCGCACGAGACCATGATCTGGGCGGCGCGCGGGGCGGACGCCAAGTCCTATACGTTCAACTACGAGGCGCTCAAGGCCGGCAACGACGATGTGCAGATGCGTTCCGACTGGACGCTGCCGCTGTGCACCGGCGAGGAACGGCTCAAGACCGCGGATGGCAAGAAGCTGCATCCCACGCAAAAGCCCGAGACGCTGCTGGCGCGCGTGATTCTTTCGTCCTCGCGGCCCGACGATCTGGTGCTCGATCCGTTCTGCGGGACCGGCACGACCGGCAGCGTCGCCAAGCGGCTCGGCCGCCGCTTCATCGGCGTGGAACGCGATCCGGATTATGCGGCGGCGGCCGAGCAACGCATCGCCGCGACGCAGCCGCTTCCGGCCGCGAGCCTCGCCCCGTTCATGACCGCGCGCGAGGCGCCGCGGGTGCCGTTCGCCTCGCTGATCGAGCGCGGCCTGCTCGCGGCCGGCGCCCGGCTGGTCGATGCCAAGCGCCGGCATCGCGCTTTGGTGCGCGCCGACGGCGCCATCACGCTCATAGCCCGCGAAGACGGGCGTGAACGCCCTCATGGCGAAAGCGTCGGCTCGATCCACCGCATCGGTGCGCTGGCGCAGGGGCTCGACGCCTGCAACGGCTGGGCCTTCTGGCACGTGGAAACCCCCAAGGGCCTCATCTCGATCGACGTGCTGCGCGCCGAGGTCAGGGCCGAGATGGGGACGAGCTGAGGCTGGGTTGCAAGGGTGCTCACGCCGCAGCTGGCTTCAGCGTCGGTATTTTCTTGATCTCGGCCGCCAATTCGCGTTCGGCACGCCAAGTGTCATAAGCGCTCTGCATCCGCACCCAGACGCCGGCCCCGTCACCGAAGAGCTTCCCCAGGCGAACCGCCACGGCCGGAGAAACCGGCTTACGCTCCCTGAGGATATCGTAAAGATGCTGGCGGGAAATACCGAGGAGGGCGGCGATCTCGGTCTTGGTCTTGCCAGTCGCGGGGATCACCTCCTCGCGCAGCAATTCGCCGGGATGAGTAGGGCAGCGGTTCGAATCACGCTTGGCGGCATATTCAGCCATGGTTTGGGTCCTCAGTGGTATTGTTCGAAATCGACGCGGAGAGCATCCCCAGAGTCGAATTCGAAGGTAATGCACCACGGACCATTGACGTGGACCGTGTAGCGGGTGGGAACAACCCCTTTCAGGGCATGAAAATCAAACCCGGGAAGATTCATCTGTTCCGGCGCATTTGCGGCATTCAGGCGATCAAGGCGGATCAGGATGCGCTTGTGCATCTTGACATCGATCTTCGCCGTCCGGCCTTTCGACCATAGATCGGCGAGCGCCTTGCTTCGGAACGTGCTGATCACGGCACAACGTAAGCGATCAGCTTACATTTGTCAACGGGTTGCTTACATCAAGCAATGGCCATTCGCGCCAGGAATCGAACCAGTCGATCGCGATATTGAGCCGATGTTCGCTGCAAAGCCCGACCGCGCGGCCAGGATTTCCAACGACGAAATTAATTCCGCAGCGGATAGACGGTTACCGGCGACCGCGCACTGATGAGCTCTCGCCCGCCGCGTGCGCCACCACCTTGCGCATCAGGCTCGGCAGGGCCTCGCCGGCAAGCTCCGCCAGCGCAATCCAGCGGGTGCCGGCGGGCGCGCTGGTGCCGGCCGGCAGTCGCGCGCGATAGACCGTTAGCTCGAGCGGGAAATGCGTGAACACGTGGCTGACCACGCCGGGCAGGCGCCGCCACTTCGGCTGCGCGCGCTTGAGCCGCGGCGCTTGGCACAGCGCCTCGCCGGCATCGAAGTCGTGCGTCCATGGCGTGGTCGGCACCTCGGTCATGCCGCCGAGCCCTTGGGCGTCTCGACGTGCCAGAAGGCCCAGCCGTTGCAGTTCTGGTGTGATGGGCCTTGTTCTGCGCCGGCGTGATTGGCCGCTGCGGGGGACGCTCGATCCCGCTAGGGAGCCGCAACCGTAAATTTTTGCTCCGCCAACATGCGACCGCCGTACCAGAGCTGGATGGACCAAGGACCAGGTACCAGCTCCCAGGGATCGTCAAACTTGTAACCTGCGTAAGTTATTTCTCCAACCGTAGCGTCCGCGGTGGTTTCGTTGCGATAAAGGGTCTCTGGGATAGCGGGGGAATGCAGGCCGGCCGCTGGAAAGACCACCACCTTTTTTAACGAAACGGATTTGTTTGCAGGCGCCCCGATCACTTTGAACTCGATTCCGAAACGCACGCCGCTCTGAGCGGGTATTGTCGTCGTCGTGTCCGCGCGACGAAAGTTCGTGGAGATGTTTTCCTGAACTCCTTGGTTATCACGCGTCGAGGATCGAAGTTCGGCCGTATAGATACCATAGCGCACGATCTCGACGCTCCGGACCTGCACCTGGTCCAAGGCGGGGCTGGTTGTGAGGAGTGCAAGGGAAGCAATACTCAGAATTTTCATCTCACGCTCCCTATGAGCACAACGACTCCAGCGGTCGGCGTCCCGACATCCAAACTAAGGATTGCGGCGGCAATTGACAACGTCCGGTCCCGGCACACTACCGGGGACGGCGCGCCGACAAGCTGTCTCCGAGCGCATGCGCCATCACCTTGCGCATCAGGCTCGGCAGCGCCTCGCCGGCAAGCTCCGCCAGCGGGACCCAGCGGGCACCGGCGGGCGGGATAGCACCAGCCGGAAATTGCGCGCGATAAACCACAAGCTCGAGCGGGAAATGCGTGAACACATGGCTGACCACGCCGGGCAGGCGCCGCCACTTCGGCTGCGCGCGCTTGAGCCGCGGCGCCTGGCGCAGCACCGCGCCGGCATCGAAATCGTGCGTCCAGGGCGTGCTCGGCACCTCGGTCATGCCGCCGAGCAGCCCGTTCGGCGGGCGCGAGCGCATGAGCACGCAGCCGTCGGCGCGCAGCAAGACGAACGCGGCGCCGCGCCGCAGCAGGCCCGCGCGCTTGCGCGCCCGGCGCGGAAAGCTCGCCTGGTCGCCGCGGCGGTGTGCCCGGCAGGCCCTCATCCATGGACAGAGGGCGCAGGCCGGCCGCTTGGGCGTGCAGATGGTGGCGCCCAGGTCCATCATGGCCTGGGCGAAGTCGCCGGAACGCCGGGGCGGGACCAGGCGCGCGGCGAGATTTCGAATTTGCGGCCTGGCGGCGGGCAATTCCTCCTCGAGCGCGAACAGCCGCGTCACCACCCGTTCCACATTGCCGTCGACCGCCGCCGTGCGGGCCCCGAACGCGATCGCCGCGATGGCGGCGGCCGTGTAAGGCCCGATGCCGGGCAATTCGGCGAGCTCCGCCTCGGCCGACGGAAAGCAACCACCATGATGCTGCACCACGGTGCGGGCGCAGGCGTGCAGGTTGCGAGCGCGCGCGTAGTAGCCGAGCCCGGCCCAGGATTTGAGCACATCGTCGAGCGCGGCTGCCGCCAATGCCTGCACGGTCGGCCAGCGCGCGATGAAGCGGGCGAAATAGGGCGCCACCGCCGTCACCGTGGTCTGCTGCAGCATGATCTCCGACAGCCACACCCGGTAGGGATCGGCTGTCGCACCGCGGCTGGCGCGCCACGGCAGATCGCGGCGGTTAACGTCATACCAGTCGAGCAGATCGGCGGCGGCAGGGATCTGGTCCGGCTCCCGCCCCCTGACGCGGACTTTCTTCAGCGGGAGCGATGCGTTCGCCTTTCGTGAGGCTTGGGCGCCTGCTAGCGTCATGATCGATCTGTGACAGAGGCAAGCCCCATGAACAAGCCCGGATGGTCGCGGCCGCGTCCGCTCGCCGAGGTGCTGCGCAAGACGCTGGCCGAAGCCTTCGCCAAGCAGGGCTTTGCCTCGGTCGAGCTCGTCACCCGCTGGCCCGAGATCGTCGGGGCGGAGATCGCGGCGCATTCGCAACCGGAGAAGATCCAGTGGCCGCGCGGCCCGCAGGCCAAGAACGCGCCGGAGCCCGGGACCCTGCTGCTGCGCGTCGAGGGCCCGGCCGCGGTGGAAATTCAGCATTTGTCGGAAGTCATCCTGCAGCGGGTGAATCAATTCTTTGGCTGGCAGGCGGTCGCAAGCGTGCGGCTGCGGCAGGCGCCGCTCGCGCGGCGCGCCGAGCCGCGGCCCCTGCCCGCCCCCGATCCCGCCGCCGCGGCGCGCATTGCCGCGACCTTGCCCGAGATCCGGGACGAGAAGCTGCGCGAGGCGCTGGCGCGGCTCGGCGCCGCCATGGAACACGGTGCAGCGGGACGCGATTAGGGCGATTGACCGCAGCCCCTATTGGCGGCTTGGACCATGCGCTACATTCAGGCCAATGCCGGCCAGGCAGCGGTGGCGATCAGGCGAGAGCCGCTGCGGCCGCCATTGCCACATTTGCGGTTTCGGGATAGCCACTGCCTGGAGCCAGCTTGTCGAGCCAACGGCGGCGGTCCGGGCCGGATCAGGCCGAGCGGAGCCCGCGGTTAAACTTGGGAGTCCTCACTTGAAGATCACCCGTCGCGAATTTGCCTGGGGCGGTTTTGCCGTGGGCACGGCTGCTCTGGCGCTTGGCGGTGCCGTTGCCGCCTTGAGCCGTTTCCCGCAATTCGGCCTCGACTTCGTGCGTCCGGCACGGGCCGATGACCCCCCGCTGGCCGAGCTGATGCAGCCCAACCCGCTGGGCGAAATGGCCATGGGGGACGAGAAGGCGCCGATTACCGTCATCGAATATGCTTCGATGACGTGTCCGCACTGCGCGCATTTTTCGGAGGCGACGTTTCCGGAATTGAAGAAGCGCTACATCGATACCGGCAAGGTCCGCTTCATGTTCCGGGAATTTCCCCTCGACCAGCTGGCCGCTGCCGGGTTCATCCTGGCGCGCTGCGCCGGCCCCGACAAATATTTCCCGCTGATCGAGACGTTGTTCGCCCAGCAGCGGGAATGGGTGGTGCAGAAGCCGCTCGCGCCGCTGACGGCCATCGCCAAGCAGGCCGGCTTGAGCCAGGAGGCCTTCGAGGCCTGCCTGGACAATCGGGAATTGCTCGAAGGCATGGAGAAGGTGCGCAACCAGGCGGCCGAGAAGTTCGGGGTCAACGCCACCCCGACGTTCTTCATCAACGGCAAGCGCCTGTCCGGCGCCCTCACCATCGAGGAAATGGAAAAGGAATTCGCCCCCTATCTCAAGGGCTGACCACGGTTTTTTCCGCTGGCGGCCCGGAGGCGCCCGCCCCCGATACGCTCCGGCTTGGATTTCAGGGCGCCTGCGCACCGGCCCGCACCGGAGCGGACCGGGCCAGGTATTTCTTACTGTTGCAGAATCACGCTCGCCGATTCATTGTCCCGGCGATGCGGCACCCTTCCCTCGATCCACAGTGTGGGCGCGTGACCTCGGCGCTGCTGGCGTCGCCCAGCTGGGCCGGGAGGCCCGCAATCGAGGAGCCGAAAGCAAGAATCGCCGAGCCTGGATCAATCTTGCCATGAAACTGACGCGACTGCGGCTGCTCGGCTTCAAGTCCTTCGTCGAGCCGACCGATTTCCTGATCGAGCCCGGGCTGACCGGCGTGGTCGGACCCAACGGCTGCGGCAAATCGAACCTGGTCGAAGCGCTGCGCTGGGTCATGGGCGAAGCGTCCCACAAGGCCATGCGCGCGGCCGACATGGACGACGTGATCTTTTCCGGCACCAACAATCGGCCGGCGCGCAACAATGCCGAAGTCGCGATCGCGATCGACAACGCCGAGCGCAGGGCGCCGGCGCAATTCAACGAGCACGAGACCCTCGATGTCTCGCGCCGCATCGAGCGGGACTCCGGCTCGACCTATCGCATCAACGGCCGCGAGGTGCGCGCCCGCGACGTGCAAATCCTGCTGGCCGATGCCTCGACCGGGTCGCGCTCGCCGGCGCTCGTCCATCAGGGCCGGATCGGCGAGATCATCCAGGCCAAGCCCGAGCAGCGCCGGCGCGTGCTCGAGGAGGCGGCCGGGATCGCGGGCCTGCACGCGCGCCGGCACGAGGCGGAGCTGCGGCTGCGGGCGGCCGAGCACAACCTGGCGCGGCTCGACGACGTCATCAACCAGCTTGCCGGCCAGGTCGACGCCCTCAAGCGCCAGGCCAAGCAGGCGGTGCGCTACCGTGTGGTCGCCGAGCAGGTTCGCAAGGCCGAAGCGACCTTGTTTCACCTGCGCTGGGTGGCGGCCAATCGAGAGAACCAGGAAGCGGAGCACGCCAAGGATATCGCGGTGCGTGTCGTTGCGGCGCGCACCGGCGAGCAGGCCGAGGCCTCCAAGCGCCAGGCGCAGGCCGCCGCCGCGCTCCCGGCGCTGCGCGACGCCGAGGTCGGCGCCGCGGCCGCCCTGCAGCGATGCGTGGTTGCCCGCGAAACACTCGAACGCGAGGAAGCCCGCGCCAAGGAACGCATCGCCGAGCTTGACCAGCGCCTGATCCAGCTCGGCGCCGATATCGCGCGCGAGCGCGGGCTGGCCAATGACGCGCAGGCGGCGCTGGAGCGATTGGCTGCCGAGGAGGAGGCGTTGCGGCGCGAGTCGGCGATGAACGCGCAGCAGCGCGCCGGCGCCGACGCGCGCGTGGCGGCCGAGGACGAGGTGCTCGCCCGCGCGGAAACGGCTTTCGCGGAACTGACCGGCACGCTGGCCGACCTCAGCGCCCGGCGCAACCAGCTGGCCCAGGCGGTGCGCGAGCACGCCGAGCGGGCGGCCCGGCTCGAAGCCGAGACCGCCGAGGTGGAAGCCGAGCTGGCGACGCTCAATCCGGAAGGCAGCCCCGATCTCGGCGCGCTGGCCGCCGCCGTCGACCAGGCGCAGGCGGCGGTGGCCGAGGCCGAAGCTGCCGCGGTCCGCTCCGAGGCCGCGCATTCGGCCGCCCGCCAAGCGCTCGATATCGCCCGCCCGCCGCTCACCGAGGCCGAGCGGCGCGTGCATCGCTTCGACACCGAAGCCAAGACGCTGGCCCGGCTGCTGCATGTCGACGCCAAGAATCTGTGGCCCGGCGTCATCGACAGCCTCGCGGTCGACAAAGGCTTCGAGGCCGCGCTCGGGGCCGCGCTCGGCGATGATCTCGAAGCCCCGGTCGAACCTTCGGCTCCCATGCGCTGGGCCGGCGCCGCCATCGAGCCGACCGATCCGGAGCTGCCGGCCGGCGTCGAGCCGCTGGCCCGCCATGTCCGGGCCCCGGCGGAGCTGTCCCGCCGACTGGCTCAGATCGGCGTGATCATGCGCGAGGACGCGCCGCGCCTTGCGGCATTGCTCAAGCCCGGGCAGCGGCTGGTTTCACCCGACGGCGATCTCTGGCGTTGGGACGGCTTCGCGGTCGCCGCCAACGCACCGACCGGCGCCGCGCGACGGCTTGCCGGCAAAAATCGGCTCGCCGATATCGAAGCCGAGCTCAAGACCTTGCGCCAGGACGTCGAGGCCAAGCGCGCGCTGGTGACCGCGGCCGAGGCCGAGGTGGCGGCGGCGGCGGCGGCCGATGCGGCCGCGCGGGCGCGCTGGCGCGAACGCCAGCACACAGCGCTCGCCGCGCGCGAGCTGCATGCCGCGGGCGAGCGCGAGGTCGGACGCAACACCGCCCGGCTGTCGGCGCTGGCCGAAGCCAAGGCCAGGCTGACGGCCAGCCGCGACGAGACGATGGCGGCCGCCCGCGAAGCCGAGCGCATGCTCGAGGATTTGCAGCCCGCGGCCGCGGTGGAGAGCGAGCTCGCGCGGGTGCGCGCCGATGTCGAGGAGCGCCGCGCCGGGCTCGCGGAATTGCGCGCGCAGGCGCAGGCGCTCGCGCGCGAGGCCGAGCTCGCGCAACGCCGGCTGCAGGCGATTGCCGCCGAACGCGCCGGCTGGGCCGGGCGCCGCGAGGGTGCCGCGGCCCAAATTACGACGCTCGAGGGACGCGTGCAGGAGGCCAAGGCCGAGCGCGCAAGCCTCGCTGACGCCCCGCAGGCCTTCGCCGAGAAGCGCGTGGCGCTGATCAGCGAGATCGAGCTGGCGGAAGCCGCGCGCCGGGCCGCCGCCGATCGCCTCGCCGAGGCGGAAAATGCCCTCGCGGCCGCC
>Ga0210403_10005227_pt1 | contig 11053 bp, 6 predicted proteins | sample IncBWC19MmetaG_FD_150863 | JGI IMG/M metagenome (GOLD analysis project Ga0210403, IMG submission 150863) | Forest soil microbial communities from Barre Woods Harvard Forest LTER site, Petersham, Massachusetts, United States - Inc-BW-C-19-M | ecosystem: Environmental > Terrestrial > Soil >... | reverse complement strand
TGATATATTCTTCAAGGAGTATGCTTCAAAATACCCTGAATCATTCGACACCCGCGTCCCCAGTGATCTTGTTTATTCAGGGAAGTACAAAGTAACCGATACGTTTGCCGATGCTCCCGTGAATATTGGGAGACTGGTACTCTCCCCCACTCGAACGTATGCCCCTGTGGCCTTGCGTCTTTTTAAAGAATTGAAATCATCAATTCACGGGATGGTCCATTGCAGCGGTGGCGGCCAAACAAAAGTGTTGCACTTTATCGAACACCTTCATGTGATAAAAAATAATTTATTTGATCTGCCACCCCTTTTTAAACTCATTCACGAATGCAGTGGTACAGACTGGAAGGAAATGTATAAAGTATTCAACATGGGGCATCGAATGGAAATTTATTTGAAAGAAGAATTTGCCGATCAGGTAATTCAAATTTCAAAAGGTTTCGGGGTTGATGCTAAGATTATTGGCCGCGTGGAGGAATCATTGGAAAAGAAGGTTACCATCAAAAGCAGCTTCGGTGAATTCGTTTATTCTTAAATCATTCGCCAGTCAGGATTGATTTGATCAATAACTGCCAAGGTACTTCCGTGAAAACCATTCGGCAGAGACCAGTAACAGGAGTAAAAAGAAAAACCATTTCACATGAATCAGGGGATTGAATGATTCCTCCGAATGAATTAATTTCTTAGGTTCGGTTTTTCCGAAATCAGCTATAAGCCGATTCCAGTCACTTTGGCGGTAAAACTTTGCCCCTGTTTCCCGGGAGAGCTTTCTCAACAAACCAAAGTCTGCAACTACATTCAACGATTCGATATTTTGTTCCTTGATCAGAAACTGACCTGAGACTGTCTCTCTTTTCGAATTGATTTCTGTTGCAGCGGTGAACCGATAGGCGCCTTCTTTCAATCCGCCAACACGGTAACGCTCCCCTCCCGGGCTAAGCGTATAATTGTAAGCGGAAGTCTTTCCCCGATCATCGTATATGGTCAGGCTGATTTTGTTTCCGTATGTCTTTTGAAACAAATCATTATATACCTGGCCCTCAAAAATTACCGGAGACGCATCCGTAAATTCATTCTGGATGGGAAAGAATCTGAATTTACGTTTATCCTCCAGGGTACTCAAATATTGCATCAGTTTTGAAAAGGTCTCGTCAAAAATTTCCGTTTTTTCTGAAGTTGCAAACTCATCCAATCGCCAACGCCACAATCCTTCGCCAATGAAGGAGGCCATTTTACGACCGTTATCCTCCCAGGAAAGCAGCAGCGGTCGGTCGGTCGACACACTGCCTATCCGCTGGTTCAGCATCACCTGTGCATTGGGCGGGTAGGAAAACTTTCCAAAAGGCACTTGTACCGGAGGATAGCGCGAAAAAATACTGTTACTGTTTTCGGAAAAATCAAAATCATGAAAGGCAGAATTTACGACAGGAGTGGCATCGTCTTTCTGTAAGGGGTTAACAAAATTCAACGGAACCCCGTTGGCCGGAAGCACTCTCAAATTGGATTTATTACCAATGACCAAAAGCAAAGAAGACTTTCCCTTGCTTAACTGCGAAAACAAAGCCGCAGTTTTCATTTCCTGATCAAATGCCTGATGAAAAATTACCAACTCAGCGGCACCGGGTCGCAACAGCGCCGGATCCGTTTTCGAGATACCAGGGATATGCAGAATAAATTCGTAATTAGGATTTTTTTCGATCATCGTCCGGAACGCCTTGATATCAGGATGAGGGGATGGGGCAATTACTAAAATCCTTTTGCGGCCCTCGACTACGTCTACAAAAATACTGGAACGGTTGTTTTTAGGGTTAGATTCTCTCGCTGAAGGATCCACTAAAACATCCCATCGCTGAATACCCTTGTCTTTTGCATCCTCCAGAAAATCAAATTGAAGGAATGATTTTTTACCGGTGTTTTTTTTCTGTTGACTGATGATCGAACCATTTTTTAATATCGAAACAGTGACCTCCTGATCAGGCATATTTTGAATCGCTACCTCTGCGCGAATGGGAAACCGGTTGCCCTGGTAAGCAACTTTATTGTACGTCACATTTTTTAAAATCAAATCCGCGTGCTCGATGGTGTCTCCAAGTCCGACCGTGGTGAGGGGAACATGCCATGGTGTATAAAGTGGTGAGGCTCCCGAATTGTAAATGCCATCGGTAAGTAATACAATTCCCGCCAGGTTTTTACCCTCATAATCCGCTAGCACATTGCGGAGCACTCCATTCAAATCAGAAGACTTGTTGTCAAATTTAATTTGATCAACTTCTTTGCCGGAAAGATCTTTCAAAACGATTTCATATCCTTGTTCGTGCAATTGTTTGGTAGTTTCACTCACACCTGTTTGGATTCTCAGGGAATCGACATTTTCTTTTAAGGAGGTGGAGTTGTCAATAAGAAAAACCAGGGCAGGCTTCTCAAATAGGTTATTGGTGAGCTTCAGAACAGGTGCCATCAACAGAAATGAAAGCAAGGTGACGAGGATTGCCCGAAGGGTAAATAGCATCCGGTTTACCCGCTTGCTCCAGGTGTGCTTCGATCGATAAAGTAAATAGGCATAACCCAACCCCAATAACCCACACAGAAAAACGAAGGCTGAAGACGATTCAAAAATTAAATGCTGCATGGGAATTCAAGATTCAAAATTCAAAATTCAAGATTCAAAGTTCAAGATTCAAAATTCAAAATTCAAGATCAACACAATTTTGAATCTTGAACTTTGAATTTTGAATTTTTTCTAGTACCCATATTTTTCTTTCCATAATTTCTTAAGAAAGATTCTTAGTTCTTCCTCCCTGCTGTTTTTTCCGGGCTCAAAGAATTTAGTTCCCTTAATTTGATCTGGCAGGAACTCCATGTCAACAAAATTATTTTCAAAACTATGAGCGTATTTGTAATCTTTCCCATATTCCATTTCCTTCATCAGTTTAGTCGGTGCATTACGAATGGATAACGGTACTGGAAGATCGCCGGTTTCATTCACGGTTTTCATGGCACTGCCGATGGCGACGGTAGCGGAATTACTCTTGGGTGAGCAAGCCAAATAAATGGCACATTGCGATAAAATCAATTGCGCTTCCGGGTAACCAATCACATCCACTGCCTGAAAAGTCGTGGTTGCCATCACCAGGGCCGTCGGGTTTGCATTGCCAATATCCTCGCTTGCCAGAATGACCATTCTCCGGGCAATAAATTTAACATCTTCTCCACCTTCGATCATTCTTGCTAAGTAATATACTGCAGCATTCGGATCGCTGCCGCGCAATGATTTGATGAAGGCTGAAATAATATCGTAATGTTGCTCCCCGCTTTTATCGTATATCGCAATATGTTTTTGTGCTGTGTTGATAACCAGGTCGTCGGTAATTTCAATATCTCCGTTTATTGATTCGCTGATCAACTGAACCAGATTCAATAATTTCCTGGCATCACCTCCTGAAATATTCAGCAACGCCTGATGTTCCTTGATGGTGATTTTTCTTTTCTTCAAATCATCGTCACGCTTCAGGGCCTGATCGACCAATTTGAGGAGGTCATCTTCCGTCAATGGCTTCAGCGTATAAACCTGGCATCGCGAGAGCAAAGCCGAGTTCACCTCGAAGGACGGGTTTTCTGTGGTGGCGCCAATCAGGGTGATCGTTCCTTTTTCTACAGCGCCTAGCAAGGCGTCTTGTTGGGATTTATTGAACCGGTGAATTTCATCGATGAATAAAATCGCACGGGAAGCATACTTTGCTTTCTCAATAATTTCGCGCACATCCTTTACCCCCGCACTTACGGCACTGATCGTGTGAAAAGGTCGCTTCACGTCATGTGCAATAATGTTGGCGATGGTGGTTTTACCTACTCCGGGTGGCCCCCACAAAATCATCGAGGGAACATTGCCGGACTGTACAGCCTTCCGGATAATTCCATTCGGACCCACCAAATGTTCCTGCCCGATGAGGTCATCGAGTGTAGAAGGCCGCATACGCTCGGCCAATGGCGGGGTGGAATAGTTGAGGAGCATTTCGGTTTCGATAGCTAACCACAAGGCGTCAAGACACCTCAAAGGCGTCAGATGCCTGATTGCTATTTATAGTTTAATTTTAGAAAATACATCTACACATTTATCCAGCATAGCCTCCGTGAAATCAAGATGGGTGACAAGCCGGACTTCCGTGGCGCTAAATGCAAGTGCCTTGATTTGATTCTCACCGAATTTTGTCAGAATTTTTTCAGGTGTCAGCCCGGCGCTTACTTCAAAAATGACAATATTAGTATCCACCGGCATCACTGACTTTACCCAAGACAACGCTTTCAGCGTTTCGCCAAGTTTTCTAGCACGTGCATGGTCTTCCTTCAGCCGATGGACGTGATTGTCCAGGGCGTAGATTCCGGCGGCCGCCAAAAATCCGGCTTGCCTCATCCCTCCGCCAAAAGCCTTGCGCATGCGTCTTGCTTTGGCCTCAAATTCTTTTTTGAAAAGAAGAACAGAGCCTACCGGGGCGCCAAGCCCTTTCGATAAGCAAATTGAAATCGTGTCAAAATATTTTCCAAAGTCAATTGCTTTCTCGCCTGTTTCAGCCAGCGCATTGAAAAATCGCGCACCGTCTAGATGCATCCTTAAACCCCTAGATCGCGCGAACTCGCTTATGGCAGCAATCTGATCCAATTTATAATAGCTACCCGCTTCGCGCACAATGGTATTTTCCAGGGCCACAACTGAGGTCAATGGCAAATGCGCATCTTGCACGTTGTTAATGTTGGTTGCAATTTCTTCCATTGAAATTCTTCCCCGATCGCCATTCAATAATCGCACACTGACATTGCTATTCCCGGCCAGGCCGCCTCCTTCATATTTGTAAATATGCGATCCTTTATAACAGATGACCTCATCATAGGGTTGCGTGAGCACTTTGACACCGATCTGGTTGGTCATGGTACCCGACGGACAAAAAATTGCTGCCTGCATGCCCAGCATCGAAGCACATTTTTCTTCCAATCTTTTTACCGTTGGGTCTTCCCCAAATACATCATCTCCTACTTCAGCTTTCATCATGGCATCAAGCATTCCCGGCGTTGGCTTCGTCACGGTATCACTGCGCAAATCAATAATCATCACTAAAAAAATTAAACGCTGAAATTACAAAAGGGATGGCAATGGCAACAGATATTTAGTTGGATTTGGTTTTTAGTGTTTGTGGTTCTACTTTTGTCCCTCTAAATCGCGGGGTGGAGCAGTTGGTAGCTCGTTGGGCTCATAACCCAAAGGTCACAAGTTCGAGTCTTGTCCCCGCTACAACCTGACCCTCAAAAGTGCCTTTTCTGGCCTCTTTTGAGGGTTTTTTGCTTCTAAAAGGTATTGGTGTTGAAACCGGCGTGAAACGGAAATGATAGGGCACGGATATCAGTGACAAGGAATGGCAATCGGGAATGAATGCCAATGACAACGATTGACAATCGATGGTAAAATAATCGAAGTACTAAAGTTCGAATTGAGGGGAACAACCGACACTCCCCTCGATTTTTATTTATATTCGGGTGTATAGTCTCGACAAAAACCAGGAGGTTAACTGGCTCTAGAAGGCGCATTGTTGACTCCCCAAAACATGGAAATCCGATGAAACTCACCCTATTCTTTTCCTGGCATTCAACGCAGACAAAGTATAATAAGAACTTTATTTTGTCGTGCATTGACAAAGCAACAAAAAAAATTAGCAAGACCCCTGAATTCAAGGACGCAGAGTTTGAAGTCCTTGAGGGGGTCAGGGGCGAGCCCGGTTCGCCACAAGTGGCAGCAAAAATAATTGATGAACGTATCCCGAATTGTGATGTGTTTATTGCGGACTTATCGGTAGTAAACCCGGAACCTCGCGTATCTAAAGTTGTTAATTGGTTCATAAGACGAAAACCCAAGCTATTTCAAAACAACAATGTCATTTACGAGCACGGTGTCGCTACCAATGCGATAGGCCTCGAAAGGATTGTCGGCGTCTTAAACACGGAGTACGGTTCACCTAATGGCAACCCGGACAATATTCCTTTCGACCTCAGACATATTCGTTTTCCGATTGAGTATCGATATTCTGAGCGGACCAATCAGTCTGAAAGGGAACGTGTTCAAAAAGAATTGGTAAACACACTGGTGACGGCGATTAAAGATGCAGGGATTTTCGCGCAGCAAGCGAGGAAGAACAAATATAATCCGATGTCTGTCTGGAGCGATTGGGAGAAGGCAACACCGAGCATGGAGAAGTTCATTAAGAACGACAAGATCGACGAGCTTTTTCAACTGATCCTGAGTGAACTTAAAAGCCCGAAAGAATCGATTCGAATACTTGGACTTTCTGGGCTTGGTAAAACGAGAATGTTGTTAGAACTATTCCGGCCCAGTCTAAGCGATAACGATTCTATTATTCTCTCAAGCAGGGTGTTATACATCAACTGCAATTTTCATCCAAATGCCGACTTGCAGTCGTTATTCTCAAAACTGAATACGGATCAGGAAGATCGAATCGTGATCCTGGATAATTGCTCGAAGTCAATCCATCGCCAGCTACTCACCTTTGTACACCGGGGTAATAGCAAGCTCACGCTGATTTCATTAGACTCAAATCCAGAAGAAGTATCCCACGATAGGATCAACAACGTCAAATATTTTTCAATCAAAAAGGAAGAGCTAGCAGATGTGGTTGACCAAATCCTAACGCGCGATTTCGGGAACTTAGGAAAAGATAAAATTGATAAGATCAAGGAGTTTTCTCAAGGGATACCTCTGATGGCCGTTCTGTTGGGTGATAGTGCGAAGAAAGGTGAGCAGTTTATTGGAAAACTCGATGACAAAGAACTACTTGATAAACTCTTGGGGCCGAAGGGGCAAGAAGAGAAGGATCGGACCATCTTGAAGTCATGCGCCATTTTTAACTATTTCGGATTCTATGAAGAATTGTCAACGCAAATTGAATTCATCGCCAAGAATAAGAACATAACGAGCCTGAATGGAGATGACCGAGTATTGGTGAATGATTTTAATGAGACTTGCCAGTACTTCCTGAAGCGGGAGATCTTTGAGAAACGTGGGCGGTTCATCGGCATGCGTCCATTTCCGCTTGCAATTTCTCTGGCCCAGGAATGGCTGACGCCTTGCACTCCGAAAAGACTTATGGACACCATCCTCGACATCGCAAAATTGACGGAGCCTGACAGAAGTCATTTGTCCGAGGCTCTTGCTGAACAAATGAGATTTCTAGGATATGACGACAAAGCAAATCAAATCTTGGAATCAATTGTCGGTCCTAACAGCCCTTTCGATGACGCGGAAGTTCTAAACACAGAACTGGGTTCACGCCTCTTCCGCTCATTCGTACAAGTGAACCCCGTTGCTGTATCTCAAAATATCAAACGAAATTTTTCTGGGAAGACGACAGACGAATTGCTTTCTGTAAAAGCAGGACGAAGAAACTTAGTCTGGACGCTTGAAGTCTTGTGTTTCGATAAACGAACATTTGCAGACAGTGTCAAAATTCTTTTCGCCTTCGCTCTTGCCGAGAATGAAACGTGGGCAAACAACGCGACAGGACAACTCCTTCATTTATTTCATATTTATCTCTCCGGCACAGAAGCCACACTGGCGGATCGGTGGGCCATAATCGAATGGGGTTTATCTCTTGATGATAAACGATTCAATGACCTGGCAATAAAGGCGATGAGCGCAGCATTAGACTACGGTAACTTTGGAAGATCAGTTGGTCCCGAGAGACAGGGTAGTAAGGAGCTTCGCGACAATGAACCCTCTGTTGAGGAAATAAAAACATATTGGCACTACATACTAACGAAACTCACCGGTTTCATCGAAGCAAATAATCAATACAGTCAAGCCGCTCAAAATACCATTGCGGGCAGAATTCGTTCAGTAGTAAGAGCCAGGTACGCCAGGGTAATCATTCCTTTTTTAAAACGCATCGTTCAGGTAAATAACAACAACTGGGACGAAGGGCTTCAGAGTCTTCGACTTGTAAAACGATTCGACGCCTACGCATTGACTGAAAATGAGCTTGCAGCTGTAAACGATTTAATCCAATCCCTGACGAAGACTGATTTTCTAACTCGGTATCACGACATTTCACGATCCTATCTCAATGGATACGAAAACTCAACAACCGAGAAAATGATTGAGGGATTAATTAGCCTTGCGGATGAGTTCATCCAGACAAAAGTATCTTGGCAAGACTCCCTTCCAATCCTTTACAGCAGCCAACAGCCCTTTTCACATCACTTCGGTAAACGAATTTTCCAGCTGATTAAGTCAGATGCAACTAAGGTGCAGGAATTTGTCGACCTCTCTTTGAAGACTCTTTTAGCCATCGATAAACCAAACCGGTATGTAATTCCACTCGGCGGTTTTATTGCTGAGGCTACACCTGATGTCAAAGAAGCATTGTATAAAAAACTACACAACTCAGACGAGCTTTGTTATTTACTATTTTTCTTGCTGTCCATCGACCCCGATGGTCAAAGATATTTTTCCATGCTGTTTGATATTATTGACAAGGATAGATCCACTATTTCAAATTTCTATAATTCGAGATATGACTCGCTGATGACGCTTAGCGTCGATCAACTCAGAGAATTCTCTTCAAGACTCTTTTCATATGGTGGCGAGGGCTACGAAGTAGTTTTCGACCTAATGTATGACCTTGCCGACAACAATGAAGAAAGAAAGAAATCCGTTTACCCAATTATCAAGGAATGTGTCTACCGGTTGGGAGTCGGCAAAACAGAACGGAATTCGTTCGATCATTACAAATGGTTCGAGACGATATCGAAAATAATTTCCGATCCGAGTGAAGGCGACCTCGCTAAATTCGTAAACGCGTCACTGATAGCATCGATTACTTGGCAGAACTCATACAACCTTGATCATGACGCCCAAAAATTATACAGTGTTTTGCTGACAGTACATTTCACTAACGTGTGGCCCGATTTGTCGAGAGCGCTTCTTTCTGCCGATGATGAGTATATCAAGTTCTACGGTCTAAAACAAATACTAGGCTCTCACATTGGCGGCATAGGTCCCGCTGTTGGAATACTGTTCTTAGGAGATACCGATCAAATATTTGCTTGGTGCGGAAGGAACAAGCCCCTGGCGCCGGCGCGGCTCGCCGAACTGGTTCCCATTTTTGATAATAACAATACGGATTACACTCACTGGCATCCAGTCGCGTTGAGGCTGCTGGATGAGTTTGGGGAAATTAATGAGGTACGCAGTAATTTAAGTGCGAATATGGGCACGTACTCTTGGACTGGTTCTATCGTTCCCCTCTTGGAAGCTAAAAAGGATTTGTTTAACGCCATCAGTAGTCACAACAAGAAAGACATTAGCGATTGGGCCGCCTCGTACATTACTTACCTGGATGCGGACATTCAACGAGAGAAAAATAGGGATGAAGAATCGTTCTTAATCTAGGTGTCAGAGATTCTGTTGGCGAGAAATATTTTGAATCGTGTCCGCCATGGGATTAACGGTCTCTGCCGGCGTCAATTCTAAATCGCCCATCAGGATATCGTCGACAGTAGTCCCGTTTGGGTCAATCTGGCCGATCAGGTCGGATATATTTACGTCGGCACTCGCACAAGCTTTTAACACTTGATGTTTCAGTATTGGTTAATAAGTAGGAGTGACAACTAGTTTACACCGAAAGGCCTCCTACCTTCAAAATTCAAATTAACCTTTATTAGCTTTGAGGCGATTTAACAACTACGATAATGAGAGATCTTTTTGTAAATGTCTTGGGGACAATAATTGGTGGCTTGCTCTTGACCCTCGTTCTTTTCCTGTTAAACGAATATATCTTTCGAAAAATTAACCTAACTGGCGAATGGGTAACCACCATAAAAATTGAGAAGACCTCTTACAAACCATTTGAAAATCTAACGGTTGAGTACAAAATTCACTTGATACAGAAAGGATATGAGCTATCCGGTTCGGGTGAAAAAATTAAGGATATCAAACCTGATGGAACCCAAACTGTTTTCCTCAGAGAGAATAGAGTGATATTGGAAGTCGATGGCTATTTTGAAAGGAAATACTTTGCTAGAAACAAAATATATCTAAACATTAATGAAGAAGGTCGAAAACGAGAAACGAGAGCGACATATTTTTTAAAATTTCAAAATCACAATGATCTTCAAGGAACTTTCATTTCAACCGCTGCCGATGCGAGCGGAACAATTCTGATGAAAAAGTCGTGATTACACTGGCGAATAATTTTTCTGGACTACTGGTGAGATTCTTATCCTCTTTGGTTTTGTTACTTAGTCCATCGTTAAGAAATCAATTCGATTGCATTAAGAAAACGGTTGCTAAATCTCGCAATCGGAAAAAAGAAATCCCAAATCAGTTAACGACCGCCCTAATAACAATCGAGGACAGACGATTTTATCAGCACAAAGGAGTTGACATTTGTTCGATTGCAAGAGCTATTGCGAAAAACATAACTACAAAACGCCTTGAAGGGGCGAGTACGATCGGGCAACAACTCATCAGAAATATAACGGGGGAGCGAGAAATAAAATTAAGAAGGAAAATTAAAGAGATATTTTTTGCGACATTACTCGACAAACAATTTTCCAAAAGCGAGATTTTATTCGCCTACTTTGACACTTACAGATTTAAGGCCTGCATTGGGATTTTTGCATTTTGTGAAAAGGAGAATTACAATCTTCGCAATTTGTCAATAACAGAGACGGCAGAGATAAGTGCACGATTCAAATATCCAACTTTATGCACAACAAATTATATCAAGTATCTAAAACGAGTGCGAACAATTGAACGAAAAATTACGTTGAAAATCGCTCTCACCGGAAATGGGCAGTCAGTTCAAAATAAATGTTTAATAAATGCTCCAATCCAACTAGAAACGCCCAATAATTTCGCCTTTGCTAAGCAATGAGCCTTGTCGGTCCGTTCAATTGCAATAGTTAAGACTTGATCTGACAGTCGGATTGTTTTTGCATTCCTTCCCCGACAGGCAAAGGTAGCCACCGCTCCAAGAATGTCAAGGGCTACGCG
>Ga0210403_10005225_pt1 | contig 11053 bp, 8 predicted proteins | sample IncBWC19MmetaG_FD_150863 | JGI IMG/M metagenome (GOLD analysis project Ga0210403, IMG submission 150863) | Forest soil microbial communities from Barre Woods Harvard Forest LTER site, Petersham, Massachusetts, United States - Inc-BW-C-19-M | ecosystem: Environmental > Terrestrial > Soil >... | reverse complement strand
GCTCACGCCTCGCGAAAGGCAAGTTATGGCCATGGTAGCCGCCGGTCTGTTGAATAAACAGGTTGGTGGCGAGCTCAACATCAGCGAGATCACGGTAAAGGCACACCGGGGTCAAGTGATGCGAAAGATGAAGGCCGACTCTCTCGCCGATCTGGTGAATATGGCCGCGAGACTCCGCCTCGCCCGTTCGCCGAAAAACTGACGCTCTCTCGGCCAATGCCGCGCTACGGATTACGCTACGGTTCTGTTCCCGCTACCGGGAATTTCCAACGACTTAGAGGTCGTCCGCCTCTTGTAAGTCTTTTTAAGTCGTGTATGGGCCGTTCTTTCACGGCGGTAACACGGGTTCAAATCCCGTCGGGGACGCCAAATCTTATCAACGGCTTAGAGGAAATCGTCCTGTTTCCCGCAGGCACAAAAAGGCACAAATTTCACCCGAATTCCGCCGCGCTCCTCCGGAACCACCAATGTTTTCGCGGGTGTCGAGCCTATTCCTACAGGCACAAAAAGGCACAGCTCAAGACCGCGCCTTCAGCCGCCGATTCCGTTTGCGCGAATCAGACGGACTACATCACTTTGCGCCTTGCGCTTGTGAAGTGTGACTGCCTGGGTGTAAGTGTCCAAAGTGACGCGGCTCGACGCGTGCCGGAGCAGTTCCTGCATCACTTTGATATCCGCCCTCGTTGCCCTCAACAGTGACGAATAGGTGTGGCGGAACGTATGCCATCCAATGTGTTGGGTGATTCCGACCTTTGCTGCGGCAGGACGGATGAATCTCCGCATGATGCATTGCCCCCAATATGGCTGTCGGCCACGAGTGGCTGGGCTTGCGAATACCCAATCATCCGGCGCCCTATACCGCGTATGCTGTCGCCATGTCAGGAGAGCTTCCGCCAGATAGGGATCGAGCGGAATCGGTTTCTGTGATGCTTCGGTCTTGCATGGCCCAACTACCTGGAAGACGATTGACCTGGTGACGCTGATCTCGTTCGTGAGAAAGTTGATGTCTCGCCACTTGAGGGCAAAGAGTTCGCTCATCCGCAAACCGGTGCCGAAGTCGAGCAGTACAAGAGTTCGTTCGCGGAGGGTGAGAACTCCAATCAATTGGCGCACTTCGACTGCACTCAGCACGGTTGGGATCTTCTTTCGCCTCGCGCTTTGCCGTACCAATCGGATTGGATTGCAGCTGCAGATGTCATGGCGCATCCCGTGGTTGAAAAGGACGCTCATGAGATTTCTGATCTTGGCACAACTCGACCGTGCCAGCGCCTGCGATCTCAGCCATAGTTCGACTTCTCCGGCCCGGACTTCCGTGACAAAATAGCTTCCCCAGCGCGGTAAGATCCATTTTCTTAAATATCCTTCGTAAGTCACCTTCGTTGAATGAGTTTTCCATGTAGTGTCTGGTTTCAATTCCCGCTGGCGATAATGATCCGTCAGCTCGGACACCGTTATTGGCCCTGCTTTCACTCTTGCATCACGAGGGTTGATATCAAGCCGCAGGCCAACGATCGCCTGGCGAGCTGCAAGTTCATTAGTGAATTCATCGACGGAACCGACGACCATCCTGCGATGTTTACGCCTTCCATCCGGGCTTGGCTCTCTCCACCTGAACTCCCATACGTCAGGTCCTTGTTGGCGCTCAGTTCGGATCATGCTTCCGTGTTGCATGTTCTCCTCGCTTTCTTGCTGACTACGGTATTTTGCCCCGTTCGTCCAGGCAGATCGAAGCGATTGGCGAGAAGCGTGTTGAGGGGAGGCAAAGAACCCGAAGAGTGTGCGCCGGTTATCGCTTTCCTGCGGCGATGTCCCAGCGGTGTTTCTCGGTGAGAACGGTCATTGCCTCACTTGCAGGGCCCGCCTTCTCAATCGGCTTGCCGCAACCTCCCCGACAAGAGCATGCGATTGCCGTTGACCTGTGGCCATCGCGTGATCGACAAAGCCTGAATCATGCTTTGTCTTTCTGTCGAACTCAGCAATGCGGCCCCTGGTTCGAGTCAACTGCAACGCTGCCGCCAATGGCAAGGAGACCGCCGCGCCGCCAGAACAGCGTGGAGTCCGGCAATGTGCGATCATTTGGGCGCCAAGTAACGGCGCGTACGGGGTAGGAGCTTTGAGTTGAGCAAAGTTGACAGTGAGTTTCCGAACCTTGAGGCATCCCTGGCGGAGGTAAGACGCCTGCGTGAAGAAAATGCCCGACTACGCAGCCTTTTAATCGAGCACAGTGTACGAATTCCTGAGATTCCGTCTACATCTGCAGTTTCTCAGACCCCTCGGACCATAAGCGCAGCGCCAGACGTTCGCAGGTCCGCATTGGGTACGGCGGAACAGCGGATCGAACTGTTTCGCAGCCTCTTCCGTGGACGTGACGATGTTTACGCCATTCGCTGGGAGAGCGCCGACGGACGATCTGGATACATGCCGAAGGCAGATCGTGATTGGAAATCGTATTTACGCGCCAAAGACAAGGACCGCAAGAGGGTCGATCGCCAAACAAGAAGGTTTAGGCCCCTAACCCAAGACGCTGTGCGTGGTCATCTTGTCGGGGATCATACAGTCGGGATCTATCCTCTTTTGCAGAACGAGACCTGCTGGCTCCTGGCGGTCGATTTCGATAAGAAGACCTGGCAGAAGGACGCCGCCGCGTTCCTCACGTCCTGTCGCGAGATGAATGTGTCAGCGGTTTTGGAACGTTCTCGGTCGGGGAACGGTGGTCATGTGTGGATATTCTTCAATCGGGCAATTCCTGCGACCTCCGCGCGAAAACTGGGCTGCGCAATTCTCACTCGAACCATGGAGTTCCGCCACCAAGTGGGTCTGGAGTCCTACGACCGATTCTTCCCCAACCAGGACACGATGCCCAAGGGAGGTCTTGGCAACCTGATCGCTCTGCCTCTGCAAAAGATTCCGCGTGCAGAGGGAAACAGTGTTTTTGTCGATTCGGAATTCCGTCCGTACCAAGATCAGTGGGCATTTCTGGCAGGCGTCGAAAGAATGTCGGCTGACGCTGTCGAGGCAGTCGTGCGGGAAGCTCAGAACCGAGGAGATCTCATTGGTGTCAGGGTCAGCACTATAGCCGATGCCCCGCAAGATCCCTGGGCGCTGCCGCCATCACAAAAGAGAGTGGAACGTCCAATACCAGGACCGTTTCCACCTGCGGTTCAAATCGTTCGCGCAAACCTTCTGTATATCGAGAAGAATGGGCTGCCTCCGGCGATGCTGAACCGTCTGCTCCGGCTGGCCGCATTTCAGAATCCTGAATTCTATAAGGCACAAGCAATGCGGCTTCCCACATTTAACAAGCCGCGAATAATCGCGTGCGGCGAGGATCTCGCCAACCACATTGCTTTGCCCCGTGGGTGTCTGGCCGAGGTAATGGAGCTGTTTGAAGCACATTACATCAAGCCAAACATCCGTGACGAGCGGTGCGCGGGACATTCAATTGACGTGAAGTTTTGCGGCCAATTGCGCCCATCGCAGCAAGACGCTGTTTCGATGATGGCTGAACACGACGAAGGGATCCTCTGCGCACCTACTGCTTTCGGCAAGACCGCAGTGGCCGCATGGCTGATCGCGGCGCGAAAGGTGAATACCCTCGTACTGGTTCACCGCCAACAGCTGCTGGATCAGTGGCATGCGAGATTGGCGATGTTTCTCAATCTTTCAGCAAAGTCTATCGGCCAGGTTGGGGGCGGAAAGAGCGACCGTAGCGGCACGGTGGACATCGCCATCATCCAAAGCGCCCACGGCAGAGAGGGAGTCAAAGACTTCGTCGCAGAATACGGGCACGTCATTGTCGATGAATGCCACCACTTGTCGGCATTCACCTTTGAGCAGGTGATGAAGCAAGTAAAGGCGAGGTACATCCTCGGCCTGACGGCAACCCCTGAGCGCAAAGATGGACACCACCCGATCATCTATATGCAGTGCGGTCCGATACGACACAAGCTGAACGCACGCTTGATGACCGCAGTCACACCATTCGAACATGAAGTGGTTCCTCGGTTGACCGAGTTTTGCCTGCCGCCCGAGCAGATCGATACAACGATTCAGGAGGTGTACGCTGCACTTGCAGATGACCGTGCTCGCAATGAACTGATTCTGGCCGATCTGCTACGCGCAGTCGGAGATCGACGCTCACCACTGCTCCTCACTGGCAGGACCAATCACTTGAAGTATTTCGAGGCGGCGCTCTCTGGCAAAGTGAGCAACGTGTTTGTGCTAAAAGGCGGCATGGGCAAGAAACAGCGCAGAACGATTGCGGAAGCCATTGCGGCTGTTTCGGAGAGCGAGCCAAGAGTCATCCTGGCAACTGGCAGTTACATTGGCGAGGGTTTTGACGACGCTCGTTTGGACACGCTGTTCTTGGCGATGCCGATCTCCTGGAAGGGAACGTTGCAACAGTATGTTGGCCGTCTCCATCGGCTTCACGATGCTAAGCATGTCGTTCGCGTCTACGACTATGTCGATTCTCAGGTGCCGATGCTGGCGCGCATGTACGCCCGGCGGCTAAAAGGCTACGGCGCCATCGGCTATAGAATTGGCGCTGCGACCGCCGATGGGCCATCGTCCCGCGATTGAACGTTTCGGATGGGCATGAAGGGATATGACGCACCAGAACAACAAGCTAGTTGTGGTCCACATGGATGCGCGCAAGCTGAAGCGCGAACCCGACACCAATTTTCCGTCATTCAGCAAGGCGAAACTGGAGAAACTGATTGAGAAAGCGGTCGTGGATGCGTATACCGAAGAGGAGCAGGCTGTCGGTTTCCTCACGATGCTGCAGGAGCATCTTGCCCTGCCTTTTTCCACAAATGTCCTCGGTATTGACGTTGTTGTGGAGAAAGTGAACATGACACGAGGTGGCCAGATTGTCGCGGTTTGCCGCCGTTGCCAAACCTGGCAGAGGATCGGTGTCCTCGATCTGCCGTTCCCGACGCCAGCGCCCGCCGGCGTGGAATGGATCGCGGCCTACCGCTACTGGCTTAGAGGATTCTGAATGAGCGAATACCAGTACTACGATTTTCGGGCAATCGACCGGGCGCTGACAAGAGCTGCGATCGCCGAATTGCGATCCATCTCCACGCGCGCCGCGATTACTTCAGCGAGTTTCACGAACCAGTACGAATGGGGAGACCTGAAAGCAGATCCCCTCAAACTTCTGGAGAAGTACTTCGACGCGTTTCTTTACGTTGCAAACTGGGGAACCCGTGAGTTTTATCTTCGTCTTCCGCAGGAATTCGTCGACTACAAAGCGCTCAGGGCCATGCTTCACGGCGAAGCTGCTCAAGTGCGAAAAGCCGGAAACTCTGTGATCGTCGCGTTTGAAAATCAGTTCGAGGACGATGACTGGGACGACGGGACAGGATGGATGGGCTCGCTGATGTCGCTGCGCTCGGAGCTTCTGCGCGGAGACAGCCGTTGCCTTTATCTCGGATGGCTGCTTTGTGCCCAGAATGAAGAGTTCGCCAAGGACGAACTGGAGCCAGCGGCGCCTGCTGGTCTTGGCGAATTGTCCGCTCCGCTCCGTTCTCTGATCGAGTTTCTTGGAATAGACGAGGATCTCGTTGAAGTTGCTGCATCGGCTTCGGCGCCGCTGAAAGCTGGCCCGGATCGGGAAGAACTGGCGGCTTGGATTCAGAGCTTGCCCGAAAAGGAAAAGAACAATTTGCTCGTTGCCGCAGTCTCGGAACCCGGTGAACGGTGGAAGATCCGACTGCGGCGGCGTTTCGAGCAACAGAACGCGCGGCGCATGTTGCCCGTGCCTAACGCAATTCAGCGGCGCACTGCCGGTGATCTTTTGACATTGGCCCATGCCCGTGCGGAAGAAAGGGACCGGTTACTGGAGGCGAAGCGAGCGGCAGAAGCGGCGCGGCGGAAAGCGGAGGACGAGGCCAACCGCGCTCGCTATCTAGACCAACTGGAGAACCGCGAAGATACGACTTGGAATCAGATTGCAGCGCACATCCAAAAAAGGCAACCTAATGAATACGACAAGGCCGTCGCTCTGCTGGCGGACCTGCGCGATCTCGCGGTCCAGCAAGGGCGAGCGACTGCATTCCAGTCCGCCCTGGGGGAACTCCGCCGAACGCACGCCGCCAAGGAGAGTCTTCTGCGCCGGCTGACTAAGGCAAAGTTGTAACGACCGGGGGACGATGAAGAAAGCAGATCAGAGATGTTGGCTCGGCTCGATCCGCGAAGAACGCCCAGGCAGAAACCGCCACCCACACAAGCTGAAATGAGTCCCGGCACCGTCCAGCTTCCGTTCCGGATCAGACGAGTCTATAATCCGAAATAGACGCATCATTAATCCGAATTGGACGGAGCCTCCACCCAGGCATGGACGACACTGAGCAAGTGCTCTTTCCTCGCTTTTCTGCTGAACTGGTGACCACGGCGCTCAAGGACACTCCGGTTGTCATGGTTACAGGCCCGCGTCAGTGTGGCAAGACCACACTGGTCCGTGATTTGCTCGCGGGCAATCGCGACTTCATCACCATGGACGACGACACGGTGCTGGCTGCGGCACGCAGCGATCCAACTGGGTTGGTGCGCGCTCTTGATCGGACGACCATTGATGAAGTGCAGCGAGTGCCCGACCTCCTCCGGGCCATCAAGAAGTCAGTGGATGATGATCGCCGCGCCGGCCGGTTTCTGTTGACGGGCTCAGCCAATATTCTCACTCTGCCTCAAGTCTCGGAGAGTCTAGCTGGCCGCATGGAGATCGTGAGCCTCCTGCCTCTCTCGCGGGCTGAAATTCGAGGTAAGAAGCCGCATTTCCTAAGAGCCGTGTTCGATAGCAAACTCGGCAAACCCGCGGAGTTGATGATAGGCGAGGATCTGATACAAGCCGTGCTGACCGGCGGCTACCCCGAAATGCTGCGGCGCGGAGATCCAAAGCGACGCCAGGCATGGGCACGCGATTACATAAGAGCCATCGTGCAGCGGGATGTGCGCGAAGTTGCCGACCTGGAAAAGCTTGACCATATGCCGCGGTTGCTGCAGGTTCTCGCACACCACTCTGGCCAGCTCACCAATTTTACGCAGATGGGCGGCCAAGTTGGGTTTGACGACAAGACCACCCGGAAGTATGTCGCCATCTTGGAGCAGTTGTTTCTCGTTCGTCGGGTGGAACCTTGGTTTCGGAACCAGTTGAAGCGTTTGGTAAAGACGCCCAAGTTGCATTTCCTTGACTCTGGCCTGCTCGGCGCACTCTTGGGGGCCACAGCGGAGCGGATTGCGAAAGACCGTTCGATCTTCGGACCGCTGCTGGAGACATTTGTTTTCTCTGAAGTGTTGAAACAGTCGTCTTGGTTTGGTGAGAGCTGCGCTTTGTATCACTACCGGGACAAAGACCAGGACGAGGTTGACCTTGTGATTGAAACTGGGAGTGGTGCGTTGGTCGGTATCGAAGTCAAGGCCGGTGCTACCGTGAATACGGGTGACTTCAAGGGGCTCCGGAAGTTGGCGGACGCCTGCGGCGATAACTTCAAGCTGGGAGTGGTGCTCTATGATGGTGGGAGAACCGTCCCCTTTGGCGACCATCTTTTTGCTGCGCCAATTTCTTGTTTGTGGGGTTGAATCAATTCTCGCCTTCGATCTGCTTCCAATCTTGGACCCAGGCCTGCGACTGGCATTCGGACACACTCACAAACACCTTGAATGAGCTGATCGAGTAGGAATGAGACAGTTGAATCGCCACCGCAAGAGATCGAAATCGTTCAGTGCTACTCCGGAATCCCAAATTCGAGACCAAGGGGCCAATCTTCTCAAGCGCCGAAACTACATTTCGAGTTTCCCGTCTACGGGGGAGCACCCAGGCAGCTTTCAGGCTGTGCCCAATCTCGCGCAGGGGACACATCGGGGACACAATAAGGTGTTTCTTGCTGCTCCTAGAACGCCATCCAGTGCGTCCGTGTTCCTGTAGTTTGTTAGAGTTACGTTTACTTTCACGGCGGTAACACGGGTTCAAATCCCGTCGGGGACGCCAAACCTTTTGAGGAACTTGCAGCCAATCGCCAAAATGTTCGTAGGCACAAAAAGGCACAACTGTGACCGGGTTCCGACGAGCTTCGCTGGTCAATGGCCACTGTTTTCGCGCATTTTGAGCATGTTTTCACAGGCACAAAAAGGCACATGTGCACGTGCATGCCTAACAACCGACGGGCGCACTCGATAGACGCAACAGCCTTATCACGTCACTCTGAGCTTTACGTTTGTGAAGCGTGACTGCCTGCGTATATGTATCAAGCGTGACCCTGCTCGAAGCATGACGGAGTAGTTCTTGAGTGACCTTTATATCGGTCCTGTTCTGCCTCAGCAGTGAGGAATACGTGTGTCGGAAGGTGTGCCAGCCGATCGGCTTCACAATCCCGACGCTCAGGGCAGCTGGCCGGATGAAAGTTCGCATGATGCACTGGCCCCAATAAGGACTTCTGCCGCAAGTAGCGGGACTTGCGAAGACCCAATCCTCTGGCCCCTTATATCGCGTTTGCCGACGCCATAGGAGGAGAGCGTCGGCCAATTGAGGGTCTAGTGGGATCGGTTTCTGGGAAGCTTCAGTTTTGCACGAACTGGCTACTTGAAAGACGATTGATCGAACAATGCTAACTTCGCTTATCTGGAAGTTAATGTCTCGCCACTTCAGGCCAAACAGCTCGCTCATTCTCAAACCGGTCCCGAATGCGAGCAGTACGAGCGTCCTCTCCCGAAAAGCCAGGGCAGAGAGCAGGCGCTGAACCTCCATCGCAGTCAAAACGACCGGAACCGACTTCCGTTTCGCACTTTTCCTGACGAGCTGAATCGGATTGCGTTCACAAATCTCGTACCGCATTCCATGATTGAAGAGAACGCTCATAAGGTTTCCGGATCTTTGCACAGCTGGCCCTCGCCAATGTCAGAGACCTGAGCCAGAGTTCGACCTCTCCAGCGTTAATGCGCACCACCGGATAGTTTCCCCACCGAGGCAGAATCCATTTGTTCAGATAACCTTCATAAGTCACCTTGGTCGAGTACGTTTTCCAAACGGTGTCAGGTCTCAGTTCACGCTGCCTATAGTGTTCAGCCAGCTCGGAAACGGTGGTGATGTTCGCTTTGATTCGGACATCGCCCGCGTTGATGTCGATGCACAACGCCGAGACCGCTTGGCGCGCGGCAGCTTCGTCCACTAGCCGGTCGACCGAGCCAAGCACAATTCTGCGATGTGTCCGTTTGCCGTTGCCGGCAAGTTCTCGCCAGCGGAATTCCCAAACAGCCGGTCCCCTTTGCCGCTCCGCTCGTATCAAGCTTCCGTTTTGCATAGATCTCCTTTCCGTCGCAGGATTGCTAGCCCATATTTGGCGGTCACTCTTCGAGACACAATCCAGGCACACATTGTGTTCCGGGACCGCAGGAACACGCGATAAATCTTGCGGAAGACCAGCGAGGTTATTGCTTTGCTGCGGCAATAGCTCGAACGCAGCATGAATAAGCCGCCAATTTTCCCCCCAAGAGCGCAGCCCTTGAAAAGGCTGGCGGCGGGGTTCAAGTCCCTCCCGGGCCACCATATCCTTATTATTCGCGAGTATTTGCCGTCCACAATACAACCATGTGGCTCCCGCCGCCGGCGGAAACTTCTGAGGGCGTTTTATATCTAAGGACGAAGGCGAGACGTGCAGCTCGCATGTAGGTTAAGATTCATCAAATTCGGAGCTTCTATTGCCAATGATGCATTTTCTAATCATTCTTGCGCCTTCTATCGGGTTAATCGCCGCGTTGGGTGGCTGGAGCCGAGATCGAAAACTCCTCTCCGAATCTCGTAAGGGTTCGCAGGATGGGGACGCTGAGGGAACATCCGCACTTGAAGAAGCGAATAAAGATCTGAAATCTTCGCAGGCCGATTTGCAACGACGATGGCAGTATCTGGCAGAGGCGCAAAGGCTGAGCCATTCCGGGACTTTTGGATGGAAGGTGCACACCGGCGAACTCGTTTGGTCTGACGAGACCTACAGAATTTTAGGCTTCGCACGAGAAACGCACCCCACACTCGATCTGGTATTTGACAGAGTTCACCCCGAGGACCGCGACCGGCTGCAAAAACTTAGGGACCGTGCCACTCAGAGTGGTATGGATTTGGATATCGAACATCGAGTGCTCTTACCTGACGGGGTCATCAGACACGTTCATGTAGTCGCGCATGCAGGTAGAGACAACTCCGGCAGCCTCGAATATGCCGGTGTAGTAACAGACATCACCGAACGCAAACGAGCCGATGACGAGCGCGAGGCAATGTCCCGGAGCCTTCAAGAAAGCAAAGCACGACTTGAAGAAGCTCAAAGTGTCGCCCATGTCGGCTATTGGGATTGGGATCTTGACACCGGCGAGATCATCTGGTCCGACGAGACCTATCGAATATTCGGGTTTGAACCGCAAGAACGCCGTATGGATATTGAAACGGTTACCGGGTTGGTCCACCCCGATGACCGCGCGGCACTCTACAGCACAGTAGACGAGGAGGTTGCTGTTGGCGTACATCCGGTTCACCAACATCGGATCGTCCGTCCGAGTGGGGAAGTGCGTAACGTTCAGTCCATCACCTCGAAGCTCTGGAAGACGACGCCTCCGGGACTGGAGAATGGGACTCCCAGAGAGCACAACAGACTTTTCGGCACCGTCCAAGACATTACGGAATTGAAGCGGGCCGAAGAAGCGAGTCACGCCTTGTCCCGCGATCTACAGGAAAGCAAGGATTGGCTCGAAGAAGCGCAGCGTGTCGCTCACTTGGGCTATTGGGTCTGGGATCTAGAGACAAATCAAGTGATTTGGTCCGAGGAGACGTACCGCATCTTTGGGCTGGTTCCAAACGGGGGCTCCTTTGACGTTGCACTTGTGCGCGAAATGATGCATCCCGATGACAGGGAAGCTGTATTTATGACTGCTAAAAAGGCGATTGATACTGAGACCCGCGCCGACTGTGAGCATCGTCTTTTGCGTCCCGATGGGGAGATGCGGGTAGTTCATAGCTTGGGTGATGTGAGAAAAAATTCACAGGGCCGAATTCAAATGTTCGGTACGA
>Ga0210403_10005224_pt1 | contig 11053 bp, 12 predicted proteins | sample IncBWC19MmetaG_FD_150863 | JGI IMG/M metagenome (GOLD analysis project Ga0210403, IMG submission 150863) | Forest soil microbial communities from Barre Woods Harvard Forest LTER site, Petersham, Massachusetts, United States - Inc-BW-C-19-M | ecosystem: Environmental > Terrestrial > Soil >... | reverse complement strand
AGTTCTACCGCCAGAAGGCCGAGGAGCTGCTCGCTGAGCAGCAGCGCGACAAACCGCAACCCGCCCAACCCACATGGGCCATTGGCTCCATGGAATGGCTCGCCGAGCAGAACAAATCGAGCTGACCCGCAGCTCCTGCGCCGAAGTGTATGCATGAGACCTCGGGCCGCTCGCGTGACATAGCGCGAAAAACTGAGCTCACCTTAGCCTGGGGGACCGAGGGTTCGAATCCGGCTTCCTCCACCAGCGAGTCCGCTGGGATCGGCTCGGTCCAAACGTTCTCCGGCCGGCATATCACCATCGGAGAGGACCGCATCGTCGAGATGTCCGCCGAAGATGCCGATTGCATGGCCCGTGCCGGCTGGACCAAGCTCGCGGAATCGAGCGCCGCCGAAGCGGCCTGACATTCCTCCATATCCGCTGCCGCCGTCAAACCCACGAGCCGTCTCAGTCTTTGCGAGATCGTACGGCTCCAGGGGGGACCATGAGTTCGAATCCGGTTTCCTCCACCGGTGAGTCACCGTCTGATTGGTTCAGCTGCAGGTGCGGCGGGAGTGCGGCGATGTACTACGCCAGCTATGCGGTGGAAGTGCAACAGGCCCATCCCGGCCGGTTCGCGATCGTCAAGCCGGTCGACCCCGACGATCCGCCGGTGGCCGATGTCATCCCCTTGCGGTCGGCCTCCGCGCCCGGCCGGGGCGCGGAGCGCGTGCTGCTGCGTTCAAGCGACGCCGTGATACTTCTTGAGGTTCTCGTAGCGGTCCTTCTGCACCAATTCGGCGATCGTGCCGTCCGGCGCGCGGAACTTGACGACGTCGGCATCCAACGATGACATCACCTCACCGCCGAGATCTTTGATCTTCTGGGCGGCAAGCTTGATGTCGTCGACCTCAGCGCCCCAATGGTGAATGCACGGGCCAATACCGGAAAGCTGCGCCTCCGGTGCATCCTCGCTGTCATAGACCATCAGCGCCAGGTCGATGGTGCCGTCGGTGAGGTGGCGCGAGACGTGCCCGCTGTTCTGGCCACGATGCGTGGTGACCTGCCGGAAGCCGAACACTTCCTCGTAGAACTTAGTGGAGGATTCGAGATCTCTCACCTTCAGCGCGATGTGGACGATTTTGCCGGGCATGAGACTTCTCCTTTTCTAATCATGCGGAGTTACCATGGTCTGGCCGATCGGACAGGACTAGAGAATTTTCGCATGAACGGGCACTCGATATACGGGGAAAGCCATCACCCACGATGTCCGGGGCTCTCGGTGCGGGATGCTATCTGCTCGCGTTTCGTAGCATCCACTGAACCCGCGCGGCTGCCAAGCCGTTGCTTTTCAGCGGCGACCAACGGTTCGAATCCCAGCTTGGCTCCGCCACTGTCGACGGTTTTCTGCCGTAATATCAATGGGATAGATAAACTACGGGCCACCGTACCCACAAGATCACCCTCGACCGTATCGTAGATGTACGTAGATTGTCGTTAGCTGATCATGGACGCCCGGCACCCTTTTTGCCGGACGCGCGCCGATCGTCGTGGGAGATAACGGCTCTGACCAAGACGGGTCGAGATAGCATTTGTCTGCTTCTCGCGTAGCTCGCCGCCTCCCCTCTGGTCAGCTTCCCGCAGAGGCCATCCTGAGTGGCCCTTAACTGACGGCCATGGCGCCGTGATACCTTGCGTGGCAGACTGGGGTTAACAACGCGACCAAATCGGGAGGAAACCATGAAGGCTTTGCGGCTGCTGGCGCTGAGCGCGGCTACCTGCTCACTGCTTGCGCCGACCAGCGGCACCCGGGCGCAACTCTTGATCACCGGCAACGACGAGAAGATATCGTTCGACGAGACCGGCAAGACGGTCCGCCACGCGGCGGGCAAGGACACCGTGTCGATTATCGACATCCGTGACCCCACCAAGCCGCGGATCGTCGCCAATCTGCCGCTGATGAACACGATCACCGGGCCGCCGGTCAATCTTGCCATCACACCCGACCAGCACCTGGCCTTGGTCGCCAATTCGCTCGACTGGGTCAGAGACGGCGAGGACTGGAAGGGCGTGCCGGACAACAAGATCTATGTGATCGACTTAACGGCATCACCGCCCGCCCACATTGGTACGGTCGAGGCCGGCAAACAGGCGTCGGGGATGGTGATCAATCGCGCCGGGACATTGGCTCTCGTCGCCAACCGCGCTGAAGACTCGGTGACCGTACTGGCAATCGACGGCAAGAACGTGAAGCCCGTCGGCACGGTGTCGGTCGCCACCCAGCCCACACCTGCGGTGACGGCGCCGCCCCCGGCACTGCCCGTCGCCGCCGCGATCACCCCCGACGGCAAGCGCGCGCTCGTCGTCAAGAGCGGCGCCAACCGGGTGGGATTGCTCGACATCGACGGCCAGAAGGTCAGCTACGCCCAGGTAGACGGCAAGAATTACGACATGGCCACCGGCCTCAACCCGCTCAACGTCCAGATCACGCCCGACGGCAAGCTCGCGATCGTCAACAACATCGGCGGCGGGCAGGACGGCCAGGTCGACACCGTCGGCATCATCGACCTCGAGGCGAACCCGCCCCGCGTCATTGATCAGGTAGTCGTCGGCGATGGTCCAGAAGGACTCGCCGTCAGCCCGACCGGCGGATATGCCGCCTCGCTGATCCTCAACGGCACCGGCGGCGCACCCAAGACCGCCTTCTACCGGCATGAGAAATCCTACGTCGCGCTCCTCAAGATCGAGGGCAAGACGGTGCGCAAGGTGGCGCAGACTGACGTGGGCGGCCTCGCCGAAGGCCTCGCGTTCAGTCCCGATGGACAGTACCTCTACGTGGGAAACTTCGTCGAAGGCAATATCGACATTCTGCGCCGCGATGGCGATACGCTCACAAAGGTCGCCAGCTTCGCACTGCCGGGGCATCCGGCGTCGATGCGCGGGAGCACCCCCTAAGCCGGTCCTCCGCCGCTGGACGGCCCGGCTGATCACGGCTGAGCGGGAGTTAGATACGTTACCGCACTCCCCGAAAGGACCCCATACTAACCTTCCCCCTACGACGCTCGGTTCAAGGCCGGGGCGGGAGGGGAAGCCGCGAGCGGGTGAGGGGCTGCCTGCCGGGATGATGGTAGCTTGGGGGCGTCGGCGGTGAGGGGGGAAGCGGTCGCCCCGTTCGTCCCGGTCCCCAACCGCAGCATGATCACGATCTCGATCATGATGGCGAACATCATGCAGGGCGTCGATAACTCGATCCTCAATGTCGCCTTGCCGCACATCCAGGGCAGCCTGTCGGCCTCGCAGGACCAGGCTGCCTGGGCATTGACCTCTTATATCGTCTGCGCCGCGATCATGATGCCGCTGACCGGCTGGCTCGCCGGCCGGTTCGGCATCAAATATATCTTTCTGGTCTCGGTCATCGGCTTCACCTTCGCCTCGGCGCTGTGCGGTGCCGCCACGAGCCTTGGCGAGCTCGTTCTCTTTCGCGCGTTGCAGGGGGTGGCCGGGGCCGGTCTGGCCCCGCTGTCACAGGCGACGCTGTTGCAGATCAACCCGCCGGAGCGCCACGGGCGTGCCATGGCGGTGTTCAGCACCGGCACGATCCTCGGGCCGATCATGGGGCCGGCGCTCGGCGGCTGGTTGACCTATGAGTACAGCTGGCGCTGGGTGTTTTTCATCAACCTGCCGGTCGGCCTGCTGTGCATCCTGGGCAACCTGATATTTATTCGCCAGACCCGCTATGTGCATCGGGAACCGTTCGATTTCATTGGGTTCCTGACGCTGAGCCTGGGGATCGGCGCCCTGCAATTGATGCTCGACCGGGGCGAGCTGAAGGACTGGTTCCATTCGAGCGAAATCTGGATCGAGGCGACGGTCGCCGGGCTCGGCTTCTACCTGTTTACCGTGCACACGGTAACCACCGACGAGCGCTCGTTTCTCAACCGCGATTTGTTGAAGAGCGCCAATTTCGTCGCCGGCACCGTGCTGGTGTTCTGTGCCGGGCTGATCCAGTCCGGCGTCCTGGCGCTGCTGCCGACGATGCTGCAAAACCTGATGAACTATCCGGCGCTGACTACCGGGCTGGTGGCTGCTGCGCGCGGCATCGGGGCCATGGCAGCGCTGTTCCTCGTCGCCCCGCTGATCAACCGTGTCGACAACCGGCTGATCATTCTGTTCGGCCTGCTGCTGACCGCGGTGTCGATGTGGCAGATGAGCTGCTTCTCGTTGCAGATGAGCATGGCGCCGGTGGTCATCTCCGGGCTGCTGCAGGGTTTCGGCCTCGGCTCCACCCAAGTGCCGCTGAACATCATCGCGCTATCGACGCTGCCGCGCCACATCATGACCCAGGGGACGGCTCTCCGCCAGCTGATGCGCAACCTCGGCGGCAGCATCGGCATCAGCATTCTGGTCGCTACCTTGGCCCAGAATACTCAGGTGGTTCACTCGCGCCTGGTCGAAGGCCTGCGGCCGGACAATCCGCTGGCCCAGCCGCCCTACCTGCCGGCGCCGTTCAGCCTGAGCACGCCGGGCGGGATGGCGGCACTCAATGCCGAAGTGACGCGGCAGGCCGCAATGGTCGCCTATATCGATGATTTCAAGCTGCTAATGTTGATCGCACTCGGTGCCATACCCTTGCTGCTGCTGTTGCGCGAAGCGCGCCGCCGGCCGCAACCGGCCATCACAACCGCGGCGGCGGACGACTAGCCGCTCTTAGCGACCCTGTTGCACGGATCAGCCGGTGGACGCAGTGATCCCCGGTCCTCGTGGTCTCATACGATGCGGACGTAGCTCGGGCGTCCCAGCGCCAGCATGCGGTTGAGGATGTCGACAGCGAGTGCCACTTAGGTTGCTTGACGCTTGTCGGTTTGCGAGCGCAGCGCCTGACCCGAGGATCACCCCGGGAGCGCTCCATCGAAGCCCACCGCCGCCGGAACAGTTCGTTGATGACTCTCCGCTGGAGGGAGATGGATTCGAACCATTGGTACCGCATAAGAAACAACCCATTTTGGCTGCCCCCGTTCGGTCCCGCAATTCGCCTTCCGCAACAAAAACCGGTTGTTTCGTGCCGGGGACCGATGGTTCGAATCCATCTCCCTCCAGCGGCGAGTCTATTGCGATACCGGGGTCACCCGCCGTCGACTGCTCGTGTCCTCAAGTGCGATCGCCGCGAGCCTGCTCATCGGCCGATATGGACGCGCGGAAAAGGCCGGCAACAGCACGCCCTTCACGCTTGGAGTGGCGTCGGGCGATCACAATTGGCGTGCCTTGGTGGAGGCCGATATCGGTCGCTAGAAGCGAGTGATCGGTGACGCGCTGCGCTCGCGGACCAAAGGTCGGCAGATGACCGAGGTGGCCATTGCTGTCGCCTCGCTAAACCGGATGCTCGAGCTTGGGCGGCCGGAGTACCTTCGTCTCTCATAAATGCAAATGCAGGGGCCGACTTCGCCCGGCTACTGATCCGGTGCAACAAAGTGCCCACGCTGCGTTTTTCCCGTTTCCGCAGGGTGGTCCTCCTAGAATAGGATCTCGATGCCCAGGGCGCGCAGTCGACAAAGGCCCGCCCTGGCCCCAAGTAGAAACATCAGGCCAGTGGGCCGAACTCGACGTCGACTGGCGTCGGGGTATTTACGAGCGTGCTGAATTTGAGTTTGCCGTTCGCCGGCTGGATGCGGAAGACGGCGATGTTGTCGGTGTTCTGGTTGGCGGCATAGAGAAAGGTTCCCGAGGGATCGATGTTCATGCCTCGGGGCCACTGCCCGCGCGTCGACTCCCAGCCGATCACGTCGAGCGCACCCGTTTCCGGCTCGATCTCGAACATTGTCACGCTGTTGTGACCGCGGTTCGTATTGTAGAGGAATCGCCCGCTCGGGTGGATGCGGATCTCCGCGGTTGTGTTGGTACCGGTAAAGTCGGGAGGCAGTGTCGAGATCGTCTGCTTCCATATGAGAGCGGCGCGTACTGAATCGTAATCGAAGACGGTGACCGACGAGGTCAACTCCGAGAGAACGTATGCGTGCTGGCGATCGGGATGAAAAGCCATGTGCCGTGGTCCGGACCCCGACGCGATCGGGACGAACGGCACCATGTTCGGGATCAGCTTGCCGGAAACTGGGTCGAGGTTCCAGACATTGACCTTGTCGGCACCGAGATCAACGCCGAACACATGATTGCCGTCGAGATCGGTGATGATCTGGTGAGCGTGCGGCCCCTCTTGGCGGGCGGGATTGGGTCCAGCCCCGTTGCCGACGCTCTGGAAGTTGTCGGTCATGGCGCCAATCGAACCGTCACCTGGAATCCGAAATACCTGGAAGTCGCCGCTGGTATAGCTGGCCGCAAACAGAAATTGCCCAAACGGTTGTACACTGAGGTGCGTCGTATCCTTGCCGTTCGTCGGCGCCGAGTTAAGGAAGGTCAGGGTCCCGTTCGTTTGGTTTATCACATAGGCGCTCACGCCCCCGTCGGTCATCTCGTTGACGGAGTAGAGGTGACGCAGCCCCGGATCGAACGCAAGGAAGGATGGGTTCGGAGCCATGATGAAGGGCTGGAGCTGCAGTGGGGTTAACCCGCCATCGCTTGGGTTCATCCTGAACAGGTAAATGCCTTTAGCCTGACTTTGATGTGTTCCGCCGGGCGCTGTGCCTGGAAACGTGTACGTGCCGATGTAGACGAACCGCGCCTTTGCGGCGGGCGGTTTGCGGGAGGGGTCGGCAGGGTCTGCCGCGGTTGAATTAGGCGTGACGGTAGCCAAGGCAACCGCCCCTCCAAGCAAGGGGAAAAGCTGGCGACGCGATAGGATATCGGACCCGATAGTCTTCATTCGGTTTCTCCTCCCGAGGCCCGCAGCCAACTCTTGGCGCAGGCTTGTTTAGCACGCGATCATACGGCTATCGGTGGGAATGAACCAGGAGGACCAAGGGGCGGCTGGCCGCTTAGGCTTCCCGCGGCGCCCTTCAAAAGTCTTTGCGTTTCCACCAAAACGACCCGTTTCTTGCACGAGGAACCGATGGTTCGAATCCGTCTCCCTCCAGCGCGGAGTCCGGTGCGAACCTGATTTTCGCGGGCGAATCCCATCGCCGATTGCGCTCGCCGACGGACGTCGGCTCCCCTGGCCCGCATCTCGCCTTGCAGCATTTTGACCGTATAGGTCAGGTTGCCGCCCTGCAGCGCCGGGTCCTGAGTGACTTCTCAGGATACTGGAGCGTCGCCGTTGGAGCCAACTGGCGAATTATCTTCCGGTTTAACCTAGGGAACAGCACTGACGTTGATTTGATCGAGTACCATTAAAGCGGGGAACCAAACCATGACGATTAAAAACCCGCCCCATCCGGGGCTCTCTGTCCGGCACGACTGCATCGAACCTCTCGATTTGACAATTACCGAGGCGGCGAACATTCTGGGGGTGACGCGGCAGGCGCTCAATAACCTTGTTAACGGCAAGAGCGGTATTTCGCCAGAGATGGCGATCCGCCTCGATAAGGCGTTCGGCGGTGGTGCGGAAACCTGGCTGCGGCTGCAGATGGCCTACGATCTCGCGCAGGCCCGCAAGCACGAGGGCGAGATTAAGGTCAAGCGGGTTGTGCGGCAGAAGTTGGACCAGCCGCACCCTTGAAGTAAAGCCCGATGGCGCGTAGTGCCCCGCGACGCACGCAGGCCATCCGTTCCGTTGGACGTTAGCTCCTTGTAGGCGGCAGCGGGGCGCCATGCTGCTCGTATTGGCGGAATAATGCGTCGAAGTAGTTCGTATATGCGGTTGCGACTTGCGGCGACTCAATCGCCAGCATATTTTCGTCGTTTGCTTCAGCATTTTCCGAAAAATTGTAACTTCCGGTGACGACTGTCCTGTTGTCGATGATCAGGACTTTGTTGTGCATAAAATCGTTCTGGTCATTGTGGGAGAAGGCATGCGACGGCGCTGCGACAAACCGCGGATCGCCCTGAGCAAACCAGAAGAGTTGCGGATTGGTGTGGCTCGTGCCGTGCGACGGATGCATGACCTGCTTCATCTCGTGCGGGTCGAGCACGCCTTTTATGTCGATGTTCTTCAGCGCAAACAGCGCTTGAAGTATTCCAGGGTCGCTGACCAGCATGGCGATCACCCGCACCGTCTTGGCCCCGTTCAGCAGCTTGGCCGCGGTGGTTTCAATGCCCTCGGTTTCCCTCGCCTGTGTTGACGAGAAAATCGACAGCTTGATCGCACCGAAGGTGAGTGCCACCGGGCGAATTGCCGGTCCGTGGCCGATCGTCGCCAGCCCATCAAAGATCTTCTGATAGGCGGCGGCCGCCTTTTGGTCTTCGATGGTCAGATAATTGTTGTCCTGCAGGTGCAAGCCGCCGTTCGTGAAATTACCCGATCCGGTCCACACGGTCGTGCCGTCGCGAATGATGAACTTGTCGTGCATCAAATGCCCGCCTCGGTCGCTGATTGGCTCGGCAACGCTGCCCAGGCCGGCTTCATTGACGTGAGCCGTCGTTGGCGGTTTCGGATCAACCGTCTTGCTGGCGCCGCTGATCTTGGATCCAGTGGTCGCGTCGTAGCGAATCCGCAGCTTTACCTTTCCCGCATCCTTGACCTGAGCGAATGCGTCGAGAACCGATTTCTCTTTGAGGTCGTATATCGCCACGTCGAGCGAACGTCTTGCCCCTTTGATAAAATCGACCAGATGCGATGCCGCCTTGCCATCGATTCCGGCGCGCTGGGATTGAAAATAAAAGGTGACGGGACCTTGCTTGAAGGTAGATACGTTTTGCGCCATCTCTGCCCCCTGTTCGAATTGAGCCATATCGGTCTTATCTCCAGTGTCAATTATGGCCGCTAACACCGACTCCGCGTGTGTGAGGCAGTTCACATACATTGAAGAAAATCTGGCCCCTCAGCGGAAACCCTTCGCCTCACGCGCGCAAGAAGGTGCGCTTGCCTCGGCCGCTGACGCCGGCCCACATACTTGGGTGATGGCAAGCTCTCGGATGCCTAAGCTGCGAAAGACCGGTGCCCTCGATCGGGACGGCCGAAGGGCCCGACGCTTCGTGTGTCGGTTCTCTTTCGCTCCGACTTTCGGTTGGCGGGAACCAACCAAAGGCGACTTGAAAGATTGGTCGTGTCACGCGGGACCGATGGTTCGAATCCTGTTCCCTCCAGGGGCGGGTCTGGTGCGAACCTGATTTTCGGGGACGAAGCCCATCGATGACCGTGGCACACGAACAAATCGTCAGCCAGTGGCAAACCTGCCGACCGGCAATATAGGGCGCACGGGCGCCGCACCGGAGCAGCGACGATAGCGGCTGCGCGGCGGAGCTTGCATCCTCGAGCTCCACTCTTCGCCACGCGGTCGCCCGTGCACAACCAAAATACCAGACCACGCGTACGGGGGTCGATCTCATCCATCGAATGCAGCTTTGTGGGATGCTGAGCTGGATGTAGACAAAGGGCATCTCATGTTCGTGCGGCCGGAAGAGGGCCGCTTCGTCACAGCCGATCTGATCCGCACGCTGACGAGCAGTGGCACCGCGCCCGAACTGCGCGACCGGATCCGCCGCCTCAAGAAGGCAGGCTATGACGAAGTCGTCGTGCAGGTGACGCCCGGCTGCGAAGTCATGATCGACGAGTGGGCGCGCGTATTCGAAATTGTGTGAGCGCTCGAAGCCTGTCCTGCAGCGGCGACGCTGCGTGTGGCGCCTCAGCTCTCGGCTGAAGGGGCTCGGTTCCGCTTGATGATCTCGACGACGGTATTCTTGCTCAGCCCCAATTCTCGGCCCATCAGGCGATAGCTGCGGCCTTCAGCGACCAGGGCGAGAACTTTGGGAGTGAGGCGGTCGGATTTCGGCCGCTGTCCGGGTTGGCGGCCGAGGCGCTTGCCGCGCGCCTTCGCCGCGGCTATGCCGGAGCGGATGCGCTCCTGCAGCAGTTCGCGTTCGCAATCAGCGATGCCGGCGATGATCGTCGCCATCATGCGGCCATGCGGCGTCGACAGGTCGAAGGCCAAGCCGTTCATCGCGATGACCAACACGCGCCAGTACGCGGATCGTGACATCGCAGACGCTTTGGGGAGAAATACCCAACTATTTCCCACAATGACCTTCACGCAGGGAAGGACACCAACATGACCGCAACAAAAGGCTTTGTCGTACCCGCGGGCGGCGGGAAGCATTTCCACTCGCCGACGCCCGGCCGGCCTTGAAGCTCCTCGGCCGTGAGACCAACGAGAGCATCATGCTGTTCGAGGAAACCCTGCCCGCCGGCACCAACAGCCTCTTCCACCTCCACCACGACAGCGACGAGGTCGCCTGGGTGATGTTCTTCTGTGTTCCGTTCCTTTAGGTTAGCTATCGCCGTTGCGTAGCGGCCCGCTCCGGGAATACGTCGATGCGAGATCGCCGCAGGCGGCGGCTTGTGGATGCGGACAGGGACCGGCAGCACACGACTGTAAAGGCGGCCGGCGGCGGAGTGCGCAATTGGTTTCGCAGGCACATTGTTGCGAGCTTCAGTGTTATCGGCGTGGCGGCACTGGTCACAGTAGGCACAGGCTGGGCCACCGGCTTCTTCGATTTTATCCTCCGTGATGTCGCTCCTTCAGGGGTGGATACGGCCTGTGCTCTCCGCGAGACCATAAAATATCACTGGTTTGCGACCCCACCAGCTACCTCAGATCGATTTACAATTCTCATCGCAACGATCGATCACGACGACGCTGACCATACTTACACGCGCGCCGTCGAGCGGGCCTTTTTCAAGAAGGATGGCATCGACCGTTTCGAGACCTGCCGGGTTCTAAGACTGGGTATCGGCCGAGACGCAGCAATCACAGTCGAGACAACCGCGCACAAGTGGTTGAAACAGCGACATGCGGACCTTCTGATAGGAGGTGAGCTGCTGAAAAAAGACGAAGCCGTGTCCCTGTGGTTTATCGACGAAGACCCTACGCACGATTGGCGGCCATCGACATTCCGCCTTGATGCCAATTCACTTAAGACAGATTTCTATGATATCCCTGTCCAGCCAGTGCAGGTTCACTAAATGTTCTAGAATTTCCGCTCGCCTTGAGGTAGCATAGGCCGGTCGATCAGGGAGGGGGTCGGATGG
>Ga0210403_10005223_pt1 | contig 11057 bp, 13 predicted proteins | sample IncBWC19MmetaG_FD_150863 | JGI IMG/M metagenome (GOLD analysis project Ga0210403, IMG submission 150863) | Forest soil microbial communities from Barre Woods Harvard Forest LTER site, Petersham, Massachusetts, United States - Inc-BW-C-19-M | ecosystem: Environmental > Terrestrial > Soil >... | reverse complement strand
TTCGCCGCTTACCTGCGTCGCAGCAATAAACTCGACGACTACATGCAGCTTCTAATCGACGCGTTCAATCCGGCGACTAACGAAGGTCTCATGTGCCGGAACACGATCAGCGTGGGCTGGCGTGGTGAAGTTTACGACTGCGATTTTAATCAGCAGCTCGGGATGCAATGGAATAATGGGCACCCCATTTTCTTGTGGGACGTCGATCCCGATTCGCTCGAAAATCGCGCGATCATGACGGGCGATCATTGTTTCGGGTGCACGGCCGGCGCGGGCTCGAGCTGCGGCGGGGCCATTGTGTAATAGGACGGCACGCAGTCGTGCCCCGACTCGGTCGACAGGCCGCTACCCTGCCGAAAATAGGCCAAGAGTGACAGGCAAGCTGCCTATCGGCGGAGACAGGCTGTCAGCCTATCTTCCCACCACCACAACCTGCGCCGCCATTGGTAAAACGAAGTGCTCTCCTCGCGCGAATTGTTTGATTCCGTTTTCAATCGCCACACGAATCGCCTCCAATGCCTCTGGCATTTGGCGCGCCAGGAGTCCCGCCGTGCGGACGCCAGCGTTTCGTTCCGCTTCGAAAAGGTAACCCGCGTCCGGAAGACGCCATTCAACCGTCCGCGTCTCATAGCTCATCGAAGTGTCGTCGAACCCAGCTCGTTTCAGCACTTGCCGGCATTCTTCTCGTTCGCCGTACAGGTATTTCGGCGGACCTTCGGGCAAGCCGACATCCAGACGTGCATGTGCTTCGATTGCATCGTTAACGATCTTAGCCCCGGGATTCTGCTCTGGTCCGGCCCAAACAGTAAAGCCAAACTTGCCTCCCCGCTTCAAAACGCGACACGCTTCAGCGCATGCCTGTTCAGGATGTGATACGTGCAACAGACCGAAATTCATCAGGACACGATCAAAACTGGCATCGTCAAACGGAAGGCTCTGTGCGTCGCCTTGGGTAAATGAAATCTCTGGGAACATCGTTTTTGCTATCGAGATCATGTTCTCGGAGAAATCCGTTCCGGTTGGAACGGCACCCAACTGCTTTGCCGCAGCCGAGACATAACCGGGACCGCAAGCCACATCCAAAACCGAGACGCCAGGCACGACCCTTGCATCGGTAAGAAGGTAGGGAATAAATTGCCGCGTCAGCGACGACCAAACAGAATCGTATTTGTCCGCCACACGTTGCCAGGCCTCGTGTTCGAACCGGGCGAAGTCGTCTCGGGATGTCATGATTCCAGATCAGGCGTGCCGCTGTCGCAAGCGAATTACGCTTCGGACAGCAAAGCGGCTACAGCTATTCCAGAGGAAATTCGATTCGTTCTTCTTCTTCACGCGGGACGAGCTTATTTCGCTCAATGATGCGCGCGCAGGTGTTCCAACGGAGGATCGCATCGTCGTGACCTGGCGGGCTGAGAGGTTGCGCTTTTTCGAACCAGTGCATTGCTTCGCGTAGAAGATCGTACGCCTGGAAGCGACACCCGGGCGTGTGCTGCCGCAGCTTCATCTTTGCCCGACGCTCGGCCACGATTCCGGAGTAATACGTGCGGTCGTAGTCCGATTTCATGCGGGTCAGCAACTCTTTCGTTTGCGTTTCGCTGACGCCGTAGTCTTTGTCGAAACGATCGGTCAACGCGAGCAAAAGTATGATGGTAGCGCGTTGGTTGTCGGGATCGACAGTAAGAATATCGAGGCAAATGCTCTCCGCTTCGCCCGGTTCATTGAGCAAACGGTAGCGCTCAGCCTTTTCCAGCGCCGCGCGAATCGCGTCTTTGTGGAGCCGCTTCAGTTCAGGCATGGCTTCGCCCAGTGATTCGTTACATCGTTAAATCGTTACATCGGCAAAGACAACCTGATTGAAACGCGCTCGGTTCCCGCCTCGCTCGCCGCTACCCTCGCGGCTTTACCTTCTATCTCGCCGATCCCTTCAACTCGATTCACGATTTGCAATTCACGATTCACGATTCTCGATTCCCGGCTCACTTTTCCGCTTCAGCCGTCGCCAGAACCACCCAAGCGGATCATAAAACTCATCCACAACCCGTTCTTTCAGCGGAATGATTCCATTGTCCGTGATTTGAATACTTTCAGGGCAAACCTTTGTGCAACACTTGGTGATGTTGCAGTAACCGATCCCGTAAGCATTCCGCAGTTCCTCGACGCGATCTTGCGTGTCCAACGGATGCATCTCCAGCGCGGCGACATGAATTAGGAAGCGTGGCCCGATGAATTTCTCGTGCATCTGGTGATCCCGCAGAACGTGGCAAACGTCCTGACACAGAAAACATTCAATGCATTTTCGAAACTCTTGGACCCGATCGATGTCTTCCTGCTGCATGCGCCAGGTGCCGTCTGGCGCATCGGGCGGTCGCGGCTTGAACGGCTTGATTTTTCTCTTCACTCGAAAATTCCAGGAAACATCGGTTAGCAGATCCTTTATCAGCGGGAAGGCTTTCATCGGCTGAACTGTCACCGGTTTTTCGAGTGGCAGATCGCTCAGCCGCGTCATGCACATCAACTTTGGCATGCCGTTGACCTCCGCCGAGCACGACCCGCATTTGCCGGCTTTGCAATTCCAGCGGTAAGCGAGATCGTTCGCTTGCGTTGCCTGAATGTGATTGACCGCGTCCAGCACAACCATTCCTTCGGAAACGCCGGTGGTGTAATCCTGGAACTCGCCGCCCGTGACATTCCCGCGCCAGATTTTGAACGTTGCCTGTTTCTGCGCGCTCATTTGTTTTCCTCAATCACTTCTTTCAAATAGTCCGGCATTTCCCGCAGAGGTTCCAATCGGACTTCCATGCTGCCGTCCTCGGCCTTTCGAATGACGCTGTTTATTTTTGCGAAGCGTTCGTTTTTCTCGGGATAATCGTCGCGGAACTGTGCTCCGCGACTTTCTTTGCGTTCTAGCGCGGCGCGCGTGATCGCCTCGGCAACGGTAAGCAGATTTTTCAAATCAAGCGCGGTGTGCCAGCCGGGATTGAAATCGCGGTTGCCAGTGACGCCAACATTCCTGGACCGTTCCCAAAAGGTTTTCAAGTGATCAAGCGCTGAGCGCATTTCACTCTCATCCCGCACGATGCCAACGTTGTGCTGCATCACCTCCTGCAAATCGCGCTGAACCGAGTACGGATTTTCGCCGTGACTGTTCTCGAACGGCTTCAGCGCTTCGCGCGCATATGAGTCGATCTTATCCTTGTCGATACTGCCGTACGGATTTTCCTGCGCGAATTTCGCTGCAAATTCTCCGGCTCGTTTTCCGAAGACCAAAAGGTCAGAGAGAGAATTGCCGCCTAGCCGGTTTGCGCCGTTGATCCCGGCGGCGCATTCGCCTGCGGCAAATAAACCGGGCACATCCGACATCTGCGTGTCGGCGTCCACATGCACGCCGCCCATGATGTAATGCGTGGTCGGCCCGACTTCCATCGGCTCCTTCGTGATATCGATGTCGCCGAGCGCTTTGAACTGGTGATGCATACTCGGCAACTTGCGTTTGATACGCTCCTCTGCGTTGGAAATTTTTGTCCTGATCCACGAAATATCGAGATAGACACCGCCGTGTGGTGTCCCCCGCCCTTCTTTGATCTCGCGCACGATACAGCGCGCAACGTGATCGCGAGTCAATAACTCTGGCGGGCGCCGTGCGTTCTTGTCGCCCTGAGTATAACGCCAGCCTTCTTCCTCGTTATCAGCCGTCTGTGTTTTGTAGTTATCGGGAATGAAATCGAACATGAAACGTTTGCCATCGGCATTCGTGAGAATGCCGCCTTCGCCGCGAACGCCTTCGGTCACCAGCATTCCAGCGACGCTTGGTGGCCAAACCATGCCGGTCGGATGGAACTGCACAAACTCCATGTCGATCAACGCGGCGCCGGCATGATACGCCAGCGAATGTCCGTCACCGGTGCAATCCCAACTGTTACTCGTGATCTTGTATGCTTTGCCGATCCCACCAGTGGCGAGGACGACTGCTTTCGCCTGAAAAATCTTGAAATGGCCACGCTCACGATCGTAGCCGAATGCGCCGACCACGCGATCGCCATCCTTCAGCAGCGTAATGATGCACACCTCCATGTACACATCGATTCCCTGATGTATGCCGTGATCTTGCAGCGTCCGAATCATCTCAAGGCCGGTACGATCGCCTACATGCGCGAGTCGTGGATATTTGTGGCCGCCAAAGTTTCTTTGGAGAATGCGCCCATCCCTGGTGCGATCGAACACTGCGCCCCACGCTTCGAGCTCACGCACACGCGCGGGTGCTTCCTTCGCGTGCAACTCGGCCATGCGCCAGTTGTTAACGTATTGACCACCGCGCATCGTGTCGGCGAAATGCACCTTCCAGTTGTCGCGATCATCAACATTGGCCAGCGCCGCTGCGATGCCGCCTTCCGCCATCACGGTGTGCGCTTTACCGAGAAGACATTTGCAAACCATGCCGACCGAAACGCCAGCCGCGGAAGCTTCGATCGCCGCACGCAATCCAGCGCCGCCGGAACCGATGATCAATACGTCGTGCTGGATAGTTTCGTACTCGGGCATGGTCAAGTGCGATAAATTGCGTGATCGCCGATGTCGAGGCTGATGACAAGATCACCAGTCAGATAGAAGATGACGCGTAAATCGGATTCCACGTACACAGAATAGATTGTTCAGCCAAGCTTTGCGGACAGACCATGGATTTTGTGTGTCCGCAAGCGCGGATCAAATGGATTATGTTTGAAGATGCGAAAAGCGTCTTGCGCGGATGCTTTCTGGCGAGGGGTCAGTTTCCTCAATGCCTTTCGAAACGCAGGCGTAGTCTTAAAGACGTATTTACTTGGCATCGAGCTCGCGGAGCACTTCATCCAAATCGATCAACTCGCCACGCTCTGCTTCAGCAATGCTTTGACGCAGCGAATCGGGAATATCAGCTTCTGTGAGCTGGCTCAACTTCTCCCAGAGCCAAAGCTGTTCCTGCTTTGGCAGCGCCTCAATCTCGTGTAGCAATTCGCTAGCGCTCATCAGCAAATCTCACAAAATCCGCCAATCTGTCCAGACGCCCATCGCACAGAGTCGCACATAGAGATCGGTAAAACCGACCCAGAACAGACTCAGCCATGCCCAGAGCATGTGGCGGCGATTCAGGCAGCTCACGCAGGCGTAAGCGCGGTAACAGGTAGGCGATTTTGCCAGTTGATCGCGAAATCCTCCGATCAAATGTCGCAGAGAGTGGCAGCCGAATGTGTAGCCGCTTAGCAAATACACATTTATTGCGAGCACAATTGTGCCGACGCCAATTCCAAATGAATTTTTGCCGATCGCAGGGTCGACAAACCAGAGCGCTTTCCAAACGTCGTACGTCAGGACCAAAATGAATAAGAGCGCCAGATAAAGAAAATAGCGATGCACATTTTGCATGATGAGCGGGAACGAACGCTCGCCCCAGTAGCTTTTACGGGGCTCGCCCACAGTGCACGCGGGCGGATCCGCCCAGAAAGCCTTGTAATAGGCGCCGCGATAATAATAGCAGGTGAGCCGAAACCCGCCCGGTGCCCAAAGAATGAAGAGTGCAGGGGAAAAGATGAGCCAGGCCGGCCACCACGCAGGCTTCGGTCCAAACCAACTGTGGGGCGAATCGCCAAACAGTTCCGGCGAATAAAACGGCGAGACGTAATTACCAAAGAAATAATTTTTTCCCTGAAACGCCGCCCACGTGGAGTAGACGATGAAAGTCGATAATCCAATAAAAACGAGCAGCGGCTGGATCCACCAAACGTCCGCGCGCGTCGTCTCCCCGAATGAACGCCGGGGTAAAGCCGTTGTTCCGTTCATTCGCCGTCCGCTCCCTCAACTGGTAGCTTCGCCTTTTTCCACGCTTCCCAACTACCGGGAACATTCCAAAGCTCATTGAACCCTTGCGGCTTCAAAATGCTCGTGGCGATACTTGCGCGATACCCGCTGCCGCAATAAACCGCAGTCGGCTTGTTCCGATCGAGTTCGTTAATCCGGTCGCGCAATTCCGGAACGAAGATGTGACGCGCGCCGGGAACATGTCCTTTCTTCCATTCACCGGGCGAACGCACATCGAGAACCTGCAATGAGGGCTTCCGCTCGTTCAGCTCGTGCACACTCATCTGGCCGATTCGTTCCAGAGGAAATCCCGCGGCATCCCACGCTTTCATCCCGCCGGTCAAATAGCCGGCGAATTTTGTGTAGCCAGTGCGCACGAACAGTCGCACGATTGGCTCGAGATCATCATCACTCTCAAGCACGAGGAGAATCGGTTGATCGGGATCGAGCATCCAACCTGCCCAGATGGAGAGAATCGGTGAGCCGCCAATGTTCAGCGCGCCTGGGATATGGCCGCCGCCAAATGCAAGCATCATTCGCGTATCGACGAGAACGCCCGACTTCTTCTCAATCGCGTCCCTGAATGCTTTCGACGGCAGAGCGGGAACCCGTGGAAGATTGCCAAGAATTTCCGGACCTTGCGCGTTGATTCGCTTCATGACCGGATAATAATGCGGCACCGGGGGCGCGGTTTTGATTGCGAAATCGGTGAAGGTCTTCGCGTCAGCGAACTGTAAAAACTTGTTGAATTTCCGCTCGTAACCGATCGTACTGCTCATGCGCGCGCCAATGTCCGCGCCGCACGGAGAGCCGGCACCATGATTCGGATAAATCATCACGTGGTCGGGCATTTTGAGATAAAAATCGCGCAGAGTATGAAATTGCTGGTCGGCCAATTGTTTTGTGTGTTTTTCACCGAGCAAATCCGGACGTCCGGCGGATGAAACAAAAAGCGAATCGCCGGTGAGAATTCCCCATGGCTCGTCCGGATGATCGACATCGGCCAGCAGATACGACAGATGCTCGGGTGTGTGACCAGGCGTATGCCGCGCGGTCACCAGCACCTCGCCGAATTCAAAGCGGTCGCCATCGTTCACTTTCTCGCGGTCGAACCCGTACTCCGCGCCGCCTTCGCTGCTGTTGTAAATTTTGGCCGATTCAACGCGAGCACATAACTCGCGCGAGCCACTCACCAAGTCGGCGTGAATATGGGTTTCGAAAATGTGTGTGATGGCGACCCCAGCCTCGCGGGCCATATCAATGTAAACGTCGATATCGGCGCGCGGATCGAAAATAGCGGCCACGCCTTCATCATCACCTCCGATGAGATAAGAAAGCTCGGCGATACCCTCGGTCTGAATGGTTTTAAAAACGAGCGACATTGTTCACATTTAACGCGAATGAGAGGAGGACTTCAACAAAGTAGCGCGAGCCCTTCCGGCTTGCGCCAGCAAACAAATTCGCAAGCGGGACGCATGCGCTACTTCACCTGGACCGTGATCGGCAACAGATGATTGATCATGTAAGTGCCCCGGTCGGGATCGTGATGCACTGGCTGGGTTCGACCTAGTGAATCGGTCGCGCGTGCGATAAGAGTTTGTTTCCCCGCTTGCGACGGTGTCTGCCAATCAAACTGCCAAAGTCGCCATGCGTTTAGTGTCGATTCCCGAAGCAGCTTTGCCTGGTCCCAGGTCGCACCGCCGTCCGTGCTCAGCTCGACTCTAGTGATTTCTGCATCGCACGCCCAAGCGGCTCCCCGCACACTGACGTTGGTGCTGGCCGGCACGATTTCTCCTTCCGCTGGACGCGCAATCTCCGCTTTGACCTGCATCTCGGTCAGCGGCGTCAATTCAGCAAGCTCCTCTCCCCTTTGCCAGTGCGCGTAGTCAGTCCTCTGCCAGTACGCGTAGTCAATCGTTTGATAGTATCCGGTAAATGGCCGGTCGTTGACGATAATGCGCTGGAGCCATTTGACGGAGGCCATTGCGTACCAGCCGGGTACGATTGCGCGCACTGGAAAACCGTGCTCTGGCAGCAGGTCGCCACCATTCATTTTGTAGGCCAACAACACATCGCGACGCGCTTTCTCCAGCGGAATGCTGCGCGCGAACTTCAATTCGCCTGGCGGACTCTTCGGTTCCTCAAGCGCACCACTGTCGCTTCCTTCGAGAATTACTTCGCACGCGTTTGGTTTGGGGATCGCTCGATCAAGCAACGTCGAGAGTGGCACGCCGGTCCACTCCGCGGTACCGACTGCACCGAGGCGCCATTGCACGCCCTTCACTTTTGGGTCGAGAAAATTTCTGTTGTTCCCTGCACATTCCAAAGTCACCGGGGCCGTCACTGACTCGAGCGTTATCAGTTGCTCATAATTAATAGCGAATGGTTTTTCCACTTCCCCCTCCACTTGCAACCACCATGCATTGCGATCGATCCCCGGGATGGGAAAATGTGTCCGAATGTAGAACGATTTTGTCGGCGTAACAAAGCCGTCCGCAGCCGAGAACGGCATTTCCAGATTCAGCGGGCTCTCGCTGCGCAGGATTCTTCCATCTCGAAGTGTTGTTTCTTCTTGTGGCATCGGTTAGAAAGCGATTATTCGGCAGCACGGAGATAGGCAGAAAGCTTATCGTACAAGCTCATCTGAACGCGGCGATCATCCTCGGTAATCTCGTTCACCTTAAGCTGGTCGGGAGACATCTTGGCAAGAGCATCGCGTAATACTTTAACCCGCTGCAGCAGCTTCCCCGCGCGTGCCGTGCAAAAGATATCCAGGCGGAATGCTGGCGTCGAATGAATTGACAAAGACGATCGCCGTGACGGGGGTCGCAGCAAGCGCACCTCTTTGACAGAGCCAACATAGGCAACGGGTGCATTCCTCAGGACCGATTCGATAAAGCTGCGCATGTTGGCGGCCAGTAAATGCGCAGCATCACCGGAGATCAGCAGACACGCCAACAGCATGCCACATCGCAGAAGGCTCTTCGTTTTCACACTGAGCGCGCTCTCGTTCTGGAGACTATTAATTGGGGGAAATGAAAACGCCCTTGCGCGGAAATGTAGTAATCAAGGAGGGCGATTTGTTAAAATTAGTCGCAAGAACGTCCACTGGATTTCCAGCGATCCATGCGGAAAGATCGATCGATTGGTAAATCCCGCTGTTGAAGCCGATCAGTATCCGGCTCGGCTTGCTGCCCACGTTTTCGATCGAGTGACCATAGCCCTGTGGTATGTGGCCGACGTCTCCGGCGTGCAGGAGTTCCGTCCGGAAACGGCCGTGCGACCCGAACATGGTGGCGCTGAGATCACCTTCGATCACGTATTGCCATTCGTCTGCGTTCGGATGCCAGTGCAACTCGCGGAGTGCGCCCGGTTCGAGGTCGAGAACGACGCCCGTGACCGTCGTTGAAATTGGAAATCGCGTCGAGTCGACGCGCCATTCGCGACCCCCTTTGAACACGCCATGCGGTGCCTCGGCAAGCATCCGAAATTTGTGCGTCTCCGGTGGAGCAACGCGCGGTCCCTGCAGATTTTCCGATATTTGCTCCGGCGGAATGGCGCCGCGCGCGAAGTAAACCTCCTCCCCTGCAAATCCGTTAAATGCTGATTCCTGTAAGCTAAAATTTTTCGCCAGCAACGATTTGGGCGCGTGGCCGATCCAATCGGTGATACTGAAGGTACCGAACTCGGAGAAATAACCGTTGTCGAAAATCAGAATGAAATGCGTCGGCTCAGTGCCGAGGCATTCAAGCACGTGAGCGTGGCCGCGTGGAAAGTACCAGATGTCCCCCGGATCAAAGTCGTTCGTTTCGGTTCGTCCGGCCGGGTTGATCAGCGTGGCGCACACGACCTTTCAAGACGAACGCCCATTCTGCAGCGGTTGCGTGCCAGTGAAGCTCACGCATGACGCCGGGCTCAAGCTGCATCGACACGCCCGCGATTCCTTTAGAGATCGGCAGTTACTCGACAGTTACTTCTTTTCCGAAGCTGTTCCCAAGAACTTTCCCTTTCGATTTCTCCAATTCGAATTTAAAAATCGGCAATTCCTTTCCAGACAGGAGGGGGTCGGGCACATTATTTTGAAAGCTGCCATCGCCCATAACGCGATCGTTTAAAGCAATTCCACGCGAACCAATCAAGCGAATCCCGACTTCATTTCGGTCGACAAGAAAAGCCGTGATTCCAAAAACGCCGCGAGGAGAAGAAGCGTTACAGATCAAAACAAGAAAGCCGCACGATGATTCGCGGCGGCGGCCTCCGTCGCATCACATCCCGTATCTGATTGAGTAGTTTTGGTTTGCCCGCTCGCGGTATTCTCACTACCTCTCTGACATAACGGCGATTTTGTCCTCCCAACTCTCAAACTCAAGCCGGATTAGACCCAAGTTTTGGGTATTCCTCTTGAAATGCTCAAAAATTGGGTCGAATTCTCGTTAGGTCCCTTAGCACTATGCCTCACGGTTGGAACAACATTTACGATGTGGGAGCGTTCACGTATCAATGTGGTGCCTGTGGTGAACGCACGACCGGCCATTTCGGCGTCTGGCAACTGACACGCGACGGCGGGGTTCGAGCACGGGTCGTGATTTGTTCCCACTGTGGACGCCCTACATACTTCGAGAGCATTGACCAGATTTGTCCGAAGCCTCGATACGGACAACCTGTCGAAGGCATCACGGATGAAGGGGTGCTCCGGCTTTACACTGAGGCGCGATATTGCACCAGTTATCAGGCCTTCACATCCGCCGCGATGCTCTGCCGCAAGATTTTAATGCACGTTGCTGTCAGTTTGGGCGCAAAATCGAATCAAAGTTTTAAAGAATATGTGGACTACCTAGACCACGAGGGTTACACGCCTCCAAAGGGAAAGGAGTGGGTTGACGACATCCGCGATAAAGGAAACGAGGCAAATCACGAAATCCGCATCGTCTCCGAAGATGAGGCGCAGAAAACATTGTATTTCACCGGGCTCGTCCTCCAGCTTATTTATTCCGCGCCACACTTTCTAAAAAAGACCTAACCCCTATGTAAGATGTCAAGCGTTGCGGGCGAGTGTGGTTGAAGGGGTGTTTAGTTCATAAGCCTTGTTGATCGCAGTTGAAGTTTTTTTTGGAGCGCTTCCTCTTCCTTATTTGCTCGTTGGTTTTGTTTCCAGCGGCTCTTACTCCTATCCGTACTTGCGACCGCAGTCGCAGCAGCAATTTGACCAATGCGATCAATCATGCGCA
>Ga0210403_10005222_pt1 | contig 11058 bp, 12 predicted proteins | sample IncBWC19MmetaG_FD_150863 | JGI IMG/M metagenome (GOLD analysis project Ga0210403, IMG submission 150863) | Forest soil microbial communities from Barre Woods Harvard Forest LTER site, Petersham, Massachusetts, United States - Inc-BW-C-19-M | ecosystem: Environmental > Terrestrial > Soil >... | reverse complement strand
ATAGAGCGCCGGGAGGAACCCGGCCGCGGACTGGATCACCAGCATCCAGAAAATGATCGCCAACGTCTTTTCGGTGCGGGTCAGCGACTTCATCATGGCGACGGAAACGCCGAACCCCACGGCCGCGCCAAGCGCGATCAGCTGGCCCGGATTGATCTCGCCGGCGACCGGGCGGACAATGACGATCACGCCAACGATTCCGAGCAGGATCGCCGCGACCTTCCCAAAGGTCATGCGCTCGCCGAGGAAACTCACTGCCAGGATCGCGGTCCAGATCGGCATGGTGAATTCGATCGAGACCACCTGGGCGAGCGGAATCAGCGTCAGCGAGAAGAACCAGCCGATCTGCGCGGCATAGTGAACGAGGTTGCGCCCGATATGCTGCAGCGGCCGCGACGTTCGCATCGCCGCGAATCCGCCCCGGCCGCGGATCATGGGATACAAGATCACCAGGCCGATGACCGAGCGCGCTTCCATGACCTGGAACACGTTCAGTTCGCGCAGGGTTTCGCGGCCGGCGACCGTCACGATCAGCATCAAGGCGAGCCAGCCCGCCATCCACAGCGCGGCTCTCGATATGGAAGGGGTCTTGTCCATTAGCGGGAAGCACCAGGCAGGCCCGCTTTCGCAGGGCGCAGGGTGAGGTGGGCCCGCGGGTATCGGCGACATCAGAGGAATTTGCAACGCGCAAATGGGCTGACGCAGTGATGCACGGGCCAGGCGATAGGTGCTAAGGATCGAATGATCTTTCACGTCATTCCGGGGCGCGCGCGAAGCGAGCGAACCCGGAATGACTATCGAAAACACTCTGGAGAACCTGCCCATGCGTGTCCTGCAACCTGCCGAATGGTCGAAGCCGCGCGGCTTCTCGCACGGTGTCGAGATCGACGGCCCCGGCCGATGGATCGTGCTGGCCGGCCAGACCGGCGACGAAAAGGGCGAATATCCATCCGACATGGCCGGGCAGATCGGTATGGCCTTGCGGAAGATCGTCAAGCTGCTGGCCGAGGCCGGGGCGGGGCCTCAGCACATCGTTCGGCTGACCTGGTATTTGACCAGCCGCGGCGAGTACGAGGCCGCGGGCGCTGGCATCGGCGCGGCTTGGCGCGAGACGCTGGGCAAGAACTTTCCGCCTTCGACGCTGCTCTACATCGCGGGCCTGGTCGATGTGCGCGCGAAGGTCGAGATCGAAGTCACGGCCTTCGTACCGGGCGCTTAAGCGCCGACCGCGCCATCGTCGCGCGCACGGCACGAAAGCGCGCTCGTTCGCCCGCACTATCGCTTGTTGCCGCCGCGCGGCTGGCGCCGCCCAGCTGGGCAGCCAGGGCGTCGTCGGCAAAGCGGGTTAGAATGTTTTCGGGTGAAGCGACCGCGCTAGTGGCGGCTCAGTGCGATCGAGGCGCCGCGGAAGCCGCTTTGGGACCTGATGGCCACGGATTGCCGGTTGCCGCGGGTGGCCACGGAAAGGCTTGCGGTGAATCCAGAGGCGTTGGCGACCACTTCGAAATTGCCGTTGCCGCCACGCCCCTCGAGGGTGCCGGTGATGCCGCGGCTGCCTTCGCTCCACGTTCCCGAGAGCACGCCCCGGTCCGAGACGACGTTGCCGCTGAGATCGAACTTGTAGCTGTCGCTGGCGCAGGTCAGGCCGAGATTGAGGCCAGCGCCTCGGTCCCCGACGGCGGCGGTTTCCCGGCACCGGATGCGCTCGGTCGAACCATCGTCGAGGGTAACGGTCCCGCCGCCGGACCAGACACCTGCCATCCCGGCGAAAGGTCCCCCCTGGGCGTGGCTTGCGGTGGCCCAGAGCGTCGCCACGACCAGCGCGACGACGACGAGGATCATACGCCTGACAGCCGGGAGACCGCGAGCGGGCCGGCTCGCCTTACTGGCGCGAAGCTTCCCAGCGGCCGCTGCAGGGAATGCCCGCAGATGCCCCGTTCCATTTTCCCGATCCGGAATTGCCGTTGAGCTGGCCATTGGCATAGGCACCACCGATTGAAACCCGGACGAGACCTTCGCGTCCGATGCTGCCGGTCACGTCGGCGCCGGCTGCCGAAACTTTACCGTCGGTGATGGTAAGCGTCGAGCGCGTCTGTGGTTCGCAGCTGCCGCTTTTGGTTACAACCGTAACATTCCAGAGCCCGTCATAGGGGGTCTGCGCCATTGCGGGGGCGCTGACGGTGGCGGTGACGGCGGAAACAAACAATGCAAAACAAATGCGGTTGAAGCGCATGAATCAAATCCCCGATGTGTGTGATGAGGCGGCTTATCCGGGCAGATTGTGTTCAAAATTTGCTGCGCCGCAGTAACCATAAAAGTTCCCATGGGATCAAACATTTGACTTGGGGACAGGTTCCTCATCGGGAACAAGAATTTACTTATTTTGCGCGTCTGCGGCACGCAAAACGTCGCTTCGCCTGGATCGGTATTATATTACTCTGAAAGTCTCGGCGCCAAGGTGGCGAACTGTTCGTCCTGAGGTGTCGCGGGCAGGCTGTTGTGATCCTTGGCGTAGTCGATGACTTCGGCGAGCAGCTTCTGGCCGAGCGGAGCCAGCGCGCGTTCCCACAACTCTCGCGCCGTTTCGCCCTTTTTGACGAAACACCATTCCTGGGCGGCGATCGCACCGGCGTCCATGCGATCTGCGAGATGATAGATGGTGCCGCCGGCGATCGGATCGCCCTCCTTGATGGTCCATTCCACCGCCGCGAGGCCGCGGTGGCGGGGCAGCAGCGAGGGGTGATAGCCGATCCCGCCGAGCCTTGCGGCGGCCAGCGCCTCCTTGGCAATGCGGGCGTGGCTATGCGCGGTCACGATCAGGTCGGTATCCCCGGCGATTTCCCTGGCCACGACGAGCTTGGGATTGGCCTGCACCACGACCTCGATCCCGGCGGCCCTGGCTGCCGCCGCCAGGCGGTCTTCGGCATCGGCCACCACGACCCTGACGATGTCGACCCCATACTGGCGCAGCATGTTCAGTGTGGTCACGCCGAAATGGCGGGAGCCGACGAGGGTAATCCGCATTGTGGTTGGTTCCGTCCTGAGCCTTTGGGGGGTAGCTGTGGGGGTATCAAGCCCGTCGATACCACGTCGCTGGCTTCTGTCACGCCGCCGGACCGGGGTCGAGGGGTTTATCAACAGGGGCGGCGCGTCCGCCCCGGATGCTTGCGCCGGGCCCGCAGCACCGGCCCAAACGGTCAGCCGAGACGCCGGCGCACCTGGTTCCCGTATCGTTTGGCGAAAGGCATCGCGGTGTGCCGGCCGGTCTTTCTCGTGGATGTTGCAGCGGTCGACGACGTTGAAGTCTTCGAGGATCGGGTGACGGCCGCTGGCCATCGCCAGGATGCGAAGCAGCTCGGCCGTGGATCTCCGGGACCGGTGACTTCCCATCGGCGGATCATGTCGGCGCCGCCTCAAGGGCACAATCTGGCCATCTCGGCCGTCGACGGGTTCTGCCGATGGCGTCGCCGAAATCCTGGCGAAGCTGTTTCAGTTCGGGGCCCGTCGTCAGCGACGGACAGCTAGCGGCGGAAAAAAGGCGAGAAGCGGTTCTGCGCGCGCACCCGCAACGGGCGCAAGCGGTTCGGCACGCGGCCGATCAGCGCGACCAGTAGCCGTCGACGGCGTGGGCGACGAAAATTCCGACACTGATGACGCCGAAGAGCGCGGTAACTGCATCCAACATGGCAACGATCCTTAGGCCCAGCGTCCATGACCTAACGGCACAGCTCGCTACACAGTCAAAAGAATTCCGGGAAGAATTGAATTTTGAAAGCTTGATGATGATTTTATGCAACAGGCTGCGTCGCCTTGGGGCATTCCGGACCGACGAAAACGCGCCAGCAAACGAAGTCGCGGGCCCAGCCGCGTCGGTACCCGCGGGCCGATGCCGCAACGGTCACACCCGAGCTTTGCGCTCGACAGAAAGCCGATCAGGTCAGACAATCTTGCCGTGCGGAACATGCAAAGGAGCAAGCCGATGAGAAACGCCTTCATGACCGCGGCGGCGCTGACCTTCGTGGCCCTTGCCGCACCGACCCACGCCCATGAATGGTGGCCCGTCATTCCCCCCGAGGTCGGCGTGCCGCCGCGGATCGTTGGCGTCGGCTGGGCTCCCTATCGTTGCGCCTACGGGCCGGTCTATAATTTCTATCACGACGCCTATTATGGCGGAGAGCCTCCGGCTCTTTATCTCGGCTACGCCTATCGGCCGTATTATCGATACACGGCGTATCGCGTCGCTCCGCGGACCTACTTCTGCGCCCCACGATGGTATCGTTAGGCCGTTCGTCTTGCGAAGCGCGCTGGCGCCGGTTTCATTGCACCGCTGCTTGCGCAACCAACGCATTAAATTTCGCCGCTACTCCCCGGACTTTCTACAAAATTAAATCATCGGTGATTCCATGGAGGGTGCCGCAACCGCCGCGCGGCCAAGTAGCCGGGCGCCACCCTTTTCCACCTACCCCAGAGGCGTAAGCGTCCGGCTACTTTGAAGTGCGGCCGGCGCAGCCGTCAATTCAGATTGGCGCTTCACGAGCTCCACGGCGTAACAGCCCGGCGGCCGGCAATTTCCAACCGGCTTCGCGCGCCCGCATCGCAGACCCTCAATGGGCGAGACTGAACTTCCGCATCTCGGACAAACGTGCGCGGCAATAGGCGCGGTAAAACATATTCATGAGTGTCCACATGAGCAGACTCCCTCGTTTGAATGAGGTGAGTGTAGCCGGCGTTCGTTTCGGCAGTTCTTCGCGCGGACGGGAAAACGGTTTCATCGCGAGACGGGATTGTTTCTTTGGGAACCCACGGCGTCCCTCCCGGCCCAAACTCGCTACCTGATCTTATCCAAGCACTCCTTCAGGCGTTCAAGCTCCGAGCGGACTTGGGTTTCCATGGCGTCTTGCAATGCGAGCGTGCCCCTGCTGGCCAATTCTGCGGAGGCCTTTCTGTCCAGATTCTGCTTCCAATCCCGGATTGCCTGCTTGGTGGCGCTTTGGGCCTCCGATGTAGCCTTGAGGTACGCCTTTATGCAGGCGTCGGCCATTGAGCAGGTCTTGCACTCTTGAGCGGCGGCAGCATTCGAAACAAGCAAGATAAGCGTCGCAGCAAGGACCTTCATTGTTTTTCCCCGCTATTTACCCCCGGCGGATGTTCTACCTGGTTGGGCTGCTTTGCAATGGGCCGAAGGGAACCTTGGTTCCAGCACAACTCAAACGTTTTAAGCATGCATCTCTGCGCCGGATGCTCGGCCCGGATTGCAAGCCGGAGTGCGTCTGGCGTGTCAGCGAACCACCGACGAGCGCGGACTATCGGAGATGACCGAACAGCCATTTTGTTAAAACGGTGAGCAGCCAGAACCAGCCGGCTGCCGAAACGATCAGGGCAACGACGCCTGCGATCTTGAAATGCAATTTGGACACGGCGCTGCAAACCCGGAAGGCAGGGACTCGTGATCTGCCCGAAGTCGCACGAGCTACGGGTTAGACACCCTCAACCCCGATAAATTCCGCATGTGCAATTGAAGCAACGAGACCGCCACGAAGCCGGTCTCTTTGGACGAACAACAGCCCCGACCGATGGGAGCAAAGGGCGGGGCTAGTTGGGTCGGTAAACGATAAGGTGCCGCGGACGGCGCCACGGCAACGATACCATCTCGCTGGATGAACAGCCGGAAATGATTGCCGTTGCGGCCGCGCGTAATTTCCCATTTGCTGCGGGCTTGTTTCCCGAAGGCTCTGATACGCCGCTTATCTTGGTGCGACGCGGGAATTCACGGCATACGCGCATTGTTCGCCGGCAGTGAGAGGTCCGCCGGTTGGTCTTGGCGCCGCGAGGCCGGCGACCGCCGGGGTGGGGATGGTCGCAAGGAAAGCAACAGGCAACACCTGAAAAGCAAAACGTTCGCTCGGGCCCGTCCGAAATGCTGCGCGCCTCACATGAACTGAATCGGCCACAATTCGACGACGACCCCTTCGCAGACGATCGCAGTCATCGGCGTGCCGTCTATTTCCGTACCTCCCAATCGAAATTCGAGATCGTCGTGGGGGAGAAGTGGCTGCTGTCCAGGTTTTGTCGTCTGCACATCCGTGGAAGCCTGGATGTTCAGGGGGGCTAATCCTCTCCCGTGAACCTGCGGATCCCATTGTTTGGCACCGCGCTCTTTCCAGGCGGTGCGTATGATGCTTTCCCGTTCCGGACTAGTTGCCGTGAAGTTTGCCATGATCGAATCCGGTTGTTTGAACGAACGGGGAGGATAGGCCGGCCTCTGTTTCCGCAATGCTTCACCGGCTGGTCAAAATGGTTTCACGGTACGCCTGTTGAACCCGCCCGTGGGCTTGTGATCACCAAGGCGGGAACCATCGCCACGGCGGGCTCGCCGGTCCATCATTCCATTCTACGTCGACGCTCTGGATGGGTAGAGAGATTGCGCCGTCCGGTGTGAGGTCGAACAGCTTTTCCTTGATGGTGGCCCAAACTATGCCCCCACCATGCCGCCAGTTTTTTCGTGGCAGGTGCGCCCATCGCAGCCCCGGAGAGTATGCAAAGAAAGATCAGCAGCGGAATGGTTTTCATCTTTTCTCCTCGGGAAGAGATCCGGCGTTGCAGGAGCGGCGGCAAGTGAGGGCGGGCATCTCGCCATTGAAGCAGGCGAAGGGAAAGCGCCGACGCCTTAAAACGGATGACTGAAGCTTGTTCCAGAAAACCCGCCGCCCCAGTCCGAAGACCAAAACGGAAAATAGCCGTTCGCGATGCGGCGGTCGACCGGGCCGCCTCGCGGGCTTCCTGGACTAGCCGCGAGGCCATTCGACCGCCAGCCGCAACCGCCGCCCTCAACCCCAGTTCAAAACAAGACGCCGAACCGCTTCCAATAGCGCAACTGCAAAGCAAGCGTCGTGAGCCAAGCGTCGTGAGCCGCAAGACCAGGGAACACTAAGTTGCGTGGGGAATTGTTCCGACAAAAGGGAGCGGAACCATGACTTCGAAAAACCTCGCTTTAATAACCGCCGCCCTCATTGCCTTCACGGAGCCTGCGCTTGCTGGCGGAGGTGGAAGTGGCACCGGCGGCACTGGCGGCGGTAGCAGCTCCAGTGGAGCAGCGGCTTCAACTGCTGTAACCAGCGGTACTGGCGGTACCGCCGGCAGCGCGTCCAGCACCACAGGAGGTACTGTCGGCGGCGTATCCAGCGCCACAGGAGGTACTGTCGGCAGCGTATCCAGCGTCACAGGAGGTACCGTCGGCAGCATATCCAGCGACACGGGAGGTACCGTCGGCAGCATATCCAGCGACACGGGAGGCACCGTCGGCAGCGTATCCAGTGACACGGGAGGCACCGTTGGCAGCGTATCCAGTGCCACAGGAGGCAGCGGAGACGCGGCTAACCCCGGCGTCATGCGGTTACTGTCGAGCACCGCCAGGATTGTCGCTGAAGAGAAAGCCGCAGCGGTTCAAGGCAAGAGGACCGTAGCTACGCCACCGCGGTTAGTGCCCCCGGCGTCGGGGTCGGGCATGCAGCAAACGGATTGCCGATTGGGGCGCCCGGTTCCGGCTTGGGCTCCCCTGAACAATCCGTGGGTCCGACGAATTCGGTGGTTCTGACGAATAGTCTCGATCGCCGGGCGAACAACCGGCCACGTCAGCTCAACACAGCAGGCCCGCAGTAACGTAGGTCACTCGTCCTTCTGCGTTGTCGAACTGGCGGGCGGTCGAGACGGGCATGATCGGTTTATCGCCATGCATTGTTTGCAGGAAGATCAACGGAGAACCGCCGCTTCCAATAACGCAACTGCAAGGCAAGCGTGGCGCCTCTCGCGGCGCATGAGCAGGCATCTCTCTCGCCTTGCTGGAGACCGGTGTTCTCCTGGTGGAACACCCGTTTCCAATGGGAGATCTTTAATCGTCAGCGGGAATGCGAGATGGTTCTCAGACTAGGTTGTCATAAGTAACCTCTGCGCTGCCAGCCCGGCGCCGGGGCTATTTTCGTTTGAACCTTTCCAGGTCTGCGCCGACATAATTCTGCTGGGGGATTTTAGAGCCCAGTTCCGACACGCAGCGCTGCCAGCGAACATATTCCGCTCGGTGGCGCTGTGCTTTTCTGGAATGTCCGGAACAGCCCAATCGATGCCTCGCTCGGCGTAGATGCCGCGGCTGGTGCGCCATGCGGCGAGCCCCGCGCTGGCGCCGAAATCCGGGCAGCCTCGCTTCGCGCCGGGCCGCCCGGTGGCGGCTTTTTCTAGTCGAACGCGATGCCGATCCGACGCGCCTTTCGCCAGACAACGCGACAATGATGATTGCTGTTCTCTGTATCGATAACCAAGTCGAATGAGTTGGGAATGCCGATTTGGCTTTCGACCTCGAGATTTGCACCATAGCCCGACATCTTGCGGACCAGGCAGTCGATTCCAGAGCCATCAAACGAGATCGTTCCAGCCTTTAGGATCTGCTGCCGTTGGGTGCCTCGCTTTTCGTCTAGACTTGGCATGGCTCTCTCGTTTCACGGCGCGCCTTACTTCGGCGGGTGCAAACCGCCCTGAAGCCAGCGTCCAAGACCCTTGGACTTCATGGGGTCTTCATAAAGGGCAAGAGTCTTAAGTACGTGATTGCAGATAGCGCATTCGAACGTCTGCAGGTCGACGCCCGCGTGTGCTGGCTCGATGCTGGCGAGCATCATCGGGGCCTTGCACTTCGGACAAGCGGGGCGTTGAATTGCAACGTATGGAATGGCGGACGACAGGTGTTGAGACTGGGGCATGATGCTTCCCTCGAATAGGCGGGAGCACAACACTCTCTGTCACCGGTAATGCCCAAGAGGCGGAGCGGTGATTGTGCGAGTATGCGCCTCGGGGGGCCTCCAACGCGAGTCGAATTCGCTGGCGCCAAGATTAAAGCTTCGCCGCAATCACGTAGCGTTGGCGACCCTTCGGCGGCTCGGATAGTTGACATAATGACAGCCCGCAAGCCGGACCGGCATCGGTGGGCAGGCTTGGCGATCAGCCTTCTGGGTGGTGGTCTGTTTGATTGTGGCAGCGTTCCTTACTGGAAAAGTTGCCATTGGCTGCCCATGTGGGCGTGCGTGTCGATATCCTATGGCCCGATGGCGAAACGGAAGCAATCAAGGGCTTTATTACGGAATTTGACGCGGTTCAGTGGATTGCTGAGCACTCCAGGGCGGAGCAAGGAAATACGAATAACACCTCAGCCCAACCGCCCTAGGGACGCCAACCAGCTCGCAAAATCGATTTGCTGACCTCACCAGCGGCCTTCCTGGAGCCGGCAAGGGGGCTATCCGGCGCATGGCGGACTCAGGTCCGCGCCTTCTCAACTCAAACCGGCGTCGCAAGGAAGCCGATCAAGAGGGCGAACAGCATGAAGCCGCCGAACGCATAGATCGCTATGTTTACAGGATTGATCATCTGAACATAACCGAACTGGACACCGTAGGTTCCGGCTGCAATTTTTTATCGAGGCGATCCGAGCAGATCTTGGTTTCAGCCCGACTTCGCGGCCTAGGGAAAACGGCTGCAACAGCATTTCGTCGGGAACCCGGCTTTACCCCCGTCTTGAGCAAGCGGCGCTGGGCGGCACATTGCCCGCAGCAGTCGGGCTCATCAGCGGGCTTCCTAGAGTCGTGCGGGTGTACTCAGGCGGCACTTTCGCGATCTCTATTGTCCGCGACGCCGCGGCGCAAACGATTGACGGCGACGAGGACCGAGGGCCGTTCAAGCACCTCCACCAACCTGTCGAGTAGCTTTTCGTTGTCGTGATGTCTTGGCTCAAGATATTCTTCAAGAATGTGCTGGGCTTCACTGATGGCTTGAACGGCCAGTTCTTGATCGCTCATTTGCGTGGAGCTCCATGCAATTGAACCGCTTATCCAATTCGAAGCTGGTAAACTTGTTCCGCTATCGGAACCATCAAGCCCGCGAAATCCGGACGCGCGGGCGGTGGCCTTCCTCGAGTCATGGGGAGGCCGTTCTGCGCCCCGGTAATCGTAGGCGACGCAGGTGTTCGTGCAAACTACTACGGACAACCCAGTCGAATAGCATAACCCGCAACCTGGGATGAGGATGCCTGAACCAGAGGGTCGCAAAGAGCGCGGCGTTTAGGGCGATCCAACAGCCAAAGAGGGCAATAATCAGGAGCAACACGACACACCTCCCGAACTCTCCCGTAAATAAACGCTTGGGGAGGAGGTTGGTTCCGACAATTTGGGTGTTTCGCTTGCCCGGCCGCCGGACCCGTCGCCGGGTTCTTTTCAAGAGGCGTCGTGCCGCGGCGGACTCTCCCGTGCGCTGGCGGTTCACGCCAGGCGGCTGAGGCGTTAACGATCAGAGCGCCGGGCTTTGGTCCCGCGCTCAGCCTGCAGGGACAGGCGTCAGGCCCGCCGGCCAAATCAGCCTCAGCGGGCTCCGTAGACAGAGCAACGTGTGGCGTGGCTGGGTCAAATTGACTCAAAAATGCCGCAAACGGGCACGCCCGAATTGGTCTATTGCCGGCGAGCACTTGTTGATACACTCAAACCGCACTGCTGCTGGGGGCCAAACGGAGTTTCCGTATGGGTGTGGCAGGGTGGCGCTTCGCGCATAGGAAGAGAATTAGCGGGCGGGCAGCCGTAGTCGCGGTCCTCGAAGAGTTGCCGGTGATCTGCTCGCTGGCGGTTGTGGCCGGCTCGATGATCATGATCGGGATCATACTCTACCAGGATTGGCCGCAGTAAAGGCCGAAATCTGAGCGCTTCTGCGCTGATCTAAGCACCGGCGCCGCGGTGAGCGCTACGGATGTGCTCGTCGACCGTGGCGACCGTCGCGCCGCAGAAGCAGACACGCCGCTGATCTTTGGGACTCACCATTCAGCTTGCGCCGATCGGCCGGGACATGACAGCCCGCGAATCCCGGACTCGCGTCGGTGAGTCCCGCAGGCCCGGCGAGCGGCGTTCTGGTAGTGGGTCAGTTTGATTGTGGCAGAGTTCCGCGCTGGAAAATGACCGACTCCGGGCGCATATTGGCAGGATGGCACGAGAGAAATACGAATCCCTGCTGAGATGCCCTATGTGCGGCCGAACC